>Ga0079997_115988_pt1 | contig 154854 bp, 150 predicted proteins | sample PerSpoCPS_CMetaG_FD_69200 | JGI IMG/M metagenome (GOLD analysis project Ga0079997, IMG submission 69200) | Archaeal communities from Yellowstone National Park, Wyoming, USA - Perpetual Spouter C (PS_C) MetaG (SPADES assembly) (version 2) | ecosystem: Environmental > Aquatic > Thermal springs >...
ACCCCTCTGCTCCCCTCTCCCTCGGAGGGGAGAGGGGATGGGGGTGAGGGTGGAAGAACTCCCCTCTCCGTGTCGGGGAGGGGACGGGGGAGGGGTCTTCCCGCACTCAGCTTCCCCCCCAGCACAACCCCCGGAGCCGTCGAGATCACTCCCGCGACCAAGGGGCTGTAGGGCCCGCGGGCCTTGCGATAGCTTTTGGGGTTCTGCGGGTCAATCTCCACGACGTCGCCGGGCTCGACCGGCTCGCTCACCGTGACGTACTCCGCCACGTCGGCTCCCCCAGGGAAGAACGCCCCGTCGGTGTAGACGTTCCCCGTCGCCCGCTCGATGCGAAAGAGCGCCGGCGTGTTGTGTGCTGCGGACGCGAAGAAGTACTGCAAAATCGCTTCGGCAGGCTTGTTATGCGGGCTATAGTACGTGTCGGTAGGGCCCCCGTGATCGGGATCGGTGCCCCATGCCCACCAGAAGACACCCTCCATCCACGGCTCACTCTGAAAGACCTCAAAGAGCGCCTGATAACAGTCAGCTTGCTCCTGCAAGTCCACCGGTCCATCACTGACCCAGTCCCAGGGGGCCATATTCGTCCCGTCCACGCTGCGATAGCCCACTTCAGTAAAAATAATGGGCAGTCCCCACGCCTGGCTGAGCGCGGCTAGCTCCGATTTGGGAGAAGCCCAGCCGGCCTTCAGCTCTGCTACGGTCGGGTCGGTCTTCTGCGTCAGGGGATAGTACGCATCTATCCCGATGAAATCAAGGGCGTTCCAGAAGTTCACGACAAACTGTTCGCCATCGAAATTGGCGGCGTAGGTGAGCAACCCGTTGTACACCGAGCGCACGGCTGTGATAATATTTCGCCAGTCGCTCTCGCGGTGGGCTGTGCCTCCGAGCTCCGTGCCGATAGCGAACAGCTCAACGCCGGTCTCTTGAGCAAGTTGAGCGTAGTGCACGATAAAATCCCGATACGACGCAAACCATTGAGCCCACGCCGTCTCGTCTGTGCCAAAGCCGATCTCGCCGCGCCAGTGTGTGGGGTCGTTGCTGAGATCTATATGGGGTTTGAGCATCACTGCCAAGCCGAGCTGGTGCGCCTGGGCGATGACGTGGCGCAGGTCATCGTCGGTGGGGGTTTGGGAATCTGTGAGGCAGAGGATCTCCGTAGACGTGATGGTCTCTTGATAGCATGTCACGATGATCGAGGCCGAATTCGCTCCGGTAGCGGCAAGCAGTGCCAGAGACTGATCGGACTGCGGGGAGGAGTAGAGATCGCGCCAGTAGGCGACATACGAGATGCCACGATAGGCCCATTGGGAGACGGAAGCGCTCAGGGTCGGCTCTGTAGGGATGGCGCTGCGGATGAAGAGAAAGACCATGACCAGCCCTACGAGCTTCGCGAGGGTCGCGTGCGGCAATCCGACACGTTGTTGTGTGTTCATGATCCTTCGGCAGCCCGGCTGCCGTGCCTCCTTTCCAGAGGGGTAGGCCCGCAGCTTTGCGTCCCGCGCTTTCGCGCGGTTTGCCTTTGTCGGGATCTCTTTCGATGCTATTATACCCTATCGCAGAGGAAAAGTCTAGCCTCAGTGGTTTTCTCACACATACACAGTGTTGCTTGAATATTCCAGCGGTTGAAGCGATCCGGCGTTAGAGATTTTCGATGGGCACCGGCTCGACGGGGTCGGCGATCGCAAACCCGAAGACTTTGGAGTAAAAATACAGCTCCGCCTCGAGCGATCTCTTTATATTTTCGGCTTTGCGGAAGCCGTGTTGCTCGCCCTCAAATGCGATATACGCGACGGGGATCTTATTCTTGCGCAGCGCCTCCACCATCAGCTCGGACTGGCTGGGCGGGACAACTCTGTCCTCAAGACCCTGAAAGAAGATCACCGGACACGAAATCTGCTCGGCAAAGTGAATGGGCGAGCGCGCCCTATACAGATCGCGCTTTTCGGGATACGGCCCAATGAGGCTTCTGTTGTAGCGCGACTCAAATTTATGGGTGTCTCTGTCGAGGGCTTCTAAATCGCTCACGCCGAAGTAGCTCGCCCCGGCTTTGAAGAACTTTCTGAAAGTCAGCGCGCAGAGCGTCGTGTATCCCCCGGCGCTGCCGCCGCGAATCGCCACGCGCTCGCCGTCTACGAGCCCTTGCTGGGCTAAATACTTCGCAGCGTTGACGCAGTCGTCCACGTCCACGACGCCCCACTGGCCCTTCAATCTCTCTCGGTAGGCTCGCCCGTAGCCGGTGCTGCCCCCGTAGTTGACGTCAACGACGGCGAAGCCGCGGCTCGTCCAGAACTGAATCTCTAATCTGAGCGTAGACGTCGTGGCGCTCGTCGGCCCGCCGTGGCTGAGGACTAACAATGGAGGCTTTTCGCCCGGGGGAGCTTGGAAGTCTTTGTTCTTTGGGGGATAGAAGAACGCGTGGGCCGTCCGGCCCCCCTCGGTGGGGAACTCGATGGGCTGCGCCGGCGAGATATATCCCGGATTAAGAGCAAGATCGCTGGAGCGCCGCAGCACTTCATATCTTTTCGTTTTGAGATCGAGCCGCACGATCGAGAGCATCTCCGTGGGCGAGCCGCCGCGAAAGACCACAGAGTCTGAAGTCGCCCGCACGTAGCTGAGCTCTGTGTATGGGGTCTCAAGTCTCTGAAGCTTCTTCGTCTTCGTATCGAGAAGCGCCAAGTGCCAAATGCCCCGCTGCGTGTACGCGCAGACGACTTCTCTCTCTGAGACGAACGCATACGTGGACATGCCGAAGACCCACTGGGGCTGGCCAAATTCGGCTTCTAAATCTGTGAGGGCCTCTACGTGGCCGTCGCGCCAGCGGTAGAGATTCCACCAGCCCGTTCGGTCGGAGACGAAATAGAGCGTGCTATCGGGAGACCATTCGGGCTGGAAGATAGACTCTGCCGGTCCGCCTGCGATCTTTTGAGCGTTCGTGAGTGAGCCGTCTTGAGCGATCTCGGCGACCCACAGCTCCGTGCCGTCCCAGGGCATGTTCGGATGGTTCCACGTCAACCACGCTAAGCGTGTGCCGTCGGGGCTGAGCCGGGGCGAAGCGTAAAAATCGTTCCCGGAGACGAGCACGGTGCCACCGTCGGGATCGCCATCGAGTCTGACGCTCACGATCGTATTGACGGGCTCGCGCCCTGCAATAGTGTGATCTTCCCGGACGCAGATCAATCGCTGTCTGTGAGAGTCTATCACGGCGTCGGCGTAGCGAAATGCTCTCTCCGGGGTGATGGGCTGTGGTGCAGCGCCGGGTTTCTGCACGTAGAGTCGCTGATCTTTGAAGTTCGAGAAGTAAACAGTGCCGTGGGAGACGGCGAAATCGCCGCCGCCGTACTCGTGCACGGTCGTGCGAGCGTAGAATGGCGCTGGTGTGACGTCGCTGACCGTTCCGTCGGAGCTGCGCTTGACGATGACGTAGCGGCCGCCTTCGGCGGGGCGCGATTCCAGCCAATAGATATCTTCTCCATCGAGGACGACTTGCATCAAGCGCACCGCGCCGCGGGCGATCAGATCTGCGGTAATCGGCGACTTCCATGAGCCGTAGGGTGCGATCGTGAGTGTCATGGTATCAGCTCCTTCTTCTACTCTGGCCACCGCATGGTCTGGATGGATCTTTTACCCACCTCATAATACTGAATACGCTGCTTACTCACTAGTACGACCTTGCCCATACGCGCGCTCTTCGTTTGAAACTGGGGGAGACGAAAAAGCCGCTTCAGCAATTGAGGAATCTCGCTCAACTGATCGTTCGGGATCGATAAACAGACTATAGAGTAGTTGGCGTGGGCCAACCTAGGCTTCCAAAAGTCTGCAACATTGATGGTGATAAAAGTAGCTTTTTTTTCGCCGTTGCAGTAGATGCGGGATATCCTCATCCTTGATGAACGTCCCTGGACGTAGATCTCTGATAGAAAGAACCTTACCTCGATACCACCTAGCTACATCCTTCATCAAGCTCTCTTGATGGATGTTTTCATCGAAGACGATCATGCCACAGGCTGGCCTACAATGACGGCAGTCTTGATCAGGGCTTGCTTAGCAAGAGCAATGGCTTCCATAACAGCTTCTCGCGTCAGATGGCTCTTGGAATATTCGCGTATTACTTTGTCTATAGTCCAGCCAGTGGCTAACAGATCGAGCACAACAGCAACTTCTAGGCGTGTATATTTGAACGTTGGACGGCCTCCACATACTCCTGGGGCAGAGACAATGTGCTTACCCAAAGGATAATACTCATAAGACTTGCCGCCGATGCTCTCGCGCACGAGTTTGGTATGAGCTTTTCGATTCATAGATCAAGTATAGCAAGTAAAGTATGTGAGCACTATTGGCCTCACGCCCGCGTCGGCTCTTTTCTCTTGGGCATAAGAATATGGATCGCTCTCCCCAGCGCCGCTTCCGCGGCCTCCATCAGGCCCTCCGGGAGCGTCGGATGAGGATGGATGCTGAGCGCTAGGTCTTCTAACGTCGCGCCCATCTCGATCGCCAGGACAGCTTCACTGATGAGCGTTGACGCCTCGGGACCGACGATCTGCACCCCAAGCACGACTTTCGTCTCGGCGTCCGCGATGATCTTAATAAAACCGTCGGTCTCGCCCAGCGTCAGCGCCCGCCCCAGCGCCGCAAATGGAAATCTCCCGATGAGCGTCTTATAGCCCGCTTGCTGAGCTTCAGATTCGCTCATGCCCGCGTAGGCGATCTCCGGGTCTGTGAAGATGACCGCGGGCACGGTGCGCCAATCGGCAGCGCTCTTGAGCCCGCAGATCGCTTCCGCCGCGACGATCCCCTCATGAGAGGCCTTGTGCGCAAGCATGGGCGGCCCAGCGACATCCCCGATCGCGTAGACGTGCGGGTTGATTGTACGCATCTGAGAGTCTGTCTTGAGAAACCCCTTGGGATCGGGCTGCACGCCCAATTTCTCCAGGCCCAAGTCCGCAGGCGTATTGGGCCTGCGCCCCACGCTCACCAAGACCTTCTCGGCTTTAAGCTTTTTCTCCCCTTCGGGGGTCTGCACGAGGAGCTCGGCCCCGTCTTTGGATCTTGTGAGCTCCTTCGCTTGGGATCTGAGATAGATCTCCATCTTCAGCTCTTTGGCCCGACGAGCGACCAAGCGCACAAGCTCTGGATCTGTGCCTGGCAGAAGGTTCTCCAACATCTCCACGACCGTAACAGCAGCCCCAAGCTTAGCGTAGGCCATCCCCAGCTCTAGCCCAATATACCCGCCCCCGATGACGATCAACGATTGAGGGAGCTTGCGCAGCGCCAAGGCGTCCGTCGAGTCTATCACGATCTCGCCATCTCTCTCAAAGCCTGGAATGGTCATGGGCACGGACCCCGTGGCGATGATGCAGTCTTTAAACTCGATCGTCTGGGTGCCGTGCTCGCCCTCGACCAAGCACTTCTTTGAGGAGATGAACGTCGCTTTGCCCTTGAGAATATTGACGCCGTTGCCCTCGCAGAGCTGCTTGACGCCCCCGGTGAGCCTCTTGACGACGCTCTCCTTCCATGCTTGCAGACGCTCTAGATCAATCTGGACTTCTTTGGCAGCGATGCCAAACTGCTCCGCGTGCTTGATCTTGTCATACAGATACGCCGCGTAGATGAGCGCTTTTGAGGGGATGCACCCGACGTTGAGGCAGACCCCGCCCAGCTCATCCTTCTCGACGAGGGTCACGTCCTTGCCCAGCTGCGCAGCCCGGATAGCAGCGACGTACCCACCCGGCCCGGCGCCCACCACTAAGACGTCTGTGCCTGTAGCAATCTCGCCCACGACCATAAGAACCTCCCGATCAGCTCTGAGTTTATCAGGCTCAGAACTGAAGAACTTTTTCGATCCCCTTCTTCACGCGCCCGGCATCGGGCAGATAGTACTGCTCCATTGTGAGGTACGGAATGTGCGTGTCGTAGCCGGTCACGCGCACCACGGGGGCTTGGAGCTGCAAGAGCGCCTTTTCAGTGATGAGCGCAGTCAGCTCGGAGCTCAAGCTGCAGGTGCGCGGGGCTTCCTGGACGATCACCACGCGCCCGGTCTTCGCCACGGAGTTCAAGATCGTCTCGACGTCCAAGGGCTTCAAAGTCCGCAGATCTATCAGCTCGACGCTGACGTTCTCCAGAGACTCGATCGCTTCGAGACAGACGCGCACCATGGCGCCCCAGCTGATCACGGTGACGTCGGAGCCCTCGCGCACGACGCTCGCTTTGCCGATAGGGACGGTGTAGTCGCCCTCGGGGACTTCCTGACGGAACGCACGATACAGTCTCTTTGGCTCGAAGAAGATGACAGGATCAGGGTCTCTGATCGCCGCGATCAAGAGCCCTTTGGCATCGTAAGGATTTGACGGAATGACGACTTTTAACCCCGGGGTATGCACATAGTAGGCTTCCGGGGCTTCCGAGTGATGTTCGAGGGCGCGGATGCCGCCGCCGTAGGGCACACGAATGACGATGGGGACGTGAAATCGCCCGCGCGAGCGCCACCGAATCCGCGCAGCATGCGAGACGATCTGATCAAATGCCGGTGCCATAAACCCGTCAAACTGAATCTCTGCGACGGGCTTGAGCCCATTGAGTGCCATCCCAATCGCTGTCCCAACGATCCCCGATTCGGCCAGCGGCGTGTCGATCGCTCGATCCGGCCCGAACTCTTTATAAAGACTCTCTGTCGCACGAAAGACCCCGCCGTTGACCCCCACATCCTCGCCCATGACGATGACCGTAGGATCGCGGCGCATCTCGGTTCTGAGCGCGTCGTTGATCGCTTGCACCAGCGTCATCTGCGGCATAGGGATCACTCTCTCAGTAGCTCAAGACTTTCTGGATGCCCCGCACGCAGCGCCCCACATCGGGCAGATAGTAGTCTTCTAATTGCGCCGTGGGGATAGTCACATCGGGCCCGGTCACGCGCACGATCGGCGCCTGCAGATACTCAAACGCTTTGTCGTTGATGAGCGCGGCGAGCTCCGCGCCAAAGCCGCACGTCTTGGGCGCCTCATGGAGGATCACGACCCGCCCGGTCTTCTTCACAGATTCTATGACGGCCTCGACGTCGAGCGGGACGAGCGTTCTTAAATCAATCACCTCGACGCTGACGTTCTGCGCGCTCATCCTCTCTGCTGCCCCCAGCGCCACCGGGACCATCGCCCCCCAGCAGATCACCGTGACGTGCGCGCCCTCGCGAGCAAGACGAGCCTTCCCAATGGGCACAATGTAATCCCCTTCGGGGACCTCAGCGCGGAACGCGCGATATAAGCGCTTGGGCTCGAGATAGATCACCGGATCTGGGTCTCTGATCGCCGCGATGAGGAGCCCCTTCGCATCGTAGGGATTGGACGGGATGACGACCTTCAAGCCGGGCGTGTGGGCGTAGTACGCTTCGGGGCTTTCCGAGTGGAGCTCCGGGCCGCGAATGCCGCCGCCGTAGGGGGCGCGAATGACGATGGGGACGTGAAACCGCCCGCGCGAGCGCCACCGAATCCGCGCCGCGTGTGAGACGATCTGATCAAATGCCGGTGCCATAAACCCGTCAAACTGAATCTCTGCGACGGGTTTCAGCCCATTGAGCGCCAGCCCAATCGCCGTTCCAACGATCCCCGCCTCAGAGAGTGGAGTATCAATCGAGCGATCGGGACCAAACTCTTTATAAAGACTCTCCGTCACGCGAAAGACCCCGCCATTGACTCCCACGTCCTCACCGAGCACAAGGACCGTGGGGTCGCGGCGCATCTCCGTTTTCAGCGCGTCGTTGATCGCTTGGACTAAATTCATCTGGGGCATAGCTATTCTTTGGGCAGGTCGCCGCCGTGCTCGGCTAAGTATTCTTTGAGCTCTTGGAGCTGCTCTTTGAGGTTCCACGGCATCTCGGCGTACATGTACTGAAAGATATCTTCGACGGGGCGCTTGGGGAGCGCTTCGTACTGCGAGACCGCTTGGGCGATCTCGGCCTTGAGCTCCTCGATGAGCTGCGCCTCGTCGGCCTCGCTCCACAGCCCTTGCTTTTCGAGATAGAGCCTCAGTCTCTTGATGGGGTCCTTCTGCTTCCACATCTCGACTTCCTCCGCAGGGCGATAGCGCGTCCAGTCGTCGGCGGTCGTGTGGTGCGTGAGCCGATACGTCACGGCCTCTATCAGGGTGGGGCCGCCGCCGGCACGAGCTTTCTCCAAAGCTTCTTTGGTCACTTTATAGACGGCAAAGACGTCGTTGCCGTCAACTTGGACCCCTTCGAAGCCGTAGGCGATCGCCTTCTGGGCGAGGGTTTGGGACGCCGTCTGTCGGGTGCGCGGCACGGAGATCGCATATTGATTGTTCTGGCAGAAGAAGACCACGGGGACTTTGAAGACCCCGGCGAAGTTGAGCCCCTCGTGGAAGTCCCCTTCAGAAGTGGCGCCATCGCCAAAGTACACGAGCGCACAAGACTTTTCGCCCTTGAGCTTGGCGGCCCAGGCCGCCCCGACCGCGTGCAAGATCTGGGTAGCGATGGGCACGCAGACCATAAAATTCCTGATGCCCTCGGGGATGCGATTGCCCTCTTCGTTGCCGCCCCAGTACATGAGCAGTTGCAGCCAGCTTTGGCCGCGCATGGCCAATGCCGCGTGCTCGCGATAGCTGGGGAAGAGCCAATCCTCGGGCTTGAGGGCGTAGGCGCTGCCCACTTGGGCGGCCTCCTGGCCGAGCAACGGGGCATAGGTCCCCAAGCGCCCTTGCCGTTGCAAGGCCAAGGCGCGCTCGTCGAAGAGGCGCCCCGCGACCATCCAGCGGTAGAGCGTCTTAAAATCATGGGGCTTGAGCCCCAGCTCGACGATATCCGTAGGGTTGGCCGTGCCGTCAGGCCCTAAAATCTGAACGAACGGGACGAGCGACTCCTGCTCTAGCTTCGCCTTAGCTATCATTCTATCCCCTCCACACTATCGAAAGAAGCTCTTGATGAAGAATTCCCCGGCGCGGTAGCTGCTGCGCACCAGGGGTCCAGACGCCACATAGCGAAACCCCAAGGCTTCGCCAATCTCTTTCCATTGGGCGAACTTCTGGGGATGGACGTACTCCACGACTTCAAGGTGTCTTGGGCTGGGGCGCAAGTACTGCCCAATTGTCAAGATATCCACCCCCACCGCGCGCAGGTCACGCATCGTCTGGAGGATCTCTTCGTCGGTCTCCCCAAGCCCCACCATGATGGACGACTTTGTATAGCGCGTGGGATCGAGTTTTTTCACGTTCTCCAAGACAGCGAGAGACTGGCGATACGAGGCACGCCGATCGCGCACCCTGGGGGTCAGCCGTTCGACCGTCTCGATGTTGTGCCCGATGACCTCAGGCTGAGCCTCTACGACCGTTTTCAGGGCGTTGATGTCGCCACGAAAGTCAGGGATGAGCACTTCCACGAGGGTGCGAGGTGTTTTCTGCTTGATCGCTCGGATAGTTTTGGCAAAGTGTTCTGCGCCCCCGTCGGGGAGGTCGTCCCTGGCGACGCTCGTCAAGACTATATAATCCAAGCCCCACTCGCTCACGACTTGGGCGACCTTCCACGGCTCAAGGGGGTCTAGGTATCCCTTGGGATGCCCGCTGGTGACGGCGCAGAAGCGGCAGCCTCGGGTGCAGACCGAGCCCATGAGCATGATCGTCGCGGTGCCGCCGCCCCAGCACTCGTGGACGTTGGGGCAGTGGGCTTCCTCGCAGACGGTGTGCAATCCGTGTCTGCGCAAGGTCTCTTTAATGCGCAGATAGTTCTGGCCCGCTGGCGGTCGGATCTTGAGCCACTCGGGCTTCGTGCGCGTCGTGACCGCGATAGTGCCTCACTCCCTTAACTGATGAAGTCGCAAGCATTATAGAGCATAGAGAGGAGTGTTGCAAAAACTCTGTATAATACGCAAATGAATCTGCTTGAGCTGTACAGAGCGCTCTCTGATGCCTACGGTCCGCAGGGGTGGTGGCCGGCGGACTCGCCCTTCGAGGTGATCGTCGGGGCGATCCTCACGCAGTCAACGAATTGGCGCAACGTCGAGCGCGCCATCGAAAATCTAAAAAAACACAACGCCCTCACGCCCAAACGACTCAGCAAACTCCCCGAAGAGAAGCTCGCTCAGCTCATCCGCCCCGCAGGGTACTTCCGCCAGAAAGCAAAAAAGCTGAAAGCGTTTGTCGCGCATCTCCACGCTCACTATGGCGGCGATCTTCGTGGAATGCTTGCGCAACCCACAAAAAAGCTTCGAGCCGAGCTTCTCTCGATCTGGGGCATCGGCCCGGAGACGGCAGACTCTATTCTGCTCTATGCGGCAAATAAGCCGGTCTTCGTGGTGGATGCGTATACGAAGAGAATCTTCTCGCGGCTAGGGCTGATCAGCTCACAGATCTCTTACGATGAGCTGCAGCGATTGTGTATGGCCCAGCTCCCCAAGAGTGCAAAACTCTTCAATGAATATCATGCCCTGCTCGTGCGCCACGGGAAAGAGATCTGCCGCCCTCAGCCCCGCTGTGAGCGGTGCGTGCTCGCTCGCGCGTGTCAGTTCTACCGGCGCAGCTCTTCGGGTTTGGGCAGATAGAAGCGCGCGCCGTTGAGCGCCCGCAGGGTCTGATCTGCCGGCCCGCGCTCGTCGAACGCCAGATCAACCCCGCGCTCGCTGGCGCCCTCGGTGTCCATCAGCCCAGCGTCAACGTCGTACTTTACGTTCAGGGGGATATAGACATTGAAGAGCTCGCGCAGCTTGTTCCCCCGATCGTCGTAGACGACCCCCTGATAGATGACAAACTGCAATTTCGGGCTCCAGAAGCGATATCCAAACTCGACGGCAAGTTTTGCGTAGTTGCCCTCGCTCGTCTTGATATAGATGAGGGTGCCCTGGATCTTGCCCGTGTCGCCGTTATGTCTGTCGAGATCGGCGCGCGAGAGCTCGGTTGTATCGTAAGAAGCGCGCTGGAGCATCGAGAACGTGATCTCGCCAAACCCCAACTGATGGGCCAAAAGTAGCGACTGCACAAGCGCGATCACGAGCGCGAGCGCGATCGCTGCCCCCAGCACGATCATCAGGCGTCCGTAAGTCAAGCTGCGCTTCCGTTGTGGCTCCATGCTTTTACTCTCGCTGTGCTGGCGACTTGAGTTATTTCTTCTCGATCCGCACGAATTTCTCGGTCACTTCGGTGACGACCCCGTCAATGCTCGCGTGATGGGCAACGCTCAGGAGATTGAAGTCGTTGATGGGGCCGTCGAGGGGTTTGGCAATAGGATCACCGACTTTGACCCTATCGCCGACCTTGACAATGGGGATGCTGGGCTTGCCGCGCGGGCCGTCTTGATGCATGAAGATCTTCACTCGCGTCACTTTGTCGCGAATATCTAAGACGTCTGCGGGCGTGGGGTGCCAATCTAGATAGCGTTCAAGACCCAACTTCTTCATGGCTTCGGGGAGGGTGTCGTCCCATGTGGGGGCGGGCTGGCCCGGCAGCGGCCGCAAGCTCACTTGGTCAGCGACGTATTTGGCCGCTTCGATCACTAAGAAGCCGTTGGTCTTCTTGGTGACGGCGTGCTCGCCAACGTTGACCCTGTCGCCCATCAGTGGGCCACCGTCGAGCACGGCTAATTTATTATATCGCGTCGTGTCCACGCCGATCATCGCGAGAATATCTATCAAATACGTGCCGACGGGGGCGAGCACGACGGTCTGTTTGGCGACCTCTCCGTAGACGTTCAAGTATTTTTCCGTAACGGGCTGGCCCAGGAAGAGAGCTCGGTACATATTGTAGACGGTCTCGACGTTGTTGACCGTCACCCCCACGTGCAGGGGGATCTTCCCTGGGGGAACTTCAAGGCCGGTGACGGCCTTGGTGAGCCATTTCTCCTCGCCCATGCCGTAGATGCTCGGCGTGTAGCGAATGTCGAAGCCATACTTCTCCCTGAGGGGCTCGAGGAGCTTCTTGTCTTTCTCTTTGGCCCCGATGATGATCTGCTCGAAGCCGAAGATCTTCTTCAGCGCGGCGAAGACCTCGACGAACGCCTCGGCTTTGCTGATGAGGAGGATCTTATCGGCTTCGTAGCCGGGCTCGCCCTCCTCGGCGTTGACGATGAGAATCTTCGTGGGGGTGAGGTACTTAAAGTACGTGGGGAAGCCGGCGCCGCCCGCGCCGATCAATCCCATCTCGCGGAAGAGTTTGACGACATCTTCGCGGGTCTGGACTGTTGTTGTGGCCATAGCCTGCGATCACCTAAAGAGCAAAGAGTCTGAGCGTATTTTACGGCTTTGGGGGAAATTTTGCCAGCACCGCGCGCGCTGCCGCACGGGCCGCGCTCTTCAGAGTTTCGGTGTCGGCCTCACCTCCCGATGGAGCGCTCACAAAGATCGCGATCAGCAGAGCGCCCTCTTGCCAGAAGAGCCCCACCCCATCGGGCTCAGGAGCAAGCTCTGCCGTGCGCCCGCCCAGATCGAGCGATTCTGTCTGAGTGCCCTGCAGCAGAAGATCGCGCGCTTCTGAGATCTTCGTTGGGTCTTTGAACTTAAAAATCGTGATCCCCAGACGCTCGATCTTCCCGCTCCAGGGCCCGTTGGGCGCGGGCGTGTAGAACGCATGGGACGAGTACGCCTCGCCGGGGAAGGCCGGCTCGATTCGCGCTTCTTTGGTCACCACGATAAAGCCCTCAATCGCATCGGGGATGAGCGTTTCTGGAGCTGGTCCGCTCGCGGGCGGGCTTGCGCTCATCAGAAAGAAGAGAACACCCACAAGGGCTGCGCCGACTGCCACCAAAATCCACAAAAGAGTATTGTTCATGGCTTTATCTTAAAAGAGACGACCCCGTGACGTCAAGAGGCACCTCACCCGTCCCCTCTCCGCAAGCGGAGGGGTTCAGGTGAGGTACAATAGTTTGCGGAGACGTTCTGATTTTCGTTAGAATACCCAGCGAAATGGATCGCTATATTGCGCTTGCTGTCTTCATCGTGGCCTACGGGTTCTTCGTGCTCTTCCCCAAGCATCGCTCGTGGGTAGCTGTAGCCGGGGCGCTCGCGCTGATGCTGAGTAGCGTCGTCTCGCCAATGTTGGTCTTCTTCGGCGAGGGCGGGAAGGAGTCGCTCATCAGTTGGAACGTGATGGGGATCTTTGTGGGCACGTTGATTTTAGCAGATCTCTTTATCTGGTCGCGCGTGCCACATTATGTCGCAGAACGTTTAGTCAACAGATCGCGCAGCGTCTGCTGGGCCATGGTCAAAGTCTGCGCGTTTTCGGGGTTTCTCTCGATCTTCGCCGAGAACGTCGCCGTGGTGCTCATTGTCGCGCCGATCGCGTTCGCCTTGGCGGAGAAGCTCAAGACCAGCCCCGTCCCGCTCATTATCGGGGTCACGGTCTCGTCAAATCTTCAGGGCACGGCCACGCTGATTGGTGACCCGGCAAGCATGATCTTCGCCGAGTACGCTGATGCGTCGTTCAACGACTTCTTCTGGTACAAGGGTCAGGGACTTGGGGTCTTCTTCGCGATCCAGTTTGGGTTTTTGACGTCGCTCCCTGTACTGTATTGGGCGTTCCGCCATCTCAATCAGAAGGTCGAGCTGGTCGCTGAAGAGAGGGTCATCAGTTGGGGGCCGACGATCTTTTTAGCGACGATGATGCTCGCCCTGGCGATGGCGTCGTCGCTGCAAGCGCACGATCTCTTGGGAGCGATCTGTATGATCTGGGGGCTGGGCGGACTGATCTGGTACGAACTCTTAGGGCGCAACGATCGCGAACGCTTCCCCGATACCCCCTGGGTGATCTTGAAGAGACTCGACTGGGACTCGGCACTCTTTCTCATGGGGGTCTTCACGATCGTGGGCACGCTCGTCGAGACGGGCTGGATCAAAGACTTTGCCGACTGGCTTAAGAGTATTCTCGGGGGGAATCTCCCCGTCTCGTACAGTGTGATTATTCTCTTTTCGATGCTCGTCTCGGCGTTTGTGGACAATATTCCGTATCTGATGGCGATGATCCCGGTAGTGATGCAGTTGGCGGCGCCGGGGGCGGGGCAAGAAGCCTTGCTCTTTGGGCTGTTGATCGCCGCGAGCTTAGGGGGGAACATCACGCCCATCGGAGCGTCGGCGAACATTGTCGGGGCGGGACAGCTCCGCCAGCGCGGGTATATCTTGGGCTTTCGGGAGTTCGGGAGGATCGGGCTGCCGTTCACGCTCGCCGCGACCATCCCCGCGGCGATCTTTCTCTATTTGCTCTGGGTGGTCTTCTAGCTTGAGTTCCCTCTCCGCAAGCGGAGAGGGTCAGGGTGAGGTACAATAGACAGTGCTATGAACACCCTATCGCTTGGTCGGCGGATCTGGCATCATATCTACTCGCGGATGCTGACGGGCGTGGTCTTCGTCGTGCCCGTTATACTGACTATTTGGGTCTTGCAGTTGCTCTACAATCTCTTAGACGGCCCCCTGCGCTCGCTCTTGAACGCTGTGCTGCGATATACTTTGAGATGGGAGCTGCCCTCTGGAGTGGGGCTGGTGCTGACGCTGCTGGCGCTCTACGTGACGGGCATCTTGGCCACCAATATGCTGGGGCGGCGTTTTCTCGAGTTTTGGGAGTCGCTCTTGGCTCGGATGCCTATCGTCAATAGCATCTATAACGCGGCGCGCCAGGTGGTGCGCACGCTCTCCCAGCCACAAGAGAAGTCCTTTCAGCGCGTCGTCTTGGTCGAGTTTCCCTCCAAGGGCCTCTGGACGATCGCGTTTCAATTGGGCACGATCCAGACGAGCGATGGCCAAGAATGGGTGCGCGTCTACGTTCCCACGACGCCCAACCCCACCTCAGGGTTCTTGCAGTTTCTCCCCAAAGAGAGCGTGCGCCCGACCGCGATCCCCGTGGACGAGGCGCTCAAGATGGTGGTCTCCGGAGGGATTTTAGCCCCAGAAAGACTATGAGCAACGTTCCATATCTGATCATCGGCGCCACGGGTGCGCGATTTGCCAGAGAGCTCGTCCAGCGCCTCTTCTGCCCCGCTCTGTGCCATGCTTGTCCCCATTGCACAAAGCTCGCTCACGGCACTCACCCCGATCTCATCTGGGTGAGCAAATCGGGAAAGCGCATCTCTATAGACCAGGTCCGCGAATTACAACAGAAGGCCCTCTACCCGCCCGTGGAAGCCCCACAGAAGATCTACGTCATCGAGAGCGTCGAGGACTTGAGCCTGGAAGCTGCTAACAGCCTCCTCAAGATACTCGAAGAGCCGCCGAGCTACCTTCTTTTCATTCTGATCGCTCAAAGCACCACTATCTTGCCGACGATCCTCTCGCGCTGCCGGATCATAAAACTCCCCCCACCGCCCCGCGCTCAGATAGAACAGATCCTGCGCGAGCGCGGCCTGAGCGACTCTGAGATCGAAATTCTTCTGGGTCTCACAAGGGGCCTCATGCCCGATGAGCCCCTCATCGAAGCCGTTCGCCAGTTCGCCCCACAGCGCCAAAAGCTCCAAGAGCAACTGGCGAAGCTCCCCGACCCACAGCTGTGGGACTTCCTCAGTGAGACGAATCCCTTTGTGCGCCGCGAAGCGATCCGAGAGCTTCTGCGGCGCCTTGGCAGCTATCCCAGCCACAGCGTGTTGGACCTTGCCGCTCTGCTCAGCAAGTGCGACCGTGAGGTCATCGAGGCGTTCATCCAACAAGCTTTGCTTGACCTTCATCTTCGCCAGCCAATGGCTGGCGAAGATGTACGGTCCAGGCGAAGCTTGGTGGACGACTTACAGACAGCTCTCTGGAAGCTTCAGCGCAACGCCAACGTCCAACTGTTGTTGGAAGCGCTGCTTTTTAAGCTGCGAGCGGCTCAAGCACCTGCATAATTCTTTGGAGAAGCTCTTGGAGGCCCGTCCCCTCCTGGGCGCTCACCACGACTGCCTGAGGGATCGTCGAGCGCGCTACCTCCAAACGCTGGTAATCTTCCGGGGTCTGCAGCTTGTCAGCCTTGTTGAGAGCATTGATCAAGGGTGGACGATGCCCATTCTTGAATATATCGTTGAGCACCTCCACGATCGTGCGCCAGTGGTCAAAGACGTGAGGGCTCGAGATATCCAAGACGTTGAGCAAGAGATCGGCGTCGCGCGCCGCCTCCAGCGTCGCCGCGAACGCCGGGATGAGCTCGTGAGGGAGTTTCTTAATAAACCCAACGGTGTCCGTGACGACCACGAGCTTCCCGTTGGGGAGGAGGAGTTTACGCGTCAGCGGGTCCAACGTCGCGAAGAGCTTGTCCTCGATGAACGTCTCTGCGCCTGTTAAGGCGCGCAAGAGCGTGGATTTGCCCGTGTTGGTGTAGCCGATGAGAGCGATCTCTGGGATGTGGCGGCGCACACGGAGCTTGCGGCGCACCGCGCGCTCTTGGGCCACCTTGGCGAGCTGCTCTTTGATCGTGTGCATGCGTCGGCGGATCGCATGGCGCTCTTGAGCTAACCGGGTCTCGCCGGGGCCGCGCGTGCCGATCCCCGCGCCAGGCTGCCCCAGCGCCTCCGCCCATCCGCGCAGCCTCGGCAAGAGATACTCCAGCTGCGCCAGCTCCACTTGGAGCTTGGCCTCCTTGGAGCGCGCCCGCTGCGCAAAGATATTCATAATCAATTGGGCGCGATCAATGATCTTCTTTTGGATGCGCTCCTCGAGGTTGCGGGCTTGCGCGGGCGTGAGCGCATCGTTGAAGACGATGACATCTGCGTGGGATTTGGCAGCGAGCTCGCGGAGTTCGTCGGCCTTGCCCTTGCCAATGAAAAACGCCGGATCGGGCTTGTCGCGCTTTTGCAGGACCGTCCGCAGGACTTCCAACCCCGCCGTGCGCGCAAGCTCCATCAGCTCTTCGATGGACTCGCGCTCTGGCCAGCCTGCCCCAGGCCCAAGATCCAACCCCACTAAGATCGCTCGTTCCCCAGAAAATATGCGCGCGCGCTCCCCAAGACGATCTTCTATGAGTTGATTCATCGAGTCTCCGCGGTCACGCTCCCTTCTGGTGTGAGAGTCTCTTCTATTATAGCAGCTCCAAGGCGATTGAGATCACCCACAAGATCGCGATAGCCCCGCCGGATATGCTCATCACGGTCTATGACGACCGTTTTCCCTTCGGCGATGAGGCCTGCGAGCACGAGCGCTGCGCCCGCTCGCACATCGTTGCCGGAGACCTCGGCGCCGGAGAGCCCCGCTACCCCTTCGATCAGAGCTGTTGAGCCCTCCAGACGGATCTGCGCGCCCATGCGGACGAGCTCGGCCGCGTGCGCGAACCGGCTCTCCCAGACCGTCTCCTTGATGATGCTCGACCCGCGCGCGACGCTGAGCAGCGCCATCATCTGGGGCTGTAAATCCGTAGGAAAGCCCGGATAGGGCCGAGCTTCCACACGCCCACCCACAAAGCTCCCCGGCCCATCGCTGATGACCCGCACGCTCTCCACGTGCTCGTGCACGGTGATCCCTAGCTCATCGAATTTGCTCAGGAGCGCTTCTAAATGTAACGGCTGACAGCGAGTGACGGTCACGTCCCCGCCTGCGATCGCTCCCGCGATGAGGAACGTCCCCGCATTGATGCGATCGGGGATGACGGTGTGCACGGCACCCGATAGTTTTTTGGCCCCTTCGACCTGGAGCCGTCCCGGCTCGATCATGATCCCTGCGCCCATTTTTATCAGCAGTCGAGCGAGGTCGTGCACTTCCGGGTCCTGCGCGGGATTGCTGATGACCGTCCGCCCAGGGATGAGCGCCGCGGTCATCATGATCTGTTCGGTCGCGCCGACGGATGGATAATCGAGATGGATCTCTGCGGGATGGAGCCGCTCCGCGCGCGCGCCCCAGGATCCGCCCTGAGACGAGAGCTCTGCCCCAAGCGCTCTCAAGCCCTTCAGATGGAGATCCACAGGGCGAACGCCGATGGGGCAGCCCCCAGGCAAGGGCAGTTGACTAGAGCCATGCCGCGCCATCAGCGGCCCCAAGAGCAAAAACGACGCACGCAGCCTCCGCACCAGCTCCTCCGGGGGAGTTCCCACAAGCTCTCTCTCCGTGCGGATGCTATAGACCCCCGGCTCCAGAAGAAGAACTCTCTTGCCGACGCTCTCCAGCAGCGCGATCATCGTGCGCACGTCCCCCACATCGGGGACGTTCTCCAAGATCACTTCGTCGTCGGTGAGCACCGTCGCTGCGAGGAGAGGGAGCGCCGCGTTCTTGGCCCCATCGATCGCGATCTCGCCAAAGAGCCGACGACCTCCGTAAACAGTCACTCTCATGGTGGTAAGAGCGCCAAGGGGTTGAGCGGCCGGCCGTACTGCAGAATCTCAAAGTGCAGATGCGGGCCGGTCGAGTTCCCCGTGTTGCCCGATCGGGCGATGCGCTGACCTCCTTCGACAAATTGTCCGCGATAGACTCCAATCTCCGACAGATGCCCGTAGAGCGTGCGATAGCCATGACTATGTTCTAACACGACGTAGAGCCCATACCCACTGTGGCGCCCGGCGGCGATCACCCTGCCGGCGCAAGACGCATAGACGTCGGTGCCCTCGGGGACTTCGATATCTATCCCCTGATGGAAGTCGGGTTCCCCACTGATGGGGTGAATCCTCGGCCCAAACTCCGAAGAGATCACGCCACGCACTGGCCAGGCAAAAAAGCTCTTTTTGCCCCCGGCCATCTGCAAATATATAAAGAACGGCGAGGTCACCGCCCCAGGGATGAAGAACTCCTCCCCAGGATAGATGTACTTGCGATCCTCTAGACCATTGCGCGCGATGATCTCCGCGAGGGCGACCTCATAGGTGCGCGCGATGTCGGTGAGGGTCTGGCCACGCTTCACGGTGTGCAAGATCCCGTTCTTGACGATCTTCAGAACCGTCCCTGGGGCAACGCCCTCCAGGCTATCAATGACATGAGCATTGCTGCCCACCAGGGCTTCAAGAGGGACCCCAAAGCGCCAGGCGATCTTTTCGAGGGTATCACCGGGCTGGGCTTCGTATTCGAGGATATTGGGTCCAGAAGAGACCTCGGTGGGGCTGGGCCCTCCTTGGGCAGCTCTCTTTAGGCGCTCAGGGAGGAGCCCCTGCTGCCACGCCCACCAGAGCAGTCCCAGTCCACACCACACGACAACGATCTTCAGCGATCTACTCATTGCGCATAAGCTCCAAGAACTGCTCGTTGTTTTTGGTCTGGGCCATGCGCGAGAGGATCCATTCGAGGGCCTTCTGCTTGTCGTTCATGTCGCTGATCATCTTCCGCAGCACCCAGACGCGCCTGAGGACTTTTTCGGGGAGCAACAGCTCTTCTTTGCGGGTGCCCGAGGCTTCCAAGTCAATGGCGGGGAAGATGCGCTTGTTGGCAAGCCCGCGGTCGAGCACCAGCTCCATGTTGCCCGTGCCCTTGAATTCCTCAAAGACCACTTGATCCAAGCGCGAGCCCGTGTCGATGAGCGCCGTCCCGATGATCGTGAGGCTCCCCCCGTCTTTGATATTGCGGGCGGCGCCGAAGAACTCCTTGGGCTTGTAGAGCGCCGTGGGGTCCATACCGCCGGAGAGGAGTTTCCCGCTTGGAGCAATAGCTAAGTTGTACGCGCGCGCCAAGCGCGTGATCGAGTCCATCAAGATCACGACATCGCGCCCCATCTCGACGAGTCGCTTGGCCTTGGCGATCACAAGCTCGGAGACGCGACAATGGATCTCGGGCTTCTGATCGAACGTTGCGGCCACGACCTCGCCCATAGTAATGGACTCTTTGAAGTCGGTGACCTCTTCTGGGCGCTCGTCCACCAGGAGCACGATGAGATAGACCTCCGGGTGATTGGCGGCGATCCCGTGCGCGATGTGCTTGAGGAGCGTCGTCTTGCCCGCCTTGGGCGGCGAGACGATCAAGCCGCGCTGCCCCTTCCCAATCGGCGCAAACAGATCAATGATGCGCGTCGAGAACTCGTCGCTGTCGTGCTCGAGCTTCAGCTGCTCCCGGGGGTGATAGGGGATGAGATCTTCGAATGCTTGACGGTTACGGACGACCTCAGGGTCTTCGAAGTTGATCGCTTCGATCTTCAGGAGCGCAAAGTACTTCTCATCTTCCTTGGGGGGGCGGACGACCCCGCTGACGATATCCCCGTCCTTCAGCCCAAAGCGCTTGATCTGCGACGGAGAGACGTAGATGTCATGGGGGCCCGGCAGGCACGAGCTGTCCCGCAAGAACCCGTATCCGTCGGGGAGGATCTCCAACACTCCATCTTTGAAATGGAGCCCCTGTTGCTCCGCTTGGGCCTTCAAAATAGCGAAGACGAGGTCTTCTTTTTTAATGCGGCCGCGGCCATTGACCCCGAACTTCTCGGCCAACGCCCGCAGCTCCGACATGTCCTTGGCCTTTAAATCCGTGATGTCGAGCAACTCCCCAAGGGGCTTCTCCTCTTGGTTTTCCTCTCTCTCGGGCATAGGGATCGTGGGGCACCTCCTGAAGGGAACCCTCTATAAGCTTCTTCTCTTCTGGCACCAGTGCCTCAGACCTCCCTTCTGTGGGAAGGAGGGGGACCACAGCCTGTCACTGAGCAGAAGAGAGAGCAGCGCATGTAGATTTGGCAACTATAATTATAGCAAAGATCAGCTCATCAGGCAAGTCCCATCCCGACCAACGCCTCATAGAGCGGGAAGCGCTCACAGAGCTGGCGCACCTGAGCGCGCGCCGCGGCCCGTGCCGCGTCCGAGCGCTCTTTCAAGACGTGAGCGATGATCTTGGCTATCTCTGCCATCTCTGTGGGCCCCATGCCCCGCGTCGTGACCGCTGGGGTGCCCAGCCGAATCCCACTGGTCACCGTGGGCTTTTGGGGATCGAAGGGGATGGCATTCTTGTTGACCGTCACCCCGACCTCCTCAAGGAGGCGTTCGGCTTCGACCCCGGTCAGCCCCTGGGGGCGCAGATCCACCAAGAGCAGATGGGTGTCCGTACCCCCAGAGACGATGCGGAAGCCCTCCGCCGCCAGAGCGCGAGCAAGCGCCCGCGCGTTCTCCACAATCCGACGCTGGTACTCCGCAAACTCCGGGCGCATGGCCTCGCCAAAGGCTACGGCTTTGGCGGCGATCACGTGCATGAGGGGCCCGCCTTGGCTGCCCGGAAAGACCGCCTTGTCAATGAGCTCCGCAAATTCTTTCCGACAGAGTATGGCCCCGCCGCGCGGCCCGCGCAAGGTCTTGTGTGTCGTCGTCGTCACGAAGTCTGCCCACGGAATGGGTGACGGATGTACCCCTCCGGCGATCAGCCCCGCAATGTGCGCGATGTCCGCCATCAAGAACGAGCCGACTTCGTCGGCGATCTCGCGAAACCTCGCAAAATCAATTATTCTCGGATAAGCGCTCGCCCCGCAGACGATCAGCTTGGGGCGGTGCTCCAGCGCGAGAGATCGCACCTCGTCGTAATCGATCTGCTCGGTCTCGCGCGAGACCCCATACGAAATAATTTTATAGAGCTTGCCGGAGACGCTCGCGGGGTGGCCGTGGGAGAGATGGCCCCCGTGAGCTAACGACATACTTAAGATCGTATCGCCCGGCTGGAGCACCGCAAAATAGACGGCCATATTCGCTTGGGTGCCCGAGTGGGGCTGAACGTTTGCGTGCTCCGCGCCAAAGAGCTTCTTGAGGCGCTCCCGCGCTAACTCCTCGACAACATCCACCCATTGGCACCCGCCATAGTAGCGCTTTCGTGGGTAGCCCTCGGCGTATTTGTTCGTCAGGACCGAGCCTTGGGCCTCAAGCACGGCGCGCGAGCAGAAGTTCTCTGACGCGATCAGCTCCAGAGAGAAGCGTTGGCGCTCCAGCTCCCCTTGGATGGCCCGGTAGACTTCAGGGTCGGTGCGGGCCAGTTCGCTCTCATACATCATGGCGCGATTCCTCCTTGGCACGGATCTTCTCCAGGCGCCGCGCATGGCGCCCTCCCGCGAAGGGCTCGTTCAACCACACCGTGACAATCTCTGCCGCCAGCCCTGGGCCGACCACTCGCCCTCCCAGACAGAGAATATTCGCGTCGTTGTCGCGGCGGCTCATCTTCGCGGAGTAGACATCGCTGCAGGGGGCCGCGCGAATCCCCTTCACTTTGTTGGCCGCGATGGCCATGCCGATCCCAGTCCCACAGATCAAAATCCCCCGTTCATACTCCCCTGAGGCAACCGCCTGGGCCACCGCGAACGCGATGTCGGGGTAATCGACCGAATCGCTCGTAAAGACCCCAAAGTCCCGGACGACGTGCCCCTGCAAGACCCCTTGCAGCAGGGCTTCCTTGAGGGCTACCCCGTTGTGATCAGACCCAATAGCGATGGTCATTCTGTCACGCGCGTGAAGACCGAGCGGAAGATGTCCCCATACATCCGCAACCGCGATACTAAGCCGCGAGAGAATCCGAACTTTTCTTCCTTCATGACGTGGGTCACTCCATCCAGCTCCACAAAGGCGCAGCTCCATCCCTCTTTGAGTGCTAACTTCGTCAGGGCGATCTCCACGCCGAAATCGAGCTTATGCACCGCGCGACGAAGCTTCTTCCATAGCGATTTGCTCAAGACCCGCTGGCCCGACAGATACGGGGCGATCGTTTGGGCAAGATCCGTATTGAGCCGCCCTCCGCGAAAGACCCCTATGACCATATCGTAGCCCTTCATATATGTCTGGATCATGCGCTCGACGTGATCGGGCCGCAACCCCACAAGATCAGCGTCTAAAAAGAGCACCGTCTCGTATCGGGCTTTTTGGACGCCGCGGTCGAGCGCCACGGACTTCCCACAGTTTTGGGGCAGGGAGATCACCCGCACCCCAAACGCGCGCGCCACCTGAGCCGTCCCATCGGTCGAACCGTCATCTACAACGATGATCTCGCTGACGGAGGGGGCGTGCACAAGCGGCCAGAGCACCGCTCCGATCCGTTCGGCTTCGTTATAGGCGGGAACGATCGCTGACACCCGCACCGCGCTGTGAGAACTTTCCATAGCTCATAAAAATTGTACGCTGGAACACCAATCAAGTCAAATAGCCCGCGCGCTTGCAAAGCGACCCCACTTTCGGCTATGCTAACGATCACTATGCTCAAGGGGACAAAGATCGCTATCATTGGGCTTGGGAAGATCGGCGGAGCGCTTGCCAGCAGCCTGGTGCGCAATAAGATCGTCTCGCGCCATCACCTGGTGGGCACGACAGGCCATCGCGACAGCGCCCTGGAAGCTGCCAAACGCTACGGCATCCGCACGCTCACGGATAACATCCAAGCGATTCGCGACGCCCAGATCATCATCTTGGCCGTCAAGCCCCAGACGATGAAAAAAGTGTTGACCGAGATCAAAGACGCGATCCGCGAGGATCAGCTGCTCATCACGCTTGCGGCGGCGCGCACCACGCGCTTCATCGAAGAGACTCTGCAAAAGAAGATCGCGGTCGTGCGAGCCATGCCCAACACGCCGTGCCTTGTCAATGCGGGGATGACCGTGCTCTGCCCAGGGCGCTACGCCACCCACGAGCATATAGAGATCGCCCGACAGATCTTCGCTGCTGTGGGCTTGGTCGCCGTGATTGACAACGAAGACCTCATGGACGCGGTGACGGCGCTGTCGGGGAGTGGGCCGGCGTATGCGTACATCATGATCGAGGCGCTGGCCGAGGGCGGGGTGAAGGTCGGCCTGCCCCGCTCGCTCTCGACCCTGTTGGCGGCTCAGTCGCTGCTGGGCGCGGCCAAGATGGTGCTGGAGACAGGGGAGCATCCCGCCAAGCTCAAAGACGAGGTGACGACGCCCGCCGGCGTGACCATCGACGGCATCATGGCGCTCGAAGACGGCGGGATTCGCGTCACCCTCATCAAGACAGTCGATCGCGCTACCGCCAAGTCCAAGGAGCTCTCCCAGTGAGGGCGCCAGAAAGTTATCTACATTACCAACGCCTCTTGCCTTTCGCCCCTGGTTGTACTATAATGAGCCCATCTTGAGTACGGCAGGAGGTGACAACGGTGATCATCATTGATCCGGTGTTGGTGCTGCTCTTTGCGTTTTGGCTGGTCTTCCTGACGGCGCTCATCGTCTTTCTCGCCGGCTCAGGCAGCTAAGCTATTAGTCTGGTGAGTCTGCAGGGGCTCAATGGAAAAAGGAGGCCCCCATGCGCAAGATAGTCTCTCTTGGGGTTTTGTTTGTGCTCAGCGTCGTGCTCCCCGTCTTTGGGCAGAGCGCCCTCGAAGAGCTCGCCAAACAACAGATCGCCCAGAAGACCGGGCTTGACCCCAATCTCCTCGCTACGCTCTTTGTCACCGACGGCGAGAATCAGTTTATCTTGGCGTTTGTCTACATCACCGAGCAGACGATGCAGAGCCAGCTCAAAGCTGACCTCAAGCAGGCGATCGCTCCCTATGTGAACAAGCGTGCCCTGCTGACGCTGCTGGCCCCGGCGAAGACGTCCTTCTTCGATCCGCTGCGCATCAACTTTGAGCAAGGATTGGCGCGCTTCTTGCTCTCGGAGCAGTCTATCGTCAAAGTCACGCCAGACTTTGGCGTGGGGAGATTTGAGTCGGGCACGGTGAGCGCAGGGATCTTATTGCTGAACGATGGGCTCGATCTGAGTAAGCCGTTCCGCATCTACTACGGCGCTCAGTCTACTGTCTTCTCGCTGACGGGGGAGACCCTGCCAGCGCAGCCAAACCCGCTCGCTCAGCTACTTCTCTTCTTGCAGTTTCTGTTTTTGAATATTCTGTTGCTCTTTCTGATTCCGTTCTTGTTGGGGTTGTAAGCCGCAAGGGGCGTACGGACCCGTACGCCCCTCTTTTTATTTGGTCGCCCACAGGGCTCTCCAATATTCTCGTCTCATGAGGGCGATGTGTTTGATCGAGATATTCTTTGGGCAGACGGCCTCGCACTCCCCATGATTAGAGCAGTCCCCAAAGCCCTCTTTGTCCATCTGCTCGACCATGCGCAAGACTCTTCTGATGCGCTCTGGCTGGCCCTGGGGTAAGAGCGCAAGATGCGCGATCTTGGCGCTCACAAAGAGCGATGCGGAAGCGTTCGGGCACGCCGCGACACAGGCCCCACACCCAATGCACACGGCGGCATCGAAGGCTTGTTCGGCGATCTCCTTGGGGATGGGGATGGTGTTCGCATCGGGGGCACTCCCGGTGTTCACGGAGATGTAGCCCCCAGCCGCGATAATTCTATCGAACGCGCTGCGGTCCACAACTAAGTCTTTGATGACGGGAAACGCCTTGGCGCGGAAGGGCTCAAGCGTGATCGTCTCTCCGTCTTTGAAGTCGCGCAGATACTGCTGACACGCCGTGCGCCCGCGCTTGGGGCCGTGCGCTACACCGTTTACTAAAAACCCGCACGTCCCACAGATCCCCTCGCGGCAGTCGCTGTCGAACTCCACGGGCAGCTCCCCGCTCTTGATGAGCTGCTCGTTGAGCACGTCTAAGAGCTCTAACAGCGACATATCCGGCGAGACGTCTCGGACAGTATAGGTCACGAACTTCCCCGGAGTATGAGAGTTGGGCTGACGCCAGATCCGCAGGTGCAGCGTCATCTTCTTCTTGGTGACCATATCACTTGTAACTCCTCACCGTGGGCTTGACGAACTCAAACTCTAAGGGCTCTTTATGGAGCTCCGGCTTGCTCAGGTCCCCGGTGTACTGCCAGGCCGCTACGTAACAGAATCTTTCGTCGTCGCGCAGGGCTTCGCCATCGGGGGTTTGATACTCCTCGCGGAAGTGCGCCCCGCACGACTCTTCGCGATGGAGCGCGTCAATGGCCATGAGCTCAGCGAGCTCCAAGAAATCGGCCACGCGCCCGGCCATCTCGAGATTCTTATTGAGCATATTGGCATCGCCGGGGACTTTGAGGTTGTTCCAGAACTCCTCGCGCAGCCTTCTGATCTTTTCTATAGCTATCTGAAGGCCCTGGGCGTTGCGGGACATCCCCACGTAGTCCCACAGGATCATCCCCAGCTCGCGATGGAACTCTAAGACGGTCTTCTCCCCTTTGATGGACAGGAGCTTTGTCAAGTGCTTGTGGACGTCAGCGAGAGAGTCCTTGAACGCGCTGTGCTCGGTCGTCACCTTGGGCAGAGAGACATTAGCGAAGTAATCCCCGATCGTGTACGGGATGATGAAGTACCCATCGGCGAGCCCCTGCATGAGGGCGCTGGCGCCCAAGCGATTGGCCCCGTGATCGGAGAAGTTCGCTTCGCCGAGCACGAAGAGCCCAGGGATCGTGCTCATTAAGTTATAGTCCACCCACAGCCCGCCCATCGTGTAGTGAATCGCGGGGTAGATGCGCATCGGGACTTTATAGGGATCTTCCCCGGTGATGTGCTGGTACATTTCAAAGAGATTGCCGTATTTCTCTTTGATGTACTCGAGGCCCTTCTCGCGGATGGTGTCGGAGAAGTCAAGATAGACGGCGCGCCCCATAGGGCCGACGCCGCGCCCTTCGTCGCAGACGGCCTTGATCGCGCGCGAGGCGATATCTCGCGGGACGAGGTTTCCGTAGCTGGGGTATTTGCGCTCGAGAAAATAATCTCGTTCGTCTTCAGGGATCTCGTTGGGCGGGCGGGTGTCGCCCTTCTTCTTGGGGACCCACACACGCCCGTCGTTGCGCAAGCTCTCGCTCATCAGGGTCAGTTTCGACTGATACTCCCCCGTGACGGGGATGCACGTGGGATGGATCTGGGTAAAGCACGGGTTGGCGAAGAACGCCCCGCGCTTGTGGCAGCGCCAGATCGCTGTGGCGTTGGAATTTTTCGCATAGGTCGCGAGGAAGTACGCATTGCCGTAGCCGCCGGTGCAGAGCACCACGGCGTCGCCCACGTAGGGCTCAAGCTCCCCGGTGATGAGATTTCTGCAGACGATCCCGCGCGCCTGCCCGTTGATCACGACGAGATCGAGCATCTCGCGGCGGGGGTAGAGCGTCACGCGCCCGGCGTCCACCTGGCGCATCATGGCGCTGTATGCGCCTAGTAGTAACTGTTGGCCCGTCTGGCCGCGGGCATAGAACGTGCGCTCGACTTGAGCGCCGCCGAAGGATCGCGTATCTAGCAGCCCGCCGTACTCGCGGGCAAACGGCACCCCTTGGGCGACGCACTGATCTATAATATTGACGCTCAGCTCGGCGAGGCGGTAGACGTTCGACTCGCGCGCGCGGAAATCGCCGCCCTTGATCGTGTCGTAGAAGAGCCTCCAGACGCTGTCGCCGTCGTTCTTATAGTTTTTGGCGGCGTTGATGCCGCCCTGGGCGGCGATGGAGTGTGCCCGCCGGGGCGAATCTTGAATACAGAACGCTTTGACGTTATAGCCCAGCTCGGCTAATGATGCAGCCGCCGAAGCCCCGGCCAAGCCCGTCCCCACGACTAAGATCGTGAACTTGCGCTTGTTGGCCGGGCTGACTAATTTGAGCTGATTCTTATGGCGCGTCCAGCGGGACTCCAGCGGGCCGCTGGGAACTTTGGAGTCAAGCTTGACTGCTACAGCCATAGAGTATGCCCTCCTAGAGATACAGATAGACCCACACAGGGATTACGATAAATCCCACGGCCAGGAGCGCGGCGACGATCGCTCCGCCCGTGTACCACAGGGGCGTCCAGCGCGGATGATACGCCCCTAGGGACTGCAGCGCGCTCCAGAAGCCATGGCGCAAGTGCAGCCCCAGCAAGACCATGACGGCCACATAGAGGGCGACGTTGACGGGATTGCGGAAGACCTCGACGACTAATCTGTGCAGATCGCGCATCTCCACCCCGTCAACCGTCACAGTATAGTATGGCCCGAAGCGAAACGTCATCACGTGCCAGATGACAAATGCCAAGAGTATAATCCCCGTGTAGATCATCGTTTGGGAGGAGAGGGTCTGGCGGCTCGTCCAGCCCGCCGAGCGGTAGACGCTGTAGCCGGAGGGGCGAGCTTTGAGTTTATCCCAATAGACCATCAGGGCGCTCCAGATGTGCACGAGGAAGAAGGCTGCCAGCCCAAGCTCAAGCAGCGTGAGCAGCGGGCCAAAGCTGAAGAGAAAGTGCGCCCAGCGATTGTAGGCGTCGGGATTCCCCGTCAGCAATAAGAGATTCTCCGACAGATGGACGATCACAAATAGCCCCAGCCCAATCCCCGTGATAGCGTTGAGAAACTTCTTGGCGACCGAGCTCATGGGTTCTCATCCCCTTGGCTTTGGCGTTATTGTACTGCGTCGGCGTGTCGTATGCAATCACTATATGTGAGGCTGAGAGAGCTCTGCCATGATCTGCGTCAGGTTCTTCAGTGACTCAAGGCACCTTTCGGGGACGGGCAAAATTTGTTACACTACAGGGGGTCGAGGTCCACAGCTATGAAGCGCACCAAGATCGTCTGCACGATTGGGCCGGCTTCCGAGAGCCCAGAGATGATCCGCGCCCTCATCGAGAGCGGGATGAACGTCGCGCGGATCAATATGGCTCATGGCACGCACGACGAGCATCGCGCGGTCATCGAGCGTGTGCGGGCCGTCGCACGCGCTCTCGGGGTGCCCCTGGCCGTCATGGCCGACACCAAGGGCCCGGCGATCCGCACCGGCGAGCTCAAGACAGAGAAGATCTTCTTGCGCCAAGGGCAGAAGCTCACCCTCGTCGAGGAGCCCGTGCTCGGCGACGAGACGCAGATCTCTATCAGCTACAAGGGGCTTTCCCAGTATATTCAGCCGGGCATGAGGATTCTCTTGGCTAATGGGGAGATCGAGCTTGGGGTTCTAGAAGTCCATCCGGGGCGGATCGTTTGCGAAGTGAAGAACTCTCGGGAGCTTGGGGAGCGCAAGCGCGTCAGCATCCCCGAAGTGACGCTGCCCGGCATCGCCGAGACCGACGAAGACGATATTCGCTTTGCCCAGAGAGTCGGGGTGGATTACATTGCGGCGAGCTTCGTCCAGACGGGCCTGGATATTGACCACATCCGCAGGCTCTTGGGGCCGACGGATATTGAGATCATCGCGAAGATCGAGACGCGCGAGGCTGCGCGCAATATTGACGATATCATCGCGGCTTCTGATGGGGTGATGGTCGCGCGCGGGGACTTGGGGGTCGAGCTGCCCCCGGAGGAAGTTCCGCTCTTGCAGAAGGAGATCGTCAAGAAATGCAATCGCGCGGGCAAGCCCGTCATCATCGCCACCCAGATGCTCAAGTCTATGACGGAGAGCCCCACCCCGACCCGCGCCGAGGTCGCTGACGTCGCCAACGCTATTCTTGACGGGGCCGACGCGGTGATGCTCTCCGAAGAGACCGCCGTAGGGAGGTATCCCGTCGAGGCGGTGCGCATGATGAGCCGGATCGCGGAGCGCATCGAGCGATCTTCGGCGCTCTACCGGAGGTACGAGATGGGCGGGGCGAGTGTGACGGAGGCGATCGGGGAGTCTGCGTGCCAGATCGCCGACCGAATCGGCGCCGCGGCGATCATCCCCTCGACGACCTCGGGCTCGACGGCCAAGCTTGTGGCCAAGTTCCGCCCTAGGACCCCCATTATCGCCGTGACGTACACGGAGCGGGTGCGCAATAAATTGGCGCTCGTGTGGGGGGTCTACGCCGTGCAAGTCGAGTTCTCCAAGGACACCGACGCCATGCTGAAGCTCTCTATAGAAGCGGCCGCCAAGGCGGGGCAGCTTCCTGCGGGTTCCTTCGTGGTGATCACGGCAGGGGTGCCCTTTGGCGTGCCAGGCACGACCAATCTCATCAAAGTCGAGCGCGTCTAGACCTCTCCCCCAGCCCCTCCCCCTAGCCCTCTCCGTTTACGGAGAGGGAAGGGGGCCAGGGGGTTAGGTCCGAGCCAGAGGAGAAGCTTAAATATGAGCACAAACAAAACAGTCGTTATCGCACTCGGCGGGAACGCCCTGCTCGACCCGAACACCAACGGGTCTGTGGCCGAGCAGATTCGCACGATCGAGCGCAGTTGTGCGCGCGTAGCGCAGATCATCGCGCGGGGCTACCACGTTGTCATCACACACGGCAACGGCCCGCAAGTGGGGAATCTTTTGATTCAACAAGAAGAGGCGAAAGAGCTTGTCCCGCCGTTGCCGCTGGACGTCTGCGGGGCGATGACCCAAGGGCAGTTAGGCTATTTGATCCAACAGAAGCTGCGCGAAGCCCTGGCGCGGCTGGGCATTGCCAAGCCCGTCGTGACGGTCGTGACTCAGGTGCGGGTGGATCGGGACGACCCGGCGTTTGGTGAGCCGACTAAGCCCATCGGGCCGTTCTATGCCGAGCGCGAGCGCCCTCTGTTAGAAGAGCAGAAGGGCTATGTCTTAAAGAGAGTCGGGAAAGGGGCCAAGCCCTGGCGGCGCGTCGTGGCTTCACCACAGCCCAAAGAGATCGTGGAAATCGAGAGCATCAAGGCGCTGATAGCAGCCGGGGCGATCGTGATCGCCTGTGGGGGTGGGGGCGTGCCGGTGGTTCGCGAGGATGGGCGATGGCGCGGGGTCGAAGCTGTGATTGATAAAGATTTAGCGTCGGCGTTGCTAGCTGAGGAGCTTGGGGCTGAGATTCTGTTGATTCTGACGGATGTGGACCGTGTAGCGCTCTTCTTTGGCACGCCGCAGCAAGTCTTTTTAGACAGACTTTCAGTGAGCGAAGCGAGAAAGTATCTCTTGGAGGGGCATTTCCCGCCGGGGAGCATGGGGCCGAAGATCGAAGCAGCGATTCGGTTTGTAGAGGGCGGGGGCGAGCGCGCGTACATTACGTCGTTGGAGAGAGCTGTGGAGGCGCTGGAGGGTCGGGCGGGGACGGAGATTTATCGGGGGTGAGTTATAGTTAATTGAGCAATGTGTTCTGTATCAGCGCAAGATTAAATGTCAAGGGCCTTGCTTGCAACCAAAAATTCTTCAGCTTGTTTGACAAAATCCTCTGCCCATTGTACAACTTCTTTAGCCTGGTCTTCTGTCAGGGAAACTAGCTCTCGATAGTCTCCAATCTGTCTGAGGTCAAAAGCTTTATGAAGCCACTTGCTCATCTTATGGGGGAGAAGCCCTGTTTTCACAAAGTGCTTGTCAAAAAGAGCGATGGTACCGCTATGCTTAGCGGTACCTTTGCTCACAGAGATCAGCAAGGCAAGGGCCGCATAAAACATGGCATAATACGCGCGGTTGACTACGCTCCATAAACTTCCGCCTCCACGCAACAAAACCTTGGCATCGTTCAGTGTTGCCCGCGCCATGCTCAAGCGATAGTGAATCAAGGCTTTTTGATCTGCTGTCACAAGGGGATGCCCTCCTGTTCTACCGACTGCAAGAAGGGGGAGGCTGAGAGTCGGCGCAATTCGCTCTCGGCTATAGGGATGAGCGAAATCACCACGCCTTCTTCAAAACTGATCTCCCAAGCAACATCTAAAATAGTATCCAATGTTTGCTTACTGAGTTTGGGCACGATCGTTACGACATCAATGTCAGAATCTGGAGCAGCTTGGCCGCGAGCATACGAGCCGAAAAGCACAAGACGCACAGGGGCATCTAGCGCCTGCTCTAGGTGAGCTTTCAACTTCTTGAGCACCTGTTCTAGCTTTGGGGGTAGCACAAGGAGAGTATAGCGCCTTCCTGCGAAGATCGTCAAGCTTGACAGATCAAGAGCTATAAGCTAATATCAGAGTGACACGCTTTCCAGGCCGAGGTGGCGGAATTGGCAGACGCGCACGTTTGAGGGGCGTGTGGGGTAACCCGTGGGGGTTCGAGTCCCCCCCTCGGCATGAATAATTACTGAACTGGCTCGGCCAACTGCGCCGCCGCCCCAATCACCGCCTGCGCGATGCGCTTGGCATACGACAAATCTAATTTGTCCACCGTGTCCGACGTCGAGTGATAGTACGGATTGAAGTCGTCCGTCGCGCCGTACTCGCTGTCCTCGATCACTAAGACCGCCGGATACCCCCGACTCCAAAAGGACGCATGGTCGCTGCGATTGGTCGCGCCAACTTCTAAAACTTCCGGAGCAAGCTTGATCTCGTACCTCTGCAGTGTCTGCACGAGCAGCTCAGCGATGCGCACGGAACTGTCACGAGTCCCCGCGTGCACCTCAAACGCACCGTCGCCATCGCCGTCGTAGCCGATCATGTCCATATTGAAGACCCCTAGGACCTGCACGCCCTCGCTAGCAAGCTTGCCCGCATAGGCGCGACTGCCCACCAGCCCTTGCTCTTCCCCCGTAAAGAGCACGAAGCGAATCGTGTGCTTGAACTTATACTGACTCAGAATTCTTGCGGCTTCTAGGACTGCGGAGCTGCCGCTGGCGTTGTCGTCGGCCCCTGGAGCCATCCCCCCAGAACTGATGCTGAACGTCGTGCTATCGAGATGCGCTGTGATCAACACGGATTGCTGGGACTCCGTCCCCGGCAAGATCGCTTCTATGTTGTGCGACAACCCCGCACGACAAAAGAGCGAGAACGGCACGCGCTCGGTCTTCAGCCCCAGCTTCTCAAAGTACTGCTGCGCGTACTCGACAGCTCGATCAATCGCTGCGCCATCGCAGGCCCAGCGCGAGCCCTCGCTGTTGCAGAACTCTCCGCCGTCGCGCGACTGAAAGTAACAGATCTGCGCGCGCAAGTTCTCTTCGCTCACTTGCTGGATGATCTCTTCGATCACGGCGCTGAGCGTCGTTTGGGAGGGCTCAGCGTATCGAAGCGCGGGCACTCCGATGTGGGGGAGAGCTAAGACTGCGACGACCGCTAGGACGGCGAGTAGCTTCTTCATAGAGAGACTCCTTTCGGTTTTGGGATGTATGGCGCTATTGTGCGCGGTTTTCGCGCCGAAGTCAAGGGCGGGGCGAAAACGACGAGCCACACGATCACGGTTCGATGTTGAGGATCTTATAGGTGCGCAGGCCGCGCGGCGTCTGGACTTCGATGAGCTGGCCCACTTCGCGGCCAAGCAGCGCCTGCCCCACCGGCGAAGCCGCGGAGATGAGGTCGAGCTCGGGGTTGGCCTCGGCAGGACCGACGAGCTTGTACGTGAAGACTGCCCCAGTCAGTGTGTCCTCGAGCGTCACTCGACACCCTAGCGTGACTTGATGGCTTGCCCCATGATTGGTGACGATGAACGCGCGCGAGAGCTTATACTCTAACTCTCGGATCTTAGCCTCCAGGAGGGCTTGCTTCTCTTTGGCCGAGTGATATTCAGAGTTTTCGCTGAGATCGCCGTAGGCGCGCGCCCGCGCGATGATCTCAGCGATCTTGGGACGCTCCGAGATAAGCCGCTCCAGCTCGGCCTTGAGCTGCTGGTAGCCTTCGGGTGTCATCGGGATTCGGTCGTCCATCATGCCCTCCTTTCGGGTGTGCGCTATTGTAGGGCAGAAGGGGCTGGAATTCAAGAGGGCTACGCTTCCCCGCGAATAATATCCTTGATGCGCATGAGCGACGCCCGCGTGCTGCGCTCCATCTCGTCCAGCGCCATCGAGATCTTCTTAATATTCTCTTCCAACTGAGGGATCAACACGCGCTCCAGCGCGTTGACCCGCCGCCGCGTCGTCTCGATCTCCTCAGCTAAGAGCTCGAGAGACTTCTCGATCTCCGCGAGCTTGATCATATCAGGAAGAGCTTCTTTAAAAAGCGTCAGCGCCGTGTCCAGCTCCGCTGACGTCGCCGCGAACCCATACGAATATATATCTTGCGTATCGCTGAGCACAAAGCGCGGCACCCAGACGCTCATCACCGGTTCCATCTCGGTCTGCAGCGCGCCGTTGCGGCTCGCCCCGGTCATGAGAGACTCTTCCATCGCTTCTTTAGACATCTCGGCTCGCGCGAGCAAGAAGCTGCGAAACCCCGCGGCTAACTTCTCCTCCACGCGCTCGCGCAGGCCCCGCGTCTCCTCAACAAGCTGTAAGAACCGATGCATCAGCTCGTCGCGCTTCTGCTTTAAGAGCTTATGGCCGCGCCTGGCCATCGCCAGACGCTTCTTCTGTTTTAAAAGCTCCATGCGGGTCGCGTTGACCTGCTGAGCGATCGCCATGATCTTCCCCCCTTACGCTGCGACCGGCTCTTCTGCTTTCTTTGGCAGATACTTTTCGATGAACTCGTCGCGCACGCGCTTGAGCTCGCCCCGTGGGAGCATACTCAAAAGCTCCCAGCCGATCGTGAGCGTCTGAATGATCGTGCGATCTTCATACTCGCCCTGTTGGATGAACCTTCGCTCGAACTCGTCGGCGAATTTCATGTAGATGCGATCGATCTTGCTCAGAGCAGCTTCGCCCAAGATCGCGGCCATCTCGCGCACGTCCACCCCGCGCGCATAGGCCGCATAGAGCTGATTGAGCACACCCGCGTGATCTTCGCGGGTCTTCCCCGGCCCGATCCCCTTGTCTTTGAGGCGCGACAGACACGGCAATACATCGAACGGCGGATAGATGCCCTTTCGATGGAGCTCTCGCGACAAGAAGAGCTGCCCTTCGGTAATGTAGCCCGTCAGGTCGGGGATGGGGTGAGTCTTGTCGTCCTGGGGCATCGTCAAGATGGGCATCTGGGTGATAGACCCTTTCTTGCCCTTGATGCGCCCGGCGCGCTCATAAATAGTGCTGAGATCTGTGTACATATAGCCGGGATAGCCGCGCCGGCCGGGGACTTCTTTGCGCGCGGCCGAGACCTCGCGCAGCGCCTCCGCGTAGTTCGTCATATCCGTCAGAATGACCAAGACGTGCATGTCGCGCTCGAACGCTAAGTACTCGGCGCACGTCAAGACGAGCCTTGGAGTAGTGATGCGCTCGATCACGGGGTCGTCGGCCAAGTTGATGAACATCACGGCGCGCTCCAGCGCCCCCGTCTTTCTCAGATCAGTGATGAAGAAATTCGCTTCTTCAAACGTGATGCCCATCGCCCCGAAGACCACGGAGAACTCTTCAGCCTCGCCCAGGACTTTTGCTTGGCGCGCGATCTGCGCGGCTATTTGATTGTGCGGCAGCCCCGCCCCCGAAAAGATCGGGAGCTTCTGCCCGCGCACGAGCGTGTTCAAGCCGTCAATGACGGAGATCCCCGTCTGGATGAATTCATTGGGGTAGTCGCGCGAGTAGGGGTTGAGCGGCTCTCCCGAGATGGGGAGTTTTTTCTCTGGGATGATCGGCGGCCCGCCGTCAATGGGGCGCCCCGCGCCGTCGAAGACCCGCCCGAGTAAGTCTTCGGAGACGCCAAGCTCCATCACCTTGCCGAGAAAGCGCACGCGGCTCTGGCGGAGATTTAACCCTTGGGCGGACTCGAAGAGCTGGACGACCGCCCTGTCTCGATCGACTTCCAGGACGCGCCCGCGGCGGATCTCCCCGCCCGCAAGCTCAATCTCCACCAGCTCGTCGTACTTGGCCCCGCTCACCCCTTCGACCACCATGATCGGCCCAGCGATCTCCGCTACGCTAGTGTACTCTTTCAGCATAGGCTCCTTTCTGCGCCATCAGGCGCTCAAACGACTCTGTCAGCTCGTTGAAGATCTCTGCGAAGTGAGCGTCGAACTCCCCTTCGGGGATGAACTTCGCCTTGGCGATGCGCTCCCGCACCGGCAGATCTATAATCTGATGGATATCCACGCCCTGCTCCAGCGCCCGCGTTCCCCAATCATAGAACGCTTTAATGAGCTGCATCATCTTGAGCTGCTTCTTTAGCGACGTGTACGTATCAATCTCGTCGAAGGCGCTCTGCATGAGATAATCTTCGCGGATGCTGCGCGCCACCTCCAGCTTCAGTCTGTCAGAAGGCGAGAGCGCCTCCACCCCGACAAGGCGCACGATCTCCTCAAGCTCCGCCTCGATCTGTAATAATTTCATAAATTCGCGGCGCAGCTCGTTCCACTCCGGCCCAACTTTCTGCTCGAAGTACGGCGCCAAGTCCTCCGCGTAGAGCGAGTAGCTTGTCAGCCAATTGATCGCGGGGAAGTGGCGACGATAGGCGAGCTTATCGTCGAGCCCCCAGAAGACTTTCACTAATCTTAGGGTGTTCTGAGTGACGGGCTCGGAGAGATCGCCTCCTGGGGGCGAGACCGCGCCGATGGCCGAAAGGCTCGCTTGGCGTTCGGGTTTCCCTAGGCAGACGACGCGCCCGGCCCGCGCGTAAAAGTCCGCAATGCGCGAGCCCAGATATGCGGGGTAGCCCTCTTCACCGGGCATCTCTTCGAGTCTTCCCGAGATCTCGCGCATCGCCTCGGCCCAGCGCGACGTCGAATCAGCCATCAGCGCGACGCTGTAGCCCATATCTCTAAAGTATTCAGCAATAGTGATCCCCGTGTAGACGGACGCTTCGCGGGCAGCCACGGGCATATTGGACGTATTGGCGATGAGGATCGTGCGCTTCATGAGGGGTTCGCCGGTCTTGGGGTCTTCAAGCTCGGGGAACTCCATCAAGACGTCGGTCATCTCGTTGCCGCGCTCCCCACAGCCGACGAACACAATAATATCCGCGTCGGCCCACTTAGCGAGCTGGTGCTGGATCACGGTATTTGAATTGACGATCCAGCCGAAGCTTGCGACGAAGTTGTGCGTCTTGGGCACGGTAAAATCATAGACGGGCTTGGGCTCGTGGCACACTTCCACAGAGACAACCTCATCGAGGTAGACATGCTCGAGGAGCTGACTGAGCTTGAGGAGATCCCCAAGGACAGAAGCCACGGGCTCTGCCACGGCGACCTGCCCACGCTCGTGGAGCAGCTTGACCATCTTGCGGAATTTGGCCGTCGGGATGCGCTGCGTCTTGAGATAGTCTCGGATATAGACGCGCTCACGTTCTAAGAGGGCCGGCTTGATCTGGAGGGCATGCAGCACTGTGGGAAGCAGTCCGTTGGACGGCACAGCGTCAACGCCGAGCTTGGCAAATGAGATCGCGTGGACCATCGCGGAGGCGCGTGCGGTGCGACGCGCGTGCGGGAGAGGCCGAATGGTCTCCAAGAACCGCTGACAATACTCCTTGCCGGGGATGACCACGCGATAGTACGAACCTGTGGGGCCAGCTCGGCGCTCCATGCGATAAATAATGCCCAAGCGCACGAGTAACCACGCGAGCCCCAGGGCCATCGGCTCGCTGGCGGTGGGGAAGTAGATCTCCCGTTTGCTGATGGAGCCATCGCCGTGGAAGTAGCCGCGCAGATAGGCGGCAACGAGCGCCTCTGGGGCGACCATGATCGCCGGAGGCACGGCGTGAGCCCGCTTGCGGCTCTGCCCCGGCGTCACCCCTACCAGTTTCCCCAGAAAGCGCGCTAGCGCGCGACTGCTAAAGCGATGATCCTCCCCATGCTCGCAGACCATCGGTTCTATGCCAAAGAGTTTTTCACCTAGTTCGTCGAAGCGAGCTAGTACCGCCGGATCGGTGTTGCGCAGCCCCACATAATCGTAGTCTATCGTCCCGTCAGAACTGACAAGCCCCAAGAATTCTGCAAGCTCTTCTGTGAAGTATTCTGGCAAGCGAATGTGTTTATCAGAGGTCTTGCTGGTGATCGCGCGCAGGGGCAACTCATCGGTGCGTATACCCGCGTGCTCGAGAATCCTCTTGCAGGCGGGCACGGAGGGGAGATGCCGCCCCGCACGATATCCGTAGAGCGCGGAGGGAGAGAGCCCTAACTCCGCCCAGCGCCCTTCTCTCTGAAGCTTGTCGAGAGCATCCGAACAGAGTTTGAGAAGCTTGGGATCGGCAACATAGACCAACTCTTCATCGGCCAGGAGCTGCAAGGCGTTGATGCGCATCGGTGAGGGATGGTCGAGGCGCACCTGGCGTGGTACGAGGATCCGATCCCCGACCTTGAGGGAGCCCGCGGGCACGCGCCGCACCTGCCAGTCCGGGCCTACGACGTGATACTCGTGTTGGAGGGTCGTCTCGGCGAGCCGACCGCCGCGCGTGCGAATGCGCACCGTCGCCGGGGCTATAGCCCTATAGAGCAACGAGGGCTTGGCCCGCTCAAAGCCATGCTCGCTCAGCGTGAAGATCTCCGGCAAGTCGGGACCCTCCACGATCCATTCGAGCCCACCGTCATGAGAGAGGAGCGCTTTCTCCCTGGAAGCATAGCGCTCATAAAGTTGCGCAATGGGAACGATCTCCCCTGTCGCTAAGAGCACCGGTGTCTCACCTACGACGCACTTCCCGCTGCCAAACGGTCCGGGCACGCAGGCCGTCCCGCCCTTGGCGATGGGAAAGAGCGTGTCGATCACGCGCTGCCCCGTTATGAGGGGCTCGGTGCTGGGAAGCTTCTCTCTGTAGGGGCGAGCCTTGCGCACCGGCCAGCGCTGCATCAGCTTTATCTCATGGCGCCTCCCCTGCGCGTCCCTCACCAGAGCAATCGTCTCTTCGACCGTGAATTCCCCAGAGCGAATCTCCTCAAGAGTCCCGGATATCCCCGGCGGGATCATGATCTTATGCACGACGAGCGTCGTCTCTTGAACGGTCCCAATAATATCCCCTTCGCCGACGGTGTCGCCCTTTTTGACTGTGGGGACGAAGCGCCACTTGAGAGCCCGATTGAGCGCAGGGGCCTCAACCCCGCGGCGGATATACGCGCCCCACCGCTGCTGAATAGCTTCAAGTGGGCGCTGAATCCCATCGTAAATTGAGCCGATCAGCCCTGGGCCAAGCTCCACCGAGAGCGGCTCCCCTGTGCCCTCGACCGGGTCGCCCGGCCCAAGCCCCGACGTCTCCTCATAGACTTGGATCGAAGCCAAGTCCCCATCCAAGACGATTACTTCCCCGACAAGCCTCTCTCTCCCGACACGCACCACTTCGTACATCTTGGCGTCGGTCAGCCCTTCGGCCACTACCAACGGCCCTGCGACTTTGACGATCCTCCCGATTGCCATAGCTCATCCTCCATAGAAGCTATCGTTCTCCTCGCGACAGAATATCAATGCCTACAGCGCGTTCCACTAATTTGCGGATGCGCTCGCGCGCGACCCCCAAGCTCCCCGTGTTGTCAGGGATCATGACGATCGCCGGGGTGGGGGACTTGCGGAATCGCTCGAAGAGCGTCCCCAGCTCGCGCGCCAATCCTTCCGAGATAAATATAATCGAAAACCCTTGGGAGGCCAACTCCAGCACGGCTTGCTCAGCCGCTTGGGGGTTTTGAGCGTGGCGCACGGTCACCCCCAGGGCTTTAAACCCCGCATAGACGTCCTTCTTCCCCACGATGGCGATCTTAGACATAGGGCTCCCGCAGGTGCTCCTCTATGATCTCTTTTGGAAGGCCGTTGAGCTTGCCCACCAAGAGAATTCTGATGTTTTTGAGCTCGGTCTCCTTGGCCAACACATACGCGATGAGGGGCTCGGGCCCGTAGAGCGCAAGCTGAGCTCGCTTGAGAAAATGCATGACAAAATCGTCGAAAAGCTTCTCCAGGAGCGCCAGAGACCCTCTCTCGGCGAGAGCAGCAAGACCGCGACTGAGCACCTCAGCGTATGGGGTATGGCGCAGCTCATCGGCCCAGGCTTCTATGTTGGTCTCTAAAAGCGCGAGCAGAGCAGACGCCTCCAGCGAGCCTGGCACAAGGATCTTGCTGGCAAACGCGGCTGATCTTCCCATGAGCTTGGCGCGCGCGAGCGACTTGAGGTTGAGCAGATCGGCCCAGATGGCCACGAGCGTCTCCACGAATGGATGCCCGCGTACTGCTTTTACTAAGTACTCAAAGAGCTTTCGGTCTACAGCAATATCGATGCTTTGGGGAGCTTTGGTGCTCTCGTACTCGGCGAGGGCGGCTGTGGCCGCCTCGGCCAGCTCCGGGGGGAGAGCGCTCCAGACCCCGGTCGCTACCGAAGCTTCTATGAGTTTGAGGGGCACCGTGCCCACGCCCTCGAGGAGCGCTTCCCGCGGGTCCTCCCCCAGGAGCTTCGCCTTCAGATAGACCTTCAGATGATGAAAATCATAGCGACGCGCCAACCACTCCAGGTGCGAACCCTCCGGGGCTAGGCTCCTGAGGGTTTTATAGACGGCGCGCAGCTCGTCGGTGAGCACTTCCTCGTACTCGTCGGGCTTTCTCTCGGACGCTTTCGCATAGCCCATCTCGGCGAGGGCGCGCCAGGCCTCTTGCAGATCTGGGGCATCGAGCAACCGCTGATAGTGCGCCCGAGTCAGCAGCTTCGCTTCTAGAGCGCGGATGCGCCCCGTGGCAAACGCGAACGCCCCATCTTGCTCCAAGCGCGTCTCCAAGAGCTCAACGACCATAAGTCCCTTCCCCCCTCACCCTGTGGCTCCCCTCTCCCTCGGAGGGGAGAGGGGCTGGGGGTGAGGGTGACTTCCAAAGAGCATCTGCGCGACTGCGATCTCGAGCTCCTCTTGGGCGCGGCGCAGCAGCGCCGCCAGCGTCACGTTGATCTCGCTGTTCCTGCCCTTGAGCACAAAGCCCCTCTCAAAGTTGCGCGTCTCTGCGGAAAGTTTTAATGCGCCCTTCTTGCCGCGCTGCGCAAGCTGCGCGTTGGCCTCCCTCACAAGGGTCTCGCCCAGCGTCTGGCGATCCCCAGGGGAGAGAATCACTTCTTCGTCCCCGGTCTCGCTCGCTTCGACCAAGAGTCGCAGCAACCAGCTCTTGTATTCTTGAGCGGGCATGGTCGCGAGGCGCTCTGCGACCTGCTCGAAGACTCGTGCTAATACTTGTCGCTTGGCCCCCAAAACGGCGTTGCGCGCCGCGGCGCGCGCCTCGGCAAGCAGAGCAGCTCGCCGGCTTTGGGCTTCTTGGTGCGCTTGCGCTAAGATCAATTCGCGCTGGCGCTGCGCCTCCAGCTGGGCCTGCTCGCGGATCTGAGCGGCCTGCGCGCGCGCCCCCTCTACTATATGCTGGGCTTCTGCTCGCGCATCGCTGAGGATCTTCTCGACGATCTTCTCGACGCTCATCGCTACTTGATCTGATTGAGCAGCAATATCGAGGCGATCAACCCGAAGATCGCATACGTTTCGACGAGAGCCGCTAAGACGATCGCCTTGCCCACTTCGCCGGGCTGCTTGGCGATCATGGCACCGCCGGCGGCGCAGACCATCCCTTGGTAGATCGCCGAGAGCAATCCCGCGATGGCCACCGGCAGAGCTGCCACAAAGATCTGATACCCCGTCGACGCGGGGAGGGGATTGGCTGCCGCCCCCAGCTTGCCCAAGATCATAAATGCCGTGATGAAGCCATAGATCCCTTGAGTGCCGGGCAGGGCCGACAGCACGAGCAACGACCCGAACTTGGCGGGGTCCTCGGAGAGGACGCCGTTGGCGACCCGCGCCGAGATCCCAATCCCAATAGCCGACCCTACGCCCGCGAGGAAGTACGCGGCCGCCGCTCCCATCAGCGCCCACGCACTCCCGTCTAGACCCATGATTTCTTGCATAGCAACCTCCTTTGGTTATGGAAGAGTGTGGTCGTGGACTTCGTAGTAGACCGACTGTCGCGCGAAGGGCTGAAACGCCGCTCCGCCAGCTTCATAGAACTTGGTGAAGAATTCCACATAGTGCAAGCGCGCCGAGTGCACGAACGCCCCCAGAGAATTGATAATCAAGCTGAACGCTTGCCCCACCGCGATGATCACGACAAAGAGCACCACCCCCGCCAACGAGCCTCCCAGAGCCATCGTCGCTAATTGATTGATCGCCTTGGCGATGAGCCCCGTAGAGACCCCCAGCGCCATGATGCGGCTATACGATAAGACGTCGCCCACTAACCCTGAGACCCCATAGAGCCGGAAGAGCCCGGCAGCGATCCGCCCCAGCATGGCGCGCGCGCGGGCTCCTAAGCTCTCGTGAGGGCGCGTGCGCACGAGCGCCCACACCAGTCCTATCGCGGTGAGCGCTTGGCCCGCAAGCGTCCAGGGGGTGAGCCACCACAGATTGAAGCCCAAAGCAGCAAGAAGCCAAGGGAACTGTTCTCCAAGATCTCCTGGGGAGTCAGTACGGCTGAAGAAGACCACCAAGATCGCGCCGACTAACGCGATCTGCAGCCCGATGGGCATCCATTCGGCTGGGAGGCTGGGAGCCTCGGCCATGATCGTGCGCATTCCCGCTCCAGCGGCGATCCCCACCCCGGTCATTAGGACCAGCCAGCTCCCTTCGCTCCAGAGCCCCTCCCAGAAGCGCCCTTGGCGGGCTTTGTCGATAAATTCCAGCAGATTGCCCAGGAAGAGCTGAATAAACCCCAACGCGAGCGAGAAGACCAAAAATCCGATGAGCCCTTCGGGTCTCTCTAAGTTGAAGAGCACAAGCCGGCGCAGAAACGCGACGTGGGCGGCCAGGTCCGGGCCAAACCACCCCCCTGTCAGCGCCCCGGCGATCACGGCGGAGATGCCCCCCAAGATGATGAGATTAGCGAAGGGCTGAAAGCCCCGCTTATGACGATAGCGGCGCTTCAGATATGAGAAGATCGCAATGAGCGCCAGCCCATACCCCGCATCCGTGAGCGCGATCCCAAAGAAGATCGCAAAGAACGGCAACACAAACGGGGTCGGGTCGAGCTCACTCTGATTGGGCAGCCCAAAGAGCTTTATCAAGAACTCTGCGGGCTGGAAGAACTTTCTATTCTCTAAGGCGACCGGCGGGACTTCCCCAGGATCGGGCGCGATGCGCTCGAGATAGACTGCTTCACTGGTGTTCTGCAGCGCTCTCTGAAGGCGCTCGAAATCGCTCTGGCGCACCCAGCCCTCCAGCACGAACGTGTGGGGGCTGCCCAGAAGCTGCGCCTGGGCTTGGGCCTTGAGATATTCGTTATAGAGATAGTCGTAGAGTGCCTGGAGCTTGGGTTTTTCCGCAAGGAGCGATCGGGCCCTCTCGGCAATTTGCCCCTGGCGAGCATCTATCTCACTAATGCGGCGCTCGATCTGCGAGAGTATCTCTTTGGGAAGCCCGCCAGTCCCTGGAGGAAGGCTGGGGATACTGAGGCGCTCCCCCCCATGCTCAGCGAGAATCTTTTCAAATGCTTCTTCAGAACCTCTCAATACAAGGGCGTAGAAGTAGCTCATACGCTCGTCAGCGCTCACGTTGGAGACGAGCGCCGTGTCGCTGAGGATGCTCCGGATCGCGCGATGAAACTCAGAGAGTCTCTCGGTGGGGAGGCGTCCGAGCAGAAAGATCGTCGTCGAGGTGGAGCGCCACTGCTCCACAGGGAGAGCCAAGTCGCGCCAGGGGAGAAGCTCTGTTTTGCGGGCTTCTAAGTGAGCGCGTTCTGCTTTGAGCTCCGCGCTCTCTTGATCGAGCTGGCGCGCCCGCTGGTACGTGGAACGATAGTCGTAGTCGTGGGCGATCTTGGCGAGATCCTCAGGGCGGATGAGCTCTTTTAAGTTGAAGAAGCTCTGGATGAACCCCTTCTTTTCGGTGTCGTAGCGCGCGAGGAAGTCGAGGGTATAGCGCAGCTCAGCGAGCTTTGTCTCGACGTCGTTGGCTTGGGGGGTCTTGGGGCGCAAGCCTGGGAGGCTCTGCTCTTTTTTATTGGTCAGATCAACGATTTGCAGCACACCCAGCTCTTGCAGGACCGTCAAGACGCGCTCGCGCTCGGACTCATGCCCGATGAGCCGAACTTTTTGCATGCGCGCCAGGCTCATGGCTGCATCACCACGCGCTGGAGCACAAACTCTACGGCGGCGTTCAGATTCTTCTCCGCGTCTTTTTGGATTTGGGCGGCTTGCAGAGCGCCCTGGCGCCGGATCTCCTCGGCTTCGTGGCGAGCTTTGCTCTCCTCCGTGGCGATCAAGCGGGCTCCTTCGTCGCGCGCGTGGCGCTTGGCTTCTTCTACCAGGGCGCTGGCAGCGGAGCGCGCCTGGGCGAGCAGCTCCTCGGCCTGACGGCGCGCCTCGGCTTTGATCTGCTCTGCTTGGATTTCCGCATCCCGAATGCGTTCCAACACATCTTGGGCCATAAACAAAAACGCCTCCTAGCCGTACTGACAAGAGAATGGATAGGGGGTTCTCCCCCCTCTCAGAGGGGCAATAGCTTCTTCACTCTCGCTGTGCTTCTCCACGGCAGACGAAAGACCTCATCCTTCAGGTTTTGGGCCTGAGGAGATTCTACCGCATCGGCGGTGGTCCTGTCAAACGCTCAGAAGCTGCTTCTCTTTGGCTTGAGCCGCCGCATCCACCTTGGCCGTGTACTCATGGGTCACCTTGTCGAGCTCTTTGATGAGGCGCTCGTGGTCATCTTCGGAGAGTATGCCCTCTTTCTTCTCTTTATCGAGCTTCTCTTTGACGTCGCGGCGGATGTTGCGCAGGGCGATCTTGGCCTCTTCGGCCTTCTCGCGGATGATCTTCGAGAGCTCTTTGCGGCGCTCCTCGGTGAGGCGAGGGATCTTGATGCGCAGCAGATCCCCCTCGACGACGGGGTTAAATCCCAAGTTGGCCGCTTGGATGGCTTTCTCGATCGCGTGGACTTGGCTCTTGTCGAAGGGTTGAATGACGATGAGATCGGGCTCTGGGGCGGTGATGCGGGCTAAGTGCTTCAGCGGGGTGTGCGTCCCGTAGTACTCGACTTTGACGTCTTCGACCATAGCGGGGTTGGCTCGGCCGGTGCGCAGCTTGATCAGCTCGTGCTCGAAGACTTGGATGGTCTTATCCATGTGCGCCTTCAGCTCCGCGATATGTTTGTCCACCATAGGGATCACCGTGAGCATTATAGTCCTTGGATGCCTACTAATTCAAGTGTATGATAAGATGCTATGGCCGAGATCTTTCTGACGGGGGCGACGGGGTTTGTGGGGCGCCATCTGGTGCCGGCGTTGCTCGGCGATGGTCATCATGTGCGGGTTCTCGTGCGCTCGGCTGAGAAAGCTCAGTCACTGCGAGGGCTTGGCTGCGAGGTCGTCGTGGGGGACCTTGCAGGGCCAGACTTCGTCTGGACTGGACACCGTGCCGCCGCAGGCGGCACGGCGAACGGTCCAGGCGCAGCCTGGCCAGAGATCATCATTCACTTGGCCGCGGTGCATCGAGGGCCGAGAGATTTGATCTATCGGACCAACGTCGAAGGGACAGCGCAGCTCCTCCGAGCCGCCCAGAGCGCAAAAAAGATTCTCTATCTCAGCACGGTGACGGCGACAGAGAATCCCGCGTGGCCCTACGCACACTCTGTGTGGCTTGCCGAGCAAGCGATCCGGCAGAGCTCTCTGAATTATACGATCTTGCGCTGCTCGGTGATCATCGGGCCGGGGGATCCATTCTTAGGGGGGCTTGTGGCTCTGGCCCAGCGGTGGCCGGTCATGCCCATCATTGGCTCTGGGAAGACGCGGTTTCAGCCGATCTCGGTGCACGACGTCGTGCGATGCATTTGCAGAGCGATCTCTGACCCCAAATACGATAATAGGACGCTGGCGCTTGGGGGGCCGGAGATCCTCTCGTATGAGGAGATCGTGGACGCAGTCTTGGAGGTGCTTGGGATCTCCAAGCGCAAGGTGCATCTGCCGCGGCGAGCGATGCGCACTGTCGTGCGCTGGCTTGAGCGGATGGGAGTCCAGACGCCCTTTGCCCCTGCGCACTTTCTCTCTCACGATCATCTGGGGCAGAGCCCAACGGTCATCGAGGACGAGTTTGGCTTTCGTCCCCAGACGCTGCGCGAGGTGCTTGACCAGACTTCGTCTGGACTGTTCGTCGTGCCGCCTGCGGCGGCACGATGACAAGCTTCGCTTGATGTTCATCTTCGCCGGCCATGGCTGGCGAAGGCGTACAGTCCAGGCGAAGCCTGGTTGCACCGCTCCAGGGAAGTCTGTACTGTAGAGGAGGGTGAGACTATGGAGCTCCAGCCGGATGAAGCGGTCGTCGGTGAGGTCACCGCGATCAAGCCCTATGGGGCGTTCGTGAGGCTATCCACGGGCGACGTCGGGATGATCCACATCTCGGAGATCGCCACGGAATACGTGCGGGATATCTCGCAATATCTGTCTGTGGGCCAGAAGGTTGTAGTAAAGATCATCGGGCGCAACGAGGAGGGAAAGTATAATCTATCGCTGAAGCGGGTCTCGCGGCAGGATCACGACGCCGCGCTCTTCCACAGCGAAGTCGCTGAGGTGAAGAAGGCGCTCGACGAGCGGTTGGCGGCGCTGGAGGAGTCGGTGAAGGAGCTGGTGGCGCGGCGCAGAAGCCAACCGGAGCGGGAGTCGCTCACCGCTTGGATCGCCAGCGCCAAGAAGGAGAAGCACGAGCTGGAGCGTCACCAGCAATGGCGGATGCGCTTCTACGAGCCCGATTGGACGCAGCTTGCAGAGGAAGAGCTTCCCTCTGCTCCCTTCCAAGAGCTGCCTGAAGAAACAGACATCGAAGAAATAGAAGAAATAGACGAAGAGAGTGAAGGCCATGCGTGAGCAGTCCCTGACATCGCAGCGGGTATTTACTGGGAAGCTCTTGAAGGTGCGCGTTGACGAAGTAGCGCTCCCTGCGGGGCGACGCGCGACTCGCGAGATCGTCGAGCATCCTGGCGCAGTGGCCATCGTGGCGCTGCGCGGCGAGGGGGAGGAAGAGCAGATCGTGCTCGTTCGACAGTTTCGCAAAGCCGTTGAAGAGTCTCTGCTAGAGATTCCCGCGGGGACGCTCGAGCCCAACGAAGAGCCCCTCGCGTGCGCGCAACGCGAACTGCTCGAGGAGACCGGCTTTGTCGCCCAACGGTGGGAGCACCTGCAGACGTTTTACACCGCTCCGGGCTTCTGTACCGAGAAGATGTGGCTCTATCTTGCGCGGGACTTGCGTCCTGCGCCGCACCGCCCCGAGCTCGATGAGCAGATTGAGCTGGGCTTTTATAGTCGCTCGCGCGTGAAGGAGCTTCTGCGCGCCCAGCAGATTCGGGACGCCAAGACGCTTGTGGGGCTTCTGTGGTGGCTGTACGCGCTCTAGCGCCATGCGCATCGTCTCCCTAGCCAGCGGCAGCAGTGGCAACTGTACGCTGATCGTCTCCGAGAATGCTCGGCTGCTCATTGACGTGGGCCTCTCCAAGAGACAGATCTTGCAGAGATTGGAGAAGCTCCTGGGGCCGCGGCCACGCATTGATGGGATCTTGATCACCCATGAGCATACGGATCACATCAGTGGGCTGGGGCAGGTCGCACGAGCTTTCCAGTGCCCCATCTACGCGAGCGAGGGCACCGCGCCCTTGCTTGAGCCCGAGCTTTCCAGCAGTGAGAAGCTCCTGGCGTTTACGCCAAATCAGATCTTTCAGATACGCGATCTTTTCATTGAGCCCTTTCCCATCCCCCACGACGCTGCCCAGCCCTGCGGCTTTGCCATCGCCGAAGAATCGCTCTTTGCGAGCTTCAACGCGCGTATCGCTGTCGCGACGGATCTAGGGGTGGTCACCGAGGAGATTCGCCAGCGTCTCTCAGAATGCGATCTCGTCATGCTCGAATCAAATCACGATATTGAGATGTTGCTCAACGGGTGGTATCCGGAGGATTTGAAGCGACGAATCCTGAGCGACGTGGGGCATCTCTCCAATGAGGCCGCGGCTCAGACTCTACAGTATTTAGCGGAGCGGGGGCGCCTGTGCACCGCGGTCTTGATGCATTTGAGCAAAAATAACAATCGTCCGAAGTTGGCGCTAGAGACGGTGCAGAGGCACTTAAATGGCACGGAAGTGGCGGTAGCGATAGCTCCGCGCGACCGCATGAGCGCGATCTTCACCGTGTAGGAGGGATGCGATCGAGCGCGATGAGCTGCTGCGCGATCTCTTTGAAGATCGGCGCGGCGGTCTCGCTGCCGTAGTACTCTCGTCCGCCAGGCTCATCGAGCACGATCAAGATCACATAGCGTGGCGCTTCGGCGGGGAAAAACCCCTCAAACGACGCGACGTACTTGCCCTTGACGTAGCCTTGGCCGGGCACGGCTTTCTGCGCGGTGCCGGTCTTGGCTGCTATTGTATAGCCGTCGATCTGAGCGAGGACCCCGGTGCCGGAGCGGACAGTTTCGATCATCATCTCCGTGAGGGAACGGCAGCTTGTTTCGGAGGCGATTTTGGTCTCCTGGCGCGGAGTTCGTCCCTTCACGATCGTTGGTGGGATAAGACGCCCTCCGGTAGCGATTGCCGCAACACGCGAGGCGAGCTGGATCGCCGTTACGGAGACGGACTGCCCGATGGCAATCGCACCGATTTCTAGAGCTGACCATGACTGCACCGGGGGCAAATACCCAGAGACTTCCCCAGGCAGCTCGATCCCCGTCTTCTGCCCAAATCCGTATCGTTTGAGGGCTTGGTAGAGGCGCTCCTCCCCAAGGCGCTGCGCAATGCGAATCATCGCTGTATTAATGGAGTTTTTGATGACGTCCTTGGGCGTGACCAGGCCGTACTCTTTACCGTCGGCGTTGCGGAAGGTGTGCGAGGCGATCCTGTACGTTGCGCTCCCGCTTATCCTCTCATCGAGGGCGATGACGTTGTGCTCCAGCGCGGCAAGCATCGTGAAGATCTTGAACGACGACCCTGGCTCGAACGCCCAGATGACCGAGAGATTCTGGCGCTGCTCCGGGCGCGAGCGCTGAAAGTCATTGAGATCGTATCGCTTATCTTGGGCCATAGCCAAGACTTCGCCGGTCCAGGGGTCGAGCACCAGCGCGAGCCCCGCTTTGGCTTTGTAGCGCTGCACCCCTTTTGTGATCGCTTGCTCAGCGATATGTTGGATGCGGCTGTCTATAGTAAGCGTGAGATCGCGGCCGGGCTGGCCCGCTTGGATCTGGCGCCGCTCGATCTGGGTGCCGTTGGCCATGCGCACGAAGCTCCAGACTGAATCTCTCCCTTGGAGCTCTTCATCGAAGAGCAGCTCGATCCCCTCCAAGCCCTTTCCATCGATTCCTGCAAACCCGAGGACGTTGGAGGCAAGGTCGCCGTGGGGGTATTGGCGCTTGCGGTCTTCTATGAGGATCAGGCCGCGGGCGCCGGCGGATCGCGCGGCTTGCTCTAAGCTCTCGGCTTTGTCTGGAGGGATCGCCCGGGCGATCCACGTGAAATAGCTTGGGCGATAGAGCTTCTCTCGAACGACTTCCCGTGGGATCTGGAGGTGAGAGGTGAGCAGCTGCTCTAGCAGCTCGGGACGGGTCACATGATAGTTATCTACAGCGATGGAGATCGCGCGCACGTCTTCCGCGAGCAAAACGCCGTTTCGATCGTAGATGCGCCCGCGAGGGGAGGGGATGGTCACCGTGCCCTCTTGGAAGCGCGTGGCGAGCGCGCGCCATTGATCCGCTTCGACGAGTTGGAGCTGGGCGAGCCGCCCAGCGAGAATGAGAAAGAACCCTATCAGGCAGACGAAGGCTATTGTGAGCCGTTGGGTCATAGCTTACTTTCGCGGAAGTTTCAGGGTCTTGGGAGGGATCTTCTTCATCCCCAAGCGCTCTTTGGCGATCCGTTCGATGTTCTCCAAAGACCAGGCCCGGATGACCTCAAGCTGGAGACGATCCCGCTTGGCGAGCAGTTCTGCAAGTTCGAGGCGGCTCGCGATGACTTTGCTCTGAAGATCGGTGATCTGCCAGCCCTGCCAGACGTACCAGATGGCTAGCCCCGCAATGGCGATGATGAGCGCAAGGAACCCCAGCATAGATCTGCCCATACGAGAGCGAGTCTAGGGTAGTTGAGGGCTTCCTCCAAGGACAATCTTCCGCTCAGCTGTGGAATTCTAAGCTCATCCCAGCTCGCGCCCTAAGCGCTCAAAGAGATAGACCGCGATCAGCCCGGTGATCAGCCCGCTGATCAGCCCCAAGATCAGCATAAACGGCAGATAGTAAAAGAGTCCCGCGACTTGCACGAAGAGAAAGTACGCCACGACAAGCTGAGTGACGTTGTGAGCAATCGCTCCGAGAATGCTGACCCCCACAAGCCCCAGGGGCGGGCGCAGCCGTTTAAGACTGAACGCGACCACAAGGGCGCTCACCAAGCCCCCGGCAAGGCTGAGCAGCGCCCCAGGAGAGAAGAGCGTCCCCGCTAGAAAACTCCCTAGAATACTTCGAGCGATGGCTAAAAGAATCCCTGAGCCGTACCCCAAAAAGAGCATAGCAAAGAGCACCACGATATTGGACAGGCCAAGCTTGGCTCCTGGCACCGGCACCAACGGGGGGAAGAACCCCTCAAGCACATAGACGACGATCCCCAGGGCCAAGAGCGCTGCAAAGAGAATGCGCGCAAGGAGCCAAGCCTTAGGGAGCGTGCTTCGCGTATAGGGAGTCATCGTGAGATCGCGTCAATCCCCGAATCTCCGGGGATCTCTATGGTGACGTGATTGGGCAGACAGATCAGGGCCTCTCCGGGCTTGTGAATCCATCCCTGGCGCATGCAGATCTCTTGCGCTCCAGGGGAGCGCAGCACGCGCACGCGGCCGCCCTGAACTTGGATGACCGTCTCGCCCGCAGGGCCAACGACAGTTACTTCTTGGTCTTTGGCTAACGAGAGCTGATGGACAATCTGGCCATCTAGGCGCACGATCGCCCAGCGTCCTGAAGCTTGAGCGGTCTCGCGCAGGAGCGGGATCGTCACTAAAGCTCCAACGAGCACGCCTACGATGACAAGATAGTCGCCCCAAGTCAGATAGCGCCTCACAGTGCGCACAAGTTCCCTCATGGGAGCTCCTTGGGGAAGTTGGCTGCTCTCAACCCCGATGAGGTCACGATCCGTCCGTCGTCAGTGACGAGGATGCCCTCGACGTCGGGGAGGCTCTCGATCAGCGCCAGCCCTCTTTGCTCACCGAGCACAAACACGGCGGTGCTGAGCGCATCGGCCTCCATCGCGGTGGGAGCTACGATGGTCGCGCTGATCAGCCCCCGTGCGGGCCTTCCCGTCTTGGGGTCCATAATGTGATGGTAGCGAATCTTGTCGGGCTCATCCGCATAGCGGCACGGAAAGATATTCCCCAACGCATCGGCAAAAAAGCACCGTTGATAATCCCCTGATGTTGCTAGTGCCCGATCCCCCCAGATCTCTAAGATCCCCAAGATCTTCTGTTCGTCCCGCGGGTGCTGCACGGCGATGCGGAACGGGCGCCGATCCTCCCACCATAAGACTTTTCTGGAGTGCAGGGTGAAGACCCGGATGTTCCCCCCAGCGTCCACGAGCGCGCTGTCGAGCTCGTGCTTTTTTAAGATCTCCACAACGCGATCGACAATATACCCCTTGGCGATGCCGCCAAGATCAACTTCGATATTTGGGCTGGAGAGCCGTCCCGTCTTGGCTGCGGTATCGAGCATGATCTCGCGCGGCTCCTCCACCAAGGGCTGAAGCTCTTGCGGAGAGGGTATACGCCCCATCCCTGTGCGATCCCACTCTTGTGTAAACCCCCACAGATCGACGATCTTCCCAATCGTTGGATCGAACGCACCATCGCTCAGCGTGCGATAGTACTGCGCGGCTTTTAAGACTGTCAGCACATCATCGGAGAGCGGCACGGGGGCGCAGCACCCGCGACGGTTGAGCTCCCCTAGGGATCCCGTTCCCGTGCGGCTGAACTCTTCGGCGAGCCTCTTGGCCTCTGTGAAGGCCTCGCGGACGGCCTGCTGAGCTTGGTCCTGGGAGCGGCTTTGCGCTTTGATTCGAAAGTACGTGCCCAACAGATACTGCTCTTCGTGGACGATCGCCACTCGCCCCTGCAGATAGATGAGCACGAGCGAGATCGCCAAGACCCCAAAGACAAAGATCCTCAAGAACGAGAGCGTGCGACGCACAGGCTAGCCGATCCACTCCCTCGGAATGGTGCTATAATCTTCATCCAAGCGGATATCTTTCACGTCGTTGGGGCTGAGGGCGATCTCGCGGAAGCTCTCCCCGTCGTAGCGCAAGAGCACCCCTTGCTCCTCATAGACGGACGTCATAGGATGCTCCGGATGGATACGGTTGCGCATGAGGTCGGGGTCTTTGACTTTTCTCTTGATGATCGTCTTGAGGTTCACCGGGCGACCCCACATCGCATAGATATTCTTCAGCACAGCTTTTGCGTCTTCTAGGTGTAAGCCCACACCATTATAAAAGTGCAAGAGCAAGAGCTCCCCCTTGTTGCCGTAGTTGCCCGTGGCGACTTTGATGGTGGGGCGTCCCAAGTTCGTATGATACAAAAGAAGCTTCTTTTTGACGTCCTCGAAGTTCCGCGACGTGATGTGATACGCCCCCGTCTCGGGAATGTACTCATACGTGAAGAGCTTGAGCTTCTCGAAGAGCTCGGGGGTGAAGAACTCGGAGAGGAACATCACGTCATTATACGTGCGGCGCACCTCGAAGATCTTCTCGGTGCCGAGGTTGGCCTTGGTGTCCCATCTCCTCTTCTTCTCGGGATCTTTGCACAGCTCCCACTCCCGCCCGAAGCGTCCCTTGTCCCAGCGCTCTTTGATGTCCTCCCAGATCAGCTTCCCCAAGGCGTAAGGATTGAGCGCGCCCCCGGCAAGGACCTTGCTCATCATATCCGCGTGATCGATAAATTCATTGGGCTGGGCGAAGTTGGCCATCAGTTTCGATTGCCAGTAGCTATTATGATTGATCAGGCCAGCCGCGGCGTATCGGTGGGAGCCTTCGACGGAGATGTCATAGACGTCAGCGCGGCTCCGCTCCAGGGCGATCACTTCATCCTCCCAGACCTCTCGTTTGAAGAACCGATGAGCGTTCAGATAGTCCGAGAGCGCCTGGCGCTTGCGCTTTAACGTGAAGCCGATCTTCTCTTGAAAGACCAAGGCCGAGCGCCCAGTAATGTGGACGTGCCAGGTGCCGTCTCTCTGACGACGGCGACGCGACAGCACCCCAAAATTGAGCAAGATCAATTGAGTCCCGTGAGCCAGGGGCTCGCTGCTGGTCGAAAGGATGATCCCTTGAGGGCCAGCGTGGGCGTCGCAGTCGAAATACGCGCGCAAGAACGCCGCGACTACCGAAGCGGGGGAGCGCAAGATCAAGGGAGGGATCTCTTTCACGGGAGCCGAGCGCCCAAGCTTGATCCCAAGAAATTCGAGAAAATCTATCAAATTGAGCGAGTAGAACAAGACGCGCCAGCGCCCTCCATCGCGCTTCAGCTGCCCTGATAAGCCAAAGAGCCGTTGGCCTAATTCCTTGAAGCGCTGCGCTTGCTCCCAGTCCCCACTCGTAAAACCAACGACCCGCTTGACTCGGCTTACGTGCCCATCCCCAATGAGATACCCTAGGAACGCCGCGACCTCTTCGTTCAAGAGCGGAGGGATACGGATGGGATGCCGGTGTTGTTGCATCGCGCCTGTGGTGGACTCTTCATACAAAGCCAGGGCTGCTGCAACTTCCGTCGAGTGCTTTCGTATAGGCAACCCGCGCCGGTAGCGGATCACCGTGTCTACGGAGACGCCTGCTTGCTCAGCAACGTCGTCGAGGGTCATCCGGCTGGAAGGAGTCCAGTGCAGAGGGACATAGCGCGGTGCCCAGGTGCCCAAGCCTGCTCCCACACGGACTTTATCTCCGATCTGTACTTCGTCGAGGCGCTTCCATGTCCCATCAGCCATTAAAATTTGATGGGTGACCGAGCCGGCTATGACGAAGCCGCGTCTCGTGCGCAGCTTGATAATCTCTCGGTTGGGGAACTTCGCCCAGTCATAGATCTTCCTAAAGTGTTCACCATCGCTGACCCAGAGCCTCTGCTGGTGATTGACAATCTCTTCGATGGGAACAAGCCCGTGATTAGTAAAGACCAAGGTGCCCGCGACCACACAGGCCCATCCTTCATTCATAATTTTTGTTTGAATCTGCGGGACGAAGTAATACGACTCTTCGCGGATCATCGCGAGAATATCTTTCTGCCAGTTCTCCAGGCGTCCATGCTTCATGATGAATCCTAGCACGTCTTTATCGGGCTTGAGGAGCTCGGTCTCATCGCGCGGCTGGCGGGCCCGCTCCAGCGCTGCCTTGAGCTTGGCGCGCTGCTCCTCGAGCCACTTGGGCGGATTGAGAAAACGATCCATGTAGTCGCGCTTGGCAGGGATGCGCGGCGGCTCCTTCTCTAGCTCGTCCTCAGCAATCGCCTTGTGCGATCGCTTCATAAATGGCGCATACTGATCGATCTCATACTGCAGCGAGAGCGCCTTGTCAAGAAACGACTCCACCCTCTCGATGCCATACTTCTCCATGTATTCTTCCACGCGCTCGGCATGGGTGTGCATGACTTTGATCATATCTTTGGAGGTCTTGGAGAACCAATAGTTATTCTTAAAGAAGTCCACGTGCGCGTAGACGTGGATCATCACCCCTTTGTTCTCGATGGGGGTGTTGCTCTCTCGCAAGTAAGCGATCGCGGGGTTGGTGTTGATCACCAGCTCATAGGTCCACCAGCCCGCGTACGCCGAGCGCTTGCGGAAGTAGTCATAGCTCATGCCGAACGACCAGTGGGGGAAGCGCTCGGGGAAGCCATCGTAGGCCGAGTACTCATTGAGCTGATCATGGTCAACGATCCCGAAGATCACGGGCCAGGGATCAAGCCCTGCGGCTTCGACGAGCTTGCGCGCTTGCTTGCGCAGCTCTTCGAGCTCTGCCACCTTCTTGGAGAGCATCGTTCATCGCCCCTTGCCGAGAAACTCTTTGATCGAGCGCAAGATGTCCTCGCGATCAGAGATGATAGACGTCACCAGGCGGTCGTCGGCGATGCGCTCCCGCAGCTTCACAAGATGCAAGCCTGGGGAGCGCCGCCCCAGCGTCACTTGGCCGTAGCAAAAGAGATTCACTTTGGGGAGGAGCTGCTCCTGCAAGAGGGGGACGCAGGCGTTCTCCGTGTCCCCGATCCAGTTCTCCCCGTCGCTGAAGTGGAACGCATAGATGTTCCAATGGTCCGGGGAGTAGCGCCGATCGATAATACGATTGCACAGCTCGTAGGCCGAGCTGATGCGCGTGCCCCCGCCCGTGCTTAAGCTGTAAAAGTCCTCTTCGGAGACCTCCTGGGCTTCGTAGTCGTGCACGATATAGACCCGCTCGACGTTGGTGTAGTTGGTGCGCAGCCACAGATCGATCCACCAGTTCTCCTGGCGGATGATCTCGGTCTTCTCCCCGGACATCGAGCCGGAGGCATCGCGCATGAAGATGATGACGCAGTTGGCTTCGGGCTTTTCGCTGGGCTGGCCGTAGAGATAGCGCATATCTTCTTTGATGGGGGTGACGATGACCGTCTCGCCGGAGGGAGGGGGACTCATGAGCAAGTGCCGCAGGAGCCCCTTGCGGAACGCGCGGCGCTTCATGAGGAGCGCCTGCGGGCCCACGGTCGAGATGTCTTGGTATTCTTCATCGCCACTCAACACATGGCGATGCCCTTTGGGCTGGATGCGCGGGAGCTCCAGCTCTTCCCCTAAGATTTCGGCGAGCTCGCGCAGCTCGATCTCCACCTCGCGGAAGTGCGGCCCAGGGCCGTAGCCCGCTTGCCCGAAGCCGTTCTGATCAGGATCGATCTGCACGGGCTCGCCGATCTCGCCCTCGCCCACCCCGATGCCCCCTTGCTCGTGGGGGTCGTAACGAAACTGCGGGATGCGGATCGCTTTGATGGGGACCTTGACGATGTGGGAGCCCTTCTGCCCCACGATCGAGCCCGTCTCAATGAGCTCCTTGAGGTTCTTGCGGATCTCCCCGCGCACGATGCGCTTGAAGCGCTCTAAGTCTTTTAAGATGCGCTTGGCCATAGGGGTCAGACGCGGCTCTCGCGCTTGGCGAGCTCCTCGCGTGCCACCTCCGCGCCCGCATAATCAATGACGTTCTCGGCACAGATGTCGCAGTAGCCGTATTCCTTCTTGAGGCGCTCGATCCACTCGGCCTTGCGACGCTTGTGCTCCGGATCGGTCGTCTTGTCGCTGACCATCGCCGTGAAGTTAATATTGTGCTTCTTGTCCTCCCAGAGCTTCTTCTCCAGGGCTCTTCTCAGGCGGTCGTTGTGCTCGGGGCTGAAGGGTTCGCCCTTGCGGGCCCGCTCGCTGATCCAGTTGGAGATCTCCTGGCGGAAGTCGTCCTTTTGCGCTTCCGTGATCCCGATCTGCTTCTCGATAGAGCGCATGAACTCCTCGTCGGGCTCCATCTCCTCCCCGGTGTAGGGGTCCTCCACCTTCTCATCGTTCAGATAGGCCATGACGTGGTCGAGGTACTTCTGCCCGACTTGGCGCAGCTCGTCGGGATCGTGGCTGATGACCCGGCGCACCTCTTCTTGGCAGATGGCCGAGAGCTCCTCCTTCACAAGCTCAATATACTCCCTGTACTCTTCGATGCGGTTCTCGTCCACCCCAGGGTGATGGGGGAGATTATCCTCGAGCATGGCCAGGACACGATACGGATTGATGCAGCCCTCGACGTCGTTGACGAGCGCCTTGCTGATCATATCGATGACGTAGCGTGGGCTGACCCCGCTGAAGCCCTCCTTGCCCTTGGCTTCGTCCAGGAGCTTCTTGACGTCCACGGTGCGGTTGGGGATGGACTCGCCATCGTAGATCTTAGCTTTCTGGAGGATGGAGATATCGGCGCTGGGCTCCTCCAGGCGCGTCAAGACGGCCCACAGCGCGGCCATCTCCAGCGTATGCGGGGCGATGTGCTTGCCCCAGACGCGATTGGTGCCGAAGAACTTCCTGTAGATCTTCTCTTCGTCGGACTTGCGCAGCACGTAGGGGATGTCTATCGTGCGGGTGCGGTCGTTGAACGCTTCCATCTTCTCGTTGCTCTTGACGCGCTTGTATTCGGGGCTATTGGTGCGCCCCAAGATGACCGTGTCGATATCTATGCGCGGGTTCTTCTTGGGCTTGATGACGTGCTCTTGGGTGGCATGCAAAAAATCATAGAGAAACTCTTCTTGGAGCTTGAGCAGCTCTTCGCCGTCGAAGATCCCACGGTTGGCGATGCACAGCTCCCCGTCGTAGTTGAACGCCCGAGGATCGGAATCGCTCCCGTAGATCTGCACCAGCCTCCAGTTGAGCCCGCCGGTCAGTTCCTCTTCGTCTTGGTTCTTCTTATCTTTGGGCTCGAAGGTGGCGATGCCGCGCCGGTCCTTCTCGGATAAGATCAGTCTTCTGACGGTGACGTGCTTGAGGACTTTTTCTAGATCATCCTCGTAGAGCCTCATGAAGCGATTGAAGTAGAAGCGACATTTGGGGCAGAGATCCCCTTCGACGCGCAGCTCGTACTCCCCGTGATATTTCTCTTTGAAGATGCGGTTGAGCTCGGTGACGATCTTTTGGCGCTGCTCGATGGGGATGAGCCGCAGGGGCTCCTCGAAGATGGGGCAGGGGACGACATCCGTCGGCTCATCGTCGAAATCTGAGACGTCCCACTCGAACGTATAGAGCCGCCCCTCATCGGTCTTGGAGTACTCTTCCAGCCCGCGGCGGAAGAGCCGCCCGATAGTAGATTTGCTTGTCGCCACCGGCCCGTGCAGCAGAATGATGCGGCGATCGGGCCCCAAGCCCTTCGCCGCGGCGCACAGCGTGTCCACCAAGTTCTTCAGGGCTTCGTCAATGCCATAGATCGCATCCTCCCCGTTGCTGAAGGGGTCATCGAAGAAGTTGTAGCGAATCACTTCCTTGTCGTGGACCTTGACGATATGGGTGCCGTGGCTGAGGATCATGTCGTATAAGCGTTGATAGGCGTTGCGCACCAACCGGGGATCCTCAAAGACCATCTTGAGATATTCTTCAAACGAGATCGGGCGATACTTGTCGGGGACTTGGGACTCTTTCAGCTCCCGCGCGATCTCCCGCACGATGCTCTCCATCTCCTGTCACCTCCTGGTGCTATTATAGCAGAGTAAAGTCTATATACGCACACGGCAGGACGAAGTTCCTGCCCCAAGCGGGACAAATTTCTTGACTTCGTGGGTGATCTGCATTACTCTTGAAGAGCAAGAGCGAGGTGAACGTGATCCGCAGCCGTCGTCAAGAGAGGCAGCGACGCCGCATCCTCAGCGTGGCGTTTCTTCTGATCATCTCGGTTGCTGTGAGTGCCACCGGCTACTGGTGGTACAAGAGCCGGGTGGAGCCCTCCCCGCTCCCTGAGCGGGTCTATGTCTTAGTGTTGGGAATAGACTACGTCCCTGGGGCGGCAGCGCGCCGCAGCGATACGATCTTCGTGGCCAGCCTCCGTGAAGGGGACGTGCGCATTCTCTCGATCCCCCGCGACACGCGCGTGAAGTTCCCCGACGGCCGCGTGGAGAAAGTCAACGCTGCGTATGCGATGGGCGGGGCGGAGCTCGCGCGCAGGGTCGTCTCTACTTTCTTGGGGGTCGAGATCAAATACTACATCGTCGTTGACTACGAGGGCTTCGAAAAGCTCATCGATCTTGTAGGGGGAGTGACACTCACTGTAGACAAGCCCCTCAAGGACGAGAAGACCAAGCCCCCTATTGACATCCCCGCGGGGACGCATACATTCGATGGGAAGATGGCGCTGGGCTATGTGCGCTATCGGGACCCCACTACCGGGGATCTGGGGCGTCTGCAGCGGCAGCGTCAACTCATAGAAGCTCTGCTGCGGCAGCGAGCATCCTCGCTCCCTGATCTTCAGCAGTTTATCACGACAGCGCAAAAGTTCATCGAGACGAACCTTGCGCCGGTCTTGCTCTATCGCTTGGCGCAGCGGTTGCGCGACCTGAAGCCCGAGCAAGTGCAGATCAAGCAGATCCCCGGGGAGTCGGTCTGCAAGCCGGCCAAGGAAGGGGGCTGCTATATCGAGCCCGATCCGGTGCGCACCGCGCAGCTCGTGAATAAGATGCTCCGCGGCATGGAGGTCGTGACGCCCGATGAAGTCAAAGTCAAGGTGCTCAACGGCTCTGGGGTGACGGGCCTGGCGCGCCGCGTGGGTGAGCTCTTGCGCAACGAGGGGTTTTCTGTTATTCATATAGGGAACGCCGACAGGTTCGATTACGCCCAGAGCGTCTTAATAGACATCAGCGGAGACCAAAGGAAGATCGAGCTGTTGCGGGATCGGATGAAAAGCTTAAAAGTCCTCAAGCCCGATTCGGTCTCAGCGACGATGAAGGGGTTAGCAGCCAAAGGGGTCACCCCTGAGGGTGCGGATGCGATCATCATTCTAGGGCAAGACTTCAAAATCGAATGACAGAGACGGAGAAGACCCTGCGCGAGCTTCTGGTGCTTATCGCGGAGAAGAAGGGCGAGGAACCCGTGGTCTTAGACATGCGGGAGTTTCCCATTCCCACAGATTTCTTTGTGATCACCCACGGGGACAACCCCAAGCACGTCACCGCGATCGCCGAGAACATCTTGGAGAAACTTCCCAAGGAGCCGTTGCGCTCGGAGGGCTGGGAGTCCAAGCGGTGGATCGTGTTAGACTATGGGGATTTCATTGTGCACATCTTTGAGCGGGATCTGCGGCGCTTCTACGACTTAGAGGGGTTATGGGGGGATGCCCCGGTGCGGCTGGAGGGTGATCCGCGCGACAGTCTGGTGGAGAGCTAGGGAGAAAAGTCAGCTTCTGCAGCGTAGTTCGACTCGGAGGGGCGCCGCCTTGACAGGGCCTTGCCCCCTCAGTATAATATCTGTCGCCCCACGCTTGGGGGGCATCTCTTCGATCCTTGAAAAGTGAATAGAGTGCATCACGTCGCGCAAGCTCAGTACGAGCGGATGGTGGATGCCTTGGCAGCTGGAGGCGATGAAGGGCGTGGCAGACTGCGATAAGCCACGGGGAGCCGTCGAGCAGGCGTTGATCCGTGGATTCCCGAATGGGGTAAACCCACCGCACGGAAGGTGCGGTATCTCTCCCTGAATCCATAGGGGAGAGAGGCGAACCCGGGGAAGTGAAGCATCTCAGTACCCGGAGGAAGAGAAATCAACAGAGATTCCGTCAGTAGCGGCGAGCGAACGCGGAGGAGCCTAAACCCTCCACATGCACAAGACTGCCCTCGTTGTGTGGAGGGGGTTGCAGGCCGGCCCGCCCACGGGGGGCAGCCCGTGGCAGAGGTCACAAAGATTGGCTCTAGCCGAACAGCTCTGGAAAGGGCGACCAGAGAGGGTGATAGTCCCGTAGGCGAAAGGGTCAGTCCCTCTGGGGCCGTGCCTAAGTAGCGTCGTACCCGTGTTACGGCGTGAAGCTGGGAGGACCACCTTCCAAGGCTAAATACTACCAGCTGACCGATAGCGAACCCAGTACCGCGAGGGAAAGGTGAAAAGAACCCCGGAAGGGGAGTGAAAGAGAACCTGAAACCATCCGCTCACAGACAGTCGGAGGGTCCCGCCGACCCTTTGCCCTGGGTGTCGCAAGACGCCCACGGCAGAGCCGGCGGCCTGACGGCATGCCTTTTGCAGTATGATCCTGCGAGCTACCGTGCGTGGCTAGGCTAAGCCTCGTCTGTGGGGCGCAGCCGTAGCGAAAGCGAGTCCGAACAGGGCGATCAGTCACGTGCGGTAGGCACGAAGCCGAGCGATCTACCCATGGCCAGGCTGAAACTAGGGTAACACCTAGTGGAGGGCCGAACCCGTGAGCGTGGAATAGCTCTGGGATGAGCTGTGGGTAGCGGTGAAAAGCCAGACGGGCCTCGGTGATAGCTTGTTCTCCTCGAAATAGTTTTAGGACTAGCCTCGGCAGTTAAGCCGTGGGGGTAGAGCCACTGGATGGATGCGGGGCAACCCAATTCCAACCAAACTCCGAATACCACGGCGGACCTGCCGGGAGTCAGACGGCGGGGGATAACCTCCGTCGTCGAGAGGGAAACGGCCCAGATCGTCGGCTAAGGCCCCAAAGACCGAGCTAAGTCAGGAAGGATGTGCCCCTGCGAAGACAGCTGGGAGGTTGGCTTAGAAGCAGCCATCCTTTAAAGAGTGCGTAATAGCTCACCAGTCGAGTGGGGGTGCGCCGAAGATTCAGCGGGAGTCAAGCTCGGCGCCGAAGCCACGGGAGAGTCGCTGGCGCGCCCAGCGACTACGGTAGAGGAGCATTCCGCCCTAGGCCGAAGTCGTGGCGGAAGCCACGGCGGACGAAGCGGAAGAGAGAATGCAGGAATGAGTAGCGCGAGGTGAGCGAGAAACTCACCCACCGAATGCCTAAGGGTTCCTGGGGAAGGCTCATCCACCCAGGGTTAGGCGGCCCTAAGCTCAACCCGCAAGGGGTAGGCGATGGACAGCCGGTTAATATTCCGGCCCCTCTCTGCGGCGATGACCAAGGGGGGACGCATCAGGTCGCTTCAGCGGGCGGACGGATGTGCCCGTGCCAGGGGCGAGGCGTCCGGCTGTAGGCAAATCCGCAGCCGGGTCAAGTCGAGCCGAGGCGGAGGTCCTACGGGACCGAAGGAAGAGCGATCAGGTGCCGAGAAAAACCTCTAGGGAGCCGCAGAGAGCCCGTACCGCAATCCGACACAGGTAGGCGGGCAGAGCATGCTCAGGTGGGCGAGAGAACCATGGTCAAGGAACTCGGCAAACTGCTCCCGTACGTTCGCAAGAAGGGAGGCCCCGCGTAGGGCCGCAAGGTCCGAGGGGGTCGCAGAGAGCAGGCTGGGGGGACTGTTTATCAAAAACACAGCACCCTGCTAACTCGAAAGAGGACGTATAGGGTGTGAGACCTGGCCACTGCTGGAAGGTCAAGGGGAGGGGTTCACGCCCCGAACTGAAGCCCCAGCGAAGGCCGGCCGTAACTATAACTTCGACCGTTGTAGTTACGTAAATAAACCCGACTATATGCGGGGAAGTCCGTCCCCACCAGGGGTGGCAGCATCCGACGGTACTCGCCCTCCTCAAAGGGCAGTAACAATCCGATCGGTGCGGACAATCCGCAGGAAAGGCCTTCACCATGATCGATGTCAAGAAGATCCCTCCTCATATCGGCTGGTACCTGGCGGGGTTTGCAGACGGCGAGGGCAGCTTTAACGTCGTCTTCAGGCCACGCAAGGACTCCCAGCCTCCGTGGGAGGTCTCTCTCTGCTTCAACATCTCGCAGAGGGAGAGGGTCATCCTGGCCCTCTATAAGCGCCACCTGCGCTGTGGCACCATGAGGCAGCGCAAGGATGGCCTCTGGTATTACGAGGTCAACAACTTCACCGCGATCTGGGAGAACGTCATCCCCTTCTTCAAGAAGTTTCACTTCCTCTCAGCGAAGAAGAAGCGGGATTTTGCGAAGTTCTGTCAGATCGCGCAGCTGATCTTTGAGGGCGCCCATCAGACGCCCGAAGGGATCGAGAAGATCCTCGCAATCCACCGGGAGATGAACGATGGCGGAAAGCGCCGCTACACCGAGGAGGAGATCCGAGCGCGGTTGAAGGAATCCTCAGAGACCATACGTCGGGCGCCCCACAAGGGCGATGATATGGTCCGGTCTCCGTAGCGATACGGAGGGCTCAACTGAGCCGCAGCTCCATAACACCATGAGGAGCTGTAACGCAGACAAACGGTTGTTCCGCTACCAAACGGCCGTTATAAAATCCGGCTATATGCTGGAACGGCTCGGTGGATCCCATGCTACCGAGGAGGTGACAACGCATGGGTGGAGCCAATCAGCAGGAAAGGCTCTCCATGACTGAAGCCAAGCGCTGGTTCCTTGCGGGATTCATCGAAGGGGAAGGCTCCGTGTGCGTCTCGATCAAGGAGCACCCAGCTGCCCGCTTTGGCTACTACGTCGACCCTGAGTTCTTCATCTATCAGCACAAGAGCGGGGTTGCCCTGCTCAAGCTGGCTCAGGAGGTCTTTGGCAGTGGACGTATTACGCCAAAGCCAGGCAGCGAGGACGTGCTCGTCTATTCGATCACGAACAGACGCACCCTCAAAGAGAAGGTCATTCCCTTCTTTGAAAAATATATGATCTTCTCGGCGAAGCGCGAGGTCTTCCAGCGCTTCAGGGAGATCGTCGAGGCGATAGAGGACCGCAAGGAGCACTTGACCCCTGAGGGGCTGGCGCGCATCGTCGAGCAGGCGTATGCGATGAACCCAGCCAGCAAGGGGAAGGAGCGGAAGCGTCCGCTCCACGAGGTTGTGGAGAGAATCCTCAGAGGCCGTACGCCGGACACCCCTGTCCAGGGGTGAAGAGATGGCCCGATCTTCGCGGCGACGCGAAGCAAACACAGATGCCTAAGGTAGCGAAATTCCTAGTCGGGTAAGTTCCGACGCGCATGAATGGTATAACCACTCCAGCGCTGTCTTGACCATGGGCTCGGTGAAATTGAAGCACCGGTGAAAACGCCGGTGACTCGCGGCAGGACGGAAAGACCCCGTGGAGCTTTACTGGAGCTTGGCATTGGGTCTCGGCGGGTGTTGTGTAGGATAGGTGGGAGCCGGGGAAGTCTCCGCGCCAGCGGGGATGGAGGCGTCCTTGAAATACCACCCTTCGCTCGTTGCGGCTCTAACCTACGGCCGTACAGCGGTCGGGGGACAGTGCTAGGCGGACAGTTTAACTGGGGCGGTTGCCTCCTAAAGAGTAACGGAGGCGCGCAAAGGTCGGCTCAGCCGGGTTGGCGATCCGGCGGGGAGTGCATGGGCACAAGCCGGCTTGACTGTGACCCCGACAGGGGGAACAGGTGCGAAAGCAGGCCCAAGTGACCCGGTGGCTCTGCGTGGAAGGGCCATCGATCATCGGATAAAAGTTACCCCGGGGATAACAGGCTAGTACCGCCCGAGAGTACACATCGACGGCGGTGTTCGGCACCTCGATGTCGGCTCAACTCATCCTGGGGCTGAAGCAGGTCCCAAGGGTCCGTCTGTTCGCCGGTTAAAGAGTTACGTGAGCTGGGTTCAGACCGTCGCAAGACAGGTCGGTCCATATCCGCCGCGAGCGCAAGAGGCTTGAGGGGCACTCTCCCTAGTACGAGAGGACCGGGAGGGCTGGACCGCTGGTGTACCAGCTGTTCCGCCAGGAGCACCGCTGGGTAGCTAGGTCCGGACGGGATAAGCGCTGAAGGCATCTAAGCGCGAAGCCCACCCCAAGATGAGGCCTCTAGGAGCCCTGGGAGAACACCAGGTTGATAGGCCGCAGGTGTACGCAGAGCAATCTGCTCAGCCGAGCGGTCCTAATCGCTCCGTCGCTTGCGTGACGCACTCTATTCACTTTTGAGGGATCGAAGGATTCCAGGTGGCTCAATAGCGGCGGGGAAACACCCGTTCCCATCCCGAACACGGCCGTTAAGCCCGCCTGCGCCGATGGTAGTGGGCTCGCAAGGGCCCGCAAGAGTAGGGCGCTGCCTGGATCTCTTTTTTTCGCTTGCTCCGCTTCATCTATGATCACGGCCCGCTGCGAGCCGCTTGCCGTGGGGAAGTGTATAATTAAGACATCCATGACAAGTTTGGCACTCTTGACTGATCTGTATGAGCTCACCATGGCCCAAGCCTACCTGGAGGAGGGCCTGACCGACCAAGCCGTCTTCAGCCTCTTTGTGCGCCGCCTCCCCACCCACCGCAACTTCCTCATCGCCTGCGGCCTGGAGACCGTGCTCGACTCTCTAGAGACCCTGCGCTTCAGCGACGACGACCTGGAGTACTTGGCATCGCTGCGCCAGTTCTCCCCCAAGTTCCTCGATTGGCTCAAGCAGATGCGCTTCACCGGCGACGTCTACGCCGTCCCTGAGGGCACCCCCGTCTTCGCCCATGAGCCCATCATCGAGGTCGTCGCCCCATTGCCCATCGCTCAACTGGTGGAGACGCTCGTGATGAATCAGATCCACTTGCAAACGCTCCTCGCGTCGAAGGCCTACCGGGTGGTGGCGGCGGCCAAGGGCCGACCGGTCTTCGACTTTGCCGCTCGCCGCATGCACGGCAGCGATGCCGCCCTCAAAGGGGCCCGTGCCTTCTACATCGCCGGGGTGGCGGCAACCTCCAACGTGCTGGCTGGCAAACTCTATCGCATCCCCGTCGTGGGCACCATGGCCCATAGCTACATCCAGGCCCATCGCGATGAGATCGAGGCGTTTCGCGCGTTCACGCGCATCTACCCGGAGACCGTGCTGCTTGTGGATACATACGATACGCTGGGAGGGGTGCAGCGCGTGATCGAGCTGGCCCGCGAGATGGGGCCGGCCTTCCGCGTCAAAGCCATACGGCTCGACTCCGGAGAGCTCGCGGAGTTGTCCGCACGCGCGCGGGAGCTCTTGGATAGGGCCGGGCTGTCCCATGTCCAGATCTTGGCCAGTGGCAGCTTAGATGAAGAGCAGATCGCTCGGCTGCTGGAGGCCGGAGCCCCCATCAACGGCTTTGGCGTGGGCACGGCTATGGGCGTCTCCAGGGACGCTCCAGACTTGGACATTGCGTATAAGCTGAGCGAGTACGCGGGCCAAGCGCGCCTGAAGCTCTCCCCGGGAAAGTCAGTCCTGCCCGGACGCAAGCAGGTCTTTCGTCTGGAGGAGGAGGGCTGTGCGGTGGGCGACATCATCGCTCGGGCTGACGAGCAGCTCCCCGGACGGCCGCTCCTTCGTCTGGTGATGCGCGCTGGGGAGCGCCTGGAACGGCAGGACCTGGAGGCGATCCGACGCTATACTCGCGAGCAGATCGCGCGCTTGCCGGAGCGAATCCGCGCCCTTGCTCCGGCGCAGCCGCCTTACCCGGTGGAGATCAGTGCCGCCTTGCGGCATCTCCAGCAGCAGCTTGCGGCTCACTATGAAAGGAGGGAAGCGCCATGACACACCACCTTCAGAGCGGCGATGCGTTGCTCATCGTGGACGTGCAGAGTGATTTCTGTCCTGGGGGGGCTTTGCCCATCCCCGAAGGGGACGCTGTTATCCCCGTGCTCAATCGGTGGATCGAGGCCGCGTGCGCGGCGGGCATCCCCATCTATGCGTCGTATGACTGGCATCCCAAGGGGCATATCAGCTTCAAGGAGCGCGGAGGCCCCTGGCCGCCCCACTGCCTGCAGTGGAGTGACGGGGCGCGCTTTGCTGCGGGGTTGCGCCTGCCCGACTCTGCGGTCACCATTGCCAAGGGGGTGCGCTTCGATCAGGACCAATACTCAGCGTTCGATCAGACGGGGTTGGCGGTGCGGCTCCGCCAAGACGGGGTGCGGCGCCTGTGGATAGGGGGGCTAGCGGAGGACGTCTGTGTCCTGGCGACGGCGTTGGACGCGCGTCGTGAGGGGTTTGCGGTCGTGCTCATTGCTGAGGGGACGCGCCCGGTGACGCCCCAAGGCGGGGAGGAGGCTCGCCGCAAGATGCGTGACGCGGGGGTACAATTCGTCGAGGCATCTTGACTTGCCCCGGCTGCTTCTGTATAATTAAACTGTATTCCTCGGTAGCTCAGCGGTAGAGCAACCGGCTGTTAACCGGTGGGTCGCAGGTTCGAATCCTGCCCGAGGAGCCAGCAGGACTGTTTATAGTTCTCGGTGCACGGTTTTGAGTCTTTTTATTGAGATCTCTTCCGGAGAGCCTCTTCGATCTCTTGCAGGATAGCCGGATCGTCAATCGTCGAGGGCACGGTGTACGGCTGCCCGTCAGCGATCTTGCGCATCGTCCCTCGCAAGATCTTGCCACTGCGCGTCTTGGGGAGCCGATTCACGATGAGCACGTCTTTCAGCGACGCGATCGCGCCGATCTCTTTTCTGACCATCTGTTTCACTTCAGCGATGATCTCTTGGTAGTCGCGCTGCACCCCCGCCTTGAGCACCACAAACCCCAACGGCACCTCGCCCTTGAGACTGTCCGCCACCCCGATCACGGCACACTCGGCAACGTCTGGGTGTTGAGCGACGATCTCCTCCATCTCGCCTGTGGAGAGCCGGTGCCCCGCAACATTGATAATATCGTCCACACGGCCCATCACGAAGATATAGCCCTCTTCGTCCATATACCCACCGTCACCCGTGAAGTAATAGCCGGGGAACGGATCGAAATATGTTTTTTTGAAGTCGTCGTTGCGCTGCCAGAGGGTCATAAACGTTCCAGGGGGCAAGGGCTCTTTCACGACGATCACGCCGCTCTCTCCGCGCGGGAGCTCCTTCCCGCTGCTGGGGTCGAGAATCCTCACGTCGTAGCCGGGCATGGGCTTGGTGGCTGAGCCGGGCTTGATGGGCAGAAGCTCAAGCCCACAGAAGTTCCCCGCGATCGCCCAGCCGGTCTCCGTCTGCCACCAGTGGTCTATCACGGGCTTTTTGAGTAATTCTGAGGCCCAATAGTACGTATCTGGGTCGGTGCGCTCCCCGGCGAGAAAGAGCGCCTTGAACCCAGAAAGATCGTATTTTTTGAGATATTCCCCGGCGGGGTCTTCTCTCTTGATCGCCCGGATGGCCGTCGGGGCTGTGAAGAGCACTTTGACGTTATGCTGGGATATGACGCGCCAGAAGGCGCCAGGGTCGGGCGTGCCCACGGGCTTGCCCTCGTACATCACGGTCGTCGCGCCCACCAGCAGCGGGCCATAGACGATATACGAATGCCCCACGACCCAGCCCACATCCGAAGCTGCCCAAAAGACCTCCCCAGGCTCGATCCCGTAGATATATTTCATGGTCCACGCGAGCGCGACCGCATGGCCGCCGTTATCGCGCACCACGCCCTTGGGTTTTCCGGTCGTGCCTGACGTATAAAGAATATACAGTGGATCCGTCGCCGCGACGGGAACGCACTCTGCGGGGTGCGCTCTCTGCTCTAACGAGACCCAATCGAGATCACGCCCTTCGATCATATCAGCACGGACTTGCGGGCGCTGATAGATCACGCACTTGTGTGGCTTGTGGGTCGCAAGAGCGATCGCTTCGTCAAGCAAGGGTTTGTACGGGATAATCTTCTTGGCTTCGATCCCGCAGGATGCCGAGAGCACGAGCTTGGGCTTGGCGTCGTCTATGCGGATCGCTAGTTCGCGCGGGGCAAACCCGCCAAAGACCACTGAGTGAATAGCCCCGATGCGCGCGCACGCCAACATCGCCATGAGCGCTTCGGGGATCATGGGCATATAGATGACGACCGTGTCGCCCTTGGAGACCCCAAGCTCTCTGAGAAAGCCTGCGATCTTGGCGACGCGATGGCGCAGCTCGCTATAAGTAAATTTCTGAATTGTATTCGTGACGGGGCTATCATAGATCAGCGCAAGCTGCTCAGCGCGCCCGCGCTCAATGTGACGATCTATGGCGTTATAGCACGTGTTGAGCACGCCCCCGACAAACCATCTATAGAACGGGGGATTGGAGGCATCGAGCACTGAGTCCCATCGCTTCTCCCACGTGATCGCCTCGGCGGCCCGACCCCAGAAGCGCTCAGGATTTTCTAAAGATTCCCGAAAGATCTCTTCATAAAGCCCCATCTTTTTTATCTTACGCGCGCTAAGCAGCAGGCGCCATGACGCAGATCAGGGCGGAGGAGGGTGTAATCCGGCCCAGAGATTTCTGATGTAGACGATCTGCCCCGCATGGTAGAAGCAATGCTCCAACAGCATCTGAAAGAGCTCCCCCAAAGTCTTCTGGGTCTTGCCGTCGGGAGCTGTATAGGTGCGGGCGAGATCGGCATCGGTCAAGCTCTGGAGATGCTGCTGCACGGCGGAGAAGCCCTCCTCCAGCAGCTTCTGGGCGGCTTGGAGATCGCCCCCGTCGCGCTGGAAGCGCTCGGTGAGGGCTTCCCACGAAAGCGTGCGCTCCCCAAACGCATAGTCGAGCTGGTAGAGCGTGTCCCCTGCCACGTGGAAGACGAGCTCGACGATCGAGCCCTTGGCCCAAGGGAAGCCCTTATAGTGCGGCGGCTGCCAGGTGGCTTCGTCGGGCTGGATGCCCTTGAGCGCGGCACGGAACGAGTGCCATCGGCTGCCATGCTGCGCTGCCTCAAACTGCCGCTGCAGATGCGTAACTATCGCGCGTTCCCCGCTCATACTCTAGAAAAACGAGCCCACCTCACCCTGCCCCTCTCCGCTTGCGGAGAGGGAACGGGTGAGGTGGGGCTCGTCGCTCTCAGGTCGCTTCCCTCATCCCCTCTTCCCCGCAAGGAGGTTCTGTATATGTTTAGAAGCAGCTCTATCATACAGGGCGCTCCGTTCCAAATACATGGAGAGAGGGTGAAAATTTGGTGACTACAGTTCTTTGTGAAAGATCGCGCGTTCCAGCGAGAGCGGCCCTGGACCGGTCAGCAAGAGCGCTAGACACCCCACCAGAAGCGCCAAGTCCAGCTCATACCCTGGGCGCCCTGGGCCTCCCAGAAGCCCGTTGGGGAGCTTCACCGTGAAGATCGCTACGATCATAATAATAGAGAGCAAGAGCGCCCAATAGCGCGTGAAGACTCCTACAATCAGCCCGATCCCGCCCACAAGCTCCACAAACGCCACGATGAATGCCGAGACCTCCGGCAGCGGGATCCCCACACTCCCAAAGAATCGGGCGACGCCGTCCAGCCCCATTGAGAACTTCTGCCAGCCGTGCGCGGCAAAGATCAGCCCTATGGCTATTCTGAGGGGGATCGTCGCCCAGTGACTCAGCCCGCCAAAGATGCGCTCGAACATCCGACCACCTCCTGCCAGGCTTCGCCTGGACCGTTCGCCTTCGCCGGCCAATGGCCGGCGAAGATGTACGTCGAGCGAAGCTTGCGAATATGGCTCTATCATAGCAGAAGGAGCCCCTCGAAGACAAATTTTCAGCGTTCGACGAGCCACCAGAGCTTGCGCAGGGCCAAGTCTATGATGAACAGCGCTAATGCGAGCACGAGTGCCCACGGCCACAGCTCCGTGAAGCTCTCTTGAGCGATCTTTCCTGAGGGCGGGGGCAAGCTCAGTCGTTCTAAGACTTGCCCGCCCGTGGCACGGGTGATCTCCTGGACAAACTCGCTGTTGAGCCCAACTCGTCGGTATTCGTGGGCGTAAGGGATCACGAGGGGCTTGGTGATCTCGCTGAGGAGCTGATCAGCCCGCTGGGCGGCTACGCGCAGAATATACTGTCCCTGGGGGGGACGCCCAAGCTGAGCGCGATACCGCCCTGGGGCTATGGGCGAGAAGAGAAACTCTTGGCGCAGCGGGCCGGTCAGCTGGCCCGAGAGCGTCGCGTCCGAGATCCAGCGATCCCCTTGGCGCATGTCGGCAATGATCTCAAGATCATGATCGTGCACGGCGATGTGCACGGAGAGCTCCCCGTGACGCACTGGGGGGCGATAGAGCTGCGTCAGGGTCTGGGCGAAGAGCTCGCTCAGGCCAGACCAGGAGAGCCATTGTGGGGCTCCCTCGCCCTCAAGATCCGTGTTGAGCACAGCGACACGCCCAAGCCCGTAGTGTGTGAAGGCCAACAGGGGGTTCTCTTCTGGATCTGTTGTGAGCACTGTCTGCGCCCCGATGCGCTCGTGCGTGAGCACGTACCCCGCGACGGGAGGAGGCGCTGGAGGGGCGAGGGCCTTCAGGGGGGTTTGCCCCTCAATCCAGCGCAGCCGCGCGATGCGCCGCACCTCCCGCAGCGAGAAGACCGGCAGATCCGTAAACTCTTGGACACGCTGGTATCGTCCGCGCCCGGCCTCGGCCAACTCCTTGAGGAACTCTTCGTTGGGGGCACGATCAATCCCCAAGACGGAGACGCGCACGGCGCTCTGGGCGAATCGCTTGTAGAGCTCGCGGTACTCGCGCTCGCGCTTGGTGTTGTTGTGTCCATCGGTGAATACCAAGATATGCTTCACTTTGGCGCGTTGGCGCTCGAGCGTCTCGAATGCGGCTTTCAGAGCGAAGTAGAGATCGGTGCCGCCGTTGGCGCTGAGGCGCTGAATGCTGCTTTGGAAATCTCGGCGATCCCCAAGCGGCTTGAGCGGCACGATCCACTCAAAGTCCGTATCGAAGGCGATCAGCCCCACCCAATCCTCCGGGTCGAGCACTTCCAAGCTGCGCAGCGCGGCGCGCTTGAGGATCTCTATCTTGGGGACGCCGCCAGCGGGATCGCCCATGCTCCCTGAGCGATCCATCACGAACACCAACGCCAAGGCTGGAATCTCATAGGGCTCAGGAGCCAGATACGAGACGGGCAAGAGCTCCTCGAGCTCTGCGAGCTCTTGCGGGGTCTGCTCCTCTAGATCCATCACGGCTGCTCGCCCTTGAATGACCCACAGCCCGCCCCCAAGATCCCCTACGAAGTTCTTGAGCGCTTGGCGCTCTCTCTTCGTGAGCTGCCCCAAGGGCACATTGTTGAGAATGATCACTTTATACTCAGCGAGCGGGAGCGTCGCCAAGTCTGAGAGTCTCTTCTGATCGAAGGAGAAGCCCGCGCTGCGCACTAGATGCGCGACCGTGCTCTCCCCAAGGGAGCGCTCGATCACGAGCACTTGCGGCCCACCGCGAACGCTCGTCACCCCATAGAGCTCGTTATTCTCCGTAAGACGATCAGGCGAAGCTTTCAGATAGACTCTATACGTAAAAGCCCCCGGCGTCTTGAGAGTATCGTGCAAGCGGACTTCTTGAACTCCCGGAGTATACTCGACGGGCGCTGTGTGAATGAGCTCATTGTTTCTGTAGAGGAGCACGGTGCCCTGCCCCTGCGTAGTGGCGCCCAGCTGCAGACGGATGGAGAAGGGCACTCCCACGGGGACTTCTTCTGGCAGCTCCAGATCAGAAATCCAGACCTCGGAGAGATCTCCCCCCAAGGGCCAGACGTGGATGGGGACGCCCTCGCGTCGCGCTCGCGCGACGACGACAGCAAGATCCCCTTTGGTCGCTTGCCCATCCGTGAAGAGCACGATCTCGCGGCGCCCGCGACGAGGAAACGTCTCTAGCGCTAACTGAATCGCTTGCGCGATGTCTGTGGCCGTCGGGTCGGGCTCCGTTTGGAAGCCAGAGAGTGTGGGAGCGAAGCCCATCTCGATCATGGGCTCCGCGCCGAAGCTGATCAGCCCGTAGAATGTTCTTTCGGTGGGCTGAGCGAGCGCCTGCACGAGCTGGGAGAGCTTAGACAGCTCTGTGCCCACGCTAGCCGAGCGGTCTACTAAGAAATAGACGAAGCGTTCCGAGGCCCCAGAAGAGAGCCGTGGGCCGGCAAGCGCAAGACAGATCAGAGCGAGCGCTCCTGCGCGCCCCAGCACCGCAAGGCGCTCGGCTTTGGGGAGGGCGCGCCAGCGCTGGCGCACCGCCCATAACCCACTAGCAATGAGAGCGATTCCCACTAACGCCCACGGCGCATCAAAGAGCACGCTCATCGGTCCACCTCGCGCCGACGAAAGATCCCGCGATAGTACCAGAAAAACTCTATTAGAAGTGCCCCAATCGCCACCCACGCCCCGACATGCCAGAGCGGGGTATGTGTATAGCTCTCTATGGCTCTCTGGGAGAGCTCTCTCCTAGTAGCAGTAGGAGCGCCCTGGGGGCGGTTGATCTCGGACTCGCTGGGGTCGAGATTGATCGCGGTCTGCTCTGCGAATCCCGGCGTCGCAAAATCTTCTGAGATGAATTGCTCAGAAGGCAGGCCCAGCTCAGGCATAAGCCAGAAGAGACTATTGCGCATCAAGATGGGAAAGCTCGGAGTCAGCACGAGTGGGGAATCTTTGAGATTGACCCCCAGATAGATGAAGCTCACGCTCTCTGATCTGTAGGCTGCCAAGATCGGCTGATCCCCAGAGGTGATCAGCGTCTGCACGTCGGGGGCGAGCTTGGTTTCCATCAGCGTTGAGGGAAGGAGGTGCTCCGCGCGCACGTTCTGCACCAGGGCGTGAGTGGGGGTCACTATTTGGGGGAGCTGAGCTTCTTTGACGTTCCCCGTGTGTACCACCCAAGGCTCGGCACTGCTGTTGATGAGCAAGGCTCTGCCCAAAAGACCCGTGAGCGCCGTGTTGTAAGCAACTATAAGATCAGACGGTTCAGAGAAGCTGAGCTCAGCGAAGGTGCTCAACGCGCGCAGGAGGAAGAAGTTGCGCTCTCCAAGCCAAAGAATCTTCAGCATTGGTCGCGCAGGGATGACCGAATAGCGAACGTTGTCGAAGGCGAAGTCATCCGTAACGTCCAAGGCAGCGCGGAAGCGAGAGCGCACCGGCGCCAGCGTCTCCAGAGTGCGAGCTCCTGCGGGCTCCACGGAGAGGCGTTGGCTGAGGATCTCCGTGTCTTCGACGAAGAGCTTGATGTTCCCTTCGAGCGGTTCTTGGGAGAAGTTCTCGATGCGGGCCCAGAGAGTGACGCGGGGCGTCCCATCGGGCAAGGGCCGGGCAGCAAAGCCCGTGATCGCTAAGTTCTTGGCGGGCTCGCCCACAGGGAGCCACGTGACAGCGAAGGGCAGCGCGGGCTCCCGATCGCTGATGAAGATTACTTCGTCGAACGTGTCAAGCTCTCCCTGGCTGCGCAAAAGCTCGATGAGATCTGAAGATCTCGCGTCGCTCTGCAGCGTGGGCTGAGAACTCATTAAGATCTTCAAGGCGCGCGCACGGTCTTCGGTGAGGGGCACAAGGAGCTTTGAGGTTCGCTGCGCTTGGATCACGGTCAGAGCTCTTGGGCGCCGACGCTCGATGAGCTCTTGAGCGATCTTGAGGGCGTGCTGGTAGCGCGTCCGATCGCCGTGGGCTGTCTGCATGCTCGCGCTGCCGTCAATGATGAGCGCGAGCGTGCCCCCTCCGAGGAACTCTTGGGTGAGCGTGGGCCGAGCGAGGCTGAAGACGAGCGCGCCGAGCGCGGCCACCTGCACGAGCAGTAACCATATCTTCGTCCAGAGGAGCACGAGGGCGCTGCGCGGCCGCTCCTGCTCTTCGGACCAGAGCCAGATCGCAGAGACTATCACGCGCTCCTCACGCCGCCGCAGAAAATATAAGAAAGCTATGACGGCGCTCAAGCTCAACAGCCCAAAAGCCCACGCGCTCAGAAAGATCATACGAAGAGCACCCCGCGAAGATCCTCAAAGAGGGCGCGCTCCAGCGGCCGCGCTGCCGAGAGCAGCTTATATCGAATCTGATGCGCCCGACAGAACTTCTCCAAATTCTGTGTATAGCGCAGAAGCCGCTGACGATAGCGGGCGACCGCGCTTGAGGAAACTGAGAGTTCTTTGGCGATCTCGCTGTCTACCAATCGTGCTTCGTGGTGGAGAAGGGGATCGAGGTCGTGCGCCGCGAGGATCTGAACAATCGCGATCTCATGGCGCTTGACGAGGAGATGGAGCAGCCCGTGCTCGCAGCCCTCTGGGTCGAGCATATCGCTGAGGAGCACGATCAGACCCCGTCGCAGCGGGAGCTTGCTCAGTTCTTCGAGAGCCGCGCTGAGAGACGTCTGCTCGAGAGGCTCAAGCCCTTCAAGAAAAGAGAATATCTTCTGAAGGTGAACCGCGCCGCTGCGCGAGATCACCCCGGAGACGATTCTCTGGGCAAACGCGAAGACCCCCACACGGTTCATGTCTTTCAGAGCGACGTGCGCCAGAGCCCCAGCAAGCTCGGTCGCATAGCTGAGCTTCCCTCCCACGGCCATGGAGCGGCTCGTGTCAATCACAATATAGACGGAAATATTCTCTTCGCGGTGGAAGACTTTGACGAAGAGCCGGCCCAGGCGCCCGTAGAGGTTCCAATCAACATAGCGGAAGTCATCGCCGGGGTAGTACTCGCGATGCTCGGCGAATTCCAAGCTCATGCCGGCGCGGCGGGTCGTCCACGGGCCGGCCTGGCCCTCCGCGCGCTGGCGCGCAAGAAGGTGCAGTGCCGAGAGCCGCTTCCAGAGAGATTCGTCTGCAAAGCGCCTACGTAGGTCGGATCTGGTCATAAACTTGCTGGAGGATCTGCTCGACGGGGATGCCCTCGGCCTCCCCACGGAAATTCCGAATGATTCTGTGAATGAGACTGGGGTAGAAGACCGCTTGGACGTCAACGATGCGCGTGTGGAGCTCCCCGGAGAGGAACGCGTGGGCCTTGGCGCCCCAGACGAGCGCGAGGGCCGCGCGGGGGCTCGCCCCGTACTCGACGTACTTCTTGACGAGCTCTGGCGCAGTGTCTGACGACGGCTGGGTGGCGTAGACCAGCTGGGCGGCGTAGCGCCGCAGCGGCGATGCTATGGGCCATTGCGCCACAAGCTGCTGCGCTTCGAGCAGCTCCTCGCGAGTGAGGACTTGTCTGACGGGACGAAGCTCGTGGCTACTTCCGTGGCGCTGCAGGATCTGCTCCAGCTCGCCCAGCGACGGATAGCGCAAGACGATCTTGAAGAAGAATCTATCGATCTGGGCTTCCGGTAGCGGGTACGTCCCCTCCATCTCGATGGGGTTCTGGGTCGCCAAGACCATGAACGGCTCTTCGAGGGTATACGTCTCCCCGCTTACGGTAATGCTGCGCTCTTGCATGGCTTCCAAGAGCGCCGACTGGGTCTTTGGGGTCGCGCGGTTGATCTCGTCAGCTAAGACCAAGTGTGCGAAGATCGGGCCGCGGACAAACTCAAAGCGCCGTCGCCCCGCTTCGTCTTCGGTGAGGATGCGCGTGCCGATGATGTCCGCGGGCATCAGGTCTGGGGTGAACTGAATGCGCGCAAACTTTAGCCCCAAGGCTCTCCCTAGCGTGCGTACGAGAAGAGTCTTGCCCAGCCCCGGCACCCCTTCTAATAATAAGTGCTGCCCGCACAAAAGCCCAATGAGCACGTACTTGATCACTTCTTCGTGGCCGATGATGACCGAGCGGATCTCTGCGATCAGCTCGTGGAACTTCTCTTGCAGCTCGCGGATTCTCTGCTCGGTGATCATAGATCTCCTTCAGTGGCGGCTGAGGCTGAGAAAGTATTGGCGCACCGCGTCGCGGAGTTCTTGGGGGATCTCAAGCATATCGAGGACTGCCTCGACTCTCTCGTAATTGATCTGGGCAGGGGTGGGGCTCGAAGCTCCCTGGGGGTCCTGGGGCAGCTCCAGGCTCACGATCTCGAAGAGAATATCAAGATCTTCGTCGTGAGCGCTTGGCGGCACGGGGATGGTCCGTGAGCGCTCGCGCAGCTCGGAGATATCGGGCAAGTCTTTGGCAGCTTCAGGATCGAGCGGGGCTGTGCCGCGCCCGGCTCCAGCTGAGGGCTGAGACTCTTCCGAGCGCTCTTGAGATCGTGGGGCCTGCGCGGAGGCTGAGCCCTGTTGGCTCGGAGCTTGCTGAGAGCCCTCTTCAGCCGGAGACGGGGCGTTAGGGGAGCTTTGAGAGAACCCTTCCCCGTGCGCGGTCTGAGGCTCAGGGGGCGCGAGGGCAGACTCAATCTCTTGTTGCAGATGCTCGAGCTGCTCGTAGAGGGCTTGACGCGCCTCAAGCTCCCGCAGCAGCTCCTCGAGACGTTGCCGGAACTCTTGCGGGATTTGGGTCTCTTGCCACGTTTGCTCGGCAATGGCAGCTACTTCGGGAGGGGCGTCGCGCAGTTGCTCTAAGAGTTTCTTCAGTTCTTCGTGAGAGAGCCCTTGGGCTTGCTCGAGGATGCTTCGCAAGCCCTGGACTATGTGATCGAGCTTTGCTGCTCCAGAGCTGCTTTGTTGCGGTGGGCGCAGATCGCTGGAGGAGCCCTCAGTGACAGAGGCGTCGCTGCTCGATTTCTTTGAAGATTCTGCGTCTGTCGGGGGAGAGGGAGGTGCCAGGCGCTCTTGCTCTGTGAGGAGCTCGGCGTGGAGCTGTTGGAGGGCTGCGCGCGCGCGCGGATCGTTGGGATTGAGCGCAAGCTCACGGCGAGCTCTCTCGAAGCGCTCGCGCATATCGGCGAGCTTCTGCGCCAGATCTGGTGGCAGCGTCTGCAACCACTCATCAAGAGGCGGCGACGCCTGCGGAGATTCATGACTTGCTGGCGCAGTCGCGCTCAGGTGAGACTCTGTCGGGAGCCACCCTGGCTGGACCAAGCTCGCTACACTCACACAGAAGAAGCTAAGGATCGCTACGGCTGCCCAGCGCCCTCGATCCCCTGATCCCATAGGGAGGGCGCGGGCAGGAGCCACCGAAAGCGCTGCCAGCCGACGCTCCAGCAATGGGAAAAATTCTGCGGGGCCATACCCTTGGCTCAGCTCATAGAGCGTCACCAGCAGTTCATGGCTTTGGAGATGGCGATCGGCGCGGAAGAGCAGCTCTCTGCTATTGATGGGACAAATCCACCCGATCCCAAACCCAACAATCCCTAGAAGAGCGTGGGCTATCACCCACGGCAGGAGCGGGACGGCACCCCAGAGCCCCAACGCGCTCCCACTTAACGCAACGATGGCGATCCCCACGCTGATCAGCAAGGCCCAGCTTGCTGCCGTGAGCCCATTGAGCAGGCGCTGGCGCCGCTCGAGCCTAGCGCGGAGCATCTCGAACCCGTGCACGGTCTTCCTCCCTTGCTGTCCACCATACCAAAATCCCTAGGATGATCGCAAGCGACAGATAGCCCATGAGTAAAAAGCCCCTCTGTTCGTATAATGGGCCCTCGCCAAACCAGAGCGAGAGCATGAGAATGGGGTTGAGCGGCTGCAGCACGAAGAACGTCGTGACGAGAGCAAGGATGAGCAACGCGTACTTGATGTGGAACTGCGCGATCTCCGTAGGCCAGCGCTTCCCAATGGGCACGCCCAGGAGAGCCCAGCATGCCCCATAAAGCCCCAGATACCCCAGAGCGCCCAGCAGGCGATCAAGCCCATGACCGACAATCCCCGTAAAGACCGTCCAGTAGGGCAGACTCAGCACGAGCAGAAAGAGCACATGGGCGAGCACGCTCTTGATGGTCCCTCCCTTCAGCCCAAAGCTGAGCGAGTACGCAGCAAAGAGCACCGTGGCGATCACTAAAAAGACAGAGCCCATGCTCAGCCGAGGGGTGACGAGCTCATCCACGCGAGCGGACGAGGGCAGCGCGATAAGCAAGGGGATCCCAGCGAGTATCAAATATCCCGTGAATGCTGACCAGGAGTGCGCAAGCTCTAGGCGAGAGCGCATGGTCAATCTCCTTCCACCAGCACAAGATAGAGGGCGGTGCGATGCTCCCCCGGCGTCACGCCGATGGGCGATGCCCTCAGATCCTCGATCCAGCCGATGAGCTTCGTCCTGTGAGAGAGCCGGCCCCACTGCTGCCACAGCCTCCGACGCTCCGCCGTCAACGTGGTCAGCCAAGCCGCTTGGCTCATGGGCCCTGACAGCGGGCGCACAAGCTCGGCCTGGGCGGGGATCGTCCCAAGCTTATAGAACGCCCCAGCACTATACGCGATCGCGTCCTGCACCGCCACTGGGGCGCGATTAGCCAGCGCCACAGCTGAGCCGTCAAGCCTCAAGGAGAGCCAGGGCTCTCTCAAGCGCTCTGCCTTCAGGAAGCGCGTGGAGTTGCGCTCACCATACAAGCTGATCCTCCACTCTCCACCGGCCGTGAGCTCTCGGACGAGCCCCTGCTGGGAGCTTATAGCATCAGCAGCGACGACGAGAGAGTCCTCGCGGGAGTGCTGGAAAAAGACCCCGTACCAATAAGATTCGCGACTCACTGGCCCCACGAGCTGTATCACGCCCATCTCCACGGAGTGCTTCTTGGAGGAGAAGGCTGCACCGTGTTGGTAGCTATAGAGCCCAACGGACAGCGCCAGCGCTATCCCTCCCAGCCAGAACGGCAGCCGCGCCTCGCGCGTGGCCGACACCCCGCTCAGCCCGACGACGACGACAAAGAGTATCAAAATTATCCCGATGAGCTCCCGCGAGGGGGAGGGAATCGTCAGACTCGCGAGCGCTTGAGCGATCAGAAGATCTTCCTCAGCAGGGCGCGCTTGGGAGAGGGTGGGCAGGGGGAGCTCCTCCGGCCAGACGTCGCTCGCGACGAGAAGAACCCTGCCATCTCCTATGGGGTGTTCCCAGGCGAGCGGATATCCGTGGGAGGAGAGCATCACTTTGGCTTGTGGGCGCGGCTTGCCCTCGAGCCAGAAGATCTCTTGGCCGTTGCGACGCACCAGATGCCCCTCGGCGATGGGCAGGAGCTCTTCCCACCAGGGGGGAGCGGGGGATTGCTCGTGCCAATTGGTCCCGCTGAGGACGATCAGTTCCCCGCCGCGCACCAGCCATCCCTGGAGCGCCCAGCGTTGCTCTGCGCTCACGCGCGCGGGATCGGCACGCCCCCAGAAGATTCGCCCCACGCCCTCATAGCTCGTCCAGCGCTTGGGGAGCTCCTCGATCTCTATGTCAATAATCGCAAGAGGAGGCCGCTGCTGGAGGGCGATCCCCAACGTCAGCGGGCTCTCGCTCCAAGACTGGCGCACGTCTTTGGTGAAGTGGGCGAGTTCCCCTGTGGCGTCGCGGAGCACGATCTCCAGGGGAGCGCTCACGCTCTTGATGGGAAAATCAAGGGAGAGGTGCTGGCGCGTCTGGGGGCCAAGGGCCAGCGATCTGTGCACGCGCTCAAGAGAGCCGCGTTCGGCGCGCTGGGAGATCTCAAGGACGACTGATCTGGGTATCCCATCGTTCCTGATGGAGACAACGATGGGTGTAAACGCTTTGGGGAGGAACCGTCCGCCTAGCCCCAGCTCGACGTTTTCGATCTGGGGCTGGGCGAGCCCGCACGTGGCCGCGAGCGCCACCATGACAAGCCCCCATGCGCCGATGCGCCGCATATACTCTCGCTCAGAGGGTACGGGCTGGCAGATGGTTTGTCAAGCCCATAGCTAGCTGTGGAGTTCCGGGGCTTCGTGGGGCTCTCTGGTGAGCGCGACTACCTCCCACGTCGCTAAGATCAAGATGAGCGTCACCACGATGGCGGAAACCACGCACCAGCTGCAGATCGCGTAAATGACGAATAGCTCAAGATACGTCAGGTAGGCCGAGTAGAGGAACGCTCCCAGCGCGAGCCCAAAGTTCAGTCCTGCGAGCATCCGACGGCGCTCCCGCGAAGAACGGAGCTGCAGCGCGGTGACCACAAGAAAGCTCAGATATCCGATGAGGCCGAGCACGGCTACGGGGATGGGCCCGATCTGGCTGTAGGGGCTGTACTGCACGATCTCGCACCCTTGGCCGCCCCCCAAGCAGACGAGTTGCCCTCCGCTGAGTTTTTCATACGTCAGATAGCTTGACACTCCGATCCCCATCAGGGCCAACACCCCAATGGTCCACAAGCGCCATCTGGTCATCGCGATCACCGGAGGTTCCGCTCGATCGCCTCGCGCAGGCCCAAATAGTCTACGCCGCGGATCAGCTGTCCGTTGACGAGGAAGCTCGGCGTGGAGTTGACACCCCGCTCCTGGCCCTCGCGCAGCTCGTCTTGGATCTTCTGTCGGTAGCGCCCGGAGTCAAGGCAGATCTGGAAGTCTTCGACCTTCAGACCCAGCTCGCGGGCAAAGCGCACGAGATTGGGCTTGCTGAACGCCCCGCGGTTCTCTCCTCGTTGGTTGGCGAACAATTTGTCGTGATAGGCCCAGAAGCCCCCTTGCTCCGCGGCGCAGTAGGCGGCTTCCGCCGCCCACAGGGACTCTTGGCCTAAGAACGCAAAGTTCCTGAAGATGAGGCGCACCTTGCCCGTCTGAATATAATCTCTCTCTATGGTCGGCTTATACTGCCGTGCGAAGTAGCCGCACGCGGGACACTGATAGTCCGCGTACTCGTAGACCGTCACAGGGGCGTTGGGGTCGCCCATCTCTGGGTGAAAGTCCCTTCCCACGGGGCGCGTCACTTGGAAGCTCTCGCCGGGGCGTGACAGCACGACTGTGAGCACGATCAGCCCTATGATGACCACGCCGCCGACCGTGATCCCTAACACCATCGGCTGGCGATACCACGGCACTGCGGGCTTTTTTGTTGGCTTTTGCTGGCGCTTGGCGCTCATAGGTATCTCCTCCAGATATTGGGTTCTTCTCAAATTATAGAGAGTGCGATCACGGTCTGCCATGAGCGCGCGCGTTCAGCCTTTGGGCGCACTCGATAGCCAGCGCGCGCGCCCGCATGATGAGCTGAGGGCTCACATAATGGGCAATGCTCTGCACCTCATGCTCATCAATGATCTGCGCGGGCTCGCCAGGACGCTGCACCACGTCAATTTCCAAGTCAACGTAGCGCACGCGATCCCCATAGAACTCGATCGGCGTGTTGATGTTCACATAGACGCCCTTGAGGGTGCCGTCGCGCGCGTAGTAGCGCGTCTCGTAGTGCCAAGAATCTCGGTGAAATTCGGTCATGGCGTAGTCGCCGGGTTCTTTGGGGATGTTCAGGCCGTCATAGAGCCCAGAGCCCTTGATCTCGCGGCGCACGGTGATCTGCTGAGGGGTGATGTGAGTAATCTGCCCGATTAGCGTGATGCTCTGCTCGCTCCTCACTTTGATGTGCTCGATGAGGAGGCGTTGGCCGACGAGGGGCTGCGCATGATCTGCGGGATGGGCGTGGTGCCGATGGTACCCTGGCTCGGTGGGGACAAGACGGGCGCGCCACCGGTCGAGGGCGTGTTTGCTCCCACCGGGGAACTCGATCATCATAGTTGTTTGTCCAGGCAAGAGCTTCCCAGGGATGCCCTCGTCAGGATGGCTCTCAAGCATGGGGAGCTGTTGGCGGAGACGCTGGATCTCTCCTTGGAGATCGCGAATATCTCTCTGATAAGCGCTGGTGCGCCAGATCACTCCCCAGCCGTTGGCGCAGAATTTCCGCCCTAAACGGAAGAGCCGCTCGCGCTCTTCAGTATCAGTGATCTCTTTGCTGATGCCTACGCCCTGCTCTTGGGAGAGCACGGCAAACCGCCCTGCCAGGCTGAGTTTGGTCGTCACGATGGGCTGGGGATGGACGATCTCCTTGACTTGCACGCGAACGGCCTCGCCCTTCTTCAAGGGCCGATCTAGCTCCGGTTTGGGGAGAAACCCCTTCAAGTCTCCAAGGTCTATCTCATAGCCCCACGCGCGTCTTTTGTGCACGATCCCCAGATAGATCGCGCCCAACTCTGCGGGGCCAGGGATACAGATGACGTCAGGCAGCTCAGCAAAGAGCAGCGCTCTCAGCGCGTTCACAGCATCTGGCGTGCCCAGGGCGATCACGCCGTGGCGATCCTCGCGATCTTTGACCTCAAGATCGAAGGGGGCAAAGCGATCTGCCACATCCGTGATAGCCTGGAGCTCTGGGGGCGGCTGCACTACTCGCCAGCTATGCTCACGGAGCAACGCTGCCAATGCTGTCGCGTAGATGCCGCGCAGTCGTATGCTGTACATAAGCCCTCGACAGTCACCGATGCTTGGGATAGGATACACAATAGCACAAAGGGGGATAGTATGGCAAGCTCGGAGACGATCGTTCTCGATGGGGCTGTTGGAGGCGGATCGGTCTTGCGCGTTGGGGTGGGCCTTGCGATCGCACTGCAGTGCCCGCTGAGGGTGATCAATATTCGTCAAGGGCGGCCCAATCCGGGGCTGCAAGCGCAGCACCTTGCGGGCTTGCACGCGGCAGCGCAGCTCTGTCACGCGGACGTCGTGGGCGCCCAGATCGGCTCCCGCGAGATCGAGTTCCGCCCAGGGCCCATCAAGACAGATCATCTGGCGATTCAGATTGGGACGGCAGGCTCAGTGGCGCTCGCGTTGCAGCCAATACAGATCGCGCTCGCTCGATGCTCTCACGGTGTGGATGTCACGATCGAGGGCGGAGGCACCTATGGGCAATGGGCGCCACCCATTGCCGCACTAGAGAATGTGAACTTCGCGCTGTTGCGTCGCTGGGGCTTTTCGGCTTCTCTTGTAGTAGAGCGCGAAGGGTTCTACCCCAAGGGCGGGGCGCGCGTGCGCGCACGCTTTGAGCCCGCGCGCATCAGTGGGCCGCTGGAGCTTCTTGAGCGCGGGGCCCTGCGCGGGATTCGCGGGCTTTCGCTCGCTTCTCATCATCTGCAGAAGAGTCGAGTCGCCGAGCGCCAGGTCGAGGCGGCTTTGAATATCTTGCGCCGTGAGTTCCCTCATACGGCTATTGATGTTGAGACGCGCTACGCCGAGACGCTCTCGCCGGGATCGGCTGTCGTGCTCTGGGCGGAGTGCGAGCACACGATCATCGGGGGAGACGCGCTGGGGGAGCGCGGGGTTCCTGCTGAGAAGGTGGGCGAACAAGCAGCTTCTACGCTGATCTCAGAGCTGCGCAGCGGCGCCACGCTCGATCGCCACATGGCCGATCAGATCATCCCGTTCGTGGCGCTCTTTGGAGGGAGGTTCTTCTGCGCGGAGCTGACCGATCACGTCAAGACAAACATCTGGGTGGCCGGACAGATCACCGGCAGAGAGATCCGCGCCATCGAGCGAGGAGGACTGTGGGAGATCGCTCTCGCTTGACCTCCGGCTCTCATCGGAGTATAATACCCGCCAACGTACCCTGAGGTGATCCGCTCAGGCCGTGTCGCAGCGTATCTGTAGAAGGGAAGATCTCATGGGCCAGCCGCCGCAGAGGCGGACTGGCCCATTTTTTTTGCCTGGGGGAGGGGCGTGGCTATGGCCATCCTAGCCCTCGAAGACGGGAGAATCTTTCAAGGGCGGGCCTTCGGCGCCCAGGGGGTCATCTGCGGCGAGGTCGTCTTCAACACCGGGATGACCGGCTACCAAGAGATCTTGACTGATCCATCTTATGCGGGCCAGATCGTCTGCATGACCTACCCCCATATAGGGAACTACGGGGTCAATGCTGAAGATGTGGAATCTTCTCGTCCGTGGGTCAGCGGGCTTATCGTGCGAGAGCTCTCGCGCAGATTCTCTCACTGGCGCGGTCAAAAGAGCTTGGATCAGTATCTCAAAGAGCACAATATTATTGGGCTGTGCGAGGTGGACACGCGCGCGCTGACGCGACACATTCGCGAGCGCGGGGCGATGCGCGGCTGCCTCTCCAGCTTCGATGGTGATCCCACAGAGTTGATCGAGCGCGCCCGGCGCGCCCCCACGATCTCCGAGGTCAATTGGGTGAGCCAGACTTCGCCCCAGGCTTCGCCTGGACCGTTCGTCTTGCCGCCTTCGGCGGCAAGGTGTCCAGTCCAGGCGAAGCCTGGCATCGTCGTCGTGGACTTCGGGGTGAAGGGAAGCATTCTGAAGAATTTGCAGGCACGCGCCCAAAGAGTCACGGTCGTCCCGCACTTCTGGAGCGCCCAAGAGATTCTTCGTCTCAATCCCGACGGCATCGTGCTCTCCAACGGCCCCGGCGACCCTGCTATTCTCAAAGACGCCATCCGCACCGCCCGCGCCCTGATAGATTCTGAGTGCTGCCCGATCTTCGGGATCTGTCTGGGCCATCAAATTCTGGGGTTGGCCCTGGGAGCGCGCGTGTATAAATTGAAGTTCGGCCATCGCGGGGCCAACCAGCCCGTCAAGAATCTCTTGACAAACAGAGTCGAGATCACTTCACATAATCACGGGTTTGCCCTCGCAGACCTGCCCGACGACCTGGAGCTGACTCATATCAATCTCAACGACGGCTCAGTTGAGGGCTTTCGCCATAAGAAACTGCCCGTCTTTGGGGTGCAGTATCATCCCGAAGCCTCGCCGGGGCCGCACGACGCGCTCTCGCTCTTCGATCAGTTCTTCGATCTGATCAAAAGTTCACGGCCATGCCCAAGCGCACGGATCTGAAAAAAATTTTCGTGATCGGTTCCGGGCCGATCGTCATCGGCCAAGCGGGGGAGTTCGATTATTCGGGCACTCAAGCGGGCAAAGCGCTGCGTGAAGAGGGCTACGAAGTCATCTTGGTGAATAACAACCCGGCGACGATCATGACCGACCCGCAGAGCGCCTCGCGCGTCTATGTGGAGCCGCTCGTCCCGGAGATGGTAGAGAAGATCATCGCGCGGGAGCGCCCGGATGCGCTCTTGCCCACCGTGGGCGGCCAGACGGCCCTGAACCTGGCGATGGAGCTCGCGCGATCGTGGATTTTAGAGCGATACGGCGTCGAGCTGATCGGCGCGTCCGAGCGCGCCATCGAGATCGCCGAAGACAGATTGCTGTTCAAAGAGACGATGGAGCGTGCAGGGCTGCCCGTGCCCAAGGGGGGGCTTGCCCGATCGCTCAGCGAAGCCCTGAAGATCGCAAGAGATCTGAATTACCCAATCTTGGTGCGGCCGTCGTTCACCCTGGGAGGCGAGGGCAGCGGCGTCGCCCGCTCAGAAGATGAGCTGAGCGCGGTCGTGCAGCGCGGGCTGGAGCTCAGCCCCGTGCACGAGGTCTTGGTCGAAGAGTCGGTCATGGGCTGGAAGGAATTTGAACTCGAAGTGATGCGCGACCGCAACGACAACGTCGTGATTATCTGCTCTATCGAAAACTTTGACCCGATGGGCATCCACACGGGCGACTCCATCACCGTTGCGCCGGCACAGACGCTCACAGACAAAGAGTACCAACAGATGCGCGACTGGGCGATCAGGGTCATTCGCGCCGTGGGTGTGGAGACCGGGGGCAGCAACATTCAGTTTGCCGTCAATCCCCACGATGGGAAGATGCTCGTGATCGAGATGAATCCGCGCGTCAGTCGCAGCTCGGCGCTCGCGTCCAAAGCCACGGGATTCCCCATCGCCAAGATCGCGGCCAAGCTCGCCGTGGGCTATACGCTCGATGAGCTGCCCAACGATATCACGAAGAAGACCCCAGCGAGCTTCGAGCCCACGCTCGACTATGTCGTCGTGAAGATTCCGCGATGGGATTTCGAGAAGTTCCCAGGGGCCGACACCACGCTCACTACGCAGATGCGCTCAGTGGGCGAGGTGATGGCCCTGGGGCGAACGTTCAAAGAAGCCCTTCAAAAAGCGATCCGTTCTCTGGAGATCGGGCGGATGGGCTTGGGGGGAGCAGATGAGAATCTTTTGCTCTCTGCGGAGCTTCTGCGAAGCGCCCTTGAGCGTCCCAGCCCCCAGAGAATTTTCTCAATCTATCAAGCGTTGCTCGCCGGGGTTTCTGTTGAAGACCTAGCGCGTTGGACGGGGATAGACCCGTGGTTCTTATATCAGCTCGAAGAGATCGCGCTCTTGGAGAGGCGCGTTCGCAGCTATGATCTGGCGAGCTTGCCCGCGGAGGTGCTGTGGCAGGCCAAGCGTTTTGGCTTCTCGGATGCAACGTTGGCGAAGATCCTCAAGACTTCTGAGAAATCAGTGCGCGCACGGCGTATCCAGCTGGGGATGCGCCCGGTCTATAAGAGAGTCGACACGTGTGCTGCGGAGTTAGAGGCCCAGACGCCCTATCTCTACTCGACCTACGAAGCCGATGAGTGCGAAGCCGCGCCCACTCAAAGAAAGAAAGTGCTCGTGCTCGGCGGGGGGCCCTATCGCATTGGGCAGGGGATCGAGTTCGATTATTGCTGTTGCCATGCGGCGTTCGCCCTGCGCGAGCTCGGCTTTGAGACGATCATGATCAATTGTAACCCGGAGACCGTCTCGACAGATTACGACACTTCAGACCGACTGTACTTTGAACCCCTCACCCTCGAAGACGTTCTCAATATCATCGAGATCGAGAGACCCCACGGGGTGATCGTGCAATTTGGGGGCCAGACGCCTCTGAAGCTGGCGCTCCCGCTCGCAGAACACGGCGTGCCCATCTGGGGCACAAGCCCCGAGAGTATAGATTTGGCCGAAGACCGCGAGAAGTTCAATCTCGTCCTTGACGAGTTACACGTGAGGCATCCCCGAGGGGGCATGGCGCGCTCGCGCGAGGAAGCCCTTACAGTAGCCCGTGAGCTGGGGTTTCCCGTGCTGGTGCGCCCCAGCTACGTGCTGGGCGGGCGCGCTATGGCCATCTGCTACGACCAGAGCGATCTTGAGCACTATATCGCCGAAGCCGTGCGCGTCTCGCCAGAGCATCCCATTCTCATAGATGAGTTCCTCCAAGACGCGATCGAAGTAGACGTGGATGCCGTCGCCGACGGCACCGACTGTGTGATCGGCGGGATCATGGAGCACATCGAGCGCGCGGGGATTCATTCAGGCGATAGCTGTTGCGTCCTGCCGCCGTTTACGCTCAGCGCAGAGATCATTGAAGAGATTCGCGCCGTCACGAGGAAGCTCGCGCAGCGCCTGCGCGTGGTGGGCTTGATGAATATTCAGTTTGCCGTGCAGAAGGGGACTTTGTATGTCTTAGAGGTCAACCCGCGGGCGTCGCGCACCGTGCCGTTTGTGAGCAAAGCCACGGGGGTGCCGTTGGCGAAGCTCGCCGCCAAGGTGATGGCCGGGATGATGCTGAGGGAGCTGGGGCTGCGCTCCGAGCCCACCGTAAAGAACTTCCACGTCAAGGCTCCGGTCTTTCCGTTCGATAGATTCTTCGTAGACCCGATCTTGGGCCCGGAGATGAAGAGCACCGGCGAAGTGATGGGCTCCGGGCGCACTCTTGGTGAAGCGTTCGCCAAGACTCAGATGAGCCTCAAGAGCCGGCTCCCCACGGCAGGGCGCGTCTTTGTGAGCGTCAACGATCGTGATAAAGAGTGCATCGTTCCTCTCGCGCGCGCGTTGGTAGAGCTTGGCTTTGAGATCATCGCCACGCGCGGCACGGCGGAGCGTTTGCGCCGCGAGGGCCTCCCTGTGCAGATCATCAACAAGATAAGCGAGGGGCATCCTCACATCGGCGATGCTCTCCGTGCTGGGGAGATCGCGCTCGTCATCAACACGCCGCGGGGCAAGCGCGCTCATCATGACGAAGCCGCCATGCGGATCGAAGCCGTGAAGCATCGGGTGCCGTATGTGACGACCATTGAGGGAGCCCGCGCGGTCGTAGAAGCCATTCGAGCATTGAGGGAAGACCCCTCCCCCCGTCCCCTCCCCGGCGCGGAGAGGGGAGCCTCCCTCTAGCCCTCTCCGCAAGCGGAGAGGAAAGGGTGAGGTAGAAGGGGATGGGGGAGAGGTCACCGTAAACTCTGGAGATACGCGACCAAGGCTCGCAGATCGTCCTCCGAGAGGTGCCCAAAGCTCGGCATCGGCCAAGGAATCCCGTCCGTCGGCCCGATGACATAGACCGAGAGCGGGTCTTTGAGATGCTGCAATTGCCAGTCGTCAGTGCGCCCGTGCGCGCCCGCTTTTGTCAGATTGGGCCCGATGGGTCCACCGCTCTTCCCGATCATGTGACAGCCCACGCACCCTTGGCTTGTAAAGAGCGCTTTTCCACGCTCGACTTGCTCTTGGGTGAAGCGCTCGGCAATGACAATATTCGGCTCCTCGGCGGGCTCGCGCTGTGGGGTAAACGTCTTGATATACGCGACGAGCGCGTCCAGCTCTTCTGTGGGGAGATATGCGAACGAGTTCATCTTGCTGCCAGGGACGAGCTTGTGCGGGTCAATATAGTGTTCGCGGAGCCATCGTTCGTCGCGGCGCATCCCGACGTTGCTCAAGCTTGGTCCCACAGGGAAGCCCACCAACGGCCCGCCCGGCTCCAAGCGCGCCAAGTGACAAGACGTGCATCCTGCGGACTGAAAGACGAGCTTGCCGCGCTCTATCACAGAGAGATTGTCTAAAGGCGATCTCTTCTGTACGGAAGTGTTTTGGCCCGAAGGCGCGTACCAGAAGCTCTCTAAAAGTGAGACCCCTTTGGCCACAAGCACGCCACCAGCGATGACTAAGAAAACAATTAAAATCAGATCGCTCCAACGTTCGCGCATAAGCTCGATCATTATAATAGAAGCTCCGCCCATCTGCAAGGGGGGATTTGCCCAGCCCTTGCCCCTCAGCTATAATCTCTTGCGATGAAGTTCGATTGGCGCGGCAAGGATATCATCTCCATTCGCGATCTCTCCCGCGAGCAGATCGAAGATATACTCTATCATGCCCAGCAGATCCGGCCCGATCCCCATCTCTTAGCCGGGCGCGTCATGGCCTCGCTCTTCTTTGAGCCAAGCACCCGCACCCAGCTCTCCTTCGCCACAGCGATGCAGCGCCTGGGCGGGCGCGTCATCGGCTTTTCCGGCACCGAGGGCACGAGCATCGCCAAGGGGGAGTCGCTCCAGGATACCGTGCGCACCGTGGAACGATACGCCGACGTCATCGTCATCCGCCACCCCTTGGAGGGGAGCGCGCGGCTCGTGGCCGATACCGTGACCATCCCGGTTATCAACGCCGGCGATGGCGCCAATCAACACCCCACCCAGACGTTGATGGATCTGTTCACGATCAAAAAATTCCATAATCGTCTCGACGATTTACAGATCGGGCTTGTGGGCGATCTCAAATATGGGCGCACGGTGCACTCGTTGGCGATCGCGCTGGCGCGCTTTCGCAAGATCAAGCTGCGCCTGATCTCGCCGCCCACGCTGCGCATGCCCCCATCCATCTTGCGAGAACTTGACGGTATTGTCTCCTACACGGAGACGGATCAGCTCGATCTGCGCGATTTGGATGTCGTGTACGTGACGCGCATTCAGCGGGAACGCTTCCCCGATATCGAAGAGTACGAGAAGGTCAAAGGGGCGTACGTCATCACCCCCAAGGTGTGTGAGATGCTTTCGCCTACGGCGATCTTGCTCCACCCGCTGCCCAGGGTGGACGAGATCACCCCGGACGTCGATGCCCTCCCGCAAGCGAAGTACTTCGATCAAGTGCAAAACGGGGTCCCAGTGCGCATGGCGTTGTTGAAGCTCGTATTATTGGGAGCGTGAGAGCGGTGAACGGCGAGCTGAAGGTCTCCAAGATTCGCAACGGCACGGTGATTGACCACATCACGGCGGGGATGGCCCCGATAGTGCTGCGGATCTTGGGCATTGACGCGGGCTGCTCGGACACGGTGATCGTGGCCATGAACGTGCGCAGCCAGCGCCTCGGGGTCAAGGACATAGTCAAGGTGGAGAATCGCGCGCTCAAGGCAGAGGTGGTCAAGAAGATCGCCATTGTCGCTCCGCAGGCCACCGTCAATATCATCAAGGAGTTCGAGGTGATCGAGAAGATCCCTGTGGAGCTGCCTGCGGAGCTGATCGGCATCGTGCGCTGTTCCAACCGCAATTGTATCACCAACAGCGGCGAGCGGGTCACCTCGTACTTTGTTGTGGAGAGCAAAGACCCGTTGCAGCTGCGGTGTCACTATTGCGAGACGCTGGTGGAGGGGGATGAGGCTCTTTTATTGTTGTGAGCTCCCGGAGGCGGTGCAGCAGGAGCTGGAGCGGATTGCTCAGCCGTTGCGCGCGCTGCCGCGCGTCGCGTGGGTGCGCCCGGAGAACTTTCACATTACTCTCAAATTCTTGGGGGAAGTCGCCCCCAAGGACGTCGACGCGTTGAAGATCCTTGGGGAGAGTGTAGCGGCGGGCTCGCAGAGATTCGAGCTGACTTTCGATACCGTCGGGGCATTCCCCACGGTGCACCGTCCGCGCGTGTTGTGGATCGGCGCAAGCAGTGTCCCTGCGGAGCTCCTCTTTTTGCATGAGCGCTTGGAGAGGGAGCTGACGAAGATGGGCTACCCACACGAGCGCTTTACCCTCCATGTGACCGTGGGGCGTGTCAAGGACGAGAAGGCGGCGGGGCAGCTCCCTCAGCTCATCTCTGGGATAGGGTCATTTGCGTGCCGCGCGCTGATCACGCATCTGACCCTCATGGAGAGCCAGTTGTCCCCCAGTGGGGCAATCTACACGCCGGTAGCGACGTGGGAGTTCTCTCGGTGATATGCCCTTTGAGTACTTTGAAGTCACGGCAGAAGTCGGGATAAGGGCGTGGGGAAGGGATCTGGCGGAGGCGTTCTGTGAGGCGGCTCGTGCGCTCTTCGAGCTAATGGTGGACACGGCGGCCGTGCGCCCTCACCAAACTCTCACGGTGGAGCTGAGTGCCGAGTCCAAGGAGATGCTCTTGGCTGATTGGCTGAATAGATTGATTTTAGAGCGCGATCGCACAGGATGCGTCTTCTCGGAATTTCTCGTGACGATCTCACGGAGCGCTGAGGGCTTCGTCTTAGCGGGGCAAGCCCGTGGAGAGCGATTGGATCGGGAGCGCCACGACCCACGCCTAGACGTCAAGGCCGTGACGTACAATCATCTTCGGGTGATCCAGAAGCCCGATGGGGTCTCCATCGAGTGCGTGGTGGATATTTGAAGAGAGGTGATAGCATGAGAAGCTCCGTATGGGCCCTTCTTATGGGATTGGTGCTCGTAGGGGGGCAGGTCAAGCTCGATCTTGAGATCAGCGCCACGTGCGAGAATGCTGTGCTCTCCATCAATGGGCGTCTTTCCTCTGGGCGCCCGGTGACGCTCTCTGTCCCCTTGGGGGAAACAGTCACGCTGCAGGCTCTCTCTCAGCAGCTCCCCAATTGCGGCGCCCAGCAGATCTTGCACTATTTCGATCGGTGGGACTTCAACGGCGAGCCATACTCTAAGGCTCCGCAGCAGCTGCGCCTGCGGGCGGGGCAATTGCCCTTCACCGCGAACTCTCGGGTCCAGGCCGTCTATCGCTCTCAGCCCGCTGCGCTTTGTGTCATCGCTGTAGATGCCCAAGACAGCCTCGGACGGTACCTGCCTGGGACGTTCATCGATGTGCGTCCATTGGATATCTTGGGGGATGGAGGTGGGGTGACCCCCTTTGTGCGCAATTTCGATACGCTCACGGATGTGTGGCTCCAGGCGAGCTCTCCAGTCTCTTTTGAGGGGAAGAGCTATCGCTTTGCGCGCTGGGAGGTAGAAGAGGCGCAGGTGCTCCCGACGTTCAGTGCCGATCCAACGCTCGTCAAAGTGCGGTGTCAGGCGGCGCGCGCGCTCGCTCATGCGATCTACGTGATCGCGGAGGGGAGCGGCTGCCCCGATCTGACGATCCGTCATCTCTATGTTGATATCTCGCAGCTTTCTCCCTCGGCGTGGTTGCTCAAGCCGCGCGCATACGTGGAGAACATCGGCACCGCGACCGTGCCGATCCCAACCAAAACAGCATTCTTGCTCAACGGGCAGCTCATTGCGGAAGCGACCGCATCGCCCTTAGCCCCAGGCGCGGGCGAGCAGGCCAGCACCACCCATATGATCCCCTCAGGAAGCTACATCCTGACGGTCATCGTAGACAGTAAGAACCAGGTCTCCGAGTGCAATGAGAATAATAATATCAAGGAGACGATCATCACGGTTCCTTAAGGTGACAGTGCAATCGCCATGAATCTCTCAGCGCAGATCAGCCGCACCGTCTTTTTGTTGGGGATCGTCAGCTTGTTGAACGATCTGGCGGCCGAGCTCATTATGGCCGTCCTGCCTCTCTTTTTAGTTGCTCTTGGCAGCGGCGGCTGGGTCGTGGGGCTGATCGGCGGCTTAGAAGATGCGACCAAGAGTTTATTAAGTCTGGTCTTTGGCAACATCGCTGATCGCGTAGGGCGCAAGAAGCCCTTAGTGTTTTTGGGCTATCTCATCCCGTCGATCTTTCGCATCGCGCTGGCGTTCTCGACCCATTGGGCGATGGCCCTTGTCTTCAGGGTGCTAGATCGCGTGGGCAAGGGGATGCGCACCGCGCCGCGTGATGCGCTCATCGCCGACGCAGTGACGGAAGCGACGCGCGGGGCCAACTTCGGGTTCCATCGGGCGATGGACACAGCGGGGGCGCTGCTGGGGTCGAGCCTTGCGTTCGTATTCTCTTGGTGGTTGCACTTGCCCCTGACGGGGATCATTCTCGTTGGCGGGCTGATCTCATTAGCATCGCTCATTCCGTTGAGCTTCGTCTCCGAAACCGCGAGCGCAGCAGTTCGCAAGAAGCTCTTCGATGGCTTCCGTGAACTGCCTAAGACGTTCTATCTGCACGTAGTGGGCATGACCATCTTCGCCCTCGCGAACTTTAGCTATATGTTCTTCTTATTGAAGGTCAACGCCGCGTATACGGACAAGCTTGCGGTGGTCCTGCCCATCGCTATGTATGCGCTCTACAATTTCACGTATGCGTTCTTTGCGCTCCCCGTGGGGATGCTCTCGGATAAGATCGGCCGCCGCGCGGTTTTGCTGATGGGGTATTTGCTCTTTGGCATAGCGTCTCTTGGGTTTGCGTTCGCCCAGAGCTTGGAGCTCTTTGTGCCGCTCTTTGCGCTCTATGGGGTCGCGTATGCGTTCATCGAGTCCAATCAGCGGGCATTTGCGGCAGATCTGGCTCCGGCGGAGCGGCGCGGCACGGCCCTGGGGCTCTTCCATATGTGTATTGGGCTGGGGTCGCTTCTGGGCAGCTCGCTTGCGGGGATCTTATGGGGTATAGATCCTCGCCTCACGTTCTTCTACGGTGCGGCGCTTGCTGGGGTGAGCGTGGCGCTGTTGGCCCTCTCGCAAATTTTCTGGTACAATCGGGCCGACTGAGATCTGCGAAGGAGGCTCCTATGGCCAAGATGAACCCACGCTATCGTCCCAAGTGGCTCCGGAAGTTCAAGCGCAAGATGGCAGCCAAGCGCCGTCATGCTCGGCGCGCCAAGCTCTATCCGTAAGGAGGCGCTATGCCCCGCGCCACAGTGCGCTTTGTGGACGGAATGCAGTTTGTAGCAACGAGTGAGAGTGGCCATGCCGTCGTCATGGACACGACCGAGGATGTCGGGGGGCACGACACGGGCCCGCGCCCCATGGAGATGGTCTTGATCGCTCTGGGGGGCTGCACGGGGATGGACGTCGTCTCGATCTTGAGAAAGATGCAGGTGTCGTTTACGCGCTTCGAGATGGAGATCCACGGCGAGCGCGCCCCAGAACACCCCAAACACTTCACCAACATTCAGATCATCTATAAGATCTGGGGCGACGTCCCCGAAGAGAAGCTCAAGAGAGCGATCGAGCTCTCTTTGGAGAAGTACTGCTCAGTCTCTCACTCGCTCAAGCCCAAGGCTCACGTCTCGTATCAGTATCAGATCAATCCGACCTCACCCTGACCGAACGGGTGAGGTGGAAGAAAGGGGGCTCTATGGTTGAGGTCGTCATCGTGGACGCGGTGCGCACCCCGATGGGGCGGTTCCAAGGGCGGCTGGCGCAGTTCAGCGCGACCGAGCTCGGCGCAGCTGTGATCCGAGCGCTCAAGGAGCGCAATCATCTCCAGGGCGATGAGGTGGACGAAGTGATCATGGGGCAAGTGGTGCAAGCTGGGGCGGGGCAGGCCCCTGCGCGCCAAGCAGCTATTCGTGGGGGCATCTCGCCCACCGTCCCCGCCGTGACCATCAACAAAGTCTGCGGGTCGGGCCTGAAAGCCGTGATCTTAGCCGCCCAAGCGATCAAGTCCGGCGATGCCAAGATTGTCATCGCCGGGGGGATGGAGTCCATGAGCAACACGCCCTATCTGCTCAAAGGGGCGCGCGCGGGCTTCAAGTTCGGCGATCAAAAGCTCATAGACGCGATGATCTACGATGGGCTGTGGTGCGCCTTTGAAAATCACCATATGGGGCTCGCGGCAGAATACACAGCCGCCAAGTCGAAGATCACTCGTGAGGAGCAGGATCGCTTTGCTTATGAGAGCCACATGAAGGCCGTCCAAGCTATGAAATCCGGGAAATTCGCCAACGAGCTCATCCCTCTCCAAGCGAAAGATGGCCCGATTACTGAGGACGAGACGCCTCGCCCTGATACGTCATTAGAGAAGCTTGCCAAGCTGAAGCCCGCCTTCAAAGAAGGGGGCACGGTCACCGCGGGCAACGCTCCGGGGCTCAACGACGGGGCCTCGGCTCTGTTAATTATGTCCAGCGAGGAAGCGAAAAAGCGCGGCTACAAGCCGTTGGCAAAGATTGTAGATTACGCGATCGCCGCGACCGAACCCATTGATCTCTTCTATGCGCCGGTGGAGTCAACGAGGAAGCTCCTGGCCAAGATGAAGCTCACTATCAATGATTTTGATCTCATCGAGGTCAACGAGGCGTTTGCGGCGCAGACGCTCGCGGATGGGAAAGAGCTTGAGTGGGACTGGTCACGGGTGAATGTGAACGGCGGGGCGATCGCGCTGGGGCATCCCATCGGGGCGAGCGGCGCAAGAATCTTGACGACGCTCGTGTGGGCCATGAGGGATCGCAACGCCGAGCTAGGGCTGGCGACGATCTGCATGGGTGGGGGCATGGGGATCTCTTTGGCGGTGGAGCGACTATGAGGGATCTGTGGATTTGGCTGATCATCGCGGCGGTCGCGGGGTTTCTCGCAGCGTATCTGGTGCTTCAGCATGGGCGCGAGCGCACCCTTACGCCTCAGGCGGTTCCAGCTCCCAAAGTTCTCTTGGACGAGCCGGCCAAGGGCGCGGAGGACGCCCCGGTGACGATCATCGAGTTTGCGGATTTTCGCTGCGGCTTCTGCTTGCGACACTTCGTCCAGACGCTGCCCGCTCTTGAAGAAGAGTACATCACGACTGGGAAGGTGCGCTACGTCTTTCGCAACTTCCCCATTTTGGGGGTGCAGTCGCGCTGGGCGGCGCTTGCGGCCGAGTGCGCCCACGAGCAAGGGCACTTCTGGGAGTACCATGACAAGCTCTTTCTGTTAGCTCGCGAGGGCCAAGAGCTCCTTCGGTCGCGCTTGAAGAGCGTCGCAGCGGAGCTGGGGTTAGATTCTGCGCAGTTCGATAGCTGTCTAGATTCTTCAAAATATCTCGACGAGGTCCAAGAAGATCTTGCTGCGGGGCAGAGCGCCGGGGTCACGGGGACTCCAGCGTTTCTCATCAACGGGCAGCTGCTCGTTGGAGCTCATCCCATCGAGAAGTTTCGCGAGCTCATTGAACGGGAGCTCGCCAAGTGACGCCGTGAGCGCGAGCTGATTCAATGAACGCGGGAGCATGAAGTACCCAGGCCCCTTGACAAGCGCGCCCCTCCGTGCTATACTCTGGCCGTCCTCGCTTCAGGGTGGCGCGGAAGCGAGGTGAAGATGGCTGTCAGAGTCAATGACGTTGCCGGTGGCTCCACCCTCCGGTCAAGTCGTTGTCGTCGAACAGTCAAATTCAAGCCACAAGGAGGGAAGTCACATGGCGACGGGCAAAGTCAAGTGGTTCAACGACGCCAAGGGCTTTGGGTTCATCCAGCAGGACAATGGCGGCCCGGACGTCTTCGTGCACTTCTCGGCCATCAAAGCCGAGGGCTTTAAGACCCTGCGCGAGGGCCAAGCCGTGGAGTTCGACATCGAACAAGACCCCAAGGGCCTGCGCGCCGCAAACGTCCGTGTCGTAAAGAGCTAACCCATAGCTCAAACACTGCGGGATCGCCTTGGCCGTGCGCCAAGGCGATCTTCTTTTATTGAAATGCCCCAGAGAAGAACTCGACCAGGCGCAGATAGAGGGTCTTTTGGTTTGCGGGACGAGAGATCCCATGCCCCTCGTCCTCGAACACCAACAGTTCATAGGGGATACCGGCGCGCTCCAGAGCCGCTCGCACGGCGCGGACGTTCTCCGGGGTGACGTTGGGATCGCGCCCGCCTTGGACGATCAAGAGCTTGCCCTTAATATTGTGTACAAAGTTGATAGGGGAGCGCTCGTAGTACTTCTGGGGGATTTGCTCAGGGGAGCCGCCGAGCATCTCTTCGCTGTAGGGGCGCAGGTCGGGGCGCGTCGTCCGATAGTCTACGACAAGATCGGTCATGCCGCACACGGGCGCGGCCGCGGCGACAATATCTGTGGGCCAGCGCGTGATCGCGCACCATGACGAATAGCCGCCATAGGAAGTTCCCGTCACGCCGACCTTGCCTGGCTGAGCGATCCCACGTGCGAGCAGCGCCTCGATCCCGGTGCGGATATCGTCTTGCTCGCGCCCGCCCCAGCCGTCTTCTTTGATCTTCTCTTGGAACGCCAAGCCAAAGCCTGTGCTGCCGCGATAGTTGGGATCGAGGACGTTAAACCCTTGGGAGACGAAGAACTGAATCTGGACGCTGAAGCGATCCTCGCTGTGGGCGGTCGGCCCGCCGTGAATATAGACGATAGTGCCCTTGGGCTGACGAGCGCGATAGAGCCACCCTTGGATCTCTAAGCCGTCCACGGAGCGCCAGCGGAAGTCCTCCGCGGGAGCGAGATCAGAGGGGCGCAAGGGTGTGCGCTCCCAGATGCGCGTCAGGCTCACGAAGCGCTCAGGATGGATCGCATCAAGAGAGAATCGCACGAGGTCAGCGGGCTGGCGCGCACTGTAATACTGACCGACCCATTCGGTCTCCGTGGGGTCTATGGGGGCTAATGGGATGAGATTTCCCTCGATCTGGGGGAGCACAAACTCTGTGTGGGTTTTGGGATCGAGCAACGACGCGCGGACCCGCGCTTGCACGATCTCTACGAGCACGATCTTAGAGCTATTGTCCGGCACGAACGCATACTCAATGTTGCGCTGGGGATCATCGAGCAGCCACGTGATCTTTTCAGTGCGCATCTCCCAGATGCCCAAGCGCCGGTGGGTCTTAGCTTCAGCGAGGAAGAGCACGCGCTGGCCGTCGGGAAACCACGAGGCTTCTATCTTGACAGTAGGCCCGAAATTTAAGATCTCGCGGTCGTCGCGACCCTCGATGTCCACAAGCCAGATCTGAGTTCCCGCGGGATGAAGATCTTTGCGCCGATAGAGAATATGCGTCCCTTGGAGGTTGAGCTGAGGCACGATGTAGCCGGGGCGTTGCGGGCGAGCTAAGACGAGACGCTCTCCCGTAACGAGATCGTGGCGATATATGAGAGTGGGCTCGATCTCTTGAGCAGTCTCAACGTCATAGTTTGCGCCGTAGACGAGCCAGCGACCATTGGGATGGAGCTGTCCCCCGCGCACATAATAGTGCGGATCGGGCTCAGTGAGGGGGACCATCACGCCGGGTCTTTTGACGTCAACCCGAAAGAGCTGCGCGCGTTCGTTGCCGCCCTTATCTTCTTCGACTATGACTGCTGCGCTGTCTGGGGTCCAGGAGACGACGAAAGTGTTCTCTGGGGTCTCGGTCAGGCGCGTAGGAGGGCGAGAGCCATCCGTCGGTGCCACGAAGACATCCGCAGCGGGGCCGACGCGAAACCACGTCCACGCTACCCATCGCCCGTTTGGCGAGACAATGGGATTAACTAACCCTGGGATCTGCATCAGGGCATCGAGAAACGCTTCTGGGGTCATGGTCATTATTTTGCCTCCAAGGCCCTCTGGGCGATCGTGCTCAGCAGCCGCACCCCCAACTCTAAGCTTTCAAGATCTATACGCTCGTTGTCGTTATGGATGAGCTTTTCGCGATCGGCGAGGCTCATCTTCGTGGAGAGCGGGCAGAACCCATAGGATCTTACGCCCAGCTCGCGCACGAAGCGCGAGTCCGTCGCCCCAGTTAACATCACCGGGAGGGTCTCCACGCCGGGAAGCTCTTCTCTCACCGTCTGCTCGATGAGCTTATAGAATGGGTCATCAATGGGCGACTCGGAAGCTTCGTGGGATTGGATCGTCTCGATCTCGATGTCGTTTTTATATCTATCGGCGAGCTCGAGGATCGTCTCGCGCACTTTCTCTTGGGTGTAGCCCGGCACGAGCCGGCAGTCTAAGACGAACTCGCAGCTGTCGGGGATGACGTTCTCTTTGACGCCCGCGCGGATCATCGTTGGGGAGATGGTCGTGCGCACGAGGGCGTTCAGGAGCGTCGCGCTGATGGGAGCGTCTTGGGGCAATGGGGGCAGTTCGCCCTCAGAAGACTCATCGACGAGCGTGAGGGCAAACTTTTTGATCTCTGGCCCCAGAGCGTCACTCGCTCTCAGAATAAACTCGCGCACCGCCGGGGCGATCTTCTTGGGGAACTTATAGTGCGCGACTCGATCGATAATATACGCGGCTTTGGCAAGGGCGTTATCGGGGTGTGGGAGCGAGCCGTGCCCTGAGGAGCCCTTCACGCGCACGCGCACCCACCAGAGGCCCTTCTCCACGCTCTCGATAGTGTAGAAGACTTTATTGCGGATTTGGAGGGGCAGGCCGCCGCCTTCAGTCAGACACCAATCGGCGCGAAGCTGGTCGGGATGCGCTTGAGCGAGCCACGCCGCTCCGTAGGTGGACCCTTGCTCTTCGTCGGCGGTCGCGACGAAGATGAGCTCCCCGGCAAAATCAAGGCGTGCTCTCTTGAAGAGCACAAAGACTGAGTATTCTATCGCGGTCATGCCCTTCATATCGAGGGCGCCGCGGCCCCACACGTACCCCTCGGCGATGGCTCCGCTGAAGGGGGGATACTTCCATCGTGTGGGATCGGGCGCGGGAACGACGTCCACATGCGAAAGCAACAAGAGCTTCTTGCCGGGGCGCTTCCCTTGCAGCCGCGCCACAAGATTGGGGCGCTTTGGATCTTTAGCGAAAATTTCGCTATGGATCCCTTCGGCAGCGAGCTTCTTCTGCAGATACTCGATTGCTCCCCGTTCGTTCCCCGGTGGGTTTGTCGTATCTATCTGGATGAGCTCCGAGAGCAGTTGTGCTGTCTCCTTGCCTAACGCTGCCCAGTTCATCTCTCTCATAATGCCTCCCCATAGTACAGAGTAAAAACATCGTACCTAGACGACGGGGAAGCTGTCAACCGACTTGAAGAAGAGACGCGGAAGTGTTATACCCTAAGGGCATGGATCCGCGGGATTTACTGGTTCAGGAGGAGTTTGACCGTCAGGCTGAGCGCTGGTTCCGCCGCGAGCTCTCGGCGCAGGAGCGCGCTATGCTAGAGCAGTTCGTGCAGCTCGCTCAAATACGCCCTGATGATCGTGTGCTCGATGTGGCCTGCGGGATGGGACTAGTGAGCTTCGTGTGCGCGCCCTGCGCCCGCGAGGTTGTGGGCGTCGATATCTCTCCGGGAATGCTTGCAAAAGCCCGCGCGCTCCGCCATGCTCGTGAGGTACACAATGTGCACTTTGTCTTGGGCGAAGCAGAGCATTTGCCCTTTAAAGACAGTGAGTTTGACGTCGTTGTCTGTCGCTTAGCAGTGCATCACTTCCCTCAGCCGGAGCGAGAGATTCGCGAGATGGCCCGCGTGCTCAAAGTCGGAGGACGACTCGTGATCTCGGACACAATCTCTTCAGAAGACGAGCGCGAAGCCCGTCTGCACAATGCGCTGGAGCGCCTGCGCGACCCCTCGCACGCGCGCATGCTCTCGCAGACTGAACTGAGAACGCTCATCGAAGGTGTGGGATTGCGCATCAGTGAAGTGCATACCCAGACGCGCGACCGCACTTACGAGGAATGGATGGAGGTGATTGCCGACCCGATCCGCACAGAGAACTTAAAAGTAGTGATGGAAGAGCTGGCGCGGGCGGGCGTGAGCGCCGGGCTGAGGCTGCGCCTTGAGAACGATCAGCTCTGGCTGACCCACACGATCGCGTTCGTGAAAGCCCTCAAAGATCACTCATAGCGCAGCGCTTCGATGGGATTGACTCGTGCCGCTTGCCAAGCGGGATAGAGCCCACTGGCGATCCCTACGGCTATCCCCGTGAGCACGGCGATGAGATACCACTCGGGCACGAAGACGAACGGGATCTCCCGCAGCCCCTGGGCTAAAGCAACCGTGAGCTTGATGAACCACACGGAGAGAAACATCCCAAAGAGCACCCCAAGCGCAGCTCCCACCGTGCAGATGATCGTTGATTCTGTGAGGAAGAGCTTGAGCACCGCTCCGCGCGTCGCCCCTGTGGCTTTCATCACGCCGATCTCGCGCGTGCGCTCCTTCACCGTGATGAGCATGATGTTCATCACGCCGATCATCCCCACTAAGAGAGCGACAAGCGCGATCGCGCCCAGGAACGCCGTAAACTGTAAAAAGTTCTTCTTGATCTCGTTGATGATCTCTTCGAGGGTGTTGATCTCGATCTTCTTCTCCTCGCCAAGGAGCTTGCGCGCGTCGGAGGAATTGGGGTTGTTGAAATACTCTTCGACGGCTTTTTTGACAGCGCCGAGCTGGTCGAGATTGGCCACGCTCACGATGATGCCAGCGTAGACGGGCACCTCGACGCCATCTATGATCTCTGTGAAGCCCTGATACGCCGGGCTGACATAACAGGCCGTCCCGCTGATAAACTGCGAATCTTTGACGATCCCCACGATCTGCAGTTCATCCTCGCTCAATTGGCCGTCAGTGCCGAGAAAGCGCAGCTTCAGTGACTGTCCCAAGATGCGCCGCGCAAGCTCGGGCTTGGTGCCGGGGCTCTTGCACTCTTCTTTGAGGGCTTCGTCGTTCTCGGAGATATTGCGCTCTTCGGCGAAGATCCGGCGGCAGATGATCTCAGCGATCCGAGCCCCAATGACGATCTCGCCTTTGGCCTGGACGCCGCGTCCGGCATCCACGGGGATGAGATCTCTGCTCGTGGTGATGCGCGTGGTAGCGTCAAGGAGACGACGATTGTTGAAATAGAGCGCATCGCCGCGCACCCGCCCGATGACGTCCACGGTCTTCACGCCAGCAATCGTTCTGAGCTGCTCGACATCGCGACTGGAGAAGACTTGCGCGGTGCCAAACAGCCCCGCGCTCCCCTCGACGTTCACGGTGATCATATTCGCGCGCAGGAGATCTTTGGTCAGGGTATCGAGCAACGCGTCTTGTAGCCCCGTGGTCATGGTGACGATGGCGATCACCGCGGCGATCCCAATAGTGACGCTCAAAACAGCGAGAGCGTTGCGCAGCTTGTGCGCACGAATGTTGGTCCAGCTCAGCTTGAGCGCCTCGCGAAAGCTCATACTCTCTCGTCCCCCACGATCTTGCCGTCGAGCAAGCGGATGATTCTTCGGGCATACGAAGCGACCGTCGCGTCGTGGGTCACGACGACGACCGTGCGTCCGCCCTTGTTGAGCTCGACGAAGAGCTCTAAGATCGTCTTGCCCGTCTTGGTATCGAGGTTGCCCGTGGGCTCATCGGCTAGGAGAATTTTGGGGTCATTGGCTAATGCGCGGGCGATGGCCACCCGCTGGCGCTCGCCCCCGGAGAGCTCACTAGGCAGATGGTGTAATCTCTGTCCTAACCCCACGATCTCTAAGAGCTGTTGCGCGCGAGCGCGCCGCTGTTTGGGAGGGATCTTCTCTGTAAACGTCATGGGGAGCATGACGTTGGCCAGCGCGTCAATTCTGGGGATGAGATTGAACGTCTGGAAGACAAAGCCGATCTGTGAGCCGCGCAGCCGCGCCAACTGTCGGTCATTCAAGCGCGAGATATCCGTGCCATCAATGGAGATCGTCCCCGAGGTGGGCTTGTCTAGGCACCCGATTAAGTTCATCAGAGTACTCTTGCCTGAGCCCGATGGCCCCATGATCGCGACAAATTCCCCCTCGTCTATAGAGAAGCTCACGCCGTCGAGCGCCACGACGTGCACTTTATCCATCTGATAGATCTTGGTGACGTTCTGGGCTGAGACGATCGTGCCCATAATTACTTGAGCACCTCAAATCCCTCCGGGAAGAGATCTTGGCGATAGCCCACGAGTCGCGTCGTGGCTGACTCTCCCGTAAATCCCCAGAGGGTGCCATCGCTGGCAGAGAAGATTTCGAGCGAAAATTCGCCATCGGCCCGGGTGAGCTTGGCGCGCTGGGCATCGAGGACTTTGGTGCCGCTTTTGATTTTGACGGGGCTGAGGCGCTCTACTGTCAGCTCGATAAGGGGCTTTTCGATGTTCGTTGGATCTAGAGCGAGAAATGTCCTCTTCTGCTCTTTCATCCTCAGGGCGATGATCTTCTGAATGACGATGAGTTGTCCCGCGGCGATCCCCGTGGTGACGAACTCATCTTCTAGGATGACTTCGCGGGCTTGGGACTGCTCCTTGCCGTCAGCGCTCTTGAAATAGAACTGAATCTTGGCGATCTGGCCCTCGACCTTCACCATCACGGTGAGCTTGCCCCGCACCGTCTCCGATTGCAGGGAGTACTCTCGCAGGTTCCAGTCTTTGTCAACGATGATAGCTTCGTTAAAGAGCTTATCGGTCTCAAACTGCGAGATGAGCTCTTGGGACTTGGCGACAAAGTTCGAGGTGATCTTGAGTCTATTGGGATCGAGCTCTTCGATCTTGAAGAGCTCTTCCGCGGCGATCTCGGTCTTGGAGCTGGTCTTGCTGGTGGTCTGGTAGAGGAACTTCCCGGAGTCTATGACTTTTTGAGCAACTCCACTGAGCGCCAGCAGCGACATGAGGGCGGCAGCGAAGATCTTCTTCACGGCTTCCTCCTTCGATGGTTGAGTACCGAGTACGCATATTATATCTCACGGGGGTGGGGTCAGGACAGAGTTTCGATTATCACGTTCTGAAGGCTCTCGATCGCGCAGGGAGATAGAATTTCCCTGATCTTTTCGGGAAAAAGATCGTGCAAATGCGATTTCTGCGCAATAGAAGCTTGATTTTCTTGCGGGACCTCCCTTGGTGTGTCAGGAGTCAGACCTCCCTTGGTATGATAGAGGCGATATCGGTGCACTCATCACCTCCTTGAGCGGAGGGCTTGGCCCGCGCATGGTGCATCCGAGAGCGGGCCCGCAAGGGCCTGCCGGCGGTCCAGGGTTTTGCCCGCACCCCCGCGGGATTTTTCCCCAGACCGCTAAGGAGGCGGTTCGAATCCGTATGGGTCAAGCCCTCTCCTCCTTCCTCCCCGGTTGACAAGACCATCAAGGGATGCTACAATCGAGCGCAAGAAAAAGACCCACTCGGTCAGTTCACTGATAAGGAGGCGCCATGCCGGGGGCCTTTGAGTACCTTGAGGCGGGGCAGGGGCCGACAGTCACGCTTCTGCATGGGCTCTTTGGTGGCCCGTCCAACTGGGCTGAGGTCATCCCAATCCTTGCCCAAGAGTTTCACGTCCTCGCTCCCCGGTTCCCCCTCGATGGCTCCATACCCATTACGTCATTGCAGCCGCTCACGGAGTTCGTCAGAGAATTTTTAGATTTTAAGGGCGTCGAGCACACTGCGCTCTGTGGGAACTCTCTGGGAGGGCAAGTCGCCCTTGATTTCTGCCTCAAATATCCCGATCGCGTAACAAAGCTCATTTTAGCTGGCAGCGCTGGGCTCTACGAGCGCCATCTCTCCGACGGATCGCTGCCCAAGCCCAATAAAGAGTTCATTCGCGAGCAAGCAGAGAAAGTCTTCTTCGACAAGCGCCACATCAGCGAAGAGTTGATCGAACAGATCTATCAGCAACTCCAAGATCGTCGCTACGTGCGCTTTCTCATTCGCGTGGCCAAAGTGACGCGCGATTATCGTATGGATGACGAATTAGCTAAAGTGCGGGTCCCAACGCTGCTCGTCTGGGGCGCTCAGGATGAAGTCACCCCCCCAAGTGTGGCGTATCAGTTTCATGAGCATCTGCCCAACGCCCAGTTGGTATTCTTTGATGAGTGTGGCCACGCGCCGCCCATCGAGCATCCCCAAAGATTCAGCCAGGTCGTGCGGGAGTTCTTGGCCCAGCCCTCATCGTTGGCTTCGAGCTGTTGTCAGTAATGTGAGGACGCGCTAAGCTAGGGCTATGCGCATTATTGGCGGGCGGTTTGGGGGGCACCCTCTGGTGGAGCCGACGCCCAAGATCAAGAAGTTTTTGCGCCCCATGCGCGAGGCCGTGCGCGCCGCGCTCTTCGATATTCTCGGGGACTCCGTCAGAGATACACGCTTTTTGGATCTCTTTGCTGGCACGGGAAGTATCGGCTTAGAGGCGCTCTCGCGCGGCGCCCGCGAGAGCGTCTTCGTGGAGATCTCCGAAGAGGCGTGCCAGATCATCCGAGAGAATATAGAGAATCTTGGGGTCTGGGCACAAGCGCGCCTCTATCAGCTTGATGCGCTCAAAGCCATCGAGATCTTTCACCGCCAGGGGGAGCGATTCGATCTCGTCTTCATCGGGCCGCCCTATGGGAAGGATCTTGCGCATAAGACGCTCGCTCAGCTGGCGGCGCACCCGATTTTGACCGATGGTGCTCTTGTGGTCACAGAGATCTTCAAGAAAGAGAAAATTCAGAGAGAGTACGGGCTGTTGAAGGCCTTCGACGAGCGCACCTACGGGGATAACTCATTATGGTTCTACCGTTGGCTTTTCGGTACAATACCCACACAAGGGGGAGATGACCAATGAAGCGAGAGGTTGCGTTTGTTTTGGGGTCGGTGGCGTTCTTGTTGGTGTTGGTGTTGGGGGTGCAGTTGGTATGGCAGACGGCCCAGAGCCAGCCGCAGATCCCCAACGAGCTTGTGATTCGGCCGTTTGTCGAGATCAAGTTTGAGTCCCCTTCAGACTGGAAGAGCGAGATGCGCGGCAGCTGCGTCGCGTACATCCCCAAGGGAGGACGTGTCGCCAAAGTCACCGTCACGCGCTCCGATGGCACGCGCATAGATCATCAAGTGGCTTCAACCGGCTCCGTGGTCGTCTGTGAGAATATCGTCCATGTGGATACGGTCGGGAGGGGATTTTAAATGACCCCTCCCCGTGCCGGGGAGGGGCCAGGGGGTTAGGTCTCAAAGGAGATGATGCGCATGAACCGCATTTTCGTCATAGTGGGGATTCTCTTGCTCGCGCTCGTGGGCGTGGTGCTCTTCTCCACGACCTACGGGCCAAAGACAGACTCAGGCGCCGTCGGCATCGTCACGGTCTCCGACGAGATCCCCGTCTACGGCTATAAGATTCTGAAAACTTATCCCCATGACCCCAAGGCGTTCACCCAGGGGTTGGTCTATTACAAAGACGACATTCTCTACGAGGGGACGGGGATGTGGGGGGAGTCGTCGCTGCGCAAAGTGGACTTGAAGACAGGACAAGTCTTGCAAATTCATACGTTGCCCAGCGACATCTTCGGTGAAGGGATCACTCTCTGGGGAGACAAAATAATTCAGCTCACCTGGCAGCATCGCAAGGGCTTCGTCTACGATCGCGAGACGTTCACGCTCTTGAGAGAGTTCTCGTACCCGACGGAGGGCTGGGGGATCACCCACGACGGCACTCGGCTCATCATGAGCGACGGGTCGGCGACGCTCTTTGTCTGGGACCCGGAGACTCTTCAGGAGATCGGGCGCATCGAAGTGCGCGACGACAAGGGCCCGGTGGTGCGGCTCAACGAACTCGAATATATTCGCGGGCTGATCTACGCCAACGTCTGGCAGACCGATCGCATCGCGATCATTCGACCCGACGACGGGCGCGTCGTGGGCTGGATTGACCTGAGCGGGCTGCTGGCCCCCGAAGACCGTCATGCGCGGGTGGACGTGCTCAACGGGATCGCCTACGACGCCGAGGGCGACCGGCTCTTTGTGACGGGCAAGTACTGGCCAAAGCTCTTTCAGATTCAGTTAATAAAGAAATAGCTTGCCCAGCCCAGGGCTTGACAAAGACTGCTCTTTTGGGTATAATTCAGATATCAAGGTCTGAATATCTGAAATTGGGGAGCACAAAGATGCTCTACTCCAGTGCGGCCGAGTATGCGATCCGAGCGCTGACGCAGCTGGCGCTCAATGAAATTGAGTTTGGGCAGCCCAAGCCCAGCCCGGTGAAGGAGCTCGCCGAGCGCGAGGGGATCCCCCAGCACTTTCTGGGAAAGGTCTTTCAGACCCTCGTGCGCGCGGGGATTCTCTCTTCGATGCGTGGACCGCGTGGGGGATTCGCGCTGGCTCGTCCGGCCTCGCAGATCACGCTCTATGAGATCGTCCAGGCGATTGACGGCACGGCGGCGCTGGATCGTTGTGTGATCGGTCTGCCTCGGTGCAGCGATCGCAATCCCTGTCCCCATCACGCTCGATGGAAGCCGGTGCGCGATCAGATCAAAGACTATCTGCGTGGGACGACTTTAGCAGATCTGGCCCAGGCCGTCCAAATCCATCACTCACGGTGACTTATGATCTCTCAAAAACCCATCAGAAGGAGGAGATGCACAATGTCACGCAGAAGCCTAGCGGTGCTGTTCGTCGGTATCGTGTTGTTCGTCGTGGGGTGCGGGAGCCCTTCGCAAGAAGCTCCCAAGACGGCGCAGGCCCCTCAAGCGGGGCTGCCCGCAGAGGCCATGCAGATCGCGCAGGCGCGCGGGCTCACCCCCGATGACATCACGGCTGCCCTCAAGACTTACGTTCCCTCGGGCAAGCTCGACGAGTATATTCTCTTTGCGTCGGGAGGGCATTCTGGTCAAGTGCTCGTCATCGGCGTCCCGTCCATGCGCCTGCTCAAGGTGATCGCGGTCTTCACGCCCGAACCGTGGCAGGGCTACGGCTACGGCGAGAAGGAGACGATGGAAGTGCTCGCTAACGGCTCAGCCAACGGCAAGCCCATCCTCTGGGGAGATACCCACCACCCGGCTCTCTCCGAGACCAACGGCGAGTACGACGGGCAGTTTCTGTTCATTAACGACAAAGCCAACGCGCGGCTCGCCGTCATTGACCTGCGGGATTTTGAGACCAAGCAGATCTTAAAGAATCCCAACGCGATCAGCGATCACGGCGGGGGGTTTGTCACCCCCAACACGGAGTACGTCATCGAGGGCCCGCAGTATGCCGTCCCCTTGGGCTGGGAGTATGCCTCACTCGATGAGTACAGAGAGAAATATCGTGGGGTGATTACGTTCTGGGCGTTCGATCGCGCTGCGGGGCGCGTGGATCCCGCGCGCTCTTTCCAGATCGAGTTGCCCCCCTACTGGCAAGACCTGTGCGACTCCGGCAAGAAAGTCTCTGACGGCTGGATCTTCTGTAACTCTTTCAATACCGAGATGGCCACCGGCGGCATCGAGGAGGGCAACCCGCCCTTTGAGGCCGGCACCGCCAAGAACGAGATGGACTTCCTGCACATCATCAATTGGAAGAGGGCCGAAGAGCTGCTTCAAAATAACCAGTACGAGACGATCAACGGGATGCGCGTCATCCGGTTGGCCACGGCGGCCCAAGCAGGGGTGCTCTTCTTCGCTCCCGAACCCAAGAGCCCTCACGGCGTGGACGTCACCCCTGGGGGAGAATATATTGTCGTTGGGGGCAAGCTCGATCCCCACGTCACCGTCTACTCGTTTGAGAAGATTCAGAAGGCGATCGCTGCCGGAGCGAGCGAGCGCGATCCGTATGGTGTGCCCATCTTGAAGCTCGAGGACGTCGTCGAGGCCCAAGTCGAGCTGGGCTTGGGGCCGTTGCACACGGTCTTCGACGACAAGGGCTTTGGCTACACCTCGATGTTCCTCGACAGCGCCGTCGCCAAGTGGACTTTGGGTGGGCCGTATCGCAAGGACGGGAAGGAGCCCTGGAAGCTCGTGGAGAAGCTCCCCGTGCACTATAATATCGGGCACATCGCTGCCGCCGAAGGAGACACGGTCTCTCCCGATGGCAAGTACGTCGTCGCTCTCAACAAATGGTCCGTGGATCGCTTCCTCCCCGTGGGCCCGCTGCATCCCCAGAACTTTCAGTTAATAGACATCAGCGGCGAGAAGATGCAGTTGCTCTACGATATGCCCATTGGCCTGGGGGAGCCCCACTACGCCCAGATGATCAAAGCTGATAAGCTCAAGCCCTTCACGGTCTATCCTGAAGTCGGTTGGAATGCCGTGAAGATGGCCAAGGACCCCAACGCCGCCGAGCCGGGGCGCGAGCGCGTCGAAGTCCGCCACGAGAACGGCAGAAGGATCGTGGAGATCTGGATGACCGCCGTCAGAAGCCACTTCTACCCCGAGCATATCACCGTGAAGAAGGGCGATCACGTGATCTGGCACATTACGAACATCGAGCGGGCGCGCGACGCCTCCCACGCCTTCGCGCTGGGCGGGTACAATATCCACATGAGCCTGGAGCCGGGCGAGACGGGCACCGTCGAGTTCGACGCCGACCAGAGCGGCGTCTTCACGTTCTACTGCACGGAGTTCTGCTCGGCGCTGCATCTGGAGATGGTCGGGTACTTCTTGGTGGAGCCGTAATGCTCGCTCTTACCCCCAAGCCCCCTTACCTCACCCTAGCCCTCTCCGTAAACGGAGAGGGAATGGGTGAGGTGAGGGGGCTCATACGGAGGTTTTCATGAACGTAAAAAGCTGGCTTGCTGAAGATCCGTTCCGCTGGCCGCGCACGCTCTTCATGATCGCGTCGTGGCTGATACTGATCTCGGTGCTCTTCCCCTACTGGAGCCTGACGCTCATGGCTCCACAGTACCCTAGCGGGCTCAGGATAGCCGTCTATGTGACGCACTTGGCCGGGGACGTTACCGAAGTGGACAATCTCAATCACTATGTGGGGATGAAGAAGCTCAACCAAGCAGCTCAAGTCGAAAAATTCCTTGCGCCGCTAGCTATCGGAGCGGCGGCGCTGCTCGCTCAGACGTTAGCGTTCTTGCAATGGCGCTGGGCTGCGGTGCTCGCTCTCCCTGTGATGCTCTTCCCCATTATATTTCTGGGCGACATGTACTTCTGGCTCTATCGGTACGGACACGATCTAGACCCCAACGCGCCGTTGCGCATCCCGCCGTTTACGCCGCCGTTATTTGGGGTCGGCACCGTGGGACAGTTCAAGACGATCGCTGAGCTTGAGGTCGGCTTCTGGATAGCGGTGGCAGCGTCGCTCCTGACAGCGATTGCGCTCCATTACCGTCGGACGATCCGCCAGGCGCTTGAGCGCAACGCCCCGATTCGCATCGGGCCGATCACCCTGGAGGCGAGCACTCGGTGAGCAAACTCCTTGGCGTGCTGGGTCTTGTACTGCTGGGGGGAACTCTCATCCCCTCCACCCTCTCCCCTTCCCTGTCCGTGTATGGAGAGGGGCAAGGCGAGGTAAGGGGGCCGGCGGCCTTGCAGGAGTGGATCTCCTCGGCACCGCCGGGAGCAATCCTGCGCGTGCCCCCGGGGGTCTATCACGGCCCGATTGTCATAGATAAGCCCTTGACGCTCTTAGGGGACGGACAGGCCGTGCTCGACGGCCTTGGTCGGGGCACGGTCGTGCACATTATCGCCCCAGACGTCACGATGAAGGGGTTTGTGATCAAGAACTCCGGGCGCAGCTTGGCTCACGAGGACTCCGGGATCTTGGTCGAGGCTCCGCGCGCTCGCATCGAAGAGAACGAGCTCTTCGACGTGCTCTTTGGCATCTATCTGAAGAACGCGCCGGGGAGCATCATCCGTGCTAATAGAGTGCGCGGGCTGGACGTGCCCGAGGCCGAGCGCGGCGATGCCCTCAGACTGTGGTACAGCTCCGACGTGCTCATCGAGGGCAATCAAACATATAACGCGCGCGACGCCATCATCTGGTACTCCGCGCGCGTCACCGTGCGAGCAAATCGCTTCCAAGGTGGACGCTACGGCGTCCATCTCATGTACTGCAAAGAGATAACCATTGAGAGCAATCTCTTATCGAAGAACTTCGTGGGCGTCTACGCCATGTACACCCAAAATCTGACGCTACGGCAAAATCTCTCTCTAGGGCATCGCGGCCCCAGCGGCTACGGCATCGGCCTCAAGGATACCGATAACGCTCAGATCGTCGAGAACGTGATCGCCGACAACAGCGTCGGCGCGTTCATAGATAACTCCCCTTCCGAATCGAACAGCTCCGTGCTCTTCAGAAGGAATCTCTTTGCGTACAACGAGACGGCCGTGCTGATGTTCCCCTCGGTGCGCGGGGATGTCTTTACCGAGAACAGTTTTATCGAGAACTTTGAGCAAGTGGGCATTGCCGGCGGCGGGGAGCCTCACGGCAACAGCTGGACGCAAAACTATTGGGGAGACTATCTGGGCTACGATGCGGACAACGATGGCATAGGCGATCTTGTCTACAAATCCGAGAGGCTCTTTGAGCACTTGATAGACCGACATCCGCAGTTGCGGCTCTTCCTCTACAGTCCAGCGATCCAAGCGCTCGAGTTTGCGGCGCGGGCGTTGCCCATCTTCAAGCCGCAGCCCAAGCTCACCGACCCGCGCCCTTTGATGGCCCCGCTGCTGCCGACGCTTGCCCTAGGGCGTTTAGAAGCTCGCGAGTCTGCGCCCGTGGGGGTGATCGGGGCATTGCTTGGGGCCTTGGGAGTGATTTTTGGCTTCGGATGGGGCTTTCTGAGGCGCCTCGCTCCCAAGTCACCCTCACCCCCAGAGGGAAGACCCCTCCCTCAGCCCCTCCCCGACCAGACTTCGTCTGGACTGTGCGCCTTGCCGCCGCAGGCGGCAAGACGAACGGTCCAGGCGAAGCCTGGTCCCCCTTTCCCTTTAGGGAAGGGGGCCGGGGGGTTAGGTCTTGGGGCAGGGCAGAAGGCGAACCCCATGATCGTGGTGCGCGGCCTGACCAAGCGGTTCGGCCCCGTCACGGCCGTAGAGGATCTCTCGTTTACTGTCGAGGCCGGGGAGGCCGTGGCGCTGTGGGGCCCAAACGGCGCGGGCAAGTCCACGGTCTTGCACTGCCTCTTGGGCATAGTACGCTATGACGGGACGATCGAGCTTGGCGGGTGCGATCCCCATCGTCACGGGAAAGCAGCGCGGCGCCTGGTGGGCTTTGTGCCCCAACAGATCCATCTTCCTGAAGATTTCACCGTCCGTGAGGTTGTGGACTTCTTCGCGCGCCTGAAGGGCGCCTCGCCAGAAACGATCCCTGGGGTGCTTGAGCGCCTTGGCTTGGCAGCGCACGCTGAGAAGAGAGTGGGCACGCTCTCGGGTGGGATGAAGCAGCGCGTGGCGCTGGCGGTGGCGCTCCTGGGCGATCCGCCGATCTTGCTCTTGGACGAGCCCACGGCCAGCTTGGATGCCCAAAGCCGAAGGGATTTCTTATACTTGCTCGGAGAGCTCAAACGATCGGGGAAGACGCTGCTCTTCTCGTCGCATCGCCAGGATGAGATCCTCTCCCTAGCGGATCGTGTCTTGATCTTGGAGCAAGGTCGGCTGGTGCGCATCGAGCAGATTGCGGGACGACAGCCCGCAGAGGGCACTCTCGCTCTCTTTCCCTCTCTCAAGGGGAGTGATCTCTCGTGAACACGCTGCTGCTTGCTCAGAAGGAGCTGCGCGACGCGCGGCGCAACCGGTGGCTCTGGCTGTACACGCTGAGCTTTGTCGTCTTAGCTTCGGCGTTGGTGTGGCTGGGGCTGAGCGCCTTAGGGAGCTATGGGGTCGCGGGGTTTGGGCGCACCGGCGCGAGCCTCATCAATCTGATTCTGCTCATCGTCCCGCTGATGGGCCTGACGCTGGGGGCGCTCAGCCTCGCGGGGGAGCGCGAGCGCGGAACCTTGCTCTATCTTCTCGCGCAGCCGGTCAGCCCTCCAGAAGTGCTCGTGGGGAAGTTCATGGGCTTGGCGGGGGCGCTCATCGCGGCGGTGAGCGCGGGCTTTGGCTTGAGCGGCCTCCTCATCAGTTGGCAAGGGGGGCTCGTCCAGAGCGAGCTCTATCTCGCTTTGTGGGGCCTGACGGTCCTGTTGGCCTTGCTCAGCTTAGCTTTTGGGTTTTTGATCTCGGCGTTGGCGCGCAAGGGGGCCACGGCGATGGGCGTGGCGCTCTTTGTGTGGTTGGGGCTGGTCTTCTTGAGCGACCTGGGCGTCATGGGTACAGCATTGGTGTTGAAGCTCAGTGTGGGGCAGCTTCTGGGGTTAGCCCTGCTCAACCCGTTGCACAGCTTTAAGTTATTAGCGGTCTTGAGCGTGCAGGGGGATTTGGAGATCTTAGGTCCGGCGGGGCTGTACGCCCTGCGCGCCTTTGGGGATTGGCTCGTGCCGTTCTTGACTCTGTTACTTTTGGGGTGGACGGCGCTGGCGCTCGCTCTGAGCGCGTGGGCCTTTGCTCGCCGGGGGGCGCTGGAATGACTCGTCGAAGATTTTTGATAGTGCTGGGAGCCCTCAGCCTCGCTGGATGCCAGGCCTCGCAAGAAAGCCCTCCGCAGATTCGCTACGGACGCGATACGTGTGCCCAGTGCGGGATGATTATCAGCGAGGCGCGCTTTGCCGCGGCCTACAGAACCCGCCAAGGGCACTGGCGCTTCTTCGACGACATCGGCGATATGCTCGCGTATCAGAGCGCTCATCGCGAAGATGTCGCAATCTTCTGGGTGCACGACTATGAGACCCAGGAGTGGCTTCGAGCAGAGGGGGCGTTCTTTGTGAAAAGCCCGGCGCTGTCCACGCCGATGGGCCACGGCGTTGTCGCGCTCGGCAGCCGCGCGCGAGCGGATCAGCTCGCGCGTCAAGTTTCAGGTGACGTCCTCACTTTTGCAGAGTTGCTCCATGCGCGCTAGGGGTGGGCTTCTCTTCGCTTTCATTGCGCTCTTGGGAGGGCTGTGGGCAGGGGCAGTCCGTTTAGGGTGGGCGCTCCCAACGCCGCAGACGCTGCCCGGCGCGCACGGCCCGCTGATGGTCGTGGGCTTTGTGGGAGCGCTCATCAGCCTTGAGCGGGCCGTAGCGCTCCGGTCTCGCTGGGGGTATCTAGCTCCGGCCTTCAGTGTCGTAGGGGCGTTGGCGTGGGCCTGGGGGATTGCGTTGGGGGCATATCTTGCGCTGGGAGGCAGCGTCGTGTTAGCTGCGCTCTATCTGAGCGCGATGCGCCAGCAGCGGGCATGGCCCATCGTCATCATGGGGATTGGGGGAGTCTGTTGGGCGATCGGAAATCTCCTGTGGGCCCTTGGGAAGACTCTCTTGAGCGTTGTGCCCTGGTGGGGGGCGTTTTTGGTGCTCACTATTGCTGGGGAGCGCCTGGAGATGGCGCGCTTGCGCCAGCCATCCCCGATCGCGCGAGTGCTCTTTATGGGGAGCTTTATGATGCTCATGGGAGGGCTGGCGCTTACGCTTGCGCACTTCGATGGGGGTGTTCGGATCTTTTCGGCAGGGATGGGGGCGCTGGCGCTCTGGCTGCTGCGCTATGACGTTGCTTGGCGCACGATCCGCCAGAGGGGATTGGTGCGCTTCATCGCTGTCAGTCTCTTAGTGGGATATTTCTGGCTGGGTATCGCCGGGGTCGTGGGGATGTTGTGGGGAGGGCAGACCGCAGGACTCTTCTATGACGCGATGTGGCATGCGCTCTTTGTCGGGTTTGTCTTCTCCATGATCTTCGGGCATGCGCCGGTCATCTTCCCCGCGGTGCTCAAAGTTCGCCTTCCGTTTACGCTCAGTTTTTACGGCCCCCTCGCCTTGCTCCATCTTTCGCTCGCTTTGAGAATCTTAGGGGATTCTCTTATGTGGATAGCGGGGCGCCAGTGGGGCGGCTTGCTCAACGCCCTGGCGATTCTCTTCTTCTTTGCGAATATGGCGCGGGTTGCCTTAGGGGAAGCTATCCTCCAGCGCTCACGCCTGCGATGAAGCCCCCTTGAGTCATCTTGCGGATATCTAAGACTTCGTCGAGCTTCTCTGGGGGCAAGAGCTTCATCTCTAGGACAACTTCTCGAATTGTCTTCCCCTGCGCCATCGCGGTCTTGACGACCTCAGCGGCTTTGTCATACCCAATATACGGATTGAGCGCCGTTGCTAAGATCGCGTTCTGCGCGGCTAGGCGCTCCATGTGTTCGCGATTGGCGACGATCCCCGCGATACACTTGTCGGCGAAGACGCGGCAGGCGTTGCTCAAGATCAAAAGAGACTGTAAGAGATTATGGGCGATCACAGGGAGGGCGACGTTCAGCTCAAAGTTCCCCGACGCTGCGGCTTGCGTGACGACCACGTCGTTGCCCACGACTTGCATGGCGACCATCATGACCGCTTCGGGGATGACGGGGTTGACTTTCCCCGGCATGATGGACGATCCCGGTTGCAGCGCCGGCAGACGGATCTCAGCCAAGCCCGCCTGGGGGCCGGAGTTCATCCATCTCAAGTCATTAGCGATCTTATAGAGCGCGACCGCGAGCGCCTTGAGCGCCCCGCTCAGCTCCACAGCCGTCTCCATCGAAGCTTGAGCGGCGAAGTGATTGCGTGTCTCTCTAAATGCGATCTTCGTCTCTTGGGCAAGAGCTTGAGCGATTCTCTTTCCAAATTCGGGATGGGTGTTGATCCCCGTGCCCACGGCGGTGCCGCCCAGCGCGAGCTCATAGAGTCGTGGGAGCGTCGCTTCGATGCGCTCGCGCGCCAGCGCGATCTGCGCGGCGTACCCAGAGAATTCTTGCCCCAGCGTGACGGGCATGGCGTCCATCAAGTGCGTCCGACCCGTCTTCACGATGCTGTCGAACTCACGAGCTTTGGCTTGGAGGGCTTTGTGCAAATGCTCCAGGGCCGGCAGGAGCTGCTCATGGACAGCGAGGGCTGCTGAGATGTGCACGCACGCGGGGATGACGTCATTGGAAGACTGCCCGAGGTTGACGTGATCGTTGGGATGGACGGCGCTCTTGTCGCCGCGCTTGACCCCTAGGATCTCGCACGCGCGGTTGGCGATCACTTCGTTGGCGTTCATATTGGTCGAAGTGCCGGAGCCCGTCTGAAAGATGTCTATGGGGAAATGCTCGTCGAGCTTGCCGTCGGCGACCTCGCGGGCTGCTTGCTCGATGGCGTGAGCGCGGCGCTCGTCGAGGAGCCCAAGCTGCGCGTTGACTTTGGCGGCGCAGAGCTTCACCAAGCCCAAGGCGCGGATGAACATGCGCGGGAAGCGAATCCCGCTGATGGGGAAATTCTCGACAGCGCGCTGGGTCTGCGCGCCCCAGTAGGCATCCTGTGGGACTTTGACCTCGCCGAGGGAGTCCTTCTCGATGCGATAGTTCATACAGATCTCCTCTCTTGTCTTTGGGTCGTATTAGGAGTATAAGTGAAGTGGGTGAGATTGGCAATGACGGAGCGCATTCGGCCGGCGGCGGTCGCAGGGAGTTTTTATCCGGCAAGCCCTGAGCGCCTGCGCCGGACTGTTGAAGCCTTGCTGGCGCAAGCCAACCCTCCTGCTTTCAGGGGGAAGCTGCGTGGGCTGATCGTCCCCCACGCGGGGTATATCTATTCCGGCCCGGTGGCGGCGACGGGATACAGAACAGTTAGCCTTCTCCGTGGTCCGGCGGATGAATCCGCTAGCTCCCTAAGAGTTCTTCTGCTGGGGCCGGCTCATTATGTCTACTTTGTCGGCGCGGCGACCCTGGATGTTGACGCTTGGCAGACCCCATTGGGCCTAGTGAAATCTTCGCAAGAACTGATCACCCGCGTGCTCAAACACGGCGATCTTCTGGACAACCCCGAGGCTCACGCCCCGGAGCACTCGCTCGAGGTGCAGCTGCCCTTCTTGCAAGTCGTGCTCCCACACTGCACGATCTTCCCCGTTCTGACGGGCGAGAGCGACTACCGCGAGCTCGCCTGTGTGCTCGGTTCATATCTGGACGAGCTCGATCTTGTCATCGTGAGCTCGGATTTGAGCCACTATTACCCGTACGATGAAGCTGTCCAGCGCGATACGCTTGCCCATCGCGCTATCGAGCAGCTCGATATACGCTTGATGGAAGATCACGTCGAAGCCTGCGGGAAGACGGCGATTCTGACGCTGATGGAGATCGCTCGCGAGCGCAGCTGGCGCGCGAAGCTCCTCGACTATCGCAATTCTGGGGACACAGCGGGGGATAAGTTCAGGGTCGTGGGCTATGGATGCTATGCGTTCTTTGAGGGGTGAGCTTCGATGGCTCTTGCGGAGCTGTTGGACGCGCGCACGCGCCCTGGGACTCTCTACGAGAAGCTCGAAGACCGAAAAGTTCGGTGCTTCGCGTGCGCGCATCGGTGCGTGATCTTTGATGGCAAGCGCGGGATCTGCCAAGTGCGTTTTAACAAGGACGGCACGCTTTATGTGCCGTGGGGGTATGTAAGCTCACTTGGGCTCGACCCTATTGAGAAGAAGCCGTTCTATCACGTGCTGCCGGGGGCGCGCACGCTGACGTTTGGGATGCTCGGCTGCGATTTGCATTGCCCATATTGTCTTGCACCCGGGACTCGCATCGCTACGACTCGCGGGATGACTTCTATTGAGAATCTGTTCCGGCAGTCAGAACGCGTGATCTACGATGGCAAAGCTGAAATTGCATTCCCTCAAGGGCTCATAGTGTATACCCATACTGGGCAAGCACGACAGGTGCGAGCTATCTTTCGACACAGATATGAAGGGCCTATGCTCCGGATTTATCCAGCTTTCCTGCCTCCTTTGGAATGTACTCCAGACCACCGGTTGCTCGCGATTCCTAAGCCGAAACGAGGAAGACAGCCTCAGCAACCCTCTATGGTCCGAGCGGAGCAACTCACCCGCGATCACTGCTTAGCCGTTCCCAAGAAGCTCTCTTGCTCTCGTGAGGTTGTGCTGGACGTGCCTCAGCTATTGTTCTCACTAGTCGAGCCTGCACGAATGCGACGGGAGCTTACAGGTCACTTGATAACGAGGCTCGTGGGCTTAACCACCCAAGGGCTAAAGCCTCTCAAGATAGGGGTTCAGCTCGGACGGTCTCGCTCATGGGTGGACAGGGTGCAGCGCAAGCTCGCCACGGGTACTTGGCAGCTCCAAGATCTGCAACGCTACGACGGTAAAGTCATCATTGAAGGAGGATATGCTCGACTCTTCAACGAGCATGCCCCAGGCATCCCCCAGCACTTGCCACTTGATACGCGCTTGGCGAGACTTCTTGGATACTACTGCGCCGAGGGCTGTGTCTGGCGTGACAGAGAGCGGCGCGCGAACTCGGCTATGTTGACGTTCTCCTTTGGAAAACATGAAAGGAAACTCGCGGAGGAGGTGCAAGAGCTGCTGAAAGACGTCTTTGGCATCAAAGCTCATCTTGAGCGACGTAAGACCACGCAGGCCGTAGTAAGCTACAAGTCCTCCTTGGGCCTGTTCTTTGAATCCCTCTGCGGTTCCGGGGCACAGCACAAGCACGTACCATTTGCCCTCTTCGAAGCGCCGCGTGAAGCTATTGCCGCTTTCTTAAGTGCCTATGTTGAAGGGGACGGCACCCGCTACCCCAACGGCTTGATAGTTACGTCGACCGTCTCAGAAGAAATGGCCTATGGGATTGCCTGGCTCGCTCTGAAGCTGGGAATGTTGCCGTCATTGCGAGTATATCGGCCAGTGACCTCACCCATCGAAGGCCGAGCAGTCCGACGATCACCGCAAGTTTACCGTGTGCAGTGGTGGGAAGACCCGTCGAAACGCCGTTGTTGGGAGGACGAGAACTATTTCTATATCCCGATTCGTGCTATTGAGCAACGGACTTATCAAGGCTATGTCTACAACATGGAAGTAGAACTAGATCACTCCTACCTCGCAGGCTTCATTTCGACTAGTAATTGTCAAAATTGGATGCTGTCGCAGACTCTGCGCGATCGGAACGCCGGAGCCCTTCCCCACGATGTCACGCCCCAAGAGCTCGTGGGCCTAGCGCAGCGCTACGGTGCCCAAGCCGTCATCAGCTCATATAACGAACCGTTGATCACGTCGGAGTGGGCTGTGGCGGTCTTTCAAGAAGCTAAGCGCGCGGGGCTCCTAACGGGCTACGTCTCCAACGGCAACGCCACCCGCGAAGTCCTGCAGTATCTCCGACCTCATCTTGATTGCTACAAGATTGACTTGAAGACGTTTCAAGATAAGAACTATCGGGTGCTGGGTGCGGTCTTATCGAAGATTTTAGAGGGCATCGCGCTGGTGCATGAGCTGGGCTTTTGGCTGGAGATCGTGACGTTAGTCGTTCCAGGGTTTAACGACTCTGACGAAGAGCTGCGCCAGATCGCTAAGTTTTTAGTCTCGATCTCTCCCGATATTCCTTGGCACGTGACGGCGTTTCACAAAGACTATAAGATGACCGATCCCGACAATACCCCGGCAGAGACGCTTATCCGGGCCGCGCAGATCGGCTACGACGCGGGGCTGCATTTTGTCTACACGGGGAACTTGCCGGGGATGACCGGGCGCTACGAGAACACATACTGTCCTGGCTGCGGGGCGCTGCTCATCGAGCGCTATGGTTTTGCGATCTTACAGAATAAGCTTCGTGATGGACGCTGCCCGCAGTGCGGGCGAGCAATTCCGGGGGTGTGGAAGATTTAGCATATTCGTACTACAATAGAGCACGTGAACCCTTATGGTCCAGAAGCTCAAGCAGCGCACGAGAGAGCTAACTTTTGAAATCGTCTTTTTCGTTGAGCCTGATGGGGATCGCTACCATGCGTGGAGTCCTATGCTCCCAGGGCTCCATGCTGATGGAGCAACATCTACTGAAGCCATTCAGCGCGCTCAGGAGTTGGCTCAACTCTACTTAGAGGTTCTCATCGAAGATGGCGATCCTATCCCTGTGGGGCTTGTAGAGGCCATTCCTCCTGGGGTAGAAGTGCACAAGAAAACAGTAGTCGTTTCTGTTTCATGAGCTGGCCTCCTCACATCTGGGATCAGATTAAAAACATCACCGCTGATGAGCTCATAGCAGCCCTAGAGCGCGATGGCTGGCACCTGCGTAAGGGGAAGGTATCACGGCGTGTCTTCCGCAAAGGGTCACGAGTAGTAGCGATTCACTATCATCGGCGGAAGACCTTCAGCCCCAAGATGTTGCAGACATTGCTAAAGGACATCGGCTGGAACGAGGCCGATTTACGCCGTCTGGGTTTGATCCGCTAAGCAAGCGCCTCCGCGACGAGTTCCGCAATATCTTTGTTCTCGAACTCGGCGTTCTTCGCTTTGATCCCGTCTTCGAGCATGATCATGCAGAACGGGCAGGCGCTGGCGACGAGCTTCGCTCGTCCGTTGGACTGCGCTTTTGTGAAAGCCTCTTGGGCTTGTGTGACCCTCAGCTCGTTGACGCGCTTGCCCGGCTCTTCCTCAAGCCACATGAGGCCTCCGCCCGCGCCACAGCACATCCCGCGCTCGCGATGGCGCTCCATCTCGATGAGCTTGACTCCTGGAATCTTTTGCAGAATATTTCTTGGCGCGTCGAAGATGCGATTGTAGCGCCCCAGATAGCACGAATCGTGATACGCGATCGTCGCAGGAATCTCTTTGGTGAGCTTGAGCCGGCCCTCCCTGATCAACTTTTCGATGAGCTGGGTGTGATGGACGACTTCGTAATGCCCGCCCAGAGCGGGGTATTCGTTCTTAAGGGTGTTGAAGCAATGCGGGCAGATCGTGAGAATCTTCTTGACGTTATAATTCTGAAATGTCTCGATATTTTGTTTAGCGAGCATCTGGAAGATATACTCATGGCCGATGCGCCGGGCGGGGTCACCGGTGCAGCCCTCCTCTTCGCCGAGCACAGCGAAGCTGATCCCAGCGTGTTGCAAGATCTTCACGACGCTGCGCGCGATCTTCTGCGTTCTGGGATCGAACGACGCCGCGCAGCCGACGAAGAAGAGATACTCAAACCTCTCCCCGCCTGCGGCACCCCTCTCCGTTGACGGAGAGGGGTTGGGGCTGAGGGTTGCCACAACCGGCACCTCCAGGCCCTTCATCCACGCTAAGCGTTCGGATGTTGGCATGTTCCAGGGATTGCCGCGGCCGTCCAGGCCCTTGAAGACATCGGTGAAGCCCGCAGGGTATTTATCTTGGAGCATCACCTCGTTGCGGCGCAGCTCGAGAATCTTATTGAGCGGGTCAATGTAGACCGGGCAGACTTCGACGCAAGCCATACATGTCGTGCACGCCCAGATCTCCTCGGGCTTGATCGAGTAGCCGATGATCTGTTTCTGCTCCTTGGGCTTGCCGAAGGCTGGAAACTCTTCGTTGGCATGGGCACGAAGCTCTAAGATGATCTCGCGCGGGGAGAGGATCTTCCCCGACAGATGCGCGGGGCAGTTGGCTTCGCACCGCCCGCACTCGGTGCAGCTTGCTAGATCTAAGAGATCCTTGCGCGTTAAGTCTTTTATAGTTTGGAAGCCAAGAACTTCGTTGCGCTCAAACGCGCCCTCGACATCTAAGACTTCGAGACGCCCGCGCGGGCGCAGCTCTTGGAAGAAGAGATTGACCCCGGCTGAGAGAATGTGCATCACTTTGGGGGCGTAGGGCAAGTACGCGATCCAGCCCAACGCTAAGAATGCGTGCGCCCACCAGAGCACAAGGTGCCACTGGCGCAGCGTCTCAACGGAAAATCCCTTCACCCATTGGGAGATCACAAATCCCACGGGCGACCAGCGCGGATTATACGCGAGCTCTGAGGCTGTGGCCGCTAGACGCAAGCCCTCGACGACAAAGCCCGTCACGCCAATCAACAAAAGCCACAGGGGCAGCGCCAAGTCCAACGGCTTCCACGTAAGCTGCGGCGGCTTGATCCCATAGCGCCGGATGAGCGCCCAGATCAAACCCACCAGGAAGAGCGCGCCCAGCGTGTCTAAGATCAGCTCATACCCCAAGAAGAACGACCCCACCCAAAAGCCGTGCTCCCGCCCCAAGATCTTTTGAAAGAGATCGTACTCGATCGTCACGATGACCGTGCCGATGAACAGCACGATAAAGCCCCACATGATCAAAAAGTGCATCACGCCAGCCGAGGCATCGTGGCGCACGATCGTGCGATTCGTCGCGATGCTCGCTATCGCCATGCTCAGTTTCTCCCATAATGGGCGCACGGTGAACGAGACTTTCTTGCCCATCAGGATTCTGCGCACATGGCGATAGATGCCATACGCAAAAATCACGATAGCTACGAAAGCTATCAGATAGAAGATGAGCTCCCCAAGGGGCGAGATGTTCCAGAAGACTTCGCGTGTGGCCACGGTGTCACTCCTTTGCATTGCGTGCTCTTGAGCGAGAGTTTACCGCAGACTTATCGAGCGCGTCAAATAATTTGGCGATGATCTTTTGATTGGCTGAGGGGAAGGCATATCGAGGGAGATCGCTGGGTCTAACCCACGCCCACGCGGTGCACTCTTGGCAGCGCGGCCGACCCCCAGCGTAATATCCCCAAAAGACGTGCAGCGTAACAGTGAAGTGCGAGTAGCCGTGCCGCACCGTCATAAAGTGTCGCAGGTCGCGCACGCGCACGTTGACCTCTTCAAAGATTTCGCGTCGGACGCAATCTTCTAGAGATTCATTGAGCTGGCGCTTGCCGCCGGGAAACTCCCATAGCCCCCCTAAGAGCCCCTCGTCGGGTCTCTTTGTGATGAGAATTTTGTCGCCCTTCCAGATGATCCCCACGGCGACATCGTAGTGGGGCTTGGCGCGGGCGTGCGGGCGCACGGGAAGCTCGCTTTGAATGCCGAGCCGTTGCGCCTCGCAAAGCTTTGCGAGCGGGCAGATGAGACACTTCGGCCGACGAGCAACACAGATCGTCGCGCCCAGGTCCATCAGGGCTTGGTTGAAGAGTCCGGCTTGCCCTGGGGGCAGGAGCTTCCGCGCAAGCTCTTCGAGCTCTCTGTGAGTCTGTGCTTGACGAATAGCGAAGAGTCGAGACAAGACGCGCCGCACGTTGGCGTCCACGACCGGCTCATCTTGGCCGAACGCGATGCTCACTATGGCCCCGGCGGTGTAGCGCCCGATGCCCGGCAGCTTCAGAAGCTCTTTTCGGCTTTGCGGGATTTCCCCGCCGTAGTCGCGCAGCACGATCTGGGCGGCTCTGTGGAGATGGCGCGCGCGGGCGTAGTACCCCAGCCCCTCCCACGCTTTGAGCACTTCATCGAGAGAGGCGCGCGCGAGGCTCTCCAGCGTCGGAAATCTTTCAAGAAATATTCTGTAATACTGGCGCACGCGCTCCACTTGGGTCTGCTGGAGCATAATCTCGGAGACCAAGATATGATAAGGGTCGTGGGTCGCGCGCCACGGCAGATCGCGCTGATGGCGGCTGTACCACGTGAGAAGCGCTTTTCTGATAGACTCTTTAAGCTGTGGGGGCATTGAGGAGGTCGCGCGGAGGTAAGCCCTCTTCCTCGCGGCAGAGCAGCTCCCAGAAGACCTTCATGCGATAGCGCGGCGTCTCTTTGAACATCTCTGCGATCCTCTTGCGCACCTTCGTCGTGAGATAATAGACGGACTGCAGGGGGTTGTGCAGCGCGGGCCAGTGGAGATAGACATATTCTCTGCGCATGAGATCTTCGAGGCCCTCAAGCAGTTCCTCGGGAGGGCGGCCCAAGCGCTGCTCCAGCCGCAGGACGCTCGCCGCCCCATCATGCCAGAGCGAGTGCAGAAGCTCTGCCTCCAGCCGGAGCAACTCCTCTTTGGGCAACTTGCTGATGGTGCTCATAATCGCTCACATAGTTATAACACCACCGGGAGCTCGCTGTCAAGGGCCTAGAAGCGATTGACGATGGGCATGCGCCAGTCGCGCCCAAACGCCCTGGGAGTGATCTTCGGCCCGATGGGGGCTTGACGACGTTTATACTCATTCTTTCTGATGAGGGCGATGATATCCTTCACGATGCCCTCGGATATGCCGAGGGCCTGAGCGATCTCCTGAGGGCTTTGGTTGCGCTCGATATGGGCTTCGAGGACGCGGTCCAGATCGCGATAGGGCGCGGGCAGGTCAGCTTCATCAGTCTGATTGGGGCGCAGCTCCGCCGTCGGCGCTCGCTCGAGAATAGTTTGAGGGATGACTTCGCCTTGGGCATTGCGCCAGCGCGCAAGCTGATAGACCCTCGTCTTGGTCACGTCCTTGAGCACACAAAATCCCCCGGCCATGTCCCCATAGAGCGTCGCGTATCCCAGGGCGAGCTCGCTCTTGTTGCCCGCGGTCAGGACGAGTGCGTTCAGTTTATTCGAGATCGCCATCCACAGCAGGGCGCGCAGGCGCGCTTGGATGTTCTCTTCGGTCGCGTCGGGCTTCGTGTGGGCTAAGACGGGGCCGAGCGAGCGCAGCGCCGCATCGTAGAGCGCATCTATGTCGAGCGTCATCAGTCTGATATTGAGATTCTGGGCGAGCTGCTGCACGCCGTGGCGACTGACCTCAGAAGTGAACCGCGAGGGCAGGAAGACCCCGAGGACGTTTTCAGCGCCCAGGGCATCTACAGCAATACACGCGACAAGCGACGAATCAATGCCCCCCGACAGCCCGATGATGACTTTGGTAAAGCCGTTCTTGCGCACGTAATCCCTGGTAGCGAGCACGAGCGCCCGATAGATCTCCTCGGCTTCGGGAAGGGAGGGCTCTAGGCGCGGGACTATCTTCTGAGCGGGATAGTGTCCTACAGCTCTGGGCAATCTCACGGCATCGGCTGGCGCGGCCGCGCGGGACGGGAGCGCAAGATCAACAATCAAGAGATCTTCTTCAAAAGCTTTGGCGCGGGCGACGACCTTTCCGTCTCTGTCGCCGATGAGGCTCTGGCCGTCGAAGACGAGCTCATCTTGGCCACCCACGAGATTGCACATGGCAATAGCGACGCGCTCTTCTACCGTGCGCTTGATCAGCAGAGAGTGTCGCTGAGCGCTCTTGCCGATCTCATAGGGCGACGCGGAGATATTAACAATCATCTGAGCGCCAGCGCGCGCTTGGGCGGCGATCGGCCCATTGGGGCGCCACAGATCCTCGCAGATCGTCACCCCAAATGTAAGATTCCCATCAGTAAAGACCCGAAAATCTTCGCCAGGGCTGAAGTAGCGCACTTCGTCGAAGACCCCATAATTGGGCAAGCAGTGCTTGCGATAGATCCCCATCAGTTGCCCATCGCAGATGACAGCCGCTGCGTTGTATCTTCGTTCTCCTTGGTCTTCGACGAACCCCACGATGGCGACCAGGTCGCGCACGTGTAGGATGAGGCTGTGGAGAGCCTTGTGGGTTTCGTGAAGAAAATCTCTTCGGAAGACGAGATCTTCCGGAGGGTAGCCGGTGAGGGTCAGTTCCGGGAACGCGAGGATATCAACGCTTTCGGCGCGGGCGCGCTCAAGATACTCTAACACTTTCTTGCGATTGCCTTCCAGATCGCCCACGGTCGTATTGATCTGGGCCAGACCGATCCGAACATTCATAGAGCTATCTTAATCAGAATGAGCTTTCGTATCAAACTTTTAGGTCATATAAATCTTGTCCCTATGGCCGATCATATGCACTCGGATTCTCTTTTGCTTGTTATTCACTGTGTAGATAATTCGATAATCTCCAACGCGCAGCTTGTACATGCCTCGGAACTGTTCATGGAGTGGCTTGTGCCTGATGAATTGTGCATTCTCAGCGAGCCATCTTATCTTCTTGAAGATATGTTGAGCCTGGGTACGATCTAGTTGTGCCAGGTCATCACTAGCGCGGGGATCAAATTCTATATGGTACACTGCTACCAATCTAAGTTGAGCTTTTTGGCAACAGTAGCGGCGGGGATGCCTCGCTCCCCGCGGCGCTCACGCGCTTGGCTTTCTTTTAAGCGCTTTTTGACCTCATCGCGTAGCTGCAACCCCTCGTCAGGATCGCTGAGCATCTCTGCGATAGTCTGCTCGACCGTTTGCTGGATTAGCTCTTTCAGTTCGTCCACGGTGAGATCTTTCACTTTTGGCATAGGAATTCCTCCCTTAACAAAATCTTAGTGCATAGTAGCTTCTTCGACAAGCTCATAGCCGCGCTCCGTTGGTCGCACCCACAACACACTATAGCCCATCTGAGCCAGATCATTAACCGAGATCGGCGGTGCGGAATGCCACCCCGCATAGTACGTGGGACCACTGCCGCTCATGCCCCACAGCTCAGGATGAAGCTGCGCGACAGTGTGAGCGAGCGCGCGCAGCGCAGGACAGAGCATAGAAGCAGCTTCTTCAAGATCGTTCACACAGTCTATGTCTTTGAAGAATCGCGGGGGAGCGGGACGCCACCCTTGCTCCACAAGCGCATCGTATTGGCGATAGACGGCTTCAGTCGCCAGTGAACAGTCTGGGCGCACCAAAAGAAATTGATAGTTCTGCAGCTTTGGCGCAAGCCGCGTGAGCACTTCGCCTCGGCCGCGCCCCCGGCAGAGCCCACCAAGCAGAAAATATGGGACATCGCTCCCCAGCTCTCGTGCGAGCGCGTGGAGCTGCGCATCATCGAAGCGCAGCTTCAAGAGCGCGTTCAGCCCCACCAATGTCGCTGCGGCGTCGCTGGAGCCGCCGCCAAGGCCCGCCCCCACGGGAATGCGCTTCTCTAGATGAATGCGCACGCCTCCTCTCGCCCCAGCGCGAGCAAGCACAAGCTCTGCTGCACGGTAGACAAGATTTTCTCGCCCCGTGGGGAGCGCCCAGGGGCTTGTGATCTCTAAATAAATCTTCTGTTCTTCCGCGGGCTCTAGATGCACTATGTCGAAGAGATCTATACTCTGAAAGAGCGTCTCGATCTCGTGGTAGCCGTCGGGGCGCTTGCCCACGATGCGCAAGCCCAGATTGATCTTGGCAAAGGCCTTAACGACGACCCTCGCTGCGCTCATAGACGAGGCGCCCTCGGGCGATCACCGCGCGCACGAAGCGCCCCTCGTGTCCGATAAAGTACGGGATCTGTTTGTAATTCTCTAGATCTAAGAGCACGAGATCGGCGCGCTTGCCCGGCTCTAGGCTCCCAGTGAGATGGGCGCGGCGCAGGGCCGCCGCCGCGTTGAGTGTCGCCGCAGTCAGCGCTTCTTCGATAGTCATGCGCATCTTGAGCACTGCCAGGGCGATCATAAAGAACATAGAATAGATCAGACACGTTCCGGGGTTAAAATCTGTGCCCAAGGCGACAGCTAAGCCCGCGTCTATCATTTTGCGGGCCGGGGCGTACTCAGCGTTGAGCGAAAACGCCGTCCCCGGCAATAGCACCGCGATCACCCCGGAGCTTTTCATCGCGGCGATCCCGCTCTCTGAGACGTGCAAGAGATGATCTGCTGAAGTCGCGCCCAGCTCCCCCGCGAGCTCCGCTCCCCCAAGCGGGCTCAGCTCGTCAGCGTGAATTTTTAATCCCAGCCCAGCCCGCTGACACGCTTGAAGAATCTCTCGGCTCTCGTCAAGCTCAAAGAACCCCCGCTCGCAGAAGACATCGCCAAACTCGGCAAGCTTCTCAGTCTGCACGCGGAGCAGCATCTCCGCAATGATCTCTTGGATGTACTGAGATTTTGCGACCCCGGCGGGCACGGCGTGCGCCCCGCAGAACGTGGGCACGACCTCGATGGGCATCGTCTCTTGGAGTCTCTTTATAACGCGCAGGAGCTTCAGCTCGCTCTCGGTGTTCAGCCCGTAGCCGCTCTTGATCTCGACGGTCGTCGTCCCCAAGCGAATCATCTCAGAGAGAAATCTTTTGGAGAACTCATAGATCTGATCTTCGGAGGCGCTCTGGACTCTCTCGACCGTGGTGAGGATGCCCTTGCCGTACTTTTCGCCCTGGCAGCGCGCTAAGAATTCATCCTCGCGGGTGCCGTAAAAGACGGCATGGGTGTGGGGGTCTACCAAGCCGGGGATCACCACGCCGCCTTGGGCGTCGAACGTCTCGTGGGCTGTGGGAGGATGCGACATCGGGCCGATCTCCGTGATCGTATCGTTCTCGATCTTCACATAGACGTCGTGCACGACGGTGAGCTGGCGCATGGCCAGCCCCGCGCGGGCTTGCCTGCCCTCTGGCGTGACGAGCTGCCCAATGTTGACGATCACGCTCTGAGCCACGATGGGGGCTCTCCTTGTACAGCGACGGGCGGATCTTGGGTGAAATCGAGCAAGGCGTAGCTTTGCGGGCTCATGGGCTCGTTGGTAAGCACGATGAGATCGGCTTGCTCACCGAATTTCTCTAAGACATCCTCGCGGCGCACAAGAGCTAAGCTCACGCCTACCAAGGGGCGCCCGCTGGCTTCATAGAACATTTGATACGATTGACTGGCGGGCATGTGAACCTCGATCGTGCCGGCGCTGCTAACGCACGCCCGAGGGGCGGCTTGCGTCGCTCGCACGATCAGCCCGTAGGGGCCGGGTAGACACCGCTCCAGCGCGCGGCGCAACCGCGGCAGCACCGGAACCGTGTACAGCCGAAATTCTGTGATGCTGCTGATATAGAGCGCCAGCGGCACCTCATCGGGATAGAGCGTCCGCACCCGCGCTACGAGATTTTTATTAAACGCATCCCCGCCGAGAATATAAGAGACTTCCGTGGGGAAGACCACGAGCCGGCCCTCGCTCACCGCGGGCGCGATCTTGTCAAAATCTTCCTTTGGAAGGACTTTCCCCATCTGGAACTCGATTACTTGCGCTCCCATGAGACCTCTCACCGAGGAGAGGAGCAGATGTGCTCAACCCTCCCTAAGCTTTTATTTTGCTTGCTTGGAGCGAGTCTGTCAAGGGGCCTTGCTGAGCACCCGGAGCTTGGCGCTGCGCGCCCGCGGGTTCTGCGCGCACTCTTCTGGCGATGGGCGGATCGGTCCCCGGATCTGCTCGGCATGGCCTGCTTTCAATCGCTCCCGAAAGAATCTCTTCACTATGCGGTCTTCGAGCGAGTGGAACGAGATCACGACGAAGCGCCCGTCGGGGGCGAGACGCTCAAACCCCACTGTGAGAGCTCTCTGGAGATTGTCGAGCTCATCGTTGACAGCGATGCGCAGGGCTTGGAAGACGCGCGTCGCCGGATGAATTCGAGACTTTCGACGCACGGCCGCAGGGATACTTTGCTCAATGACTCTTACAAGCTCTGTCGTCGTCTCGATGGGATGCTGGCGACGCTCGCGCACGATATTCTTAGCGATGCGCGCCGCCCAGCGCTCATCCCCGTAGTCGCGGAAGATCTTCGTCAGCTGGCGCTCGTCAAGAGTGTTGACAAGATCCGCAGCCGTCAGCTCTTGCGTCGGATCAAGACGCATATCTAAGGGGCCCTCAAGGCGGAAGCTCAGCCCGCGCTGGGGAGTATCAAGCTGGGTGAGCGAGACCCCTAAATCCAAGAGAATCCCGTTGACGTGAGCAATCCCAAGCTCGTCTAAGACCCTATCGAGCTGAGCGAAGTTAGCATGGACGAGCGTGACGCGCTCGCCAAACTGCTCCAGCCGCGCCCGTGCGACTTCCAGGGCCGAGGGGTCGCAGTCGAGCCCGATGAGCCGCCCTGTCTCTAACCGCGCTGCGATCTCGACGGCATGGCCGCCGCCACCAACTGTGCCGTCGAGATAGATCCCATCGGGCCGAATGGCAAGCGCTTCGAGGACTTCCGTGACCATCACGGGCTGGTGAGGGCGTGGAGTGCTCATCATCGAACCCCTAGATCGCTTGCGATGAGTCGAATGGCTTCGCTGAGAGATTCATGGGCGCTCGCTTGCAGGGCCGTCCGCGCTTGATGCAGGCGCTCTTGAAGCTGTGCTCGCTGAGAGTGCAGCTCATAGATTTGCTCTGTGAGAGCGCGCTCATCGAGCGCTTCTGTCGCCCTCCACCATGATAGCGAAGGCCCGCCTACTTCAGCAATGCGGTGCACGAAGCTCTCGATCTTCGGATCGTAGCTGAGAGCGCAGAAGGGCACTCCACACAACGATGCGAAGACCAAGCTATGCAAGCGCATCCCCAGCACGATGTCTACACGCTGCATCGCCCAGAGAAGATCAGAGGGGCAGCGAGCCTCGACGACGGTGATGGGGAGGGCAAGTTCTTTCAGCGCTGTGAGATCTTGGTTGGCCTGGAACGGCAAGAAGACCAGCTCGAAGTCTGCAGAGAGGGTGCGCAACGCGCGCCGGAGCGCTTCTTTCGTGTGGGGCGAAAGCCCAGGACGAAGGGAGAGACCGAGTGACTGGCCCTCCCCCCCAGCCCCTCTCACCTCACCTGTTCCCTCTCCGCAAGCGGAGAGGGTCAGGGTGAGGTTCGGGAGAGGGGAGAGCATCGCCAGATCTTCTCCGAGCAGGACGCGAGCATCGTGGGCCTTTGCCCACTCGAAGCTTGCGCGGTCACGCACTAAGACCAGTCGCGCTCGTTGAAGCGCCTTGGCGACCCAACGCTCGGAGCGCTGAGAGCGCAGCGGACCGATCCCCTGCCCGATCAGATACGTGGGCAGATGATAGCGCTGAGCCAAGCGCACCAAGCCCACATAATAGAGCAAAGATCGTGCGCTTGTGACATCTTGGAGCAAGCCTCCCGGACCGAGAAGAAACCCGGACGCGCGCGCCAGCGCCCAACGAACCTCAAAAAGATTCCAGCGACTGATCGCTTCGGTGCCGTGAAGCCGAGCCGTCTGCGCGGGATCGTGCGAGAGCACAACGATGCGAGCATGGGGCAGGGCCTCGCGCAGATATCGTATCAGCACGGCAAGGGCCGCTTCATCGCCCCAGTTGCCAAAGCCGTAATAGCCTGCGATCACGAGCGTCGTCGCCATTGCTGAATCCCCGCGAGAGCGAAGCGAGCCGTGAGGCCGATGAGCAGACCAAGCACAAGGCCGTTTATAGTGCGCCACAGCGACAGCGTCAACGGTGTGTGCAAGTGCACAAACGTGTTGATGATCGAAGCTTGCCCCAGCGCGCCCAGCGCCAACAGCCCAAGATGGACTAAGCTCGGCTCCCGTCTCCAGAGCATGAGCGCAGGGTGGCCAACCAAGAATTCCTTGAAGCGTGGACGGGCGATGAGCCAATCTTCGAGTCGCTCGCGCAGCAGCTCCTCCCAGCGCGCCACGGGAATCGCGGGGAGATTGCCGCTGCGCTCCAATACGAAAAAGAGCATCCCAAGCCCAAGAGCGGGGATGAGCCAAGCCCTGCGATCCGCGAGAATTCGACCGCTCAGCCCGCGCCATCGCCGCAGCTCCGCGAGCACGATGAGCACTGAGGGCGCGACCAGCGCAAGCTTCACCCCGCGAAATTCGTTGATCTTGAGAAAATACGAGAGATCGCTCAACACCGCTGCGGCCGCAAGCCCCGCAACGATTGAGCAAAGCGACACGATCACGACCAGCTTCCACCCCGAAAATCTCTCTGTGCTCACCCAAAGCAAAAGCCAAGGGACTACAGCGGCGATCAAAAGCGCAAGGGCTTGGCGCGCACACTCTACATCCCACATCCCCACAAGCACGAGGGCGCTCACGCCCCCTACGCCACACCCAAGAAGCACAGCCAGGGGAAGCCGCCCCATAAGCGCTACGAGGGCAAAGCTGACAAAGCCAGCCCCTATCACAAGATAGACCCAAGAGAAGCTCTCAAACGGCGCGGGCGCAGACGGCTGCCCCAGCTGCATACCCAAGCGAGTGATCCTCAGACTGAGCTGCTCAAGATACTGCGGAAACCGACGATGTTCGGTGACCCATAAGAGTCTGATGGAGCGCTCGTGGACGGCGCGCTCCCAGCGCGCGAGCGCCCCTTCTAAACTCAGACGATCCAACTCCCCAGAGGTGATCGCATGCACGCGCACGAAATTCCTCCAGCCCTGACGGTACAGCTCAGACATCCCTGAAGGCTCGAAGAACTCGACGATCCCCAGCAGAGTATCAGCGGGGATATCTGGCATCTGTATGGGGTCTGCGGGGGGCTCAGAGATGACTATAATAAATTGGGGACGCAGAGCGCGTAGCTCCGCAGGGAGCCCCCTGATCTGGGGAGCGGCGACGACGGCCACCCCAAGACCCTCCGCACGAGCAATCTGGAGGACTCTCTGCAAGTCATCATCGAAGTTGGCCTTTGCAAGGCTCCAGCTGGGAAGATCTGTCAGCTCGACGCTGAGGGCGACGACGCCGTGGGCTTGGAGTTTATGAAGCGAATCGCGCAGCTCTCCATCGCGGAGGGAGCTATCCAGCTCCTGAGCAGGGACGATCAGGCCAACAGTTTGGTACGTCGCATCCCAAGCTATGCGTCGTAGCCCCACCCACAGCGCCGTCAGCATGGCCAGGGTGATCATGCCGTATAAAACAGAGCGAACCATCCCTCTCACCTGCTTTCACTATAGCACATGGGCTGAGCGTCGCGCCAGGGTGACCGGTGTCTTCAGCCGAAGGCGCACAGGGCGTTGACGTCTCAGACAGCCAACCCGTATCGTGGAGCAAGGGAGAGTGAGAGTATGCGACGATTTTTGATCTATTGCGTCGTGATGGGGATGGTGGTCGTGGGTGCATCTGCCCAAGAGGTGCCCTCACGAGATCTGTCGCAGTATCGCACGGTGGGGATTGGACTCCAAGCCCCGTGTGTGATCAGTCTGCGCGTCTGGCTCATAGAGAATTTCGCTTTGGAAGCGAACGCGTTTGTGGTCTCGATGGGGGGCTTCACGAGCGGCTGTGCCGCGGGCAAGGTTCTGGTGAAGCTCGCGGACACGGACATCTTCGATTTCTACACAGTCCTCGAGGCGAACTTGCACATTGGGGACTACTGGGTGGGCGGGGTGGCGGACATTGCACTGAAAGGCGGCATGGAGCTGAGCATTCTGCCGAGCTTGGCGATCAATCTGGAGTTTGGCGAGGCGTTCTTCTTCGGGCCTGACGGCGTCGGAGCCACCCCAGCCGTTAGCTTAGGGATACACTATTACTTTGTACGCACTCCGCCAGCGCAGCCCTAGGGGGAGGAGACTATGAGATGCTTCAAGATCGTTAGTATCGCTCTGAGTATTGTGACGGTGAGTGCGCTCGCTGGGCTCGCTTTCGAGGATCTTTCAGCGCAGCGGGGGTTTGGCGTGGGGATGCAGGTGACGTTCCCTATGAGGCCGCCGCAGGCGCTGCCAGCCTCGGGGATGAGCGTGCGCGTGTGGCTGTGGGATCGCTTTGGGATCGAGGGAGACTTCTTCGTGGTGGGCAGCTCTCTGAGCTTCACCCCGCGGCTCTTCTTGAAGGTCATCAATTTAGAGATCGCGGATCTCTACGTGGGAGGAGGGGTGAGCTTCTTCACCTACGCGCCTCCACAAGAAGCATTGATGCTCTACATTCCGGTGCAAGGGGTTGTAGGGCTAGAGATGCGCCTGACGCCTCAGATAGCGCTCAATGGGGAGATTGGGGTCTTTGGGTTTGGCGGGACGCGGGGAGGGGTGACGTCGGGACTGGGAGTGCATTTTTATTTCTAAGACTTGCTCAAGGCGCTCGCGCGCTCTACAATTGAGGGGATATGGGCAAGCGCGAGGTCCTTGAGAGCGTTCTCGCCCAGATCAAGAAGAAGCATGGCGAGGGCGCCATCATGTGGCTGGGGGAGCAGCCGCATCTAGAGGTCGAGACGATCCCCACAGGGTCCCTCTCACTCGATATCGCCCTGGGCATTGGGGGCGTTCCCCGAGGACGGATCGTGGAGATCTTCGGCCCAGAGGCCTCCGGCAAGACGACGCTCGCATTGCATATCATCGCGGAGGCCCAGAAACTCGGAGGCACCGTCGCGTTCATTGACGCCGAACATGCCCTCGATCCCCACTACGCGCGCGCCATCGGCGTCGACTTGGACAAGATTCTCTTGAGCCAGCCTAACTCCGGCGAGCAAGCCCTGGAGATCACAGAACACCTCGTGCGCAGCGGCGCGATCGATGCTATCGTCATTGACTCTGTGGCCGCGCTCGTCCCCGAAGCCGAACTCGAAGGCGCCATGGGCGATGCCCAAGTGGGCCTGCAAGCGCGGTTGATGAGCCAAGCCATGAGAAAACTCGCGGCCGCGATCTCGCAGTCCAAGACAACTGTCATCTTCATCAATCAGATCCGCCAGATGATCTCAGGGATGACCTGGGGGCCCACGACCACCACGACCGGCGGCTTAGCCCTGAAGTTCTACACCTCGGTGCGCATGGAGATCAAGCGACTCGGTTCCATCGAGGAGGGCGACGAGAAGATCGGCAGCGAGACGCTCGTGCGCGTCGTCAAGAACAAATTAGCCCCGCCCTTCAAAGAAGCGCGCTTCGATATTATTTACGGCAAGGGGATCGCGCGCTCGCGCGAGCTGATCAAGCTCGGCGAACAGCTAGGGATCATCAAGAAGAGCGGCTCATGGTACTCGTTCGGCACGGTGCAATTGGGCCAAGGGCTCTCTCACAGCGCGGCCTACTTGGACGAACACAAGGAGGTCGCCGAGCAACTCGAGCAGACGATCCGCCAGAAAGTGGGCCTGCCCTTCGATAAGAGCAAGATCAAGCAGCCCAGCCTGCTGCAAGATTGATCGTGACCGAAGAGGAGCGCGCCCGCGCCTATCTGCTGAAGCTCTTTCGCTACCGTCCGCGCAGTCGCTCTGAAGCGTTCGTGCGGCTGCGCCAGAAGGGCTTCTCTGAAGCAGTTGTCACGTCTGTCTTAGAAGAAGCGGCGCGCGCGGGGATCGTAGACGATGCGAAATTTGCCAAGCTTTGGGTTGCAGATCGTCTGGCGCGCCGCCCGCGAAGCCGCCGGCTGCTCGAGCGGGAACTGCAAGAGCTGGGGGTCGCCCCAGAAGAAATTCAGAGAGCTCTCGAACACATCGAGCTTGACGAAGAAGCTCTCGTCAAGCAGCTCATCGCTGAGCGCCTCCCTCAGATGCGCTCGCTCGATGAGACGATTCGTCAACGTCGGCTCATAAGCTTTTTACGGCGTCGCGGGTTCTCTGAGCGGCTCATCCGGCGGGCGCTGCGCGAACTTCTTGAGGGAGGGGGCGGGAGCTCCTCACCTCTCCCGTTCCCTCTCCGCAAGCGGAGAGGGTCAGAGTGAGGAGGAGCTCCCGCGTGGGCGAGAGGGAGTGGGCTCAATACCCAAGACGACGATACGACGCAATATAGACTGTATCATAGTTGGAGACGTGCTCGTAGAGCGATTCGTTCTCCGCCAGGGGCTGCCATCCCGACCGAAGGGTGACCAGACTGCGTGGATCAACTCCCAATAAGATCTTGAGCTGGGAGACGGTCAACCCCAACGGGATGCAGACCATAGCGAAGCCCAGTCCGCCCAGCATCTGCACGTAGATCCACTTGTTCATGGCCACTCCTTTCTGTCCGCCACAGGCGGCTAGATACCTACCAGGCGCGCACGGGAGAAGTTTCAAATCTTATGGGGATATCGTTCGGCGATCTCCGCGATCGAGTCCCCTCCATACTTCTCCAAGAACGCATCAGCGAGCACGAGAGCCAGCAGCGCCTCCCCGATGACCGAGGCCGCAGGCACGGCACACACATCGGAGCGCTCCACGTGGGCCTTGACGGGGCTTTTGCTGTGCATGTCTACGGAGTGGAGCGGGCGCCGCAGCGTCGAGAGGGGCTTCATGGCCACGCGCACGATCAGCCTCTCCCCGTTGGTGACGCCACCCTCTAGGCCCCCAGCTCGGTTCGTCTTCCGATACAGACCCCGAGACTCTTCATAAAATATTTCGTCATGGCACTCTGAACCCCAACAAGCGGCGCTCTCCACCCCAAGCCCGATCTCCACCGCCTTGATCGCGGGCAGGGAGGCCATTGCCTGAGCGATGCGGCCGTCGAGCTTGCGGTCCCAGTGGACGTAGCTGCCCAGCCCCACGGGGACGTTGGTGGCGATGACTTCAAAGATGCCGCCCACGGTGTTGCCCTCCGCTTGAGCCCGATCAATACACGCGATCATCTCCCGTTGGGCATGGGGGTCAAGACAGCGCACGGGGGAGGCGTCCGCGCGCGCGGTCAGCTCCGCGGCGCTCAGGGGCGACGGATCGCTCTGAGCGCGCACGGTGTGGATCTGCACGACATGGCTTGCGATCTGAATGCCAAAGTATTCTAAGAGCTGGCGCGCGATGGCTCCTAAGGCGACGCGCATGGCCGTCTCGCGAGCGCTCGCGCGCTCCAGCACATTGCGGATATCCGTGTGACGGTATTTGAGCGCCCCAGGGAGATCGGCATGGCCGGGGCGCGGCACCGTGACGGGGTGGTAGCGCGCTGGGGGAGGAGCCCACGGGTCCATGTGCTTCGACCAATTAGCCCAATCGCGATTCCAAATGACTAAGGCGATCGGGCTGCCCAGCGTCACCCCGGCGCGGATCCCCGCGAGCACTTCCACGGAATCCTGCTCGATCTGCATGCGGGTGCTGCGGCCGTAGCCGCCCTGGCGCCGCCGCAGCTGCAGATCTATCTGATCTTTTTTAATGGGAAGCCCCGCAGGCATCCCTTCTAAGATTCCTACCAGGGCGCGCCCGTGCGACTCCCCCGCCGTCAAGTATCGCAGATGGCTCATAGCATCCCCTCCAAGAAGCGCTTGAGCTGTTCATAGTCGATGGGAAGGTCTGGCTGTCTCAGCCAGACTTTGAGCGATGCTATCGCTTGATAGATGAGCATATCCAGGCCGTTTTTCGTGTGAGCGCCGCGACGCTCGGCCTCTCTCAGGAAGAGCGACTGTCGGGGGTTATAGTTGAGATCATAGACGAGCGTGCGCGGTGAGAGCCGTTCGGGCAAGGCGACGGGCATGGCTGCGGGCGTCGCGTTCACGATGAGGTCGCTCTCGGAGAGAGCTTCCAGCACGGTATCGTCGCGTGCGACGGAGAGCGTTCGGTCGGGATAGTGCCGCTGGAGCTCACAGAGAAGCTGGCGCGCTCGATCACGGGAGCGATTGACGATCGTCAGAGAGACTGTATACGTCCGAAGGAGCGCGTGGGAGGCGGCTCGTGCTGCGCCCCCAGCCCCCAGCAGAACCGCGCGCCGCGGTGGCAGGTGAGGCTCAAGCGAGCGCACAAAGCCGACATAGTCCGTGTTATACCCCACGAGCTTGCCCGCGCGATTGACGACGGTGTTCACCGCACCGAGGAGCCTCGCGAGAGGGTCCAGATCGTCCAACAGCGGGATAATGCGCTCTTTATGCGGGATGGTGACGTTGAACCCCACAAGCTCTCTGGCCGTTTCCAGAAAGCTCGGCAGTTGATGTGGTCGGACACGATATGCTCGATACTCCCCGGCGATCCCCAGGTGTGTGAGCACCCAGGTGTGCAACGCCGGCGAGAGCGAGTGTTCGATGGGGTCCCCAATGATGCCAAGCTTGATCATAAGTGGACGAGCTGCGCCAAGTCGTCAAAGAACGAGGGATAAGAGATAGCGACCCACTCTGCCCCAGAGATCACCGTTGGGCCATCGGCGATGAGGCCAGCGATCGCGAACGCCATCGCTATGCGGTGATCCCCGAAGCTCTCCACGAGGGCGCCGGAGAGCCGTTGCCGGCCGGGGATGACCCACCCGTCAGGGCGCTCTTCGACGTGCGCCCCCATCTTGCGAAGGTTGTGCGTCACCGCGCGGATGCGATCCGTCTCCTTGACGCGCAGTTCCCCTGCATCCTGGATGACGGTCACGCCGTGGGCTTGGGTCGCGCAGATGGCCAAGAGGGGCAGCTCATCAATCAGCCGAGGGATGAGCGCACCCCCGATCACTCTCCCGTGGAGCTCGGAGCTCTCTCCTCTGAGGTCGCCCCAGGGCTCGTGCGCGATCTCGCGCTCATGGTGAACGGAGATCTGCGCCCCCATCTCGCACAACACATCCAAGAAGCCCGTGCGCGTGGGGTTGAGCCCCACATCGCGGATCGTGAGGCGCGCCTCAGGCACGAGCACAGCGGCGGCAAGAAAGAACGCGGCCGACGAGAAGTCTCCTGGGACAACGAGGGCCTTCGCTTTTGGCCGAGAGCCCCCGTGCACGCTGACAGAGCCCTTTATAGTCTTAAGAGGGACCCCAAGGTAGCGCAACATGCGCTCGGTGTGATCGCGCGTGGGGCTGGGCTCGATCACCGTTGTGACTCCCTGGGCGTGGAGGCCCGCCAGCACGAGGGCTGACTTCACTTGGGAGCTTGCGATAGGGAGGGTATAGCGAATCCCGCGCAGCCTGCCTCCGCTTATTCTCAGCGGGGCATAGCCCCCCGCGCTCTCGATCTGAGCGCCCATCGCCGTCAACGGCTCGATGATGCGCTGCATGGGGCGCTTGCGCAGGCTGGCGTCGCCCGTGAGCGTCACCGTGTAGGGGTAGCCTGCCAGAAGCCCCGCGAGCAATCTCAGAGTTGTCCCGGAATTGCCCGCATCCAGAGGACGAGCAGGAGGGCGCAGTCCACAAGAGTGCACCCCCTGAGCGGTGACGGTCACGCCGAGCTCCCGCAGGCAAAGGGCTGTGCTCTGGACATCGTGAGCGGGGGAGAGATTCTCAATAGGGACGGGCCCGTCCGCCAATGCCCCAATGATGAGCGCCCGATGGGATATAGACTTATCCCCCGGCACGCGCAGCTCACCTCGTATCCTGCGGACTGGGTTAACCACTATGCGCATACGTGTGACGGGCGAGACGGCGCCCTAGCGCGTGAGCGACGAGGGTTGCTTCGTCCAGGAGCTTCTGGAATTGTTCGGGCAGCAGCGCCTGGGGGCCATCGCACAGGGCTTTATCGGGGTCGTGGTGCACCTCGACGATGAGCCCATCGGCCCCAGCGGCGATCCCCGCGAGCGCCAACGGGATCACCTTCGTGCGTATCCCCGCCGCATGGCTGGGGTCAACGATGACCGGAAGATGCGAAAGCTCCTTGACTACTGAGACGGCCCCGACATCGAGGGTGAATCGCAAGTGATCGGAGAACGTGCGAATGCCGCGCTCGCACAAGATCACGCGCCTATTGCCCTCGTTGAGGATATACTCAGCTGCCATGAGCCACTCTTCGAGCGTCGCCGCGATCCCGCGCTTGAGCAAGACGGGTTTTCCGCAGCGCCCCACGGCTTTGAGCAGCGCGAAGTTCTGCATGTTGCGCGCGCCGATCTGCAGAACATCGGCGTAGTGGGCAACGACCTCAACGTGAGCGGTGTCCAGCACCTCGGTCACGACGTACAGCCCATAGCGATCGGCGGCAGCTCGGAGCATCTTGAGGCCGGCCTCCCCTAGCCCTTGGAAGCTATAGGGGCTGGTGCGCGGCTTGAACGCCCCGCCGCGCAGCAGGCGCACCCCCTGCTGCGCCACAAGCCGAGCGCACTCGGCAATCTGCTCTTCGCTCTCCACCGAGCACGGCCCGGCGATGATCGCCAGATCTGCCCCTCCAATCTGCACATCCCCCATGGTGACGACCGTGCCGTCGGGATTGAACTCCCGGCTCGCTAATTTATAGGGCTTGGTGATCTCGACGACGCCCTCGACGCCGTCCAACACGGCCAGCCTGTGGGGATCGATGCCGCGCTTGTCCCCGATCGCTCCTAAGATCGTGCGCGTCACGCCGTCTACCCGATGGACTGTGAACCCCAAGCGTTCGAGTTCTCGGCTGGCTTGTTGAATTTGGCTTTCATGAGCGCCCACCTTCATGATGACGACCATAAAAGACCTCCTTGAGCACAAAAGGGGTTTAGGGTGTCTTCGGCGCAGCAGTCTGACTTGGGAGAAGTGAGAGTGTGTTAGGGCCGGAAGGCCCAAAAGAAGAAGGAGGCGATAAAGATATTAGTATTAGTATGGGAGAGCTTTCTCAGTAGGCTGATATGGCGCATCGTGTATCGCCTCCTTTGCTTGAGGTGGCCCGTATTATAATGCGATGAGGGTCGCTTGTCAAGGGGGATCCCGGCGGATGATGACAAAGCGCGTCGTATTCTGAGGATCTGACTCAATTCCCTCGCGCAAGATCACCAAGTGATAGCGCAGCGCGGCGTGATGGCTCGCAATCGCGGCACAGGTGGGGTCGCGCTGCTGCGCCACCAATCGCGCTGCCCCTGCTGTATCATAGAAGCTTTCCACCGTAGCGCCCAGAGTCTGAAGAAACGCGCGACACTGGGCGAGCGCTTGAGGATGCGAATAGACCGTGCGAATCCGCTCCAGGGAGCTTCCGGGGACCCCGAGCAGGCAATGGCGCACCCGGAGCGGTACTTCCGCGCAGACGCGGATGCTCTGAGAGAACTCCTGCAAGAGCTCTTGCGATTCCCTGATGATCCCGGTGGTGGAGTTCTCCACGGGCAAGCAGCCGTAGTCCGCTTCGCCCGCGCACACTCTCTCGACCACGGCGCGGAACGTGTGACAAGGGATCGGCTCGTAATCTTCAAAGTATTGAGCGAGAGCGGCTTCGCTGTAGGAGCCCAGCTCGCCCTGGAACGCCACCCGCACGCTCACCAGAAGCCCTCCTGGAGGCGGCGCGACTCCGCGAATATCTGCGAAAAGATCCGCTGGACCGCGAGCGCGTCCAGCGGCCCGCGGTTGGCCGCGCAGAGACGCTCAATGATCTGAGCTTCGCGGTCTTTATCATACACGGGGATGCGCTGAGCACGCTTGGCCCGCCCAATCTGCAATGCCAACTCCATGCGCGCGTTCAAGAGCTTCAACAGCTCCTCGTCTATCTGGTCTATTTGGCGTCGCCAGTGCTCGAGCATAGAGGGTCTCCTTGGGCTGAGACTGCACCCATTGAACCAGAACGCGCCGGTGTTGTCAAGATCGCCCCCTTCGCTTATGATGAAATGCTATGGCTCTGATAGCTACAGAGGATCTCTGGCACCGCTACGGCGCGGAAGTGATCTTCGAGAAGGTCTCGGTGGGCGTGCAGCGGGGGGATCGCATTGGGTTGGTGGGGCTCAACGGCAGCGGGAAGTCCACTCTCTTGCGGATTCTCGCGGGCTTGCAGGAACCCACAGGGGGGCGCGTCCTGCGCGCGCGCTCGGTGCGCGTTGGGTACCTTCCCCAGGAGCCCCTACTAGAGAGCACGGCCACGCTCTTTGAGGAGATGCTCTCGGCCTTCGAGCGATTGCGCGAGCAAGAGCACACGCTCCATCAGCTTGAGCAGATGCTCTCGTGCGGGAACCCCTCGGCAGAGCTCTTGCAGCGCTATGACGAGCTGCTCGAAGAGTTCCGCCAAGGGGGAGGCTACGAATATCGCCATCGCATCCACCAAGTGCTCAAGGGGATGGGGTTTTCTGATGAGCATCAGCCCATCGCGCAGTTGAGCGGGGGGCAGCGGGCGCGCGCGGCCCTCGCCAAAGTGCTCCTACAAGAGCCTGATGTGCTCTTGCTCGACGAGCCCACCAATCACTTAGATATCGAAGCTCTGGAGTGGCTCGAGGAGTATCTCTCGCACTGGAAGGGCGCGTTTATCATCGTCTCGCACGACCGCTACTTCCTTGACAAGTTAGTCAATAAGATCTGGGAGCTGGAGTTCGGGCGGCTCTACGAGTATCCCGGCAACTACTCGCGCTATCGGGCTCTGCGGGCTGAGCGCTTGGAGCGCCAGTGGAAGCTCTACGAAGAGCAGCAAGAGTTCATCAAGAGATCTGAAGAGTTCATCCGGAGGAACATCGCCGGCGGGGACTTTCGCGCCAGCCAAGCCCAAGCGCGCCAGAAGATGCTGGAAAAGCTAGAGCGCATCCCCAAGCCCATCGTCCCCAAGAGAATGCACTTGTGGATGGACGTGAAAAGCCCCAGCGGCGAGCGGGTGCTGCGCGCCAAGGATCTCGTCATTGGCTATCCGGGGGTGCCTCTTGTGCGCTGCAAGAATCTCTCGGTGCAGCGGGGCGAGCGCGTCGCGCTCCTTGGGCCCAACGGCTCCGGCAAGAGCACGCTGTTGAGGACGATCGCGGGGGAGCTTATGCCCCTCGAGGGCACGCTCGAGCTTGGGGAGGGCGTGGAGATCGCCTACTTCCGCCAGAGCCAAACGGAACTCGATGACCCCGACAAGACCGTGCTCGATGTCATGATCTCCAACGGGAAGATGACGATCAGCGAGGCGCGCGACTTCTTGGGGAAGTTTCTCTTCTCCGGGGATGAGGTCTTCAAAAAGCTCTCGGAGCTTTCTGGTGGTGAGCGCAGCCGCCTGGCGCTCGCCCAGCTCGCACGGCTAGGGGGCAATCTCTTACTGCTCGACGAGCCTACTAATCATTTAGATATAGACTCTCGCGAAGTGCTCCAAGAGGCCCTGGGGGAATACCGGGGCACACTCATACTCGCGTCCCATGATCGCGCGCTCATTCAGGCGATCGCCACTCAGATCTGGGAGATCCACGAGGGCGAGCTGAGGGTCTATGCCGGCAATTATGAGCGCTATCGCGCCCAGCGCCAGACTTCGTCTGGACTGTACGCCTTCGCCGGCCAATGGCCGGCGAAGATGAACGTCAAGCGAAGCTTGTCGCCGGGGAAGGAGCAACGCTTGCGCGAGCGCCAGCGGGCCAAGCTCGCCGCCCGCGAGGCCGCCCTGATGAACGCCATCACCCAGCTAGAGCACGAGATCGCTCAGATCGAACGCGCAATGGAAACTGCTAGCTACGACGGGGATCACCAGAAATTACGGGAGCTGACGGCGCTCTACCGCCAGAAGCGCCAGGAACTGGAGCAGCTCTCAGAAGAATGGGCGCAAGCTGCCGAAGAGCTCGCGAAGCTTCAGGGGGTATAGAACTTGGCCCCGTCGGCTTTGAACCCGATCTTGCTGTGCGTCCCGTCGCAGAAGGGCTTATTGTTCGAGTGCCCGCAGCGACAGAGCGCCACCCACGGACGGTCTAGCACCGTCTCCTTGCCGCTAGCATCTATGAACTTTAACGGTCCCTTGACGAGGTTGGGGCCATCTTTCTTGGCCTCAATGATCGGCTCGCTCATGCTCGATCCTCCTTGTTGCTGTGAAGTATTCGTCATTGTAGCCCTGGCGCGCAGCAGCTTCAAGCCCTCGATGTAGCTTTGCCATCCCAGCCCGCAGATCTGGGCCACGCAGACGTCGGCTATCACGGAGATTCTTCGGAACGGCTCGCGTCTCTTTATGTCCGACAGATGGACTTCGACGGTGGGCTTGCCCACGGCGGCGATCGCGTCGCGAATCGCGTAGCTATAGTGCGTGTACGCGCCGGGGTTGATCACGATCCCATCGGCCCAATGGCGCTCTTGATGAAGAAAATCTATGATCGCGCCCTCGTGGTTGGACTGGAAGATCTTCAGCTCAAGATTATGTTCAGCCGCAAATTCTCTGAGTTTTTGGTTCAGCTCCTCCAGGGTCAGGGAGCCATAAATCTCTGGCTCGCGCTCCCCCAGGAGATTCAAATTCGGCCCGTGAATGACGAGAATGCGCGTCATATAAGGGTGATCTCAGCCTCGGCAACAGCGTCGCAGAGCACCGGCTCGCCGATAGCTCGCAGGAGCACGAACTGCACCCGACCATTATGTGCTTTCTTGTCGCGGCGCATCAGCTCCATAATTCTCTTGGAGCTCATCTGTGTCAAAGGCGGCTTGGGGAAACGCGCTAAAAGCTTCTCGATGCGCTCCAGCTCAGACGCGCTCAGCCCTGCTCTCTGATGAGAGAGCCGCGCTTCTATGAGCATCCCCCAGGCGATTGCCTCCCCGTGACGCAGCTCGTAATCGCTCGCCGCTTCGAGGGCGTGTCCGACCGTGTGCCCGAAATTTAAAAACTTTCTCAGCCCGCCCTCGCGCTCATCGGCGGAGACGATCTCGGCTTTGAGCGCGCAGCAGCGCGCGATGACTTCAGAGAGCGTCTCAGGGCGCTGTACCAAACCCTCGAGATTCTCCTCCAAGCGCGCCCAGAGCGCCGGATCGCGTATGAGCCCGTACTTCATCACTTCGGCGAGGCCGGACCATCGCTCGCGCTCCGGCAGCGTTCTCAACACCTCTGGGTCAATGAAGACGCAGCGCGGCTGGTAGAACGTCCCGATGAGATTCTTCCCCAAGGGGTGATTGACCCCGGTCTTGCCCCCAACGCTGCTGTCCACTTGAGCTAAGAGCGTCGTGGGGATCTGAATATATGGAACCCCGCGCAGAAATGTCGAGGCGACAAAGCCGGCCAAGTCCCCGATCACGCCCCCGCCCAACGCGATGATCGTCGTGTGGCGATCGCACTGGGCTTCAAGCAAGCGCGTGTAGAGCATCTCCGCTGTGCGGAGGCTCTTAGAAGCCTCGCCGGGAGGGACGCTGAGCACGAGCGTCTTCACCCCGGCACGGCGCAAGCCCTCTTCTAGCTGATGGCCATAGAGAGCAGCAACAGTCTCGTCGGTGATGATCGCGGCGCGCGCGCCTACGTGATAGTGTGTATAGAGCTCGCCGACGTGCTGGAGCAGCCCCGGCTTGATCCAAATATAATAACTTCTCTCGCCCAACGGCACATGCACGATATTGACCCCACCCGTGCTCTCTCCGTTTACGGAGAGGGCTTCACAGATCGCGGCGACGGCCTCGGCGGGAGTGCGCTCGTTCTCAAGAATGATATCGGCTTGCTCGTAGCGCTCCTTGCGGCTCTCTACAATCTCAGAGATTCTCTGCAGGCGCTGCTGTGGCGTCAGCCCCACCAGCAGCGGGCGCTCCGGCTCGCCCTCGATGCGCTGGACAAGCAGCTCCGGGCGGACTTTCAGATAGATGCTGATGCCCGACTGCTGGATGAGCTCCCAATTGTCATCGCGGAGCACAGCTCCTCCGCCCAGAGCGACGACGATATTTTCGCGTTGCGCGACCTGGCGCAGCGCGTCGTGCTCGCGCTGGCGGAACCCATCCTCCCCTTCGTCCTCGAAGATTTGTGAGATGGAGCGTCCGGCGCGCGCGACGATCTGCTCGTCTAAGTCTAGGAAATCTCGCCCTAAGACGCGCGCGAGCAGCCTTCCTGCGGTGCTCTTGCCCGCCCCCATGCACCCTATCAGATAGATATTAGAGCCGCGTGCCCGCTTTGAGTTCTCGGACATAGTCAGCGAGTGCCTCCGGCGAAGTCCCTTCCGCGATCCGTGCCGCCAGAGCACTGCCCACGATCACCCCGTCTACTTTGGTCCGCACCACGGTCTCGATCTGCGCCCGCGTCGAAAACCCAAAGCCCACTGCTAATCTGAGGTCTTCTGGAAGAAGGGGCCTGACGCGCTCGATCAGGGGGATCGTGGTGGGCGCGACTGCTTCGTTCATCCCCGTCGTGCCGTAGCGCGACACCAAATACAAGAACCCCGAAGCATACTCGCAGATCCTCTTGACGCGCTCGGCGTCGGTCTCCGGCGTGACGAAGAATATCCGCGCCAGGCCGTACTTGCGCGCCTGGTTCACCCATGAGTGAGCTTCTTCAATGGGCAGATCGGGGATGATCACGCCGTCCACGCCAGCTTCGCTGCACCGCCGCGCAAACGATTCTTCGCCGAGCTTGAAGACGGGGTTGTAGTACGTCATCACCAGAACGGGCAACTCTGAGCCCTTGCGCAGCTCGCGCACGAGCTGCAGAGCCGTGTGCACGGTCACGCCCGCTCGGAGCGCCCGCGCGTGAGCGGCCTGCAAGATCGGACCATCGGCAATGGGATCCGTGAAGGGCACGCCCAGCTCGAGTATATCAATCCCGCCGGCTTCCATCGCCCGGATGTACTCGAGCGTGCGGTCGAGGTTCGGCTCCCCGGCCATGATATACCCGATCAGGGCGGCCTCGTGGCGACTGCGCACCTCCTCAAAACGCTTGTTCAGACGTTGACTGAGTATCATAGCTTAACACCGTCTCCAGATCTTTGTCGCCGCGGCCGGAGAGCGTGATGACCACGATGGCATCGCGCTTCATGCGCTTGGCCCGCTCCACCCCGGCGTAGACCGCGTGGGCGGCCTCCAAGGCCGGAAGAATTCCCTCCAGACGCGCGAGCAGCCGAAAGCCCTCCAGGGCTTGCTCGTCGGTCACCGTGACGTACTCCCCACGGCCGAGCTTCTTATACAGCGCGTGTTCCGGGCCGACCGCCGGATAGTCCAAGCCCGCCGCGATCGAGTGCGTCTCGCGAATAAAGCCGTGCTCGTCTTGGAGCACGAACGTCTTCGCCCCGTGCAGCACCCCCACCGAGCCGCGGCTCAGCGAAGCCGCCCCCGCGGCTTCCACTCCCAAGAACTGCACTTTCTCGTCGGTGACGAACGGGAAGAAGGTGCCTATGGCGTTGCTGCCCCCGCCCACGCACGCGACTAATAGATCTGGCAGACGCTGCTCTCTCCGGAGGAGCTGGCCCTTGATCTCGTCCCCGATCACTCGTTGGAAGTCGCGCACGATCATGGGATAGGGGTGCGGGCCGACCACCGAGCCAATGAGATAGTATGTGGTAGGGACGTTGGTGACCCAGTCGCGCAGGGCCTCGCCCTGCGCATCTTTGAGCGTCTGGGAGCCGCTGGTGACTGGGTGCACCGTCGCTCCCAACAGCTTCATTCTCTGGACGTTCATCTGCTGGCGCTCGATGTCGCGCGCCCCCATGTAGATCTCCGCATGCAGCCCAAGCACCGCGCAGGCCATAGCGACGGCTACGCCATGCGCTCCCGATCCCGTCTCCGCAATCACGCGCTGCTTCCCCATCGCACGCGCCAGCAGCGCCTGGCCGAGGGCATTGTTGAGGGTATGGGCGCCGCCGTGCACTAAATCTTCACGCTTGAGGAAGATCCGAGCCCCTCCAGCATATTCTGTCAGACGTTTGGCGAAGTAAAGCGGGGTGGGACGGCCTCCATAGTCAGCTCGCAGCGCCTTGAGCTCGCTCTGGAAATCAAAGCGCACCGAGATCTCGCGGTAAGCTCGCTCCAGCTCCTTGAGCGCCGGGATTAAGATCTCTGGGACGAATTGTCCCCCAAATTCCCCAAAGTGCCCCTCCTGGGGCAGCTCGGTGAGCTTTGTTGGGCTTTGCTTGATCGGTGCTTTTGTTGCCATACGCTTTCACCTGACTCCTCACTGACGGGGGTGAGGGTGAAGCATCGCTCATTATACCCGATCGTCCCGCCGGTTGTCTGGACTATGGTCTCACTGTACAATGTGAGCGATGAGAGAGCTTGTTGAACATCTCGCTCAGATGCTCCAAGAGGCTCAGTACGCTGTCGCCCTCACAGGGGCTGGGGTGAGCACGGATTCGGGCATCCCCGACTTTCGCAGCCCCGGCACGGGCTTGTGGGCCCAGTATAACCCTTTCGAAGTCGCTTCCCTTGAGGGCTTTCGGAGCAATCCCGAGCGATTCTATCAGTTCTGGCGTCAGCGCTTCGCCAAGTTAGCCAGCGCCCAGCCAAATATCACTCATAGAGTGCTCGCGGAGCTAGAAGCGCGCGGCTATCTGAAATGCGTCATCACCCAAAACATTGACGATCTGCACCGGCGGGCCGGCTCCACAAGAGTTCTGGAAGTCCACGGCAACTACATGCGCGGGCTGTGCATCGGGTGTCACAGAACTTATACGATCCAAGAGATCTTCGAAAAAGTCGAGCGCCATCGCGTCCCGCTGTGCGATCACTGTCACAGTTTACTGAAGCCCGACGTCGTGCTCTTTGGGGAGCTGCTCACCCCGGACTTCGACCAAGCCCTCGAAGAGATCGCCCAGAGCGATCTCGTGGTCGTGCTGGGCACGTCGCTGGAAGTCTATCCGGTGGCGGGGCTAGTGCCCCAGGCCAAAAGCCTGGGAGCGCGGCTCGTCATCGTCAATCGCGACGAGACGCCCTTTGATAGCATCGCCGATCTTGTCATCCGCAGTGAGCTGCAGCCCGTCATGGCCGAGCTCCGCCGCGCGCTCGCCTTGTAGCGTTTGCATGGGAATAGTCCCCTCTGCTACACTATAGACGCTCTTTATGGACACTGTGCTCATTCTCGATTTTGGCTCGCAGTATACGAAGCTCATTGCCAAAGCGGTGCGCGAGCTGGGGGTCTATGCCGAGATCGTCCCTTGGGACATCTCTGTCGAAGAGATTCGCCGAATCGCCCCACGGGGTCTGATCTTCTCTGGAGGACCAGCGAGCGTCTATGCTCCCGATGCCCCCCGGGTCGATAGACGCATCTATGAGCTGAAGATCCCGATCTTGGGGATCTGCTATGGGATGCAACTGATGGCCCATGATCTGGGCGGCCAAGTAGTCCGCGGCGAGCAGCGGGAGTATGGCCCCAGCACCCTGCAGATCCTTCAGACAGATACGCTCTTTGAGGGCCTCAATCCCACCGAAGATGTCTGGATGAGCCACGGCGATTGTGTCCTCACCATGCCAAAAGATTTTGTCTGTCTTGCCAGGACCCCTACCGTCGCTCACGCGGCGATGAAGAGCCGCGACGGGCTTTTGTACGGGATTCAGTTTCACCCCGAAGTCGCTCATACTCCTAAGGGCTCAGAGATCCTGAAGAACTTTCTCGTGAAAGTCTGTAAAATCTCCCCGCGCTGGAGCCCAGCCGACCAAGTCCAACAGCTCATCGAACAGCTTAAGAAAGAGCTTGCAGACGCCCGCCACGTGCTCATCGGGGTCTCCGGCGGCGTTGATAGCAGTACTGCCGCTGTGCTCGTCCATCGGGCTATCGGGGAGCGATTGATTCCCATCTTCATTGACACGGGGCTGCTGCGCCTTGGGGAAGCAGAGCGCACCAAAACTGTCTTTGAGAAGCTGGGCTTGCGGTTGCGGGTCATAGACGCTCATTCACGATTCTTTGCGGCCCTGCGCGGCGTCACCGATCCCGAAGAGAAGCGCCAACGGATCGGGGCAGAATTTATCAAAGTCTTCTACGAAGAAGCGCAAAAGCTCTCTCGAGAAGTCGGGGGCATTGACGTGCTCGTCCAAGGGACGATCTATTCAGACGTAATCGAAAGCGCTGGCTCTCGCGGCGCCGATCGCATCAAGAGCCATCATAACGTCGGTGGGCTTCCCAAGGACGTGCCGTTTCGGATCATCGAGCCGTTACGAAATTTCTTCAAAGACGAGGTGCGCCAGATCGGGCTGCGCTTGGGGATTCCCGAGGAGGTCATCTGGGAGCAGCCCTTCCCTGGGCCGGGCCTGGCCGTAAGAATTCTTGGGGAAGTCACTCCCGAAAGAGTGCAGCTCCTTCAGAGAGTAGATGCGATCGTGCGCGAGGAGATTCAACGAGCGGGGCTGGCTCGTGCGGTCTGGCAGTACTTCGCGGTGCTGCTGCCCGTGCGGAGCGTCGCCGTCTTGGGGGATGGACGGGCTTATGGGCATGTCGTCGCCGTGCGCGCTGTGGACAGCCGCGACGGCATGACCGCCGATTGGTTCCATCTCCCCTATGAGACCTTAGAGCGAATTTCGAGCCGGATCACCAACGAAGTCCCAGGGGTCACCCGGGTGGTGTATGATATCACGTCGAAACCCCCGGCCACGATCGAATGGGAATAAAAACGATGAGAGTCTGTCTCTATCTGGAGGCGGAGAACGTCGTCGCCCGTTCGGGATTCCGCACGGCGTTTGCGCGCCACCTGCAAGCGCTCCAGAGGATGGGCATTCCCGTGACCACCGATCCTTCCGAGGAGTTCGATATCTTGCATCTGCATTGGTTTGGCCCGCGCTCCCTCTACTACCTCAAGAGGGCTAAACAGAACAACAAGATCGTCATCGCTCATGCCCACAGCATCGGCGCGTATGACTTCAAAGACAGCTTCACCCTCTCCAACACGTTCGCCCCGCTGTATGAGAAATATCTGCACTATTTTTATGAGCTGAGCGATGCGATCTGTACCCCCTCTGAACACGCCAAGCGCCTCCTCCAGGCGCACGGCATCACCAAACCCATCTATGTGATCAGCAACGGCGTTGACCTTGAGAGATTTCGCTTCGATGAGCAAGCCCGCTCTCTCTATCGCAAGAGATTAGGGCTGAAAAATTTTACGGTCTTTTGCGCGGGCAACGTCATCCCGCGCAAGGGCGTCTTGGATTTTCTCGAGGTCGCCCGAAGGCTCCCCCAGTTTGATTTCGTCTGGTTTGGGCATGTCTGGAGCCCGATCCTGGCCTTCGATATCGAGATGCACCAAGCGCTCGATGAGCGTCCTCCCAACGTGAAGCTCCCTGGGTTTATCGAAGACGCAGCTGGGGCGTTCTGCGCGGGTGATCTGATGTTCTACCCGTCCTACGGGGAGACTCACGGCCTGGTGCTCTTTGAGGCCGCGGCGTTGCGCCGCCCCATCGTCATGCGCGACCTTCCAGAGTACGCCCTGGCAGGGTTCCGCAACGGGGAGAACTGTCTCATGGGAAAGACTATTGATGACTTCTGCGAGCAGATCGTGAGAGTCTCGCGTGACGCGGCGCTGTGTATGCGCCTCACTCAAGAAGCCTATCGCTTGGCTGAGGCCAACTCCCTGGAGCATGTCGGCCTCGCTCTCAGAAGGCTCTATACGATGCTGCTCGAAAGGAGGGCACGATGAGGGTCTGTGTGTATTTGGAGGCTCCCGATCTTGTGGCCAAATCGGGATTCAAGACGGCCTATGAGCACCACCGCAAAGCCCTGCAAGCCGTGGGAGTCTCCGTGACCGATGACCCCGACTCCGACTACGACATCCTTCACTTACACTTCTTTGGGCCAAAGTCGCTCTTCTATCTGAAACGCGCCAAGCGCCTCAAGATCCCCGTGGTCGTCCACGCGCACAGCATCGGGGCTCACGATTTCGCTGACAGCTTCACGCTCTTCAATTCTATCGCTCCGCTCTACGAAAAGTATCTCTATTATTTCTACGAATCGAGCGATGCGATCTTCACGTGTTCTCGCTATGCTCGTGACCAACTCCTCGCCCAGGGGATCACCAGACCCATCTATGTGGTGAGCAACGCTGTAGATCGCGAGCGGTTTCGCTTCACTGAAGAGGGGCGGCGGCTCTATCGCGAACGTCTTGGGCTGAAAAATTTTACGGTCTTCTGTGCGGGCAACGTCATCCCGCGCAAGGGCGTCTTGGATTTTCTCGAGGTCGCCCGAAGACTTCCCCAGATAGACTTTGTCTGGTTCGGCAAGATCTGGCCGAAGCTCCTGACGTTCTACCCGGAGATGCATAAAGCCCTCGAGAGGAGGCCCCCTAACGTGAAGCTGCCTGGCTTTGTCGAAGATACCCCTGCGGCGTTCTCCGCGGGGGATTTGTTGTTCTTGCCGTCGTTTCGGGAGAATCAGCCGATGGTCTTGCTGGAGGCGGCCTCTCTGGGGCGCCCGCTCGTCGTGCGCGATATCCCTGAATATCAAGGATGGCTGATAGATCGAGTCAACGCTCGCCTCGGCGCGACCGTCGAAGAGTTTGTGGAGATCATTGCAGAGATCGCGCAAAGCCCGCACGAGTGGCAGCGGCTCTCCCAAGCCGCTTGTGAACTCGCTCAAGCGAGCAGCCTCCCCGTCGTGGGGCAGCAGCTCAAAGAGCTCTATCAGCAGCTCTTGGCGGTGCCCGTATGAAGATCTCCGTGGCCATCCCCGCCCACAACGAAGAGTCGTATATTGCTCAGTGTTTGGAGTCTCTTGGGCGACAAGACTTCGAGGACCTAACCCCCTGGCCCCCTTCCCGAAGCGGGAAGGGGGAAGGCTTCCCTCCTTCTTTAGGGGAGGGGCTGGGGGAGAGGTCTGAGCTAGAAATCATCGTCTGCCTCAATCGGTGCACCGACAGGACCGAAGAGATCGTGAGAGAATTCGCAAAGGCCTCTCCCTGGCTGGTCAAGATCGTCTCTGAAGAGCGCAAGGGGGTGAGCTGGGCGCGGCAGACGGCCTGCTTGGCCGCCTCCGGGGAGATCATCGCTTCTGCTGACGCTGATGCGATCTATCCTCCCGACTGGGCGGCCCGCATCGCGCAGGCGTTCTCTGAAGACCCTCACCTTGTGGTGCTCTACGGCCCAGTGCGCTTGCGTGACTTCGCCAACCGGCTCTCTCAGCTCCTTCATCCCATCCTCAACGATGCGATCACGCATTTAGGGCGCCTTGTGGGGTGGCATAACGTCATCGGCTCGAACTTCGCGATGCGGCGCGAGGCGTTCATCGCTGTGGGCGGCTTTAACACATCCCTCAAAGCCCTCGAGGATCACGAGATCGTCAGGCGTCTGAAAGCTTTGGGGCGCGTCCGCTATGACCCACAGTTGGTAGCGTTCGCTTCCGCGCGTCGCTATAATCGTCTAGGGGTGTGGAAAACTATTCGCTTCTATCTTCGTAATGCCATCCGCGCGGTGATCTTGAAGCGCGAGACCGAGGATTTGGAGGATTTGGCATGAACGCTCCGAAAGTTTTCGTGATCGCCCTCGATGGGGCGACGTTCGATCTGATTGAGCCGTGGGCGGCAGCGGGGCATCTGCCCCATCTCCAAAAGCTCATAGCAAACGGGGCCTATGCCCGCTTGGAGAGCACCCTGCCCCCGATCACAGGGGCCGCCTGGACGAGCTTCCAGACGGGAGTCCAGCCGGGACGCCACGGCATCTTCGATTGGCTCACTCGCAAAGACGGCAGCTACGATCTGGTGCCGATCAGCTCCCAGTCTATTCAGAGAGAAGTCTTGTGGGAGTATCTCAGTCGGCACGGCAAGCGCGTCGGCGTGATGGGCGTGCCCGTGAGCTACCCCGCCCGACCCGTCAACGGTTTTATTCTGACGGACTTGCTGACTCCCTCGGGGGTCAATTATGCGTTTCCCCCGGAACTCAAAGACGAGATCGAGTCGAAGATCGGGCCGTATCCGGTGATGCCGGAGCACTGGCGCGGCCGCTATGCCGCGCGTTCCTGGCTTGAGAATCTAAAGAAATCTCTTGCCCGCCGCGCCGAGATCGCTCTCTATCTCTCAGAGACCAAACCCTGGGACTTCTTCATGGTCCACATCATGGAGACAGATTCAGTCTCTCATCAGATGTGGCATCTGCTCGATAAGAGAGAGCGTCCGCGCTATCACGGGGGAATTCACCTCACCCGTTCCCTCTCCGCTTGCGGAGAGGGTCAGGGTGAGGTCAACCCTATCTTGGAGATCTATCAGCTTGCCGATCGCTTCGTGGGGGAGATCGCTGCAAGACTCGATGAGGACACGACGCTCTTGGTGATCTCCGATCACGGCTTTGGCCCGCTGTTTTATAATATCTATCTCAACTGCTGGCTCTACGAGCACGGCTACTTGGTTTTGAAGAGAAACGTGACGACGCTTTTAAAGAGATTAGCGTGGCGGGCGGGACTGACCCCGGAGAACCTCTACGTCTGGGCGGAGCGCCTGAGGCTGCTCGATCTGGGAGCGAGCTTGCGACATGGCCATCTGCACGATCTGTTGGGGCGCGTCTTTCTCTCGACGCAGAACATAGACTGGCCGAGAACGCGAGCGTATTCTTATGGCAACGTGGGGCAGATCTATCTCAATCTCAAAGGGCGTGAGCCCCAGGGCTGCGTCGAGCCTGCCGATGCTCCCGCGCTCGTCACCGAGATCATCGCGAAGCTACAAGCTTCGCTTGACGTTCATCTTCGCCAGCCGAAGGCTGGCGAAGGTGTACAGTCCAGACGGAGTCTGGTCTATCGCAAGGAGGAGATCTACTGGGGCGAGGCGCTCGATCGTGCTCCGGAGATTCTTGTTGTCCCACCGGACGGGGTCATGGCCGTAGGCACGACGGAGTTCCTCTCCAATAGAGTGATCACGCCAACGTATGCCGGATCGGGCTGGCACCGCATGGAGGGGATCTTCATCGCCGCGGGGAAGACCGTTGAGCCTGGCCCCAAGCAGAAGCTTCGCATTGTGGATCTCTTCCCGACAATCGTGGCGCTGCTGGGGCTTCCCATCCCCGAGGGGCTCGACGGCCAGCAAGCTTCGCTTGGCGTTCATCTTCGCCAGCCATCGGCTGGCAAAGGCGAACAGACTGGGCGAAGCCCGGTCTTGCCGCGCAGCGGCGAGGTGTCCAGTCCAGGCGAAGCCTGGGAGAAGGAGATCCGCGAGCGCCTCCAGGGCCTGGGGTATATCTAACTATGGGACGCCATCTGTTCGCGTTCGGGTCAGCACTCTTGGGTATAGGGATTCTCTGCGGGGTGCTGGTCTATCTGGGCTGGGAGAGCGGCTCAGATCTTGGGGCGCGGTTTGTCGCGGGCGTGGGGATTGTCATCCGTCAGATCGAGATGCTGGGGCTGTGGGGTTTTCTGTCGCTGGCGGGGGTCACCCTGGCGACGCTGCTCTGTTGGTCGCTCAGTTGGTGGATCATTCTGAGGGCGTATGGGGTGCGAGTCGGGTGGTGGGCCACGTGGCGGGCGCGGGTCTGCGGCTTCGCGATCACCTATCTGACGCCCTCGATGTATCTTGGGGGCGAGCCGGCGAGCGTCTATCTCATCGCACGGGAGACTGGGGGGGCTTCCCCAGCGACTCGCATCGTGGCTACGATCTTAGTCGCCAAGCTCTTAGAGGGGCTCTGCCTGTTGGCGTTTATTTATCTTGGGGTCTACTATGCGTTGGCGACGAAGCTCTTGCCGTTGGACGACACAGGGGCGATCGTGACGGGGATGGTGCTCTTTGGGGCCTTCTTGGCGCTGTTGCTGATTAATTTAGCGGGGCATCGGTTGTGGGGGACGCGGCTGTTGGGGTGGCTGAGGGGCCGTCTGCCGTGGAAGCGGGCCCTTTCGATTGCAGAATCGAAAGTGCGCGAAGTCGAGGAGGACGTCTTCATAGCGTTTAAGGAGCACGGGCGGGCGACGCTGCTAGCGTTTGTGTGCAATCTGTGTGCGACGTTCTTTGTCTTCGTGCGGCCGCAGGTCTTCTTTCTCTTTGCGTTGCGGGCGTTCTTTCCGGTGTCGCATCTGGCGATGATTTATACGCTGTTTATCTTTCTGGGGGCGTTCTTCTGGGTGACGCCGGGGGGCACGGGGATCTTTGAGGTGGGCAGTTGGGGGATTTTCAGTTTATTTCCGCTCATATCGTTGGTCACTCGTGCCCCGATACCCGTGCCGCAAGAGAGCGCGATTGCGTTTGCGTTGGCGCTGAAGACGATCGAGTTTCCGTTGGTGGGGCTGGGGCTGTTCTATCTGATCCGTGTGGGATTTTTGAAGATTCCCACAACACGGCTTTGAATCACGGAAGACACGGGAAGCTCCACGGAAAGCACAGAAGAAAAGCAGCCGTCCTTCCGTGCCCTCCGTGCGATCCCGTGCTTTCCGTGATTCGGAGCTTTTGGAGATTTCAAATCGTTGATTGGCTTGGCCTCACACTCTACACCCGCTTACTTGAACGGACTCTGAGTCATTGTATAATTTGAGAAGCCGTAAGGGAGGTGAGCATGGTGCGAGCTCGGATAATCTTAGTAGCTACTCTCGTTCTTATTGTCGCCGGCTGCAGTCGGGTCGAGCGACTCTTGCCTCAGGACCAAGCAAACACCATAGATCTTTACGTAATCGACTTGAACGATTTCCCTGCTGAGAAGGAGAGGGTACTTCAGGAATCCAATGAGAGCGCCAAGCGATTTTTAGAAGAGCTGATGAGATACCGGATCGGCTCTCAAATCAAAGATTTTCGTATTCAGATTGTCGGAGAATTCTACCCACACCCAACCAAGGCCAAGCGTCGTCCCTCTATACACCCTATGGAAACTTTCCCTTTCGTGCCCAAAGATGTTTCCAATGCTTTGGATCAAGAGATTCTGGCGAAGGTCAAGAAGAATAGAGAAAAATACCTCGTCGCTCGGATAAACGCCGATTCCATCTATCTTGCGGAACTCTGCCCGATGTTTAAAGAGGCTCGCGGTAAGTTCCCTCCCTGGACACTCTATTATTACATAGATACTCACGATAATACAGCTCTCTTACAGAGGGTGGAAGAGCTCCTTAAAGGTTGCCAAGCACTCTGATTACTTCACGTTGGGATTGCTGCTGGCGAACGGCCCGTTGGGGTTGGGCACAAGCCAAATAGTCAACACGTAAGCCGCCCCGACCCTGGGCCAACTCTCCACACTGAACCCAAAGAGCCGCCCCTCGTCGGGCTTAAATCCCACATAACGAACCCCGACTAATCGCTGGGCGCTGTCATAGAGCAAGAGCGGCGGAGTCGTCAGCGCCAATGGTTGATTGAGAATCTTCTCGTTCAGATAGACCTGCCCCAGCCCAGACACAAACGACCCCAACGGACGATACCCCTCAGCTTGAGCCGCACTTATGTCGCGATAGCGCGAGAAGTTTTTGTAGCTGTAGTTTAAGTGATTGAGCGTCTCCAGGTCTTGCTGGGTGAGCAAATATCGCGTCCCTGGGACATAGACTCCGATGCCAAAGCGCGTCGCCGCGTCCTTGAGCTCTTCGTCGCTGACCCGCCCGTCGCGCGTGTAGTACTTCAACCAATCGGGAAAGCTCAGCTCTCCCGTCAGTTCCGTCGTCGCGAGGGAGTTTATATCAAACCCCAAGGGGACGCGCCCGATGACCGTCACGATCGCTGAGAACTCCGCGGTGCGCCCTTGGCTGTTGGTGACCCGCAGCGTCACAGTTCGCGGCCCAGAATCGCTGAACGTGTGTTGGACGATGGGAGTCGTCACGGTCTCGTCGAAAGTGCCGTCGCCGTTCCAGTCCCACTCGTATTGGGTGATCGCGCCGTTGCCCGACTGCG
>Ga0079997_123630_pt1 | contig 153718 bp, 148 predicted proteins | sample PerSpoCPS_CMetaG_FD_69200 | JGI IMG/M metagenome (GOLD analysis project Ga0079997, IMG submission 69200) | Archaeal communities from Yellowstone National Park, Wyoming, USA - Perpetual Spouter C (PS_C) MetaG (SPADES assembly) (version 2) | ecosystem: Environmental > Aquatic > Thermal springs >...
GGCGTTGTTGGATCGCTTGCCGAAGGCAACTGTTTGGAACACCGCCCGCAGATGGGGAAGCGGGTCATCATCGGGCGGGAGATTCTCCAACGCGCGGCGCGTCATCAGCGTCGTGCCGCCAGCCTGCCCTCACGAAGCGTTGGGCTTTGCGCAGTCCGCGTGCGAACGGGGTGTTGGCAGGATGGGGTGTCCAGCGGGTGCCGGGGATGGAAGTGCCTGTGCGCAGGACGGTGGTGCCATCAAGGGCGATGGTGTAGGGTTGGTGGATGGGGACGGTGTGGAGGGGATGTTGGCACAGGTGCTGGAAGGCGGCGTGGGGGTCGAAGGAGTGTTGGAAGTGTCGGTGATAGCGGTTGGGGATGTGGTTGGAGTAGGGGTGTTGGGTGCGTGCGCGTTGGGCGATGGTTCTGCGTGCGGGGGTGATGCGTTCGGCGAGGGTGAGTTGTGGGAGGGTGTGGTAGGGTTCGGGTCGTGTGGTGTTGAGAGGTGTGGTGTGGCGGAGTTGTTGGAGGTGGTCTACTGGGTGTGTGTGGTGGTAGTGCCCATCGGGTTGTCCTGTCTTGTGAAGTTTGGTGTTTGTCATCGTGGGGATAGGGATACCCGATGGGTGTTTTATTTTTCAAGGGGTGTGGGTGTGGGGATGTTAAAATGGCAGTCTTCAGCGGATGCGGTTCCCACACCCCGATTTTGAGGTTCCCGCACCCTGATTTTCGAACACCCTCCCCCACCCCTTGACAAAGCCTGCCCCTATCGAGTATAATGGAATTGTTCAGCGCGGGTGGTGGAATTGGTAGACACGCATGGTTGAGGGCCATGTGGGCGCAGCCCGTGTGGGTTCGAGTCCCACCCCGCGCACCAGTGGGCGGTTAGCTCAGTGGCAGAGCGCCTCGTTCACACCGAGGAGGTCGCTGGTTCAAGTCCAGCACCGCCCACCATGCCGTGAGGAGATGGCACGCGTCTATCTGAGTCTCGGCTCCAATCTGGGCGATCGGCTCCAGCATCTGCGGACGGCATTACGGCGTCTGCCAGCGTATGGTGTGTATCCCCGCCAGATTTCCCGGGTGTATGAGACCGCCCCTGTCGGCGAGACCCCCGACCCGCGCCCCTACCTGAATCTCGGTGTGTGGGCTGAAACGGAGCATCCGCCACTCGCCTTGCTCGACGCGCTCAAGGCATTGGAGCGGGAGCAAGGTCGCCACGACCAGGGCGGACGATGGCTGCCCCGCCCGATCGACATCGACATCATCCTCTATGACCAGCTGACCTTCCAGCACGAGCGACTGGTTATTCCCCACCCCCGCATGCGCGAGCGTGCCTTTGTGTTGGTACCGCTGGTCGAGATGACCCCTGACTGGGTTTTGCCCGATGGCACTCCCGTCCACGAATTGCTGAAAAACCCCCTTCTGCAGGAGCAGGAGATACGCCCCTATGAGGCGCGCTTATCGTTATCAGGCGATTGATCGGTCTGGGCGATTCCAAACAGGCACCGTGCAGGCGGCGAATCCGCAGGAGGCACAGCGATTGCTGCAGGCACAGGGCTACCTGGTACAGCAGCTGGTGGAGGTGCGTGACCATGTAGGGGCGCACGGGCGTGCGCCCCTACATGGGGCGTCCTCACATAGGGCGCCCCTTTGGGAAAGCGCGACGGTGAATGACCGCGTGCTCTCCCTCTTTTTTGCGCAGTTAGCCAGTTTTTGGCAAGCGGGCTACACCCCTGCCGATGCGTTCCACCACTTGAGCCAGCGCGTGTTGGACAGACGACTGCAAGCGGCTTGCAGGGAGCTGGCGAGCATGGCGCAACGGGGCACGCGCATTTCCGAGGGCATGGCGCGATTCCCCATGCTTTTTCCCGGCTTTACGGTGGGCGCGATTCGGGCGGCGGAGATGGGAGGCTACCTGCCTGTTGCCGCCAGTCAATTAGCGTCCTATTTCGAGGAGCGTTGGCGGCGACGGCTCTGGTTCTGGCTGCCCCGCCTGCTGCTGATTAATGGCATTCTGGTGGTGCCACTGCTTGCCCCCGTTTCGGCAGCCTTTATGCAGGGGTTGCTGCGCTATTCCCAGTCACCTTCGGTCAACCCTACCCAAGCCGTTTTAGAGGCGTGGGGTCTATTGGTGCTGCGCTACGGGGTGCCCTTCTGGTTACTCATGTTGCTGCTATGGGGGGTATGGTGGGTGCTGACGCGCGCAGCACGGCTGGAGCGTTGGCGTTCGGCTGCGGCGCTGGTCGTGCCCTATCTATGGGGCTATAGCGACTGGATTCGCGCTCGCGCCTTGCAGATGTTCGTGGAGCATCTGGGACGGCTGATGAACGCTGCGGTGATGCCGGGCACGGCGTGGGAGCTGGCAGCCTATGCGGTGCCCAATCGTGCGATTGCCGAAAGGCTGCTGCGGGTCAAGCTGGGCTATAGCGACCATCCCGAACCGCTGGATAGTACCATCGCCCGCACCGAGCTGTTCGCCCCCGAAGAGGTGAGCCTGTTGAGTACCGGCGTGCAGACAGGCGATGTGGTGGGGATGCTCAGTCGTTTGGCACAATGGTATGAGGCGCGATGCGAGCATGCCGCACGGCTCTATCGATTCTCCCTTATCCGCTTCGCCCTGCTGATCGTGATTCTCACCGTGGGCGCCAACTGCATCGGTCTCTATGCCCCTTATAGCAAGATGGCACAGTTTGTAGAGGAGTGGATTGGTACGCCATAGGCAGGTATCATGCGAAGAGTAGAAGTGGAATTCAACGATTGGCGAGGACAGCGATGGGAGAAGTGCGATTGCTGCTGAAATGTCGGGACATTCCGAACTATGATGAGATAGCGGTGTACGAAGCGCACGGCGGCTATCAGGCGCTGCGCAAGGCGCTGCAGATGGAGCTTCAAGCGGTCATCGACGAGATTAAGAAATCGGGGCTGCGTGGGCGCGGCGGCGCAGGCTTCCCCGCATGGATTAAATGGAACGGCATCCCGAAAGACGACGAGAAGCCTCACTATGTGCTGTGCAACTCCGACGAGGGCGAACCCGGCACCTTCAAAGACTTCGAGCTGATGTATCGTGCGCCACACCAGCTCATCGAGGGGATGATTATCGCGGGCTACGCGGTGCGGGCACGCTGCGGCTATGTCTACATTCGGGGCGAATATGTGGAGTGCGCTCGCAAGGTGCGCAAAGCCATCGATCAGGCATACCGCGCGGGCTATCTGGGCAAAAACATTCTGGGCAGCGGCTTCGATTACGATCTCTACATCCACATGGGCGCAGGCTCCTATGAATGTGGCGAGGAATCGGCGATGATGTCCAGCCTGATGGGCGAGCGCGGCATGCCGCGCCTCAAATTCCCCCACGCACCCCTGCCCACTATCGCGGGCGTGTGGGACTGCCCCACCCTCATCAACAACTGCGAGACGCTCTCCTGCGTACCGCACATCATCCTGAACGGCGGGGAGTGGTATGCCCAGCTGGGCGCCAGCACCAAAAACAGCCGCGGCACCAAAATCTTCTCGGTCAGCGGGCATGTGAACCGCCCCGGCAACTACGAGGTGGAGTTCGGCACACCCCTGATGGAACTCATCGAGATGGCAGGCGGGGTGGCAGGGGGCAAGCTCAAAGGCATCATCCCCGGTGGCTCCTCGATGCCCATCTTGCCTGCTGAAAAGTGTGTGGATGCCCTCATCGGCTATGAGGAGCTGATGGAGAAAGGCAGCATGGTCGGCTCGGGCGGCTGTATCGTACTGAATGAGCATACCTGTATCGTGCATTTCGCGTGGCGTACCGCCGAGTTCTACGCCCATGAATCGTGCGGCAAATGCACACCCTGCCGTGAGGGCACACGCTGGATGGTGCAAATCTTGGAGCGTATCCTGCAGGGCAAGGGGCGCATGGAGGATATCGACCTGCTGCTGCAGATATGCGACCATATCGATGGGCGGAGCTTCTGCGCCTTAGGCGACGCCGCCGCATGGCCGATTCGCGCCTTTATCAAAAATTATCGGGAGGAGTTCGAGTATTTTGTGCGGCACGGACGCAGCATGTACGCCGATAACCCCGAATCGCAGAAGATGTTCCCGCCGCTCGGCTATCAGCGATACAACCCGATGCGGTACACCTATACCTACCCTTAGTTGCTCGGTTCCTCGTGGGCAAGCGCCATCGAGATGGCTTCGCGGGCATGGCGCACGGGGAATGCGCTCAGCGGGAGCCTCTCATGGGGGCGTTGGAGATTGCTGTGCGGCACCAGCGCGTAGCGGAAACCCATGCGGGCAGCCTCCCGCAATCGGGCTTCCATACGGGGTACGCCCCGCACCTCGCCGCCCAAACCCACCTCGCCAAACACCACTAAATCGGGACGCAACGGCTGATCACGCATTGCCGATGCCACCGCCACCAGCACCGCCAAATCGGCTGCTGGCTCCTGCAAGCGCAGCCCGCCCGCCACATTCACGAACACATCGTGCGAAATCATACGGTAGCCCAGCCGCTTCTCCAACACCGCCAACACAAGGCTCACCCGCTCATAGCTCAGCCCGGTGATGACGCGGCGCGGCGTGTTCAGAAAGGAGGGCGTGGTGAGGGCTTGAATCTCCATCAGCAACGCGCGACTGCCCTCCAACGCCGGGAACACCACCGAGCCAGGCGCATCGGCAGCCCGCTCCGCCAGCAGCCGCTCCGATGGGTTCGGCACAGGCACCAGCCCCTCCGCCCGCAGGTCGAACACCCCAATCTCGTCCGTCGCGCCGAAACGGTTCTTGGTCGCGCGCAGAATCCGGAACGCGCCCTGCGGCTCCCCCTCAAAGTACAGCACCGTGTCCACCAGATGCTCCAGCACCTTCGGACCCGCAATCGCGCCCTCCTTGGTCACATGCCCAATTAGAAACAGGGTAATCTCGTGCGCTTTGGCGAGCTGCTGCAGCGCACTGGCACAGGTGCGAATCTGCGACACAGTACCTGGCACCGCTTCGATGGCGGGTGTGGAGAGCGTCTGGATGGAGTCGATGATGGCGGCGAGGGGCTGCTCGCTCTCCAACAGTGCCAAGATGCTCTCCAACTCGTTCCCCGCGGCGACCTTCAGGTTCGGATGTTCGGCTTGCAAGCGGCGGGCACGCAGGCGTAGCTGGCGGATCGACTCCTCGCCCGTGATATAAAGCACCGTGCCGTGCTGGGCGAGCCGATGAGCGATTTGGAGCATCAGCGTGCTTTTGCCGACGCCCGGCTCGCCCCCAATCAGCACCAGCGCGCCGCGCACAATCCCGCCGCCCAGCACGCGATCAAACTCCTCCAAGCCGGTGGGCAGGTGCGTTTCGGTCTCTTCGGGCAAGGCGGTGATGGGCTGCGCCAGCAAGGGCTTCACCGTCGTTTGCCCACCGCCGCGCTTGGGCGACCGTTGCACGACGCCGACCGATTCTTCCTGGAGGGTGTTCCACTCACCGCATTCGGGGCAGCGCCCCACCCAGCGGGGCGTTATATGCCCACAGTTGGCACACACATACTGCACCCGCGCCTTCGCCATCGCATCTAAACTGTACCCCACTGAGTGGATGCTTGTGTACGCAGGCTCCCACTCTCACTCCCCAGATACTACTTCGCAGCTCCAAGGAATATCCAAAACCGTATCGGATGCCTTCAGCCTCAGCGTCCCGTAATAGCGCCCCGCCTTTTGGGGTAAAAACTCAATAACCAACAACACTGAATTACTCTCTTGCTTCGCCGAAACCAGCCGAAACTCCCCTGCCGGCACGGAGGGGGTCAAGAGCTGAACCCTATTCCCCATCTGGTTTGAATTGCTAAAAACAAGTTTTAGCTCTTTGTTGACGCTTCTACTTCACGGAACGCTGTTGGAATATGAGCCCCGCAGCCGCGGCGCCTATCAGCCCTATTGCCAGAATGACCAGCCCTTTGGGTTTAGCCATTTAGAGCCGCCCTCCTACGCCTATAGAAACGGACCCCAACCCCACCTAACACAAGTAGGAAACCTACCAATACCCCAAGGAGCCACCAGGGAAACCGACGCGGTGCAATCGGAACCTGCTTGCCCAGAGTATAGACCCGATTCGCAATATTATCGCTAACATATGCAGACTCGGCGGGAATCGAGAGCCGATAAGCACTATCCTCCACTGGAGGAAGATAATGAACCCTGATTTCCTTCTGCTGAAAAAGGATGTACTCTGATGAAGAAGCAGGAAAGTAGAAAGCATATCTCATTTTTTTAGGCATAGGTACTTTAAATCCATCCTGCGTCCATTCGAGTATCTCTACCACCGCAGCAGCATTTGCTGGCGTAGGTTGATTGTCCTTTATTAACCTGACACTGCCACTATCCGTATATTCAGCTCGGATACAGCGATATTGTAGATCGGGGCTGAACCAAAGCCATACCGTGGACTGTCTTTCGTGATTAATCGCCTTCACCCTATAACACTGATAGGGTCCAATCTTGTCCACACCTTCTGTGATTAGCTTCCACCCTTTTGGAACATCTAAAGGTAAAAGCAGTTTGTCGAACTCCAACAGGCTTCTCATGTTATTTTCGGCGAACAGATAGGCGCGATGCAACCCAAAAAGAGCAAGTAAATCCTGTCCATGAGCACCTAAAATCTCTCGTCCTTCTTCATAGTTACCCAGAAGGACAACATCGTATCGCCAGCCCTGTTCAGGTATGTAATGCGGATGAAAGCGTCGTTCGTCATATATGAACACCCAACGATTGGCATCATATGCCGCCTCCTTAATAAATTCTGAATTAATTTTGTGTCGAAACTCATATGGCGTTCGTTCAGTTGTATCATCTCGAATTCTTCTATACAGAACTAATTTCCTCCTAAAATCTATATGCCATTCGACCTGAATAGATGGATTAATAGATGAGAAATTAGAAGCATCAATTATTTTTGGAGAATTCGGTGGTACTGTTTCAGGAACAAAATTTGATTGACCACTGAGGGGGCCCGGTGCTGTCATCATCGCTATTAATAGTGGCGAAATATGCTTATGGATATCCAAGCGGATATTGAGCCGCTCCATCGATGTGAGCGCACTATCAGCTGCTTCAAGAAGCGTTTGTGGACGTGGTAAAGGCTTACCCGATTGGGTTGACACTTGAGCAACCGATCGCAAAATCTGGGTGGCTGGCAGCGGCTGGAAGCTTTTTTCAATTTGGGATATCAGAAGATATCCAACCAGAAAATACAATCCAACACCAGCCACTACCAGCATCAGGCAACCAGCAATCATCCACCTCAAAATCCTTCCACGCATAGGACCTCCTTAGCCTGGAATATACCCGGTCAGCGGCATGTGGAAATGTATCCATCCCAACGATGGATTCGGATACCACCACACCAACCAAGATACTTGAAGTAGGTGGCGCATACGGCTGAAACGGCTTGGCTTTGCCTGTCTAACGAAGATTGAAAGATGGCTACAAAGGTGCCGCATCTTGGCAATGTGAATCACTGCAATAGGAAAGCAAAGCAGCATTTATCGCCTTCATAGGTACTGGACAAAACCTACCACTCGAAACCGCGTCGTCCATCAGGAAGGCGAAAAAGGCGGATCTTGTCAAGTCGTCTTACGGTACCCGCCTGTGAGTCGATCACAACTGCCTGGACACCATTCGCTATAAATATATTATGGATTAGTATCTCAATATCTTTATCAGATAGATTCTGGCTAAGGCTGAGAGGGAGAACGCAAAAAACAAGCCCCTGCATCACCAAGGCACATCGATGGCGTCCTTTCGCTTGAGAAGCGACACACAAAGTAAACCGTATGTATCCCTCTGGCAGACGCCTTAATTGACTAAAGCTTTTCCCCAGCTCGTGCACTTCTTTTGCTGAACATGCGATCAGTTGATTTTTCTCGGGCAGGTGTTTGAAAAAAAAAACAAGAAGCAGTAATCAGATGGAACAAGTTTCGTCAGAGTAGAAGGACGATAGGCAATAGGCACCTCCGAGGATTGGGACAGTTCAGGAAATCGTTGATGAATAGCGTTCAGAATCTGTTGCAGCTGCTCAAGTGTGACGCGCTCGCGCTCCTCGGCACAGGTATAGTGGTAGAGAGTTTGGGCATCCCTTCGCCGGATAGCCTCCATCACATGCGCTGCAACCACAGCAGGCTCCGAAGGTTGCCAATACCACCAGATGCCTGCGCTCACAACAATCACCAGACAGGTGATAAGAACCATCCAACGCCTTCTGCGCATTGATAGGAAAGCTTCCCTGTGTCGCTGGGTCATCCACTTAATCCCCTATCAACTCTTCATATAGGTTGTATCTATAGTAAATAAATGGTGGAATTACTTTTCTTGAAAAATGACCATCTAAGTGCACAAACAAGTAAAGCCAGCGGTCAGAAGATCTATATTCAGTATATGGATTGTGATGTTCATCATATACAATTTCAAAATTCATCGCAAGCACGCGAAAAAGCGCGTCCTCCCGCTCCCTATGACGCCGTTCTATCTCTGCTATGTCTGGGCTTGTTTCGGCGTCTCGATAAGCATCATAGCCAAGCCAATATTGAGCACAGTTAGATGATCGACAGGCACTCCAAAGTCTTCCTTGCTCATCCAAGCAGGGAAAGGCGCAGAAGTGATTTGGATAACGGCGCATCACAGGCAGCTCATAGGGTGGGATCTTGTGAGTTGGACAGTGAAAGCCACCTGGAAATCGCTTGACATACTGCGCCTTGAACAAATCGGTGGAGTAGGTCATCGCTGGTAGCCCGGCTTCTATAGGATTGCGGGCAGCAGGAGGATCAACGCCTTGATAATCCTGCCGGTAGTTTTCAAGCGCAATCCAGATTTGGCGCAGCTTGCTAGCGCAGGTGGTTTGCAGTGCCCGATCGCGTGAGGGCTGTAAAACTGCCCAAATAATGCCCATCAGAAGTACCAAGATAGCAATCACTATGAGCAGCTCAATAAGTGTAAGACCCCTGCCGTGAAGCTTTCTGGTTTTCACAATCGCAGCCACCTCCGCTGGACCACAAGGGAGGATACTTTTGAAGGCTGATCAATGTCCCATCATAGGCAACCAGATATCGGCGTGGTACGAAGAAGGCATTCCAAGCTGAATGGAGATCACCCTGTTTATCATAGTAGATCTGCAAATTTATCGTCTTACCTTTACTCAAAGATTTCAATAGAAATGATGGTTCACATTTCACCACAATGATCATTTGAAGTGCTTTGCCTGTAGATGATCGTTGGGTCAGGTACCTGGTAAACTGCTTGAGCGATGATTCCGCACATGAACCTAAGAGGATCACCTCACAAGGCGAGGATGCCTCGCTTGGGAATAGCGCTCGAAGTGAATTCGGCATCGGTAAAGGATGACCTAACTTTGGATCCCTAGACGCTCGGCGATTCCATTCATGAGTAATGATCCATCCCTCAAGACGCGCCTGCCAAACGAGCACAGTATTAATAATCGGGCGGCGGGCTGGCTCAACGAATACCAGAGTGACGCTCAAAATCACTCCACAAAGCAAGCAAACCACTTCCAAAAGTCGCCGCCTGCACTTAACTATCCTTAGACGAGAAAGAAGCAATGAGCCATCCCGCATCATTCGATCCCCCATTTCATCGTATTCAGCTGCCAAAGCATCTTCCACCACTATTCGTACCTATAACGACATCGTTCATCACGGCACACATAGAGAACCCAATCTCCTACTATGGTACCACGCTTAAAAAGCACATGACCTGTACAGTCTGCGGTCCGTGATGCCAAAGGTGATGAAGACGACACCGATACAGATAATACCGTTGGAGTGTGAATAGGTCCACCCGGAACAGGTGCAGGTGGTGGTACACATGCATACTTCTCGACCGTAGCTTCGCAGCAGGCAAGAGGCTCCCCACTATGGTACAGAGTGCAACAGGCGAAGAATCTCTGTACGAATTTAAGCACGCATGGTGAAGGGCAATTACCTTCCCAGCAACCCTGAGTCGAACAGACTTGTTCACAGGTGCACGCTTGCTGCGCATGCAGATACACCACCAATAGGTAGCCAATCATTATGGTAGCCACACCTAAACCTACACCCGCTATTCTTTTGAGCCTTCGCATCATCTTCTGTCCACCTCCATATTAATTAACGCTCCCGATGCCCGTTTGGGGACATTAATCCACTACCTCCAGCCGAATCAACACCTGTTCTTGCCAGTACACCCCACCTGATGAGAGACTCAAACCCACCACCTTCTCCTGATAGCCCAACGGTAAACCCCAAGTGCTGACCTGCACCTCCACAGGAAAGCCGTTCAACGGCGTCAACTGCCGATACGGTAACTCCACCACCGTGCAACCACACGAGGGCGTCGCTTCTATCGAAACAGAGCGCAACGACGGCTTGAATACCCACACCCGATGCGAAATCACCTGGTTCCGTTTCACCTTGCCCAAATCCACATCGGCACCTATCAGCCACAGACGCTCCCCCGATACCTGGGAACGAACGCCCAGCCCTATCAACCATATGCCCCCTATCGCTACCAACAGAAGAGGCATAGCGCGCCGCCAAAACGGTAGCGGAACTTCGCGTCCTATCACTTGCCCGCTTTCCATTCAGCCACCTCCATCTATTATAACGCTCCGCATCGCCGATTAGGGACAAAGTCTCAGGTGCGTTATCCCCCCCCCCGCCACTTTGCGCCCACTGCTGCAGCTTTTTGATTGAACGCTGGCAGATTTTCTTGACGCGTTCGGTCGGAATACCCAGCTCCTTGCCGATGGCGTCAAAGGTCTGCTCCCACAAGTAGTGTCGCTCCACAATGGCACGCGCCAGTGGTTTGAGTTGTGCCAGCGTCTGCTCCAGCAGCAGCTGAATCTCCACCTGTTCATAGCCCCTCTCTGCCACCGCACAGAGGCAGCAAACATCCAGCGAGAGGAGGGGGAGTTCCCGCTCGCAGCGGCGCTTGTGGTCGCACAGCACACTCTGACAAGTGCGGTGCAAGTAGGCACGAGTAATGGCTTGCTGACGCCTCTGACAGCGGAGGAGGCGCAGAAGCGTCTCTTGAGCGAGGTCTTCCGCCAAGTTTGGCTCTACTCCATGGGCTAAGAACCAGCGCAGTGCGTCCTTGCGCCATTCCGATTCGGTCAACAGCGACTTCTCTTCACGGTTCATTTGAATCCCCAGAGGTAAGTTTTGTCCAGTGCAAAGTGATTCCTACTTTTGGCAGGACGCGCAGTAGGGAGGGCGAACTCTTTTGGCTATGCAGGTTCTCTTCGCAGCCACTTGGGGATTCGGACAGTTAGCGGTGCAGGAGGCGTGGCGCGTCTGGCAACAGGAGCCGATTGCGGATGCCGAACAGCGTCTGTTGGAGGCGGTGGTCGCGGGGGCGTCGGCGGTGGAGTTAGACCCGACGGTGATGTCGGTTGGGCTGGGCGGGCTACCCAATCAGATAGGCGAGGTGGAGCTGGATGCCGCGCTGATGGAGGGGGCGCGACTGCGCGCCGGTGCGGTCGCTGGGGTTCGTCGCTTCGTGCCCGCCATCCGAATCGCGCAGCGCGTGATGGAGCAGACGCCGCACCTGATGCTCATCGGCGAGGGAGCGGAACGGTTCGCCCTGCAACAAGGCTTTGAACCCCGCTCGCTGCTGACCGAAGAGGCGCTGCGTCGCTGGTTCGAGTGGTATCAAAAGCGGCACGCGCCCGAAGAGGTTTCCACCGTTCGGGCAGCGGCTGCCGATGCGCACGATACGGTGGGCGTGCTGGGCTGGCACGCAGGGCATCTGGTGGCGGCTTGCACCACCAGCGGGCTGGCGTGGAAGATGCCGGGGCGCGTGGGCGATTCGCCGATAGTGGGCGCAGGTCTCTATGCCGATGATGAAGCGGGTGCTGCCGTCGCCACCGGCTTGGGCGAGGAAATCTGGCGGTCTACGCTCTGCGCGCGCGTCGTGGAGTTCATGCGCGAGGGTGTCTCGGCTCAGCGTGCCTGTGAGCAAGCCGTGCAGATGATGCTGCGTCGGCTGCCTGAGGTGGGGCAGCATCAGGCAGCGGTGATCGCGATTCGCGCCGATGGCGACTTCGGCTGCGCCGCCACGCAACCCAACCGCTTCGAAGCCCACCTCTGCCGCGACGGAGAGCTATTTTCCATGAAGCCGTCAAGATAGCCTGCTATCCCTTGGTGAACGGCTGAGAGTGTTCGAAAATGGGGTCAATCACCCCCTCCGTTAGGTTCCCCCTGCCAGCAGGGGGAACCGCTGTTGGGTTCCCCCCGTCCGCGGGGGGAACCTGTAGGAGGGGGGCAAAATCTGCCTCACTTCCAGTTCGCCCAAAAACTGTCGTGTAATGAGGCAGGCAGCGGGAACTGCACGAGTACGCCATGCGCGGTTCCCCTCACGCAGCAGAGCGAACCAACCCCATGCACAGTTCCCCTTGCGCAGTGGGGCGCCCCCCCACACGGTTTCCCTCGCGAAGCGGGGGAAACCTGAAGGAGGGGGGGCAATGCATGAACTTTGCTCGCGCCATTTGGTATTACCGCCAACTGCGCCCCCAACACTTAGCACCCGCTTCCGAAGGCGAACAGCACCTCCAACAGGTCGGCATCGTCCACCACGCTATCGCAATTCACATCGGCAGCGGTGGCGCCTGTCGCTCCAAACTCGAACAGCACCGTTAGCAAATCGGCATCATCCACGCAACCATTCCCGTCCACATCGCCGCCAGAGGGGGAGCAGGGGCGATTCGCTGCCCACTGCACGGCGTTGGTCAGCAGCTGGCGGAAGGTGGGATTCTGGGGAAGGGGGTTCAAGGCATAGCCGGGAGCCACTGACAAGCTCATCACGCGCCCATCCCCATACTGCCACCCCACCACTCCTGCCGCGCTTGGGCGTGGGTAGTCGCTGGAATAGTAGAGCGTGGCGCCGCGCTTGGGCTGCAGGTACGCCTCATGCCCTTCACCCAGTGCGAGCCGAGTGCCCAGACCCCTACCCAGAACGGCATCATTTACCTGCAGCTGATACTGGATAGCCGTTCGATAGAGCGTACTCCCCTTATAGGTGGCGGGGAACAGCTGACGCAGTATCAGGAAACGGTTCCAGCTTTCCACTGCCCAGATGCTCCATTCGAGCGTCACCAGCCCACGCCCGCTTGCCACCCAATCGAGCAGCACTTGCTGTCCCACGAGGGGCATGTCGTCTTGGTAACCCGAGCCTGCCAAGACCGCAACTTGAAACGGGCTGAGGTCCTGGCTGCCGTCAAAGGCTTGGTAGGGCACGCCGAGCATGACCTGCAGCCCGTGCGCACGGAGCGCCTCGGCGAGCGCAGCATCCCGTTCGGGGATACCTGTGCCAAACAGGTACACCCGCTGCGCCGTGCAAAGCGCACAGCCGAGCAGAACTACTATGCCGAAGATGATCGCTCGCATGTCTTCTATCCTTTATCCTTGCGATCGATGTTTTGCCCCCTGTGTTCCCGATTCGATATGCAGGAGATGCATCCTACATGCTGGTCTCAGTGCCACGGAACCGTGATGTGCACGAGGTACTCATGTTCTATGCCGTCGCCTCTCCCACATTTTATCTTACCTGCAAGCAAGGGAGAGGGGCGCGTCCCCATCGATACGCTCCCTGCGCTGGCGCCCATGCAAAATTCGCAGGTTAGAAAAGCCGCTCGGTATGGAAGAATGACATCGGCGGAGCAGGCGAGCAAAGCCATCGCGCTATGGAGTGGGTTGCTGCCTGCCCATAATCCCCATCGGCAGCACGGAGGCGCAGGATGGAGGGGGTACACGCATGGAGGTCTATGCACTTTTTTCGGAAGCGTCCGAGGCACCGAGTGTGCCACCACGGCGACGGGTGCTGATTGTAGATGATGACCATCTCGTTCGGGACGCCCTGCGCTTTGCATTAGAGGACGCAGGCTACGATGTCTGGGCGGTGGCCCATGGTGCGGACGCGCTCGCCGTGCTGGAGAGCCAGGCGGTCGATATCGTGTTAAGCGACATCTTTATGCCGGGCATGAACGGTTTCGAGTTGCTCAAGCAGATACGGCAGCGTCGCCCCGATGTGCCCGTTATCTTGGTGACGGGGTTTGGCAACATCGAGATGGCGCGGCAGGCGCTCAAGGAGGGAGCGACCGATTTCATCACCAAGCCCTATAATGTCAGCGAGATTCCGATTTTAATTGAGCGCAACCTGATGCGCCACACGATTGAGAGTTCCCGCACGCGCGACCTGCAGGAGGAGGTGCGGCGTTCCTATCGCGCCACGCTGGAGGCGTTGCTGGCAGCGTTGGATACGCGCGATACGGAAACAGAGGGACATTCGGAGCGGGTGGCAGCCTACACCATGCTAATTGCCCAGCAACTGAATCTCTCCGAGGCGGAATTGCAGCATATCGAGCATGGGGCATTACTGCATGACATCGGCAAGATTGGTGTGCCGGATCATATTTTGTATAAGCCGGGTCCGCTCACGCCGGAGGAGTGGGAGGTCATGAAGCAGCATCCCGTGATTGGCTATAAGATGTGTATGAAGATAGAGATGTTGCGCCCTGCCGCCCCGATTGTGCTCCATCATCATGAGCGGTGGGACGGCAGGGGCTATCCGTACGGCTTGAATGGAGCCGAGATTCCGCTCGGTGCCCGCATCTTCGCCATCGCCGATACGCTGGATGCGATGACCTCAGACCGCCCTTATCGCAAGGCGCTCTCCTTCGCGCAGGCACGCGAAGAGATAGAGCGCTGCGCCGGCAGCCAGTTTGACCCGGAGTTGGTGCGGGTCTTTCTGGAGCTGCCCGAAGAGCAGTTGCGCGCGATTCGCGAGGTCACGATGTCCCATCGCGAAGCGCGTGCCGCCTAAGCCGATTGGCGCTTAAGCGCGAATGCACGCCGCAGGAGCTCGATTAGGCGGCGCAGCTCCTCAAGTGCTGCCTGGCAAGAGCGACAGGTCTCCAGATGCTTCTCCAGCTGCTCGGCGAGCTCAGGATGCAGGTCGTTCATCAGATAGGCTTCCATTAAAGCCTGGGCTCGCCGACAGTTCATTGCTTATCCTGCCTCCTCTGTGATGGCTCGGACGATAGGATGCGCGCGCAGTTTGGCTAAGGCGCGGTTGATCCGTTTGCGAACCGCTTCCTCGTTCAACTGCATCACTTTGGCGATCTCGTGATAACGCATGCCGTCGCCGTAGCGCATCTCGATCATTTGCCTGTCCTCTTCCGACAGCGTCTGCAAGACCTCCTGCAGCACCATGTAAAGCAGCGTCTCATCCTCATGGGAGGCATACGGCTCCGACTCGGTGTCGGCTTCCAGCCCCAAGGAGCACATCTCCATCTCGCGGCGTCGCTCGCGTAGCCATGTGAAGACCGTATTGCGTACCAACGCCTGCAGCCACGGGTCTAACTTGTCGGAGTCACGCAGCTGCTCCAGACTATTATAGACCCGTAGGAGGCACTCCTGGGTCAGATCTTGCACATCGTCGTCGCCCGTATGCACATAACGGCGCACCATGCGCTCGATGCGCGGTCGCAGCGATGCAAAGAACTGCTGCTCCGCATATTCCGTCGCAAAGCACCTTTCCGCATATGGCATGGTCGAGTCACCTTCCTTCCTTTCGAAGCCCGGCTGCGGGCTTCACCTATTAATGACTCAGAAACGGGCAAAAACCGGACAGGGGTAAAGGGCGAATCGCCCGATTTTGCCCGATTTTCGAGGGGGATTCGGGGCATTTAAAGGCGTTAAAGCGTCCGATCGTGCCTTTTGCTGTGAGAGGAGCGCGTGGGAGAGTAACCTTCCTCTCAAAGCGTTTTCAGCACCGCCCCTTTCCACCAAGCTCTATTATAGCCCAAAAAGGGTCATATTGCCAATAGGATTACGGGCTTATGGCAGTTCCAGAGCCACGCGTACCACGCCAGCGCGCTCGTGGCGTGCCGTGATTTTTACGGTGCCACCTGTCGGTGCATGCACCACCCACTCCACTTTGGCGCGGTCATCCGTTGGGTCGGCATGCCATGTAGTGGGCGTCGAAGGCTTATAGGCACGCCCTTCCAGCTGCCCCAGCTCCTCGCGTGGTTTGCCGGTTCGCAATGTAGCACCTTCAGGTAGCTCAATCTCAGCCACCACGCCGCGTACTACCTTCTTTTCCAACGCTTTCTTGGTGATGTAGGTGGGGAGCCAGCCACTATTTTGCACCACGAGCCGCACCTGATAAAGCCCTTCGCCCAAGGGGGTTGCTTTCGCCTCATAGAGTTCCAGCTTGGGCGAAATGAGCAGGTGCCACACCAGCCAATCGGGAAAGAGGGCAACCTCTTTTTCCAGAAACGGGGGAGGAGGATTGCGCCACGCATACATCACATCCCATCCTCCCAGTTCCACCTGACCCAATTGGGGATGGTCAAACGTATACCAATCCACATAACCCTTGCCGCCCAGCACCTCGTCGCTCCAGCGCAGCAGCTTGAGATCGTCCTCCACCGGATGCTCCCGATACCAGTCGATAAATTTGTAGTCGGAGATACCAGCTTGACGCTGCGGACTCCAGATTTCCACTGTCCACGCGAAGATGCCCAGATGGTCATACAGCCAGTCGTCAAAAACACCTGAGATATACTCTTTGGGGTGATATTTGAAGTCGTGGAACACGCTGATGTTGGGATAGCCGGTGATTTCGGTGCCTTTTGCCCCGATTTTCTGATAGGTCCAGAGGTCTTCCGCAGGGAACGCCTCGTCCGACTGATGGCTATAAGGTCGTAGCAGCACTCCGCCCCAAGTATGGAAGGTGATTCCGCCTGTGATGTTGGGATGTTTCACGATAAAATCCACGATGGCACGGACCTCCGGTTCCGATGTGGGGTAGGGACCGGCACCGGGCTGCTCATGTTCCTGTCGCCAATAGGCAGGGAAGTTGCGGTTCAGGTCAAGCCCCTCCTTTTTCGGCTGAAGCGTTAAGATGGCTGGGTCGAACGGTTCATCGAATCGTCCTTCGGGTAGCAGGCGATAGTAATCGCCGCCCACCTCGTCCGGTTCGCGTCGCACCATCAGGCGTGGTTCTTGCGGGTGCTTTTTCCATGGTCCGTTCGGGTCTGGAATGCGCATCATCAGCATGCGTCCATCGCCATCGATATCCTCCGTCACCAGCCCGCCGATCGGGTCTTCCTCATAGGGGTAGGGGCGTGTGCTGGAGCGGATGATTTTAGGTTTGTCTGCCAGTGCCCATTCGGCGCCATCGGGGTTCACACGCGGGCAGATGTAGAAAACGCGCGTATCCAAGCAGCGTGTGATGGCCGGGTGCGTGCCATACTCATGCACGAGCCGATGAATCAGATAGAGACAAGCCGTGGAGGGGGAGACCTCGCTGGCGTGGATATTGCCATCCACCCAGAGCGCCGGTTTCTCGTTGTCCGTTCCCGTAGCGAAGTTGGTGATGGTCAGCAGCCAGATATCACGCCCCTCATAGCTCTTCCCGATACTCTGTATCCGTACCAGATGCGGATACTCTTCCGCATAGGCGTGGAGAAGGCGTGTTAACGCGTCATACCGATAGTAGGTATCGAATCGCACTGGTGGCATCCTTCACCTCCTGTGAGGCTATTTCGGCTTCGTTGCGCTCCCTCCTGCTTAGCGGGTATCCTATAGAGAGGGGAATTATCCTGTGCGATTATCCGAGTTCAAGCGGTTGATCGAGGCGGAATTTGGACCGAATCTGCGGAACGCCACGCCCGCCAATGTGCGGGAGTTTCTGGACCGCCTGCAGCAGGAGGCTTATGCCGAGCGGAAGACGCCGCGCTATGTGTTGGATGAGGAGCAGGCGCAGTCATTCGAAGAGGTGGTGAAGGACTTTTTCGCACGGGTGCTGGACCTGCCAGAACATGAGGCGGCGATCCTACTGTGGACAGTTGCGTTCGAGCTGGCATTTGCAGCGATCGAGCATCACTATGCCGAGCAACTGGATCCGCTGTTCCGCTCATTCGAGGAGTAAGGCGTTTTGTGCGTGAGTGGGTTCCCATCCCAAGGGGACGAGAACCCACCCGTTGGTGGTTAGCGTTTCATGTTGACCACATCGGCGAGCAGTTCGTCCACCACCGAGACGATGCGGGTGTTCGCTTGGAAGCCGCGCTGGGTCACAATCATATCGGCGAATTCGGCACCAAGGTCCACATTGGACTGTTCCAGGTAGCCGGCGTTGATTTCGCCCAGTCCGGCAGTGGTGGGCGCCCCTATCTGGGGTAGCCCCGAGTTGTCGGTCTGACGCCACAGGTTGTTGCCGAGCCGTTCCAACCCCATCGGGTTCGAGAAGAGCGAGAGCGCGATTCGCCCCATCGGTCGGCTCAGCCCATTGGAAAAGATGCCCTGAATGGTGCCGTCGATACCGATGGCGAATTCCTGCAGTGTGCCCGGTGGGAAGCCGTCTTGATGCACGGGCTGCACGGTTGAATCGGCTGCCAGCGAGGTGATTTGCGAGAGGTCGAGTGTGACAGTGAAGGGAGGCGCCCCATTAGTGGGGGTGATGGTGATTTGCTGGTTGGCACCGCCGATAAGGTTGCCGGATGCGTCGAAATAGAGGCGCGTATTGCTGCCCGTGCTGAAATCCCCGACGGAGGTGCTGCCCTCGGTGGCGCTCCACTCCCACGACATGACCGCGCCCGGTGGGGGTGAGCCTGCTGGGGGAGACTGTCGGTTAGAGAAGGTGAGCGTGATGTCATGCGCACCACCCAGGGAATCATAGACTCGAATAGTAGCCGAGAAAGTGTCGGTGCTGGCAGCGTTTGCGTTCAGATTGCCTGTGTAGACCACGCGGCTTGTTTGGCGCACGGCGGCTTGCGCCCCCACGGGGAACTGCAAGACCGAGGAAGCGGTGATGGATTGGTTCGTGTCGATGGCGCCGCTGGCATCCGCCCGCCAGCCCAGCACCTTCCAACCGGTGCCGCGGTGCACCAAGAAGCCGTCGGCGTCTAAGGCGAATGCCCCATCGCGTGTGAAGACGATATCGCGTCCGTTGGTCAGCATAAAGAAGCCGTTGCCCTGAATGGCAAGGTCGGTGCTACGCCCGGTTAGCTCCAACGCGCCTTGCAAGGGCAGGGTGTCAATCGCCCCCACCTTGACGCCGGAGCCAACCTGCATCGGATTTGTGCCACCCAACACACCCGAAGGGCGACTGGCTGCCCGCAGCGTCTGCGAGAGCAGGTCCTGAAAATGCGCCCGTGCGCTCTTGAACCCAATCGTGTTGATGTTCGCGATGTTGTTGCCGATGACATTCATCTTGATTTGGTGCGCCTTCAGACTGGCGACACCCGAAAGCATTGCCTGCCACATGGTCTCAACCTCCTGATTAACGGATAGTTCGGATCGATTCGAACGGTACCAGTTGATTCTCCACCCGTAGGTAGACTCGTCCTCCGCTCATTTCGACTGCTTCCACCTTCCCACTAAGGCGCGTGCCGGAGGGCAACAGTGCTTCCACCTCACGCCCGATGAGCGCAGCGGCTTGGAAGGTGGTCACGATTTGTCCCATGCGCTCCACGCTCTGGGCGGTGTTAAGTTGCGCCATCTGCGCCAGAAAGTCGCGGTCCTTGAGCGGGTCGAGCGGGTTCTGCGAAGTGAGTTCCACAATCAGCAATCGCAGGAACTGATAGGTGTCCAGCGCGGCGCGCGCGAACGCGCTCGTTCCTGCACTGGCACTTGAGTTTACAGCCATCACCTGCATCGTCGGTATCCTCCTTAGGCATAGGGTTCACGCCCAGACACTCCATTGCCCAAAGAGGTACGCGCTCTCCATAGCGGCTCGAGGGCGTGAGGGCGATTCGGAAGAGGGCAGGGAAGGCGGTGGCATATAGCGTGCCTGTGCGAATGCCTCCCGCATACCCGCATTGACTTCGAAATGCGCAAGATGTAAGCCACGCGCAGCCAACTGCTCACGCAGTTGCTGTGCTTGTTGCTCCAATGATTGACGGGTTAGGTCGCGTTCTGCTGCAAGCCAAGCATGAACCGCATTACCATCCACCTGAATGCGTATCTCTACTGTGCCCAGCTCAGGTGGGTTAAGGCGAAGGTGCACAGCCGATTCCTCCCGGTGAAGCATCAGATGCTCTATCAGCTGAGCAATCTGTTCATGCGGCGGAGGTGATGATATGGTTGCCGATCCCGCTGGGGAGGCATTGGTGGCATCGATTGGTGTGAAGTGAAGGGCAGGGAAGGGTAGAGTGTGATCAGGGCTTGTATCGACAGCTGAGCGTGGAGGATGAAGTGCCTCGACGCGCTTCGAAGGGAAGGAAGCAGGTTCCGAGAGCGATTTGCCGCCATCAACGGCTCCCTGATGTTCAGGCATGTCGGAACCTGATTGCATAAAGTATAGGTTATTGGTTATTTCTTGTATCCTGCCATGCTCATCACCCAACAGCGAAGCCACGCGCTCGATGTCACTTGAGTATAACTTTTGACTATTTTCTTGTATAATACTTTGTGTGTCTTGGCATATATCACTTTCTTGCCAATCGGTATTCAATCGGTTTATTTCTTGTCGATTCGGGAGGAAAAGAGGCAGGGGAGCAGGGGCAATTGGTGCCGTATCCCCAGCTCCCCATTTCCCACCCCCAAGGCGCGTGGGCGTTGTCTCTTTAGATTCCGCGAAAGGCAGCACAGGCGGTAGGGTGATGGGCAGCACCGTAGGGGCTATGGCAGCGGGCTCGTTTCGTGTCGCGCTTTGACAATCCATCTCATGGGCAACTGGCTCGCGGACGGGTATGTCTAAGTCGCCTCCTGTATCCGTTAGGAAAAGAGCAAGCAATTGGGCAAAGCCCCCGCTGCTATCAGGAGCCGTCTGCATTATCGCCTGTGTAGCAGCCCCCGTCGGTGTCGTGATGCGCAGCCCGATGGTCTTTGGCATCAGGGGCTATTATCGGAAAGGGCTTCTGCCTCTTTAGAGGCGATAGGGCAGGGGATTATGGCGTGGCGCCCAACGCTTGGGCGAATTTGAAGCGCCCATCGGCAAGAAGCGCCACCTCGCCTGCTTCTGCCATCTCGACGGCAGTCAGGGTGAAGGTACTCCCTGCTACAACGGGGATAGCAAAAAATCCTCTGCGAGCAATAATCTGGGCGCGTGCTTGTGCCCTGTCTACATCGGATTTATCCGCCACCCAAGAGATTTCCAGTACCGCGATAACGGGCAGCCGATCGCTTTTGCGCATCCCATAAACATAGAGATCAGCGTCGTAGAGTGAATCGGCTTCCTCAGGTGAAAGAGGGATACGGGTTTCCAGCATCTGTTCCAGCGCATCGGGTGAAAGCACCTTGACCCCTGTTAAATAGCGTCCGAAAATAGCCGGGGCGCGGCGGTAGTAAAAATCCTCCAGCGACCGCCCCTTTAGCACACTCAGATCATCTTTAATTGCCTTGATATCCGCCTTGATAATATCGATTTCGCGCCACACACGCCCAAACTGCTCGGTGAATTCAGCATGCATCTCGGCGATTCGCTGCTCGATATGGTTCATGCGCTCCTCATGGGCCTTGGCGATTGCGTACATCTCCTGCCGTAGCGTCTCGATGCGCTCCAGCATTTCCTGTCGGAGTGCTTCAATACGAGCGAAGACCTCCTGCCGAAGCGCTTCGATGCGCTCCAACATCTCTTGCCGAAGTGCCTCGATGCGCTCCAGCATCTCTTGCCGAAGTGCCTCGATGCGCTCCAACAGCTCCTTTCGGAGGGTTGCAATCTGCTCCTCATGCTCAGCGCGTTGCAAGGCAATCTGGCGTTCCAACCGTGCCATCTGCTCCTGATGCTCTTGTCGGAAGGCAAGCATCTGGGCGGGCAGCTCCAGCACGGCAGGGGGTAGCAATGCCGCCAGCAGTGCATCGCGCCACTCCGGATGCTCCCGAATCGCCTGGATGAGTTCATCAACCTCTTCGAACTTCATGCCTTACAAGATTTTACCCGAAGTCGAGTCAGGTACACTTCAGATGATGGCACGCTGGGAGCTACTTGCCACGGTGGTTGAGCATCGGCGCCGCGCCCCGGAACAGTATGAACTGATTCTGCATGCGCCACCTATTGCAGAGACGGCGCAGCCAGGTCAGTTTGTGATGGTGCGCCCGATGGAAACTCATGCACCCTTTCTACGACGCCCTTATAGCATTTTGAGAGCGAATCCAGACAAGGGGATTATCAGCCTCTTCTACGCGGTGCAAGGCATTTTCACGGAGCTGCTTTCGCTCAAGCCAGTGGGATCAAGTATCCGAGTGCTGGGACCGCTGGGCAACTGGTTCCAGCCCGTGCGCAATGCGGTGCGGCATATTCTGGTGGCAGGTGGCTTCGGTGCGCCTCCCCTCTGCTTCTTCGCGTCGCGCTTGGCGCCGTCCCTTCGCGCAGGGGAGCGCCTTGTTATTCTGGCAGGCGCGCGCAGCCGCGACTTGCTGGTTGGGCTGGATGAGTTTCGCGCACTGGGCGCCGAGGTGCATGTCTCAACAGAAGACGGCTCGCAAGGATACACAGGACGCGTGACCGACCTGCTTGCTCAACAGCTATCGGAGCCAACGCCCACAGCCGTGTATGCCTGTGGACCGAACGCTATGTTAAAGTTTGTAAGCGAAATTTGTATTCAATATGGCGTGCCGTGCCTTATCTCGGTGGACACCCCGATGCCTTGTGGTGTAGGGGCATGTCTGGGCTGTGCGGTGCGGGTTGCGCTACCAGAGGGAGGGGTGTGGATTCGCCGTGCTTGTGTGGAGGGTCCTATCTTTCGCGCCGAGGAGGTGGTTTGGGGATGAGCAAGCGACCCGAACTGCAGGTACAGCTCGGACCGCTTTCACTGCCCAATCCCGTATTAGTTGCGTCAGGTACTTTTGGCTACGGACTGGAATTTGCTGACCTGGTAAATCTCTCCGAGTTAGGCGGGATTGTGGTGAAAAGCCTTACACTGGCACCGCGAGTGGGCAATCTACCTCCGCGCGTTGCGGAAACACCCGCTGGCATGCTGAACTCCATCGGTCTCCAAAACGAGGGAGTCGAAAGCTTTATCGTCGAAGTGCTACCTCGCTTACGGGAGTATGGCGTGCCGATTATCGCCAGCGTGGCAGGGGAGACTCTCGAAGAGTTCTGCGCTGTTGCGGAGCGGCTGGGGCGTGCGCAAGGCATTGCGGCTCTGGAACTAAACCTCTCTTGCCCCAATCAAGCGCGAGGGGGCTTAGCATTCGGCATCGATCCGCAGGGGACCGCTGCCGTGGTGCGCGAGGTTAGGCGACGCTGTGAGCTTCCCTTGATTGCTAAGCTCTCACCGAATGTAACGGACATCGTGCCTATTGCGCAGGCAGCCTATGCGGCGGGCGCCGATATTTTAAGCCTCATCAATAGCGTGCTGGGTCTGGCGGTCGATGTGCAGACTCGGCGATTCAAACTTGCCAGTCGCAGCGGTGGGCTGACAGGTGCGGCTATCAAACCGATTGCGCTCTATCATGTTTGGCGTGTGCATCAAGCGATGCCCACCGTGCCTCTTATCGGCATCGGCGGCATTATGAACTGGGAGGATGCCGTGGAATTTCTCCTTGTGGGCGCAAGTGCCGTCCAGATTGGCACCGCAAACTTTGTGCAGCCCACCGCTTGCATCGAAGTGCTTCGCGGGCTGGAACAGTATCTGGTAGAGCAGGGGATCGAGAGTGTTCACGCGCTGGTGGGTTCTGTACAGGATATAGGCTAAAAGTTGAACTTTTCAAGTGTGGAGCGCGTCCTCAATGGATTGGAGCAGGCGAATCGCTTCGCTTTCGCTGAGAGTAGGTTGTTGTTGTGCTTGGTGCAGCGCGGTGAGGGCGCGATAAAGTTCCGAATCGGGGGGCAGTGCCTGCAGCAATTGGAGCAGGGTCGTGCCTGCAGGCAAACCCAGCCGCTTGCAAAGGCGGCGCCGCACATCCTCCAATACAATCTCCAGCGCAGGCTGAACTGCACGGGCACTGGCATAAAGACCCGTCAGGGCATCCACATATTCACCCAGCGACGGGGTGCGGGGACGGGCAGGGCGGGGGAGACCAAACCGACGCCCCACACTATACATCACCAAAGCAATTAGCACCATCAGGTGCGCAAAAGCCACCTTGAGCGCAACGGGCGCGTAATCCCAGAAGCCCTGCCGTTGCAGGCTATATTCCAGATCACCCTGTCCCGCATCATCAAAATAGATGGTGCCGCCGCGAGGCAGTCGCCAGCGAGTGAAAGCGAGGATGAACGCGCCATTATCACCCCGTCGCAGATGGGCATTCGTCAACCAGTCGCTATCCACACACTCCAGAACAAGCCCCTTGCCACGATAATGAAGCGCCACCGCAACGCCCGTCGTATCGCCTATCAACGGCACCCAGCGGGCATCGTGCGCCTTGAGCCGTGTGCCGCGCTCGCCCATTTCCACTGTCGCGATGCCCTCCATCCAGCGGGGTATGAGTAAGGGGCGCGCTTTGAAACGCGCCGATGCCGCAGAATGAAAGGGTGGGGCAGGGGGATCGAAATGGGGCAGCAGCGGCTCCTCTAACCGCATATCGTTGCCCAATAACACCAGCACCCCACCCGCCTCGACCCAGTGCGACAGGAAGCGTCTATCCTCTTCTGTCCAGTGGTCTCGCAGGTTCATCATCACGAAGGGGGAGTAGGGGGGGAAGATGACCAGCATGTCGGCATCACGAGGCAGGTAGCGGAATGTCCGTTTCAACGAGCGCACTTGGTAGCCGTTGCGCTTGAAGAGCTTTGCCAAGCCTCTGGCACCCATCGAATGGCGGCTGTAGCTCAGAGGGGCAGGTGAAGCCGTGGGGTCCTCCAGACTTGACAGCATCCAGAGGCTATACCAGATGAGCCCTGCCAGCCCGATAAGCAACACGCCTAAGGTCAGTCGTTCACGCCACTCTCTGCGCATCGCTTCGCACCGTTCGGCTGAGTGTTTCGAAAGCCGCCTCGAACTGGCGGACATCCTGTTCGGTGGCGGTGTCGTTTCCGTACCAGAGGTAGTCGAAGCGGAGGGTCAGCGGTTGCAGCAGCCGATACGCTTGCTCGCGCACGGCAGGGTCGGGCAGGGTGGGGGAGCGCAGACGCATCAGATGCTCCCAGTTGGTGCGCGCCGGGTCATAGTCCAGCAAGCGCGCCTCATGCAGAAGGCGCAACAAACCCAGATACAGGGCACGCACCGCCGAACGCAGGTCGCCCTGTGCCAGCAACTGGCGCGCCAGCGCACGCCACTCAGCCGAAGAGAGGAGACGCGCATCGAGCAGCTCATCCGATGAAAGCGGGGAAGGGGTGCGGCGCACCCGACGCCATTCCAACCGACCCAGCAAATAGGACGCACCAAACGCTATCAGCAGCACCAGTATCGCGATAATCACCCACTGCACAACCACGCCCCATCCGCCCGCACCTGCACCCCCCAGACCCCTTAGCACGCGGTTCAACCATCGGAAAAACGCGCCCAGCGCTCTGCCGATTGCCTCACTGATGCGCTCATAAAACGGCTTGGGAGGAGGCTGCATATCGGGTTCCGCAAAGATGCTCCGCAATTGTGCCCGCACCTCATCGGGATTCGGAGCGAGCGCGCTGCCTGAGAAGGTCGCCTGATAACTCTCTATCTCCCGTAGTGCGCTGCGCAGGGCACCCGCACCACCGCCCAGGCGCACTCGGTCTATATGTCGCTCGATGGGGGCGCGCACCTCCATCGGCAAGGTACTAAGCGACCGGCGTGCCTGCTCCAAAAGCCGCTGACGCTTCGCTCCTTGTGCCTCCTGCGCTTGCTGAATCAACCGTTCTGCTCGCTCCAGCGCGCTCGGCACAGGCTCTTGGGCGCACTCCACCCCGAGCAATAGGCCCAGCATCACAAGCAAAAAGCCTCTCATGAAACCGATGCCCCCTCTTGCATCAGCACCTGTTCGATGTCCAAACCTTCGTAGCGATAGCGCAAGTCATAATAGAGCAAAATGCTACTCATATACATCATCGGCATCAACAGCACAAAGCCTGTGTAATAGAGTAGATTGAACAGCTGGGTGAGCGTTGCGTTCCAACGCAAGTAAAAAGCCTCCAAATCGGAATACATCGCAATCAGCCCAGCGGCGATGCCAATAATGATAACAACCAATAGATACGCCGCAAAGTAGACCACCGTCTGAAACCCAATAAACGCCAGATAGCTCAACACCGCATGGCGATAATTTTTACCCACTAATTGGAAGGCGCGGTTAAAAGCGGTGAGCGCGTCGGTATGGGGCTCCAGCACCACAATCGGCGGCAGAATGGCAAACCAAACGGTTGCCATCGCGACCGCCACCACCCAGAGAATGCCGAGAATCAGTGCGCCCGATAAGCCCAGTATCAACCCCACCGACGCTCCTGCGCCCGCAGCGCCAGCACCCACTCCCACAAACAGCAACACAATCAATATAATGAAGAAAATGCCTATCGCCAGGTTGATGCCTCCCAAGGCGATAAAGGCTAATAGCTGATTGGCGATGAGATGCCAGAAGCGGGGCTTGAGACGCTCCCATACAGTGCGCGGGGTGATGGGCGCCTCTTGCAGGCGCATCTGCGCTATCAGGGCAATGATGGCGGCGTGCAGGGCAGGTGCCACGAAAAAGTAGGGATAGGCGAGGCATGTCGAGCCGGCTTGAATGAGGTCGGCAGGTGAGAGTGGCTGGGGCGCACGAGCGGTGGCGTTCAGCAACGCGATGGGAATCAGCGTGAGCAGAAACAGTCCCAGCAGCGGCGCATAGAGCAGAACGGAGGCTTTCGCCATCAGCGCGAAATTCTCGCGAAAGAAGGCGACCGCATCGTCCATCATCTCGAAGGGCGACATCGGGCGCGTGAGCCAGTGGAAGCGGGAACGCCGAAATTCCAGCTCACCCGCCACGCGCCAATCGCCCGCTGCCGTCTCTTGATGCCGTTCCATTCAGCACACTGTTTCGCTGTCAACGCCGCTGTTCCTGTTTAAGAGTTGTGCCACTTGGGACCGTAGGAACTCCAGTTGCTGTTCGGGGGAGGGCAGGGCAAGGATTTGTTCGGCTGGGATTACGGAGCCAAACTGAACCGTGATGACACTAAATGATGGTCTTGGGAAAAGTTTACCGTACGGGATCAGCCGTTCGGTGCCACTGATGCCCACTGGCAGCACAGGCGCATGGGTCTGACGCAGAATCAGCAGCACGCCGGGCAGAAAGGGCATCAGTTCGCCTGTTTCGCTGCATTCGCCCTCGGGGAAGATGCCCATCGCCTCGCCGTCGCGCACCGCTTCAATCGCGCCCATCAGGGCAGCTCGGTCTGCTGAACGCTGACGCACGGGGATGGCGCGCGCCAGGCGTACAATCGCCCCGATTAGGGGTAGCCCGAACAGGTCGGCGCGCCCCATAAAGCAGATGTGGCGCGGCGAGGCGTACCACAGCACGATGGGGTCCGCGACGGAGATGTGATTGGCAATGACAATAAGACCGCCGCGTTTGGGCATGCGCTCGCGTCCTTCGATGCGCAGCCAGCAAAACAGCGGGAATCGCAGCAGAATGGCGAGTAACACTTTGCAGAGGGCGAAGGCGAACGGGAACAGCAGGCGGTGCAGGAGCGAGATGTGGCGGCGTCGCATAGAGTCCGATAAGAAGGATTATGTTAACTATAATCCTCGCTCACGCCCGCCGCCTCCAAAACCGCCTCTGTCATATAGATCGGCGCGTTGAAGCGGAGCGCGATGGCTATCGCGTCGCTGGGACGCGCATCGATCTCGATTTCCTGCTCGTCCTCGAGGTTTTTGCGCACCGTCAGAAAAATTTTCGCGTAGAAAGTCTCGCGCCAGAGGTCATCGATGACCACGCGCTCCACACGGGCGCCCAGCCGATCCAGAATGTTGCGCATGAGGTCGTGCGTAAGCGGTCGTTGTGGCACGGTACCGTGCAGTGCCAGCGCAATCGAGTAGGCTTCGAACTGCCCGATGAGGATGGGCACACGCCGTCCGTAGTTATCGCGCAATTCGACCAGCGTGTAGCGCGGCTGCCCCGGTTCCTGCCGTTCATAGACGCCCGTGATACGCACTTCCAGTTCGCGCCCGCGGTCATAGGGTGCCGGCTCTTCGAGTTCGTCTTCGAAGCCGGGGACATCGCCGAGCAACCGGCGCAATTCTTCCACGGAAGGCTCCTCTTCCTCCACGAACGGCTCCTCTGGCTCCTCGTCCGGGTCTTCATCGTAGCGTCGTCGGCGCTCTTCGTCTCGCATAATCGCTCACCTCCTTATGTGGTTTGCACGCGCGACACGACCTGCTGCAGGAATTCGCGGTTGGAGCGCGTGCGTTGCAGTAGTCGGATGAGCTGCTCGGTCGCCTCCACCATATCTTCCTGATTCGCCAGCAGGCGTCGCAGTTGCCAAATAGCCATCAGCTCCTCTTTAGGATACAGCAGTTCCTCGTGTCGAGTGCCCGACCGCTTCACATCGATGGCGGGAAAGATGCGTCGCTCAGACAGCTCGCGTGAGAGCACCAGCTCCATATTGCCCGTGCCCTTGAACTCTTCAAAGATAACCTCGTCCATGCGCGAGCCGGTGTCGATGAGACAGGTGGCGATGACGGTCAGGCTACCGCCCTCTTCGATGTTGCGGGCTGCGCCGAAGAAGCGTTTCGGGCGATAGAGTGCGGCGGGGTCCAGACCGCCCGATAGCGTGCGTCCACTGGGGCTTGTGGTTAGGTTCGAGGCGCGCCCGAAACGGGTCAGGCTATCGAGCAGCACCACCACATCTTTGCCCTGTTCCACCAATCGCTTCGCCCGCTCCAGCACCAGGTCTGCCACGCGCATGTGGTTTTCAGGCGGCTCGTCAAAGGTGGAGCTAATCACCGTGCCGCGCACCGAGCGGCGCATGTCGGTGACCTCTTCAGGTCGCTCATCGATGAGAAGCACCAGCAGTACCACCTCAGGGTGGTTGGCGGTGATGCTGTTGGCGATGGATTTCAGCAGGGTGGTCTTCCCTGCTTTTGGCGGCGCCACGATGAGCGCGCGTTGCCCCTTGCCGATTGGTGCAATCAGGTCGATGATGCGCCCCGAGATGTTATCGGGTGTGGTCTCCATCACCAGTCGCTGATTCGGATAGAGGGGGGTTAGCTGTTCGAAGTCTTTGCGGGCGCGCACGCTGTCAGCTGGCACGCCGTTCACTGCTTCCACGCGCAGCAGCCCGTAATATTTTTCACCCTCTTTGGGCGGGCGTGCCACCCCGAACACCAGGTCACCCGTACGCAACCCGAATCGCTTAATCTGCGACTGGGAGACATAGACATCCTCGTTGGTGTTCTGCAGGTTGGGATGGCGACGCAGGAAGCCCCAGCCATCGGGCAGTATCTCGAGGATGCCCCAAGCGTACTCGGTGCCTGGTTCTTTATTGGTGACCTGCAGGATGCGGTATGCCAGCTCGCTCTTGTCCTCGGTGTCGAGTTCGATGCCGAGCCGTTTGGCGCGCCGCTTCAGGTCGCTCAGCGGCTCTTGAATCAGGTCGCGGTAGGTAGGCTCTTTGACCCGTACAGGTGTCGCCTCTACAGGCGTGGTGGCGACGGATGGTTCCTCTGCCAAGAGCATATCGGCAGGTGCGCCATCGCCCCCCAAGCTATCCGCTGAATCCTGTTCGGGGCGCGTCTCCGTAATGAGCGTTTCCGACGGCTCCTCCAGAGTCGTGGTCGTGGTGCGTGTTTTCCTTCTCATAGTCGTACCCTTCTGTTCCGCAAAGGCGAGCCGTTATGCTCGCCAATCCGTTTCTGCTTCTTCTGGGTGAGGGGGGTGCCTCCATGTTCTATTTTACCCCATCAGCCGTCCGATTTGCAACTCCCCCCTGCCCTCTTCCCTACTCCGGGTCATAATAGGTATCACCCGTGACGGGTGGAAACCAGCCAATCTGGTGCGCTGCCGGGTTGGCTTCGGGATAGACACCACTCTGTTCAACAGAGGCTCCCCGCTTCAGCGGACGCACATGCCCGTCCACGAAGGAGACCAAAGCGATGCCGTGATGCCGAAAATGCACCGATGGGTCTAACGGGTAGATGGCGTTGGGCACGCGGCGCAGCACATCGGGTGGGGCGATGAGAAAAGTATATTCCGCCAACCCTGTGCCGATATCCAACGCTCCATCCGCAAACATCGCCGTCTCGGCAGGTTTCATGATCTCTGCCTCCGAAAGCGAGCTGTCGTAGGCAGGCAACCCCTCGGTATAGCCCATAAACCAGAGCCGTGTTCCGACCCCGATATCGTTGTAGACATAGCCTCCCGTGCCCATATCAAACCCTACCTGCGTTTCGAAGGTAGGGCATCGGCGCAATAGCCCGCCATCCTTGAGGTAAGGCACCAACGGACCATCACGCGGTTCGAACCGCCCTGCACGATTGCGTATACCGAACCAGCGTCGCTGGTCGCGCAGAAATTCGGGCGCCGCCGGCACGAAGTAGCCGTCCCAATCCGCGGCATACAACCGATTCGCCATCGTCAGTTGGCGCAGATTGCTGACGCACACCGTGCGCCTCCCCTGCTCTTTTGCTTGCGTCAGCACGGGCATCAGCATGGCGGCTAAAATCGTGATGATGGCTATCACGACCAGTAGCTCCACCAGCGTGAATGCCCGCGTGCGCATCGCTTACTGGCTTGAACCACCCGTCGTGCCTCCAGGCGGGATGCGAATCGGTGTGGTCTCCACAAAGGCATAGAGCATCCGGTTCGATGCCGCCACATAAAGCACATCAACATTACCTGCAGGGGTTGGGATCGAAGCCAGCACGGGTGCGACACGAATGGGGGCGCCCAGATTGCGCCGCCACAGAATCGTGCCATCTGGGTTAAAGGCGTAGAGTATGCCTCGGTCATCCCCAATGAAGAGCCGCCCGTTTCTATCGATGGTGGGCGTGCAACGGCTCACAGTTCCAAGGGCGCGTTGCCATTTGACCGTGCCATCTGCAGCGCGAATGGCGACCAGTGTGCTGCGATTCGTGCCAGTACGCGTGACGACATAGAGCGTCTCTTCGTTGCCGTTCTGCGGGTCTGGACCGAGAGAAGGTCCTGCCATGATGGGCTGCCCCAGCTCCGCCACCCAGCGCTTAGCCCCACCATTCAGTGCGTCCACGGCATAGACACGCCCAGAATTGGTCGCACAGAGAAAGATGGTCTGGTTATCGGTACTCATCACGGCTGGGCGGTCACATGTATCGCTGTCGATGGGGGTTGTGTCTTGAGGATTAGCCCGGCTTAAACCCGCAAGAGATGCTCCCCACAACACGCCGGGTGCACCCAGGGCGGTCATATCGATAGCGAAAATCTGGGCTCCTATCTGGTTCGTCGAGTGGTGGACCGAAATCATGAGGTCAGAATATAGGGAGGAACCTGTCAGTCCGTAGACCGCTCCAGCAGGAGGTGTGGTATCTGGGCCAATAATAGGGGCGTCAACATAAAGATGAGGAAAGCTTTCGTTGCCTGCTACTACCCAGAACACCATTACAGGGCGTATCCACCCGGCATTATCGCCCAACAGAAAGTAGCCCGAAGTGCCGTCTGTGTAGGCAGTTAAGCCGGAGTGATAGGCAGGAAGCCCCACATTCCCTACCCAGTATAGAGGCCTTAGCCCAAGAGGATCGGGGCTATAAACGGTCACATCGTACTGCCCTCCTGTAAACACAAGCACTGGCCAGTTGCCAATAACATCCACAAAATCGCCATTATCGGAGCGGACATAGACCGCCGTCTGAAAGATAATGGGCGTGGTTGCCTGCCCCCAGAAAGGACCTATGCTGCCTAAGAGCGTGCCACCCAGGGCGTCATAGAGCCGATACTGAGTATAGCGTAGCTCCGTCGAGTAAGGATGAACTGGGGTCCAAAGAACAGCAGCATTATCCACCAGGGGTTCGTCAATTAGCCCACCCGGGCGGAACCACAGTACACGCGGATTAGTCGGTCCTTGCGCGTTGGGGTTATAGTGGCTATTTCGAAGATCGTTACCCCACTTCGCCCATAGCAGATCGGGTGCAAATATCTGCGGCACAAAACCTGCATCAAACTGGGCGTAAGTCAAGCCCAGCCCACAGATGAGCACACCAACAAACCAGAGCCGAAACGATTTCATCTCGCACCTCCTAATACCTTGCGGGAATGACGCGCACATGCGTATAGATGTCGCCTGCCACGACCACACCTGTATAGGTGTAGCTGTAGTTGCCCTCGACATAGATGAGCGTCCCTATCCGATCTGGCGGTGCCCCCGGATTGGGGCGTTGACTCGCACCCGGCGCATGATCCTCAATCAGCAGTACCACCGTGCCCTGCTGCTCCACCTGATTCGGCGGATTATTGTTATCATACCGCAAGGCTCGCGCACGGAATATCAGCAGAGAGCCTTTTCCCCCTCCCCGCAGATAGCCAACATCCATAAACTGCCCGTTTTGGATATTTGCTTCCGAGCCGTCCGCGGCAATCTGGATCATCGCATTCGGTGCAGGCGGGGGAGCTGGTACCACACGGAAACGGAAATAAACGGCATTATGCGTGAATCGCCCATTTTCCCACAGTTGCAACGCACGAAGTGCCATCTCCGCATTGACCGGACCACCCTGATTTGTCGCTAAGCGCGCCCCATTCCGCATAAAGGGGGGTGGTCCTCCGGGAATCTCGGGATCACTCACAGGTCCGAATACTCGCGCCGTCATGATCACCATCGGCCGCCCACCAATCTGGGCAATCACTGGCGCCAGCAGCACCAAACTCGCTACAAATGCTATCCCAAACGCTCGTCTCATCGCATACCTCCTTGTAGCAGGTTCGACAACTGCCGTTCGATTCCTGCTCGATGGCGTGATTCCTACTGCCAAACCCTATTATACCTCGCATATTAGACAGGCGAAACGGCGAAAGGGTTTCGCTTCAAGCAGGATTCGAGGGGTAAAGGACGAATCGAGCCGATGTGATGAGCGAGCGGTTAAGAATCGGTTTTGTCGGCAGCGGTTTTGTGGCGCGATTTCACGCCCAAGCGTTCGCCAGCGTTCGCAACGCTGAGATTACCGCCATCACCAGCCGAAACCTGCAGAGTGCGGGCGAGCTGGCACGCTATTGTCATGAGCTGGGTGTGGGTCAGCCGAGGCTCTATACCGATGTGCGCGACATGGTACGCGACCCGGAGGTGGATGCCATCTGGTTCCTTGCACCCAACCATGTGCGCGTGGAGTTTATCGAGGCGATAGCCGACGAGGTGCTTCGTGGGCGTGCCACGCTGAAAGGGCTGGCAGTCGAAAAGCCCCTGGCACGCAATCTGAAAGAGGCACGCCAGATTCTCCAAGCGGTCGAGAGGGCGGGCATCCCCCACGGCTATCTGGAGAACCAGCTCTTTGCCCCGGCGGTTGTACGCGGGAAGGAGTTGCTCTGGCGTCGGGGCGCAGCCATTGCGGGCGAGCCGTATCTTGCTCGCTGCGCAGAGGAACACAGCGGTCCACACCGCGCTTGGTTCTGGCGGGGTGATTTACAAGGCGGCGGTGTGTTGAACGACATGATGTGCCATAGCGTCGCTGCGGGCTGGTATGTGCTGACCCCACCTGATCAGCCCCTTACAGCCCTTGTTCCGCGCTCGGTCTCGGCTCAAATCGCCTGCTTGAAATGGGCACGACCCGAATATGCGCAGCGATTGCGCCAAACCTATGCCCACGAGATGGAGGTGGACTACACGCGCCATCCCGCGGAAGATTATGCCGCTGCCCGCATCGCCTTTGAAACACCCTCTGGCAACCGCGCGCTGGTGGAAGCCACTACCTCATGGTGCTTCGTGGGACCAGGCTTGCGCCTCACCTTCGAAGTGTTGGGACCCGAATACATGCTGGCTATCAACACGCTGGCAGGCGAAGGCACCATCTTTTTCAGCCGCCAAATCCAAGGCGCAGCGGGCGAAGACCTGGTCGAAAAGCAGAATGCCGAACAGGGGCTAATGCCCTATCTGGCGGACGAAGCGCATACCTACGGCTATATCGCCGAGAACCGCTATTTCACCGAGTGTTTCCTGCAGGGCACGACGCCCTTCTGCACACTGGAGTATGGGGCACGCATCACGGAGCTGTTGATGGCAGCTTATCTGAGCGCAGAAGAGCGGCGCACCATCGACCTCCCCTGCCCCGACCTGGAAACCTTCGTGCCCGCGGTCGCACAAGGACGCTGGAAAGGGTGAGGGTCAGAGGCTCACTTTGTGGTATAATCTTGCCGATGGCTATCGAATCCAAACCCAAGCAAAGCGTATCGCTCAGCGAGTATGGGGAGGAAGCCATCCGATACTGGCGCGAGAGGTTATCCGATGGGAGCAGCTTTAGTCGCTCACTAACGAATTAACTTCCCCGTGATGAGCTTGTAAATATCCAACGAGAAGACGGTTAGGAAGAGCGCCAGCACAATCACCAGTCCGACGGCTTGCACGCGCGCCATCGCCTCTGCACTCAGCTGCCGACGCCGTAACGCCTCCACCAGAAAGATAAGCAGATAACCGCCATCCAAAATAGGGATGGGCAGCAGGTTGACAATGCCCAGCATGGTGCTAAGTGAGGCGGCGAAATCGGCGACATCGGCAAATCCCAGTCGCGCCGTTGCCCCTGTCACACTCACGATGGAAATCACGCTGCCCACCTCGTGGATATTGCCCTGCCCGAACAGCAAGCGTCGCAAGCTGTCAACAATGCCGACGCTAATCGTGATGGTCAGCAGCGCGCCCCGTTTCAGCACAGTGCCAACCGGCTCACGCCGTCGCTCGGTGTGCCACACGACGCCGATGCGCCCGATTTTTTGCTTTCTCCCCTTCCCCATCTCCACCTCTTCCAAACGCGGCGTCACTTGCACCGTAAGAGTCTGATTCTCCCGCTTCAAGGTGAGCTGGAGCGGTTTGTTCGCGCTGGCACGAATAATTTTCGCGGCTTGCTCGGTCGTGTGGACTGGTTCCCCATTCACAGCGACCAGCACATCGCCGATGCGTAGACCCGCCTTCTGCGCGGGTGAATCAGGTTGCACAAAGCGGATACGCGGTGTGGTCTTATCCGAGGGCAATCCCGCTGTCAAGCCCACTATCACAAACAGCACAAAGCCGAACAGAATGCTTGCCAACGGTCCTGCCAGCACCGTCAGGAAGCGCATATAGAGCGGGCGCGAGGCGAAGCTGTTCGGATGCTGCACCTCATCGGGCAGCATGCCGACGATGCGCACAAATCCGCCCACAGGCAACATGCGGATTGTATAAAGCGTGCCATCCCGATCCCGACCCAGCCGCACCAGAATCGGTCCGACGCCGATGGCGAACTCTTCCACCAGCATGCGGAACCGCTTCGCCATCCACATATGCCCAAACTCATGCGCTGCCACCAGCAGCGTGAACATCCCGACCAGATAGAGGATTGTCAGTATCACTTTTGCCTCCAAAGTTGCACATATTCGCGTGCCCAAGCATCGGCATCCAACACGGCTTGCAAGGTTGCCTTTGTGGGCTGGTGTGCCTCCATCGTCCTTTCCACAATTATCGGAATCTCGGTGAAGGCAATTTCTCCCTGTAGAAAGAGATGGACGGCAACCTCATTCGCGGCGTTCAGCACGGTCGGCATCGTGCCACCGATGCGCGCCGCCTCATATGCCAGCCTTAAACAAGGATACCTGTTCAGATCGGGCGATTCGAACTCCAGCGAGCGAATCTGCTCCAGACGCAGGCGCGGTAAGCCTGTGTCGAGGCGTTTCGGATACAGCAGCGCGTATTGGATGGGCAACCGCATATCAGGTTGACTCATCTGGGCAAGCACGGAACCATCCTGAAACTCCACCAGCGCATGCACGATGCTCTGCGGATGAATCAGCACCTCGATGCGCTCCAGCGGTAGCCCAAACAGCCACTGGGCTTCGATCACCTCCAGCCCTTTGTTCATCATGGTCGCTGAGTCGATCGTGATTTTGGGTCCCATGCGCCAGTTTGGGTGCTGCAGGGCTTCCTCAACCGTGATGGTGTCGAAGGTTTCGAGCGGGCGCAGACGAAACGGTCCACCCGATGCCGTTAGAATCACGCGCTCAACGGCTTTTTGGCGATTGCCTTGCAGGATTTGGAACACGCCTGAATGCTCACTGTCGATAGGCAGGATGGGCACTGCGCACGCCTGTGCCCGCTGCATCACATACTCCCCTGCCCCGACCAACACCTCTTTGGTTGCCAGCGCGATGGCCTTACCTGCTTCAATGGCTGCCAGTGTGGGTTGAAGCGCCACCATACCAGCCAGCGCGACCACCACCACATCGATCTCGGCAGCACGGACCAGCTCACATAGTCCCTCCACGCCCCAGTAGAGTTGGTATCGCGCCGAAACGGATGCCGAAGGTGCCAGCAATCCCAGCCTTTCCACACCAAACGCTTCTGCCTGTTTGTGCAGCGTCTCCCAATCGCTATTGGCTGCCAGCGCGACCACTTGCAACTGCTGGGGCAGACGGCGAATCACATCCAGTGTCTGTTGACCGATGGAGCCTGTTGACCCCAGAATCGCCACACGCCTCATGCATGAAAAATTATACTCCATCATCGCGAATGCCCGTGATGCGTCCAACTGCTTCCAAAAACTGTTCCAAATCGCCCAGCTGCGTGCGCGCTATTTGCAGCACCCGCTGATCGTCCACATCCCAATAGCGATGCACCAACAGGTTTCGGAATCGTGCCATCGCGCGTAGCGAATCGGCGAGCGACTTCTCCAGAATGCCTTCATCTCCCAGCACTTCGAAACACTCGGGATAGCTAAGGGGCACTTGGTGCGCTAATCGGGCAGCCAGATGATTGCATAAGTCCGCCGCATCCTGTACCAGCTCGATGAGCCACAACTTGACGGTCTCGATGTTGCGCTCATCGCTCCAAAACTGTTCATCGGGTAGCGAAGCCAGTCGCGTGATGCGTTCGATATTCCGCCTGATAGCGGTTGCTTTTGTGCGGATAAGCTCGGCATTTACACGCTTCACCCCAATACCTCCCTTAAATGCTGATATGCCATCGGCTGGAAATCCCAATACATGCGGCGCACATGCTCAATAAATTGGTAGCACCGCTCAGGGTCACGCATCAGCAAGGGGCGTCCTGCTGTGGCATAAAATTGAAAATTCAGCGGTGCGCGATTGATGACCCGCACATCTACGGGATAGCGCACGATAGGCTCCAACTCGTCCATAAGCCGTAGCATAAAGGCAAGCGGGTCGTGAGCCGCATCCGACTCGGGTTCCACATAGAGCGCGATATCGATATCATGAAACGGCAATCCCTCATCGAAGGAGCCGTGCACCCACGCACCCACAATCTCGGAATAGCGGCTTAGTCGCTCCGCCAGTTGCTGGGCGATTCGCTCGCGCTCTTCCCTGCTTAGTTCGTACACCGGTCGTTCCACTGTTAATAAAGTGTACCTTTTCCTTTCATTCGCGCCTTGTTGGGCTGGGAGTGTTCGAAAATCGGGGTCTTTAGGCGTTCCCGTGCCCTATTTGCGAACACCCCCTTGTTGGGCTTGATTCGGTGCGTGCGATTGGGGTACAATTCAGTGGGGAGCCATGAAAGTAGCGACGAAGGCAGTTGCCCTGCCCCATCCTTGGGCGTTGGTGATGGAAAAGCTTTATGCCTATTGGCTTTTGAGCAAGCCGCGCGTGACGCTGCTGGTTCTCTTCAGCACGGCAGCTGGATTAACGCTGGGCGGATGGGGGCGTCCACTGGAAGCGAAATTAATCCTTGTCACCCTCGTTGGCTCATGGCTGGTGATAGCCTCTGCGAACGCTTTTAATCAGGTCATCGAGTGGCGCACGGATGCGCGCATGAGGCGCACGGCATCCCGCCCTGTTCCGTCGGGCAAGGTGGGCGTACAGGAAGGCTGGTTAATCGCCACCGTGTGGGGTGTGATGGGCATCTGGATGCTGGCGCTTCTGGTGAGTAAGCTGGTGGCGCTGCTTGGTGCCCTCTCTATCGGGCTTTATGCATTCGCCTACACACCCCTTAAGCGAATCACGCCCTTCTGCACGGTGGTCGGGGCGATTCCGGGCGCGATGCCACCCTTGGCAGGTTGGGTCGCAGCGACGGGACAGCTCCCCTCCCCTGCCCTGCTCCTGTTCGCGCTGCAGTTTGTTTGGCAGTTTCCTCACCTGTGGGCGATCGCATGGTTCAATCGCTGCGATTATGAGCGTGTGGGCATCCGTCTGTTGCCGTCGCGGGAGCCTAAGCGGGTGGCGATGTTGATCCTGCTTGCGACCCTGGGCATGACGGGTGTGAGTTTGCTGATGGCGCCTTTCCTGACGGCTCCCCTGCCCTACCTGCTGGGCGCAGGTTTACTGGGTGCATGGCACCTGCAGCGATCGTGGCGATTTTATCGCATACCGGATGCGCCGCGTGCGCGTGGCGTGCTGCTCGCCTCCGTGCTTTATCTGCCGCTTTTGTTGGTATGGTTGTTTCTGATTCATCTGTGGAGAGGTTGATGCTTATGACGAAGACGAAGGCGCGTTCGAGGTTACCTTTGTATGGTGAGGGTGTCGGCGATGTGCCGCCGCCCCATCGCTTTGGTGGCGATGGTGAGCGTGAGCCGCCCTTTGACGCCGTGAGTGCCACTCGCTGGGGGATGGTGATGTTCCTGGCAGCGGTCACGATGATGTTCGGCGCACTGGCGATAATCTATCTGTTGCGTCTGCCTGTGCGTGCTGCCTTTCCCTTCGAGCTGCCCCGTCTCAGCTGGTTCAGCACAGCGGTGATTCTCATCAGCAGCATCAGCATGCAATACGCGCTGCATGCCGCACGCCATCAAAATCGGCTCGGCTTGTGTAGAGGGCTGGGCATCACCTTCGCGCTCGGCTGCCTCTTTCTCACCCTGCAGCTGCTGAGTTGGTTCATCGTCAAGCGGAGCGCAACCGAGGGCATCTTCACGGGGCTGTTCTACCTCTTCACGGGCTTGCATGGCGCCCATCTGCTGGGCGGCTTGATTTTCCTTGCCTATCTGCTCTATCGGGCGTTGCGCGATACGGGCTTGTTGTCTAACCCGCTGCTTGTGGAGATGGGCACGCTCTATTGGCACTTTCTGGACGCGCTCTGGGTCGCGCTCTTTATCCTCATGCAGGTGCGATAACACCGATGAAGCGGAAGTGGCTGGTTGGGCTGGCGTGGCTGGTGCTGGGGCTAACAGCGGTTGCCTTTCTGCTCGCGCTCTGGAGCCGTCAGGCAACTCTCGTCGCGCGCGAGAAAGCCCTACCCGTTATCGGTGAGGTCTCCACCGATTTCACCCTCACCACCCAGTGGGGCGAGAAACTCTCGCTGAACGATCTCAAAGGCAAAGTGTGGGTCGCCTACTTCTTTTTCAGCACCTGCTCCAGCATCTGTCCCCTTATGAACCACAACATGCGAGCCGTCCAAGAGGCGATTCGGGACAAGCCCGATGTGCTTATTGTGGGCTTCACGGTCGATCCCGAAACCGATACGCCTGAAGTATTGCGACGCTACGGCACGAAGTTCGGCGTGCAAAAGGGCAAATGGTACTATCTTACGGGGGAGAAGGCGTTGATTTATCGCATCGCACGCCAGAGTTTCAAGCTGGCGGCGGAACCCGCGCCGAATGTGCAGCCCGGCGGCGCACGCGATTTCATCCACAGTGAGAAGTTCGTGCTGGTAGATCGCCATGGACGCATCCGCGCCTACTACAACGGCACCGACAAAGCCTCTGTCCAGCAGCTTATCCGGGATATTCAGACCATCTACCGCGAAACAGGCACCCTTTGACTGATTGGATGGAGCGGGCTTATGTTTGGGGACCGGTTCACCGAATAGCAAAATAATGGAACTTAACCACGCCGTCAGCAGGGTATCCTTAGTTTAAGGGGTGTTTGGCAAATGCAGGACACGGCGTTGCTGATTGTGGATGTGCAGAACGATTTCTGTCCGGGTGGAGCGCTACCTGTGCCTGAAGGCGACCAAGTTGTGCCAGTGCTGAACCGGGTGGCGCAGTCTATAGCGCGTCAGGGTGGGCTGATCGTGGCATCCCGCGACTGGCATCCGCCTACCACCCGCCACTTCGCCGCTTACGGCGGCAAATGGCCCGTTCACTGCGTGCAAGACACGCCTGGCGCGGCGTTCCATCCCGACCTGAAACTGCCGGAGGGCGCGCTCATCATTAGCAAAGGCACCAGCGAGAGCGACGACGGCTACTCTGCCTTCGAAGGGCGCACACCCGATGGCAGAACGCTCCTCGAGGTTCTACGCGAGCATGGCATTCGGCGGCTGGTGGTGGGTGGACTGGCAACCGACTACTGCGTGCGTGCCTCAGTGCTGGACGCGCTCAAGCACGGCTTCGAAGTGCAGGTGCTGACCGATGCGGTGCGTGGCGTCGACCTGCAACCGGGCGACAGCGAGCGCGCACTCCGCGAGATGCAAGCCTCTGGTGCCACCTTGACCACATCGGAACAGCTACTCGCACAGGAGGCGAGCCAGCATGGGTGAGGTTCAAGAGCGCGAGGAAGGGTTTGTGCCCATCTCACTGGAGCCAGACCCCGTGATTGAAGCCTACAAACAGCATATTGACCGCACTCTGCTTATCGAAAATCTCAAGCTGACCCCCACCGAGCGGCTGCGGAAACTGATGGAGATGGTCACGGTCTATCGAGAGTTGAAACGCGCAGGGGAGGCATTGAAGCGGCGATGACAGAGTACCCACAGGAGACGGACTTCTTGAAAGCGCTTGAAGCACTCCATCAGGCTAAGGTAGAATTTATCCTGATAGGAGGTCTTGCTGCCACCGTATGGGGATCCTCTCGTTTCACCCGCGATATCGATATTGTCTATCGCCGCTCGCCAGAGAACATCAGGCGCTTGGTCGAGGCACTCAACCCTTTTAGACCCTATCTACGCGGTGCGCCTCCTGGGCTACCCTTTCGGTGGGATGCTGAAACGGTCAAGCGCGGTTTGAACTTCACCTTGATTACCACAATTGGTCCCGTCGACTTGCTGGGCGAAGTTGCAGGAGGAGGCACCTACGAGCAACTGCTTCCCCACACCGTTGAAACGCAGCTGTTCGGTATCCCCTGTCGCTGTGTGAACCTGACCAAGCTCATCGAGCTGAAGCGGGCAGCAGGACGCCCCCGCGACCTGGAAGCCATCGCCGAACTGGAGGTGCTGCGTGAGCTGTCCGATTCACCCGAACTGTCTAAGGATTCGGGGACAGAGGTATAATCGTATGCACTCGACACGCATTGCACTCATGATGCCAGCTTTCTATACCCACGGGGCATGGAGGTCCCGATTGATGGAGGTTCAAAATTGGTGATAGAGGTTATCCCGCTTGGTGGCGCGGGCGAGATCGGGAAGAATCTGAACCTGGTTCGCTATAATGGGCAGACGCTGATAGTGGACTGCGGCATCTCCTTTCCGGGTGAAGACCTGCCCGGCGTCGATCTGGTGATGCCAGACCCCACCTATCTGTATGCCTGCCGTGATGAGGTGCTGGGTATTTTGCTCACGCACGGGCACGAAGACCATGTGGGCGCCCTGCCGTATGTGCTGCCCAACCTACCAGTACCCCTCTATGGCACACGACTGACCCTCGCGCTGGTGGAGGGCAAACTGCGTGAACGACGCCTACGGGCAGACCTGCGTGTCGTCGCACCGGGTGAAACTTTCGCGCTCGGCGACTTCGAGGTGGAGGTCATCCGCGTCACGCACAGCATCCCCGACTCGGTCGCCTTCGCGTTGCACACCCCAGAGGGCACCATCGTGTTCACCGGCGATTTCAAGTTCGACCACACGCCCGTAGACGGTCAGCGCACCGATTTCAATCAGTTGGCTCGCGTGGGCGAGCGAGGCGTGCTGCTGCTGTTGAGCGACTGCACCAATGTGGAGCGACCGGGCTGGGGCGAATCGGAGAGCCGCGTGAGCGACGCCTTCTACACCCTCTTCGCGCAAGCCACGGGGCGCATCCTCATCACCACCTTCGCCTCCAATATCCATCGGATTCAGCAGGCGCTCGATATGGCAGTGCTTTATGGGCGCAAGGTCGCTATTCTGGGGCGACGCATGGAGCAGAATGTGGAGATCGCACTCCAACAGGGCTACCTCCACATCGAACCCGGACTGCTCATCAACGCGCGCCAGCTGGACGACTATCCCGACGAGCAACTGCTGGTGCTGACCACGGGCAGTCAGGGTGAGCCGCTTTCGGCTTTGAGCCAGATTGCTGCCGATGAGTATCCCCGCCTCAAAATCCGTCCCGGTGATATGGTCATCCTCTCGGCAACGCCCATCCCCGGCAACGAGAGCTTGGTGTGGCGCACGGTGAACCGCCTCATCCGACTGGGCGCACGGGTGGTGCATGAGAAAATCGCGCCTGTGCATGTGTCGGGGCATGCCTGCCAAGAGGAGCTGAAACTCATGCTAAGCTTGCTGAAGCCACGCTACATAGCCCCCCTCCACGGTGAACCGCGCCATCAGGCGCTCTATTTTGAGCTGGCACGGCAGATGGGCTATCGAGATGAGCAGATGTTCCTGCTGGAGAACGGCTCGGTACTGCGCATCGAGAACGGAATCGCCTCGCTTGGCGAGCCGGTGCCGGCTGGGCGATACCTGATTGAAGAGGGGACAGAGGGTGTGTCCGAAGAGATTATCCGCGACCGCCGCCAGATAGCGCACGAGGGCATGCTCATCGCACTCATCACCCTGCGTGCCCAGACCGGCGACCTGCTGGACGACCCGCAGCTCATCCCGCGCGGATTTGAATGGCAAGACGAAGTGCAGATGGAGATGGCACGCGACGCCATTCGGGATGTGCTGGGCAAGATGCTGCCTGCCGAGCTAAGCGACTGGGACAATGTGCGCGAAGAGGTCACGATGACCCTGCGCCGCTTCTGCCGCAAACACCTGAACCGCCGCCCCCTCATCCTCCCCCTCGTGACTGAGGTGTAGGAGGCACCGTTAGGTAGACTCCAAAACATGATGAACGAGATTATCTTCGTGGTGCGCGAGTCGCCAGAAGGAGGCTATGAAGCCCACGCGTTAGGGCACTCTATTTTTACGGAAGCGGATACGCTGGAGGAACTGCGCCGCCAAGTGCAGGATGCCGTGCAGTGCCACTTCCCAGACGAAAGCCGTCCGAAAATCATACTCTTGTTTGAACTACTAAATGAAGCCCATTCAGTTTATGATGTATTGTAAAGATGTTGTAATTAATATTACAATTAATATCATAAATTTTTAAAGTATTGTCAGAACGAATGACTTGTAAATTATCTCCCCTGAAACAATTGGCTAACCACTCACCAATATCCACATCCCCATCTGGCGCTTTGAGTATCAGATTAATGGTTCGTTCAGAAATCTGTTCATAAAGGTGCGGGTTAGCATCAGAAACCACCTCACTCATAATTCGCAACCGAGGTTTCACCGATGCCCTCTCTATCAAGCGCGACTGAGCAATCTCATCGCGTTCCAATCCTGCAAGATTGTCCAGAACTTGTTGCTGTTGCTCCTCTGGGATATTCGCTTGCTGCAGAACCTCCTGCCACAGGGACCTCAGCAGTTGCCGATTGGGAATTGTTTCAAAGAAAGTACCTTGCACAACCGATATCCGGCATTCTTTGGGATTGTCTCTCATAGTGCGCACCAGATAAAAACAGTCTCGCTCATTTGAACAGCCGACATTACCACCTGTCTGTGCCTCATAGCGTTGAACCGTTTTGCGCACAAGTGGGGTCAACTTGTCAAGCGATTTGCGTGCGCTTGGCAGCGTGGAATTGAAAGAGGCAACCTGCTTCCCCTTTGAATCTTTCAATTCCAACAACGCCCCATTGCCTACTGGATTGTGTGCTTCGCGGGCGAGAACAAAATCAGGAAACGCACCTGAATCTTTATCCCAATCCTGTCTACCGAACCATGCTTCTGGTGTAATGCCAATATTTTCAGCCTCTTTCTTCACAAATTCGTACAGATGTCGGCGGGCGCCGATATAAGCGAAGGGGCGATACTGACTTGCCAGCTCTTCAAGGCTTTTACCCGTAAGAGCGTCTGGATGCTGCTGTAGATACCGTGTAATGCAAAAATAGAGCTTACACACTCCCATAATTTGACTGTCTCTCAAACAAGGCAAACTGCCGATTTTGCCCCCAAGCCTCGCTGGTTTCCACTTGCCAAATCTCATCCAGATTGGGCGTGAAGCGGTAGTAGGTGCGCAGGGGCAGCACCGAATCGGCTTCACGCTGAACAGCCAACCTCCACTGGATTATCGCCACATTCATCGGATCAATCTCTATCGCCACACAGTGTCTTCCCAACTGTCCCGCCACAACCGCTGTCGTGCCTGTGCCCGCAAAGGGATCTAAAACCCAATCACCCGGCATGGTGGATGCCAACACAATCCGCAGCAGGAGAGCAACGGGGGACTGCTGCTTGTGGAACCGCTCACCGGAGGGGGTGCGCAGTGCCTCTGCGCCCGCGAAATAGCCCGAAGTTAACTCCCGAATATCATCCCACACATCCGTCACGAACATTCCCTCCTCTCGCTGATACCGATACTCGGGACGCAAGGGGGCATCGATACGCAGGCGATGGAACACACGCGGCTTGCGCCCCTTCGTGGCAAACGCAATAATCTGATAGCCCTTCCCAAACCGCCATTCGTTGGGCACAGCAGAAGTGCGCTTTGTCCAGATAATCAGGTTTTGCAGTTGAAAGCCTGCCTCGCGCAGCACGCGCAGCACATGCTCCGTATTTTTCTCACGCTGCATGAAATACACAGCACCACCCGGCTCGGTGAGGTTATAGACCATCCCACACACCTGCTGCATCCACTGCCAATACTCTGCTTCAGGGAGATGGTCGTCGAAGTGGTTATATTCTTTCCCCTGGTTGAATGGGGGATCCAAAAAGGTGAGCGCGAAGCGATAGCCTTGCGCTTTTAGCCCTTCCAGTTCCTGCAAACAGTCGCCTTGCTTGACAACCACCATCTTTTCGTACCCCTCACAGCCAAGCCTTTGTGAGTATACCCGATGGGGTAGACTCCAAAACATGATGAACGAGATTATCTTCGTGGTGCGCGAGTCGCCAGAAGGAGGCTATGAAGCCCACGCGTTAGGGCACTCTATTTTTACGGAAGCGGATACGCTGGAGGAACTGCGCCGCCAAGTGCAGGATGCCGTGCAGTGCCACTTCCCAGACGAAAGCCGTCCGAAAATCATCCGCCTCCATCTGGTGTATGAGGAGGTTCTGCTTGCGTGAGACTGCCAAGGGATGTGAGTGGCGAAAAGTTAGCCAGCCTGCTGAAGCGGTATGGCTACCAGATTACTCGACAGACAGGGAGCCATATGCGGCTTACATCTACCTATCGAGGCGATGAGCATCACATCACTATTCCGCGCCACAAAAACCTTCGGGTGGGAACACTCAGCGAGATACTGAGCAATGTAGCGGACTACCTGCAAATCAGTAAGGACGAGCTGATTCGTGAACTCTTCGGCGCATAGTTGGAACCTACCGTCGATTGGCATAGCCATAGTGGGAACTCTTTGGCTCAAGGTGGGGTATACTAAGATGGGCTTCAAAAGACCTGACAACATGACACTAAAGATGGAGGGACGACGATGCGATTCGATAAGCTGACCATCAAGGCACAGGAAGCGGTGCAGGAGGCGGTGCATCTTGCCGAGCAGTATCGCCATCCTGCGGTCGATAGCGAGCATCTGATGTTGGCGCTCTTGCAGCAGGAGGGAGGTGTTGTGCCTGCCATCCTGCAGAAGTTGGGCGTGATGCCTGCCGTCATTCGCAACGGTATCGAAGCCGAGTTGAAACGGCGTCCCCAAGCCTCGGGTGCCTCCGCCGTCGGAGCGCAGATGACCCAGCGACTGAAGGTGGTCTTCGATACCGCTTTCGAGGAGGCAACCCGCCTCAAGGATGAGTATGTCAGCACGGAACACCTGCTGTTGGGTCTCGCAGCGGATACCGCTGGTGAGGTAGGGCGCCTTCTGCGGGCGAACGGCGTCAGCCGAGATGCCATTCTGCGCGCCTTGCAAGACATCCGGGGCGGGCAGCGCATCAAGGACCAGAACCCCGAAGAGAAGTATCAGGCGTTGGAGAAGTATGGGCGTGATTTGACCCTGCTGGCGCGGCAGGGCAAGCTCGACCCCGTTATTGGGCGCGATGAGGAGATTCGGCGCGTCATCCATGTGTTGTCGCGCCGCACCAAGAACAACCCCGTGCTGATTGGTGAGCCGGGGGTCGGCAAGACCGCTATTGTCGAAGGGCTGGCGCAGCGCATCGTCGCAGGCGATGTGCCCGAGACCCTCAAGGAGAAACGCATCGTGCAGCTGGACCTCGGCGCGCTGATTGCCGGCGCCAAATATCGTGGCGAATTCGAAGAGCGGCTCAAAGCGGTGCTGCGCGAGGTCACCAGTGCGGAAGGGCGCATTATCCTCTTCATCGATGAGTTGCACACCCTTGTGGGCGCCGGCGCAGCCGAGGGCGCTATCGACGCCGCCAATATGCTCAAGCCGCTGCTGGCACGCGGCGAGCTACGCACCATCGGCGCCACCACCCTCGATGAGTACCGCAAGCATATCGAGAAAGACCCCGCATTGGAGCGACGCTTCCAGCCCGTCTATGTCGCCGAACCCAGCGTGGAGGACACCATCGCCATCCTGCGCGGGCTGAAGGAGCGGTACGAAGTGCATCACGGCGTGCGAATCAGCGACAGCGCGATTATCGCCGCCGCCAAACTCTCCCACCGCTACATCACCGACCGCTTCCTGCCCGATAAAGCCATCGACCTCGTCGACGAAGCCGCCGCCAAGCTGCGCATGGAGATCGACTCGATGCCCACCGAAATCGACGAGATTGAGCGCAAAATCCGCCAACTGGAGATTGAGCGCGAAGCCCTGCGACGCGAGGAATCGCCCGAAGCACGCCAGCAGCTCGCCCGCCTGGAGCGCGAACTGGCAGAACTGAACGAAGAGAAGGCGCGACTGGTCGCCCAGTGGCAGCGCGAGAAGGAGATAATCACCCGCATCCGCGACCTCAAGGCACGCATCGAAGAGGTCAAGTTCCAAGAGCAGCAGGCGGAACGCGCCGGCGACTTCGCCAAAGCCGCCGAACTACGCTACGGCGTGCTGCTCGAACTCCAGAAGCAACTCCAAGCCGAGCAAGAGCAGCTCGCCGCCGTGCAGAAAGAGATGCAGCTGCTCAAGGAGGAGGTCGACGCCGACGACATCGCCGAAGTGGTCGCCAAATGGACAGGCATCCCCGTTCACCGATTGAAGGAATCGGAGACGGAGAAGCTGCTCCATATCGAAGAGCGGCTCAAACAGCGCGTGGTGGGCCAGGATGAGGCGATTAGCGCCGTGGCGAACGCTATCCGACGCGCCCGCGCCGGACTGTCCGACCCCAACCGACCCATCGGCTCCTTCATCTTCCTCGGTCCCACGGGCGTCGGCAAAACCGAGCTGGCAAAAGCGCTCGCCGAATTCCTCTTCGACGACGAGCGCAACCTGGTGCGCATCGACATGAGCGAATACATGGAGCGACACGCCGTCGCACGCCTCATCGGCGCACCCCCCGGCTATGTCGGCTATGAGGAAGGCGGACAACTCACCGAAGCCATCCGACGCCGACCCTACAGCGTCATCCTGTTCGACGAAATCGAGAAGGCGCACCCCGAAGTGTTCAATGTGCTGCTGCAACTGCTGGACGACGGACGCCTCACCGACGGACAGGGACGCACCGTCGACTTCCGCAACACCCTCGTGATTATGACCAGCAACATCGGCTCCACCCTCTATCTGGAGATGAATGAGTTCAACAAGGAGGCGATTCGCGAGCAGATCCTGCAGGCGTTGCGGGCGCACTTCCGTCCCGAGTTCCTCAACCGCATCGATGAGATTGTGATGTTCAACCCGCTGGACATCCTGCAGATTAAGCGCATCGTGGAGTTACAGCTGCAGCAGGTACAGAAGCGGCTGGACGAGCGCAAAATCAAGCTGGAGCTGACCGAAGAGGCGAAGATCGAGCTGGCAACCCGCGGCTTCGACCCGCAGTATGGCGCACGACCGCTGCGGCGCACCATCGAGCGCGAGGTGCTGAACCCGCTCGCCCAGAAGCTGCTCGCCCGCGAGTTCAGCGAAGGCGACACCATCCGCGTGGACTACCGCGACGGGCAGTTCCTCTTCGAGCGCGTGCTACCAGTGAAGGTATAGAATCGCCCTTTTGGCGAAGGGTGTGAGAACCCCCTCCTACAGGTTCCCCCTGCCTGCAGGGGGAACCGAGTGGGGGTGCAGGTCGCTGTGGGGTACAATCTCTCAGCCGCAATGGTGGTGAGGTGAACCCATCGTGCTAACGGAGGTCTGGCAGGAGCCGTTGCCAGCGGACACGCTGAGTTTCGATGTGTTGCCCATCGAGCGCCAACCGACGCAGTTGGTGACGCTCGATGAGCAGCACCTGCGTTTCTGGCAGTGGCAGTCGGGCAAGTTCCAGCTGAGACGCACCGAGCGATGCTTGCTGCAGCGCGACCTCTATTGCCTGCCCAACCCGCCAAGCGGACGCCCCACGCTCTATACCGATGGCGCTGGCTTCGAGTGGGGTGAAAAATCGCTCAAGCCGATTATCCCCACGCGCAAAGTGCCCATCGGGCGCATCCAAGATGAGGACGGTCTCGCACGCATCCTCTGCTTTGACCATGAAGAAGAGTCGCCCGTCTACTACATCCCCGACAAGCCCGATGCCTACGATGATACTGTGCTGTTCACACCTGATGACCTGTTTGGGGGCAAGGTGGAGCGTGCGGTGATGGCGATACCGCGTCTGGCGAAAGCCTATAACCCGTTCTACAGGGCAGGCTATCGCTTCCTCTGCCTCTTGCGGCACAGCAAAAAGGAGCCAGCGCGGGTGTATGGCGTGGCAGCGGACCGCGTGGCATGGCTGGAGTGGCGGGATAAACGCGTCTACGCACGCTGGCGCACGGCGCTGCCCTCCATCGGTGCGCCACGCCGGGAGTCGCCGCTGGTGGTGCGGATGGGCGACCCGAAAGAGGAGGGCACGCTCGCCCTGCTCATTCTGCAAGCGACCTCTGAACGAGTCATCCTGCGCGCTTTCCGACCCACTCCTTGAAATCGGGTATCCTGAAAGAGAAGCGATGAACGAGGAAATCACGGCGGAGTTGAGCTTGGAGCAGCTGCAAACGGTGCCCGCAGAGCCGCTGCGCGTGCTGCCCATCGTGAAGTTTGTCGCCCGCAGCGAAATCGGCAAGGTGCGCGAGAATAACGAAGACAAATTCGACTTCTACGAGCCGGACGAGCCGTGGCGACTCGCCTTGCGCGGCAGCGTCTATCTGGTCTGCGACGGCATGGGCGGGCACGAGGCGGGACAGATTGCCAGCGAACTGGCAGCCAAGCTGTTCCTGCACCACTACTATCACAGCGAAGGCACACCCCAAGAGGCAGCCGAGCGTGCCGTGCTGCAGGCTCACGCCTATATCCAGCGCATGGGGCAGACCATCCCCTCCCGACGCGATATGGGCACCACACTCACCGCGCTCATCCTGCGTCAAGCCGAGGGCATTCTGGTGCATGTGGGCGATAGCCGCTGCTATCGGCTGCGCGAGGGGGAGCTGCAGCAGCTTACACGCGACCATACCCTTGTGCAGGAATGGGTGGAGCAAGGGCTGCTGACACCCGAAGCTGCCCGCTATAGCCCTTACGGCAGCGTCATCACGCAAGCCATCGGCGTGGAGAGCGAGCGCGGTGCGCTTCGTCCCGACATCGAAACCTTCCCCCTGCAGGAGGGCGACCTCTTCCTGCTCTGCTCCGACGGCTTGACCGACATGCTGGAGGATGCCGAGATTGCCGAGATTCTGCGCACGCAACCCCCGACCCAAGCCGCATGGACGCTGGTTGACCGCGCTTTAGCCGAGGGCGGACGCGACAACATCACCGTCGTGCTGGTGCAAATTCGGGAACTGCGCTCACTCTAAATCAAGCCCCACGCCTGCAGAATCTCAGGCAGGGGCGGTTGCAGCCACAGCCACTCCACCCGCAGCCAGAAGTTAGGCAACACTTGGCTGCGATAGACCCCTTGAGAGCCGCTGTAGACCAGTTGGTAAACGCCTTGCTCGTTCAGCTGAGCGAACTCCGCTTGTTTGCGCTCCGGGTCAATCACCCAATATTCGGGCACACCCGCCGCTTCATATTCGTCAAACTTCTCGCCTCGATCGGTGGCGCGCCTGCCCGCGCTCACAATCTCTACCACAAGGTCAGGCGCGCCCTCCAGATACTGCTCGGTCAGGCGATCGAGATGCTCGTTCCGCACCACGATTAGGTCAGGTTCGCGCAGCACCTGCTTGCCGTCAGGCATCGTCAGGCGAACCAGAAACGGTGGAGGTAAAACCTCACCTATCGGATGGTGATCAAGCCAAGTCGCAACCAGCTTATACAAAAAGCCGTTACATCTCTGGTGAACTCTCGACGCTGGCATTTTGGGTATAACCCTCCCGCTTACCCACTCGGCGTGGGTGTCTTCATCTGCCCACGCCAGGAACTGCTCGAGGCTCATCTCCGCTTCGGACACCACCACTTTGCCTTCCCGCCCTGGTGTCGGGTTCGTCATTTGTATCACCGAGCGAATCATACCCTATTCGGGTATCATTCTGTTCAGATGAGCGAGTGGAAGCGGACGCATTTTTGCGGTGAGTTGCGACTGGCACATGTGGGTCAGATGGTGCGCCTGAACGGCTGGGTGCACCGTCTGCGCGACCTGGGCGGGTTGGTCTTCCTCGATATGCGCGACCGCACCGGGCTGGTGCAAGTGGTGTTCGACCCTGCCATCGACCGCGAGCTGCATGCGCGTGCAGGCGACCTGCGCGTGGAGTATTGCATCGGCGTTGAGGGTGAGGTGCGCCGGCGGCGCCCCGGCGCCGAGAATCCCAAACTGCCCACAGGCGACATCGAGGTGTTCGCGCACGCGCTCACCGTGTTCAACCCTTCCCGCACGCCACCCTTCCCGCTGAACGAGGAGCGGCTGGAAGTGGATGAGAATCTGCGCCTGAAGTATCGCTATCTCGATCTGCGACGCCCCGCCATGTATCGCCGCCTGGAACTGCGCCATCGCGTGGTCAAATATATTCGCGACTTTCTGTCCGCGCGCGGCTTTCTGGAGGTGGAGACGCCAATCCTCATCAAAAGCACGCCCGAAGGCGCCCGCGACTACCTGGTGCCCAGTCGGCTCTATCCGGGCAAGTTCTATGCGCTGCCGCAATCACCTCAACAGCTCAAGCAGTTGCTGATGGTCGCCGGCGTGGAACGCTATTTTCAGATTGCCCGCTGCTTCCGCGATGAGGACCCACGCGCCGACCGCCAGCCCGAATTCACTCAGCTGGATTTGGAGATGTCGTTCGTGGAGCGCGACGACATCCTGAACCTCATCGAGGAGCTGTTTATCGGCATTGTGGAGAACTGCACCGATAAGCGTGTGCTGAAGCCGTTTCCACGCCTCACTTATGATGAGGCGATGCAGCGCTACGGCACCGACAAGCCCGACCTGCGCTTCGGGATGGAACTTGTCGACCTGACCGACCTGCTGCGCGACACAGGTTTCCAAGCGTTTCGCACGGTCGTTGAGCAGGGCGGGATGGTGAAGGCAATCGTGATGCCCGGCTGCGCCGGCTATTCGCGCAAGGAGTGGGACGAGCTGAGCGAATTTGTGAAGCAATATGGCGCCAAGGGACTGGCACCGCTGGCACTGACCGACGAGGGCATCCGCTCGCCCATTGCCAAGTTCCTGAGCGAATCGGAGTTGCAAGGCATCCTCACGCGCACGGGGGCAAAAACGGGCGACCTCATCGGCATCGTGGCAGACACATCCAAAGTAGTGCATGACGCACTGGGACGCCTGCGCCAGCGCATGGGCGAACGCCTGCAACTGACCGACCCGAACCTGATGGCGTTCGCCTGGATTCTCGACTTCCCCCTGCTGGAGTGGAACGAGAAGGAGAACCGCTGGGACCCCAGCCATCACCCCTTCACCGCACCGCGCGAGGAGGACATCCCGCTGCTGGACACCGATCCGGGTAAGGTGCGCGCCCAATGCTATGACCTCGTGTGCAACGGGAACGAACTCGCCAGCGGCAGCATCCGTATCCATCGGCGCGAGCTGCAAGACAAAATCTTCCATCTGCTCGGCTACACCGATGAGGAGATTAAGGAGCGGTTCGGACACCTGCTGGAGGCGTTCGAGTACGGCGCACCCCCTCACGGCGGGATCGCACCCGGCATCGACCGCCTCGTGATGCTGCTAACGGACGACGAGACCATTCGGAATGTGATTGCCTTCCCCAAGAACACGGCGATGGTCGATGTGATGTTCGGCGCGCCCGCGCCCGTCAGCGAGGAGCAGCTGCGCGAGCTGCACATCCGCATCGTGGATGATGATGCCGACTGAACTGGTTGCCCCCGCTAAAATCAACTTGACCTTGGAAGTGTTGTATCGCCGCGCCGATGGCTATCACGCTATCGCCAGCATCATGCACATGCTGAGTCTGCACGACACCCTCCGGCTCACTCCCCAGCCTCAATCCCCAACCCCCCATATCGTGGTGGAAGGGTTTGCCGTGCCAACAGATGAGCGCAATCTGGTCTGGCGTGCGCTCGAGCAGGTGGGGCAGCTCGGCTGGCAAGTTCGGCTCATCAAGCGTATCCCGCCCGAATCGGGACTGGGTGGCGGCAGTAGTGATGCCGCCGCTATCCTGCGCTGTTTTCAGCGACGGCGTGCGGCATCGAAACTCGGTTCCGATGTGCCCTTTTTCCTGAACGGCGTCTGCGCACGGGTGAGTGGGCGTGGCGAGCGGGTCAAACCGCTGCCTCCACCGCCGCCCTTCTGGTGGGTGCTGGCGAAGCCGCATGGGGTTGGCGTCTCCACCGCTTGGGCTTATCACCAGATGGGGCAGACACGCAGATCTGCCCCCACAAGGCGTTTGCCACGCGCCACCTTGCGCCTGCAAAAACACCTGTTAAAAGGCGACATCTGCACGCCCGAGGACCTCGCCCCCCTGCTCCACAACGATTTCGAGGCGGTCGTGCTGCCTGCTTTGGAGCCGTTGCGTCGGCTGCGCGCCTGCCTGGAGGCATGGGGCGCGCTCCGAGTCCTGCTCTGTGGCAGTGGTGCGGCGCAGGCAGCTCTCTGCCGCTCCCAAAGTGAGGCGGAAACCGTCGCGCAAACGCTCCGAGCCGAGGGCTATTGGGCAGAAGCAGCACAGATGCTGCTTGTGGAGCCATCTGCGCCTTCAAGGGGTATCCTTAGCTCGACATGATTTATGACATCAGCCTGACGCTGGAGCCGGAGATGCCCATCTATCCGGGCGATGCGCCTTATGCGCTGGAACCGATGCTGCGTATCGCAGAGGGCGCAGTATGCAATCTGTCGCGCCTTGTGATGGGCACGCACACAGGCACCCACATCGACGCGCCCTGGCACTTTCATGAGCAGGGTAAGCGCGTGGAGCAGATTCCGCTGGAACGGTTGATTGGGCAGGCTTGGGTAGCGGATGTGCGGGGGCATCCCGCCATCACCGCTGAGGTGCTCCAACGCGCGCGCATCCCTCTCGTCACGCGCCTGCTGCTCAAAACCGATAACAGCACCCTTTGGCAGCAGCGCAAGTTCCAGAAAAAATTCGTCTACCTGACCGCTGACGCTGCTGATTGGCTCATCCAACACATGATAAGCGTCGTAGGGGTGGATTACCTCTCTATCGAGCAGTTCGGCGCGCCTGAGCCGGTGGTACATCGCAAGCTGTGTGGTGCAGGAATCGTGATTATAGAGGGTTTGAACCTGAGCGCGGTGCCCGAGGGCGAGTATGAGCTACTCTGCATGCCGCTCAAGATTCGGGATGGGGATGGCGCACCTGCCCGCGTTGCTCTGCGTACCTACTGACGGTATAATCTGGATTGCGATGCGACCCGTTATCGAAGTGCGGAATATCACAAAGGACTATCGGTTGGGCAAGATCGTGGTGCCCGCGCTGCGTGGCGTGAGCCTGACGGTGATGCCGGGCGAGTTCGTCGCCATTATGGGACCGTCAGGTTCGGGCAAGTCGACCTTTATGAATATCATCGGTTGCCTCGACCGACCCACCAGCGGGGAGTATTATCTCAACGGAGAGCTGGTCAGCGCGATGAGCGACGCGCAGCTGGCACAGATTCGCAATCGTTATATAGGCTTTGTGTTTCAGACCTTTAACCTGCTGCCGCGCATGACGGCGTTGCGGAATGTGGAGTTGCCGTTGCTCTATGCGGGGGCACGCCATCGCGTTGAGCGGGCAAAGCGTGCGTTGGAGCTGGTTGGGCTGGGTGACCGCCTCCACCACCGCCCCAACGAGCTTTCAGGCGGGCAGCAGCAGCGCGTGGCGATCGCGCGCGCGATTGTTAACGACCCTTTGCTGATTTTAGCCGATGAACCAACGGGCAATCTCGACTCGCGTTCCAGCGAGGAGATTATGGCGATTTTCCAGCAGCTCAATCGTGAGGGGCGCACCATTCTGCTGGTGACGCATGAGCGCGAGATTGCCGAGCATGCGAAGCGTATCGTGCGCTTTCGGGATGGCAAGGTCATCGCGGACGAACCGGTCGCCAACCCGCGCGACGCCCTCCGCGAGCTGGAAACCCTGCCCGCCCTTTAGAGGGAGTGGGAGGCTGGCTTCAGCTTGGGCGATCCAGCTCCTCCCAGTAGAGGAGGCGGGCACAGCTCTCACAGGTGATGAGTTCGGTGCCCTGCTCCAGCTGTTTCAGCAGATAGGGGGTTAGCACGGTGTGGCAGAAGTCGCATGCGCGATTCACCACTTTGGCGATGGCGATTTCGCCCAGTCGCTCGCGAATGAGTTCGTAGCGGGCAAGCGCTTCCGAATCGATCTGGCGGGCTAACTCTGCGCGTTGCTGCTCGTGGAAGCGGATTTCGCTCTCCAGCGTTGCCTTGCGATACTCATATTCTTGGCGATAGGCTTCGTAGCGCATCTCGATTTCGTTCATGCGCTCCTGTGATTGGTTGATTTGCTGGCGAAGGGTCTCCATCTTGTCCCACATCTCCAGCAGGCGCAGGTCCAGCTCGCTGCGGCGTCGCTTGAGGTAGTCCAGGTCGCCTTGCAGGGCAGCCAGTTCCTTCGGGTTCGTGATGCGTCCGGAGTAGAGTTCGCGCTCCGCCTCGCGGAACTTCTCGTCCATCTGACGCAGTTGCAGCTCCTGATCCACCGCTTCGGCATGGAGGGCGTCATACTCGCGTTTAATCTGCTCCAGGATAGCGCGCTGACGCTGGATCTCTTCCCGGATATGGTCGCCCGGGTCGAGTTTCTCCAGCGTTCGGCGCAGCTCCGCTATGTAGCGGTCGAGCTGCTGCAACTCATACAGCGAACGCATCGCGGGATGCATCGCTCACTCCCCAACGGTTTTGATGGGTATGATGTAGGGACGCACCTTTTTGCGAATGGGCTTATTGATTTCGTCCTCCTGCAGGTGCCAGACGGTGGAGCCTTTGTGTAATTCGAAGCACGGGTAGGCAGTCAGCAAGGAAGCGGTCAGCATGCGGGGTGTGCGCCGCACCACATTCACCTCATTGTGCAGGGTGAGGAAGTCAGCACCTGTCGGATGCAGGCGCATCACCTCGATGAGGATATGATAGGTGGACATCTGGTCGGCTTGCTGCTGCAGGCTTATGAGCCGCTCATAGCGAGAGAGCGGGATGGCAAGCAGCGGGTCCACCTGTCCCGTGTAGAGGAAGCGGAATACATCGGGTTGGTCGGTCTTGTGCAGCTCAAAAATCGCGCCCGATAGCACATCCAACTCGGTAAATCGCTCAAACAAGCCGAACACCAATCGCACCAGCGTGTTGAGCCAGACCTCGTGGGAGCGACCCTGCTCGTCGATAAAGGTGAGCTGCTGGATGTCGGGCGAGTCCTCGAAAAAGCCAGCGGGGATTTGGCACAGGGGGATGGTGCCCAGGTCCTTATGGGGCGGGCGCAGCACGAGGCGCACCTGGGCGGGAATCGCTTCGGGCACAACCATCTGGTCATCATCGTTCACATCTTGGGCACGCCGGTCGTGAACCTCTAAGCGCAACGGGCGCGGGAAGGCATCCTCCAGCAGCAAAATATCGTATGGCTCGCCCTCCTCGTTGCGAATATCGGGCAGCTCGGGCATAAGGAACACCGAGGGCAGCTCCCGCACATAGGGCGGGATGTCCTCTTCGTGCCCGAAGCGGTCATAGCCCAGCCATCGGATGCGCGGATCGCCTATCAGCGCGGAGATGAGCGTGTCCAAATCCTCCTTGAAGGTACGGCTGGTGGGGGACACTTCGAACATCTCTTCCAGCAGTTGGGCGGCGTGGGTGACGCCCTCGCGCTGCAAGATGAGGTTCACGATTTGCTCCACCTCGTCAGGGCGCAACTCCAGAGGCTGCATCTCCTCTTCGGGTAGTTGGCGATGGAGCTGTGCCGCGATGTCCAACGCACGCTGAAGCCACTCTGCCTGCACCGTCGCGGGATACCATTGCCCATCTGCGCCCCAGATAAACTGACCCGATTGCTGAATCAGGTCAAAGAGGGCGACCGCATCGTAGGGGTAGACCCAGCGCGGGTCTGGCGAAAGGGTGAGATACCAAGTCAAAAAGCCCAGAATGCGGTTCGACAGCGGCTCCTTCAGCTGCTGCAGGAACTCAAGCGGTGTATCGGGCAGTCGCCAGTCAAGCTTCTGTGCCTGCTTGAGATAAGGTGCTACATCGGACCAAGTGAGGTCGTTGTAGAAGAGGGCATCCTGAGCGGCGCGCTCACGCTCCTCCGGTCGCTCCCACTCATAGGGGATTGGCTCAATCCAGTCGGGGATAAAAAGCCATTCACGCAGCCCCACGATGCGCTGGGGCGTGCAGAACAGATTCTCCGAATGCTGACATACCCGCGGTAAAATCGTTTCGTAATATTCGTAGCTGCGCCGGTAGTGGCTGCCGCACTCGCGCGCCACCTGCTCCACGGTCAGGGGCTGTCCCACGGCACGCACGACGCGCTCCACAAAGGCGGTCAAGGGCAGGCGTGGAGAGACCTTACGATAGAGCGGCAGCCAGCGACGCTCCTCCTGCAGAAACCGTTCGGGCGCATTCAACAGCAATCCCCGCAGAATCGCTGAACTCAACGAGAGTTGCCGCGCCTCCAGCCGTGTCACCAGCTCATTCGTGCGCAGCGGCACAATCGCGCCCTCCATAAACGCCTGCACAATCTGTCCCAGCAGATAGTCCAACGACAGCCGATCTTTCGGGTCCTGCACAATCGTCTCTATCATCGCTTCGTCTCCTTGTGTCGTTTTCTGGTTTGTCAGACAGGTCAGACAAGTCGGACGGGTCAGGTTAATATTATGACACATCGCGACGCCTGCGGGCGATTAGTCCAAACAACAGCCCCACCACCAACCAGCCGAGACCACCCCGCACCAGCACCAACAGCGCCTCCGCATCCAGTGTGGAAGCGAAGGGAGCGTTGCGACTGGCAACATCGAAAAAGTAGATGACCGGCATCGGGAACCAGAGCCAATGCAGGAAAGAGCTTACCTCTAACTGCAAAGGCGATACGCCGAACAGCAGGGTCAGGGCGAAGGGGGGCAAAATAGACAGCGCGACGGCAAGTGTGATAGACATCCAGCGCGCCACCCCCAACCCATGATGCCCCGCTAAGGCGGAACCCAGCCGCGCCACACCCCACAACAGCACCCAGATGCCATAGAGATAGAACACCATCGCAAAAAAGGCTGATTGCTGCGACAGGTTCAGAAATCTCCAAAGCGGCTGGCTTCCCAGCACAATTGCCCCTACCACGACCAGCCACAACAGCGTGATGTAGGGCAGAGCGCCCGCCGCCGAAGGCGCGAACATCCGCAGCGGGTTAAAAAGCCCATCATCCACAGCGGGATGCTCCTCGCGTTTGCCGATCGGCGTGATGAGCAGCACCGTCACCACCATCGGCACCGACACAATCAAAAGGAACCAGGTAATCACATCAGCGCCACTGCTCCAGAATCCTGGTCCCCCCACAGCGCCGCTCAAGATGGTTGCCATCCCCACGGTCGTCAGGTAGGTATAGACCGCTGCGACCAACAGCAGCTGGCGACGGAAGGAGGGCAACACATCTTTATCATACAGCCCGACCCGTCGCGCTGCGCCCGTCATCACCAATCGCACGAACAGCAAGCAGACGACCATGCTCACGCCCCACGCTGGAATCTCCCAGCCGCCCACCCTCAGCGACAAGCCCGCCAGCACAGGGGCGCTGAAGGGGTTCAGCACGCTCAGCGGCGCCACCAGCTCGCGCCCCATCACCGTCGTAACGCCGCCTGAGGCAGCCGCGAAACTGAGCACCGTGAACGGAAGCGTAGCCAGCAGATAGGCGAAGCAGAGCAGATAGCCCCCGAACACCGCCCACATCGAACTGCGCGAATAGGCGGAGGTGAACAGCGCCAGCGCACTGAGCGTCAGCCCGCTGAGTGCCAGCATGAGATAACTCTCCAGCACCTCGCCAAAAGTGGCGCCGCCCAGCAGCACGCAGACCGCACTCGCTGGCAGCGTCAGCGCAATCAGCAGCACCAGAAAGGCGAAGGAACCCACCAACTTGCCCGTCAGCAGCTGGCGCGCACTCAGCGGGGTCGCCAGCAACAGGTCCAGCGTGCGACGCTCCCGCTCCAGCGTCACTGCGCTCGCCGTCAACCCCGGCGCAATTAGCACAATCAGCGAAATCAGCGTGCTGAAAATAATCCAGTAGAACGCTTGCAGTTGTTGTTGGGCGCGATAGGGGTCCAGTATCACCTGGCTGCCCAGCGTGCTGGTGTATGCCAGCCCCACAATCAGAATCAGAAACAGCAGGTAGAGCGCCTGCAGCCAGTAGGCACGGGCGAAGCGCACGCGCACCCGTAGCTCCCGCACCACCACCGGATTGCCCACCACCTGCGTCACGATGCCCGCCACATAGCGCCACCACTCACGCCACCATGAGCGCCGTATCGTGACCGAACTTGCCATTGCACCCCTCCTTACCCAACGGGGATCGCCACGCCATACAGCGCGCGTGCCGCAGGTGAACAGAGAAAGAGAATCACCTCGCCCACCGCCTCCGGTGCGACCCAGCGGCTAAAATCAGCGTTGGGCATCGCCGCGCGATTCGCTGGCGTGTCGATGGTGCCCGGCAGCACGCAGTTCACATTAATCCCATGCTCCCTCAACTCGGCAGCCAGCGATTCGGTGAGCCGAACCACCGCGCTTTTGGCGGCGGCGTAAGCCGCCACGCCGGCTGAACCCAACAGTGCTGCGCGACCCGCCACATGCACGATTTTACCTTCACCCACCTGCTGCATCAGCGGCACCACCGCCCGCGAAACGATGAACGCGACCCGCGCGTTGAGCGTGAGCATGTCATCCCAATCGTCAACTGTCATCTGATGCACGGGCACACCGCCCCGATAGCCCCCCACCGTGTTCACCACCACATCGAGCCGCCCGAACCGCTGCGCAATCTGCTGCACCATCGCCTCGGCGGGTGCCATCTCGCGTAAATCCACCCCGCCCAGCAGCAGATGCTGCGGATCCAACGCTAAATCGGGGAAAAGCTGGTGCAGTCTCGGCTCGCTACGGCTGGTCAGGGCAAGGGTTGCGCCCGCCGTCTGGAACTGTCGCGCCACCACACGCCCCAGCGCGCCCGTCGCACCCGTAATCAACACCACCTTGCCTGTAAAATCGAACAGTGCCATCCAACTCCCGATTTTACCCGTTTCCAAATACATAAAGGCGCAACAGTGGCGCGAAGGTCGCCCGGGTCTAACAGGAATGGGCTGGAGCGGGTATACTCTGCAACCGATAGAGAAGCCGTAAGGAGGAGAGAGATGCTACAACGGTTCACTTCAGAGAGCGTAACGGAGGGGCATCCGGATAAGCTGGCAGACCAGATTAGCGACGCGGTGCTGGACGAGTGCTTGGCACAGGATGCCCAATCGCGTGTGGCGGTGGAGACACTGCTGACGCGCGGGCTGGCAGTGGTGGCAGGCGAAATCACCACGCACGCCTATGTGGAGATTCCCGATGTGGTGCGCCGCATCATCAACGAGGTGGGCTACACGAAAAGTGAGTATGGCTTCGAAGGCGATACCTGCGGCGTGATGGTCGCTATCCAGGAGCAGTCGCCCAATATCGGGCAAGGGGTCGATATCGGCGGGGCTGGCGACCAGGGCATGATGTTCGGCTTCGCCTGCACCGAGACGGTCGAGCTGATGCCACTGCCCATTACGGTTGCCCACGCGCTCACGCGCCAGTTGGCGGAGACGCGCCGCGCCCACCCCGAACTCGGTTTCCGACCCGATGGCAAATCGCAGGTCACGGTGCTGTATGAGAAGGGCACGCCCAAAGCCATCGAGACGGTGGTCATCTCCGCCCAACACGACCCCAACCTCACCCAAGCCGATGTACGCGAGCGGGTGATGGAGTATATCATCAAGCCGGTGCTGAATCGCTTCGCCGACCGCGTCGATATTAATGTGAAGAATTTTTATGTGAACCCGACGGGTATCTTTGTGATAGGTGGTCCCCAAGCGGACACGGGCGTAACGGGGCGCAAAATCATGGTGGACACCTACGGCGGCTACTGCCGTCACGGGGGCGGCGCCTTCTCCGGCAAAGACCCCACCAAAGTGGACCGCTCCGCCACCTATATGGCACGCTACCTCGCCAAGAATATCGTGGCAGCGGGGCTTTGCGAAAAAGTGGAGCTGCAGATTGCCTATGCGATAGGCGTGCCGCAGCCCGTATCGCTGATGATTGAGACCTTCGGCACCCACCGGGTGGACCCCGAAAAGATAGCCCGCCGCATTCAGGAGGCGTTCGATCTCAGCCCGCGCGGGATTATCCAGTTTCTCGATTTGCAGAAGCCCCAATATGTGCCGACGGCAAAGAACGGGCATTTTGGCAATCCCACTTTTCGGTGGGAGCAGCGCGATTCGGTGCCCCTCTTTGCCGAGCTGTTGTGAGCTGAATGCGTGATCCGGGCGAGATAGGGCGCGAGCTGTTTTACCAGCGGCGCTATGCGGACGCGCTGCCCTTTTTGGAGCGCGCCCTGCGGGCGAACCCGCGCGACGGGCATCTGCATCTTTGCCTGGCGATTGCGCTGGCGTCGCAAGGGGATACGGCGCGTGCCGAGCAGCACTTTCAGAACGCGCTGCAATATAACCCGACCGACGCCTATGCGTTCTACAACTGGGGTGCATTTTTGCACCAGCAGGGTCGCTATGCGGAGGCGATTCGCGCCTATGAGCGGGCAGCGCAATTAGACCCGACACTGGTGGCAGCCAGCACGGCAGCGGACGGCTTGCGCCGCGCGCTGGGGCAGCCGATGCAACCACCTGTTGGTGTGCCTGCTGCGCCGACGCCCGCGCGGGTCGCTTCGCCCCCGCCTGCCACGCGAGACGGCACGGGCTGGGTGGTGAGCGGCTTGCTGCTGGCGTTGCTGGGCGGGCTTTGCCCGCCTTGCGCCGCACCGCTCGCCTTCCTGTGCGGTGTAGCCGCGATTGTGCGCGGCTCGGTCGTGGGCGGCATCGTGGTGATTGCCCTGGCGTTGCTCTTTGGCATCGTCGGGATGGCATTTTTGAGTCGGCTGGGGCAACTATAGGGGTGCGATGAAGCGGGGCACAGTGATTCTGGTTGGGGGTGGCGAGACGCCTCCCGAGGTGCCGCAGGCGATGCTACGCTTGAGCGGGGGCGCGGATGCACGCGTGGTGATTCTGGCGCACACCCAGCAGGAAGTGGGTCGGGGTGCGGAGCGCTCCGCCGCCTTCTTTCGGGAGCAGGGCGCACGAAATGTGATAGCACCCGACACCCTGCAGCCCGATGCACTTGCCGCGCTGCTCCACGAGGCGCAAGCTGTCTGGATACCCGGCGGCGACCAGAACCGCTTCATGGCACGGCTGGGCAGCTCACCGCTCTTCCTGAACGCTTTGCGCGCCGTGCTGACGCGTGGAGGCGTGGTGGGCGGCACCAGCGCAGGCGCATCGCTGATGGGCGAAAAGATGCCCACGGGCAATCAGTCGGCTGAAGGCGAGCTGCGGATAGGCGCAGTGGAGCTGGCACCCGCGCTGAACCTGCTGCCCAGCACCCTCGTTGACCAGCACTTTCTGAAGCGAGGGCGACTCCCCCGCTTAATTTGCGCCGTACTGGAGAACCCCCACCTCATCGGCATCGGCATCGACGAGAACGCTTGGGCAATCGTGCAAGGCGACACACTCCGCGTGCAGCAAGGACAGGTGGTCATGCTGCGTGCCCGTGCCAAACCCCATCGCCATGAAAGCCTGTTGGGCACGCGCCACTTAGAAATGCAGATTCTGCTGCCCGGCGACCAAGTGAAATGGTGAATGGCGAAGCCTATGGGCACGATAAGACTCTTTACAAACATCGCGCAGTTGGTCACACCGGTGCGGTTGGGCGTGCATCGGGGGGCGGAGATGACACAGGTGCAACGGCTCGCGGATGCAGCGCTCGCCGTGCAGGACGGCACCATCATCTGGGTGGGGCGGCGCACAGACTGGCATGGTAGCGCAGACGAGGTGGTTGACCTGGCTGGGCGTGCTGTTGTGCCCGCGCTGGTGGACCCCCACACGCACGCTATCTGGGCGGGCGACCGACTGGACGATTTCGAAGCGCGCCTGCAAGGCGTGCCGTATGAGCAAATACTGGCGCGTGGTGGCGGCATCTATCACACCATCCGCCACACGGCGCAAGCGAGCGTTGAGGAGCTAATTGCCCTCACTATACCGCGTATCCAGCAGCTATGCGCATCGGGCGCTGCCACCATCGAGATTAAATCGGGCTATGGGCTGACCCTTGAAGCCGAGATGCGGCTCTTGGAAGCGATTGCCTTGCTGCCCACGGCACTTGCCCAGCGTGGCATCTCATCCCCTGAGATTGTGCCCACCCTGCTCATCCATGTGCCGCCTCGCGAGGGGCGAGCGACCTACCTGCAGGCTGTTTGCTCGGAGCTTATCCCTGAGGTAGCACGGCGCGGATTGGCGCGGGCAGTGGATGTTTTTATCGAGCGGGAGGCGTTCACGGTGCAGGAGGCAGAGCAGGTGCTGCAGGTGGCGCAAGCGCATGGGCTGGGTATCAAGGCGCATGCCGACCAGTTCCACGCGCTGGGCGGGGTGGAGTTAGCCGTGCGGCTGGGCGCGCTCTCGGTCGACCATTTGGAGGCGTCGGGCGAGGCGCAGATTCGTGCCCTGTCGGGCAGTTCGACCATCGCCACGCTGCTGCCGGGGGTGAGCCTGCATTTGGGGCTGCCTGCTGCCCCAGCGCGGGCGCTGATAGAGGCGGGGGCAGCGATTGCGCTGGGCAGTGATTTGAACCCCGGCTCCAGCCCGCTCTTCTCGACGCAACTGGCGATGGCGCTGGGCACGCGCCTCTACCGCCTGACCCCAGCGGAGGCGCTCATAGCCAGCACAGTGAATGCGGCGGCAGCAGTGGGCTTGCACGACCGGGGCGCGTTAGTGCCCGGCGCGCGTGCCGATTTCCTCGTGCTTTCCAGCCGCGACTGGCGCGACCTCCCCTACACCTTAGGCGGACAGATTATCGAGAGGCTTTATATTGGTGGGGTATGAGCATGCTCATCAGAGGGCGCGCACTTCGGTGGTGAAGCGGGGGCGTGTGGTGCTGTTCGCATCCGTTCATGACCTACTGCCCAACACCAACACGAATTCACCACGCGGGGTGTGCTGCTGCCAGTGCTGGAGGGCACTGCTAAGCGTGCCATAGAAAATCTGCTCGAACTGTTTGGTCATCTCGCGGCAGATGACCACGGGACGGTCGCCCAGCACTTCTAACGCCGTCTGAAGCGTAGGGAGCAGCCGATGGGGTGATTCGAACAGCACGATGGGCGCATCCTCCTCTTGCAGCGCTTCGAAAAAGCGTTTGCGTGCGCCTGCCTTGCGGGGCGGGAAGCCCTCGAACCGGAACCGCGACGCCACAAATCCCGACACTGAAATCGCCGCCGTCACGGCACTCACACCGGGCACGGGCACGACGGGGATGCCCGCCTCATGCGCGGCTCTCACCAACGATGCCCCCGGATCGGAGATGCTGGGTGTGCCCGCATCCGTCACCAACGCCACCGATTCGCCCGATTCCAACCGCTGGAGAATCTGGTGCAGGCGGGCAGGCGGCGAATGCTCATGGAAACTGAGCAGCGGAGTCTCGATCTCATAGCGAGCGAGCAACTTGCGCGTCTGGCGCGTATCTTCCGCTGCAATTAAAGCGACCTCACGCAAGATTCGCAACGCTCGCAGCGTGATGTCCTCCAGATTGCCAATCGGCGTGGCGACCACATAGAGCGTTCCCGGCACCTTAACCAAGAAAATTCACCAACGGGAGGGCACCTCCTGTCGCTTTCGCCTGCAACAGCTGTCCCAACCGCAAGGGACAAGAGAAGAAATTCCGTCGCGTTGCCGATAATGGAGCCGTGATGCGAGCAGGGCTGAGCCTGATACTTGTCCTTGGATGGGTCAGCGCACTGCTCACGGATGAGGCGACTATTCGGCTCCAAATAGAGGCGGAGGTTAAGGTTCGCGCACCCCGCTTCCGACTGGGCGATATTGCCCTTGTCGAAGGGGGACAGCTGGAGCAGCGGGAGCGACTCAAGCAGATCGAGTTGGGGGCGTCGCCCCTGCCCGGTCAGACGCGCCGCTTCACACGCCAGCAACTGCTCACCCGCCTGCGCCAGCACGGCATAGACCCTGCCACCCTCCAGATTCAGATGCCCGACACGGTGCAGATTAGCCGTCCAGCGCAAACCCTCGCGGAGGACGCACTGGTGCAGTTCGCACGGGAGCAGCTGAAGCCGTTGCTGGGCGAATCGGCAACAGAGTGGCAACTGGAAGGCGAAAAGACCGCCTCCATTTTCACGCTACCAGAGGGCACGCTCTCGTTTCAACTCATGGGCGAGCCGCGCATCGGTACCAGCATGGCAACGGTGCAAGTCGCCGTCGTGGTCGATGGGGAAGTGAGGGCGCGGCACACGCTCCGTTTCCGCGCGCCTGCTCATACACACACCGTGCTGGTGCGCACGGGCGAAACGGTCCAAGTGCAGGTGCGGGTGGAGGGTGTGCAACTGGAGGTGGCGGGTGTGGCGCGCGCCTCCGGCGCGGAGGGCGAGATAATCCCTGTCTACATTCCGACAACGCAGAAGACCGTCCGCGCCCGCATCGTGGAGAGAGGGCGCGTGGAGGTGATCCTATGACGCTGATAGGTTGGTTGGTGGTGCTAAGTGCCGCTGGTGTGTTGATTCCATCGGACCTGTCAGACAAGTCCGACCCGCCCAACAAGGTCGATGCGGTGCAGCCGCTGGAGCTGCCCACTGGCTCGCTTTGGAGCGAGCAGAGCGGTTCGCTGTTTGAGGATTTCAAGGCGCGGCGAGTGGGCGACCTGCTCACGATTGTCGTGACGGAAAGCACCACCGCCTCAGCGAACGCCGATACCGCCGTCAAAAAGAGCGAGTCGGCATCGACGCAGGCAGGTGTCGGACCGCTGCTCAAACTGCTCTGGCCCGAGTTGAGCGCAGGCGGCAAAAGCGACCTCAGTGCGTCGGGCAGCACCACCCGCAGTGGACGCATCACGGCGCGAATCACCGTCGTGGTGGTGGAGACCATGCCGAATGGGGTGCTGCGCGTCGAAGGGCGGCGCACACTCAAAATCAACGACGAGACCCAGACCCTCATCTTCAGTGGGCTGGTGCGCATTCGCGACATCCGTGCCGATAACACCATCCCTTCCGCGTTGGTGGCGAACGCCCAGATTCAGTTCGAGGGCAAGGGCGCGGTCGGCTCCCGCCAACGCGAAGGGCTGATTACCCGATTTTTCAAGGTGCTGTTCTGATGAGAACCCGAATCGCGTTCTGGACCCCCTCCTTTAGGTTCCCCCTGCCAGCAGGGGGAACCCCTGTCAACACGCGGTTCGCCTCGCGTGCAGGGGGAACCGCTGCCCACACGCGGTTCCCTCTCTTGGTGGAGCAAACCCGGAGGGGGGCGACAATCCTGTTAGGCGGTCTGGTATTGTGGCAACTTGCATGGGTACAGTCGCCTGCCGTGCGCCTAAAAGATGTGGCGCAGGTGCGGGGCGTGCGCAGCAACCAGCTCATCGGCTATGGGCTGGTGGTCGGGCTGGAGGGCACAGGCGACAGCAAAGGCGCCCTGTTCACCGTGCAGTCCATCGCCAATATGCTGGAGCGGTTCGGCATCACCATCCCGGCGGAGATGTTGAAGGTCAAAAATGTGGCAGCGGTGATGGTCACAGCGGAACTGCCTCCCTTCGCTCGCGCGGGCAACCGCATCGATGTGGTCGTCTCCAGTATCGGAGATGCCCGTTCGCTGCAAGGTGGCACCCTGCTGCAGACGCCCTTGCGCGGCGCAGACGGACAGGTCTACGCCGTGGCGCAGGGACCGCTCTCCATCGGTGGGTTCAACTTCGGGGCGGGCGGTTCCAGTGTCCAGCGCAATCACACCACGGTCGGGCGCATCCCGAACGGCGCACTCATCGAGCGTGAAGTGCCCAGCCAGTTCCTGCAGGCGGACAACTCCCTCATCATCCAGCTCCACCAGCCCGACTTCACCACCGCTGCGCGCGTGGTCAACTCCATTCGTGCGGCATTCCCCAGCCTGCAAACGCGCGCTTTAGACCCCGCCACCATCCGCATCGGGTTAGATGCCCAAGGCGCCTTAGACCCCATCATGCTGATTGCCCAGCTGGAGGCACTGCCGGTAGTGCCCGATGCGACGGCGCGAGTGGTGGTCAACGAGCGCACCGGCACGGTGGTGGTGAACGGTGAGGTGCGCATCGCCCCTGTCGCCATTGCGCACGGGGGCATCACCGTGCGCATCCAGACCACCTATGAAGTATCGCAGCCACCTCCCCTGAGCCAGGGACAGACGCGCGTGGTGCCCCAAACGCAGGTGGAGGCACAGGAGGAACCTGCCCATCTCGTCTATTTCAAGGAGGGTGCCTCGGTCGAATCGCTGGTGAAAGCCCTTAATGCGCTGGGGGTCAGCCCGCGTGATTTGATTGCCATCCTGCAGGCACTCAAAGCCGCTGGCGCACTCCATGCCGAAGTGGAGGTGCAATGATGGTGAACCGCCTTTGCATTCCCCCCCTCCTACAGGTTCCCCCCGCTTCGCGAGGGGAACTGAGTGTGGGCAGTGGTTCCCCCTGCCAGCAGGGGGAACCTAAAGGATGGGGTCTCCAAAAATTACACGAGGCTTGCCAGCAGTTCGAAGCGGTGTTCCTGCTGCAGCTTTGGCGGGCGATGCAACGCACCATCCCCCGTGAGCGCCAAACCCTCAACTATGCGGAGATGTTCGACCTCACTTTCGCCGAATATCTGGCACGGTATGGGCAGTTCGGCATCGCAGAGAAACTTTACGAGCAGTTGACTCGGGGGGTCAAACACCATGAGAGAGGCGCAGCAGTGGCTGAATCGCTGGGTCTATGAGGGGCGGCGCGTGCTGCCTTTGCTCACAGCATGGCGCGACGCTTTGGTGCGGCGCGACCTCACCGCCATCGACGCCCTGCACACCCGCTTGCAGCCCGCTCTCCAGCGACTGGAACAGCTCAAAGCCTCGATGCCAACACCCTTCAAACCTGAGCTGCCCACCTCGTCTGACCCATCCGACTCGTCGGAATCGTCTGGGCTGTCTGAGGCGTTCGAGGTGGCACGCGCCATCGACGAGGTGCTGCAAAGCGCCTATGACATCATTCTGAACGAGCTGGACTACACCCACGCGCTGATGGCGATGCTGGTGCGCGCCGCGGAGCCAGAACATTATGCCCCGTTGAGCCGCGACAGCACGGTGTCCACCGTCATGCTCAATACGGAGGTCTGACCCATGTCCAGTTTTTACGGCATCGAGTTGGGATTGCGGGCGTTACGTGCCTTCCAAATCGGGATGGATGTGACGGGGCACAATGTGTCGAATGTGAACACGCCGGGCTACACGCGCCGCCGCGTGGTGTTCGCTCCCACACCTGAATATCCACTTGCCCCGCGCCTACGGCTCGGCAGCGGGGTGATGGCACAGAGCATTCAGCGACTGCGCGATATGATGCTGGAGCAGCGCATCAATCGGAGCAGTGCCGACCTGGCGCAATTGGACACCCTCCGCCAACAATTGCAACAGATTGAGCGGCTGTTCAACGAGCCGGGCGAACTCGGCTTGAGCGCGCGCCTCGACGCACTGTTTAACGCCTTTGAGGAGTTGGCGACACGCCCTGATAGCATGGCGGCGCGCCAAAGCGTAATTCAGGCAGCCAGCGCGCTCGCCAGCACCTTCCGCACCCTCCATCGCGCGCTAACTACCCAAGAGAGCCAGTTGATGGAGCAGGCACAGGCGCGCATTCAGGAGGCGAACCAACTGGCGGCACAATTGGGCAGGCTCAACGAGCAGATTCGCGCCGCCACCGCCAGTGGCGCGGAGCCGGGCGATCTGTTAGACCAGCGCGACCAGCTCATTAGTCGCCTGAGCGAGCTGGTAGGGGCACGTGCCCACTACGCTCAAGACGGCGCCGTGATGGTCTATGTGGACGGGCATACGCTGGTGCAAGACGGCACCGCCTTCCCCTTGCCCACCACGCTTGACCTCGCCAATCGCGCCCTGGACAACACACCTGTCGATATCCGCATCCAGACGGGTGAGCTGCGTGGGCTGATGGATGCGATAGCCAATCTGCAGAGTTATCGCGCCGACCTGAACACGCTCGCCAACACACTCATTACCCAAGTGAATGCCATCCACTCCACAGGCTACGGGCTGGACAATAACACGGGCTACCTCTTTTTCGATGGCACGGACGCCTCGAACATCGCGCTCCACGCCGACATCAGCGACCCCAGTCATATTGCGGCGGCGTCCGTTTCCAACGCGCCCGGTAATGGAGGCATCGCACGCGCCTTAGCCGATTTACGCACCACCCCACAGGGCGCACTGGGTGGAGCCAGCATTACGCAGTTCTATCGCAACCTCATCGGACGAGTCGGCAACGACGCCCAACTCTCCAAAAATCGAGCCGAATCGCAACAATTAACCATGGCACATCTGCTGCAGTTGCGCGATTCGGTCTCCGGCGTCTCGTTGGACGAGGAGGCGGCAAACCTGGTGAAGTATCAACGGAGCTATCAAGCCGCGGCGAAGATGATAAGCGCGTTCGATGCATTGCTGGAAGATGTGCTGCAATTCGTGGCACCACGGTAAGCGTGAGTGGCGGAACACGGTTCCCCGCTTCGCGAGGGGAACCTCACGGAGGGGGTTTATCATAAGAGACCATGCGAATCAGTACAGGCTGGCAGTTCTGGCAGATGGAGCGGGCTATCGAGCGGGCGAATGACCGCTTGAGCCTTTGGCAGCGCAGGGTCAGCACGGGGCGGCGACTCGAGCAGCCCTCGGATGACCCGGTGGGCAGCGTGCACGCGCTCGCTATCCGCCAAAGCCTGCAGCAGATCGATCAGTATGGACGCAACATCCGTGAGGCACGGCTCTTCCTGCAAGCCACCGAGCAGGCATTGGCAGACATCGGCAGCCTGCTGAACGAAGCGCGCCAGATTATCACGCAAGGCGCCAACGACACCCTCGATGCCGACGCACGCGACGCGCTCATCCAGCAAATCCGCCGCCTCAAGGAGCGCCTCATCCAGCTGGGCAATCAGCGCCCCGATGGCGAACGCTACCTTTTCAGCGGGCAGAAGTTGCATACCCAGCCCTTTACTCTCTCCGGGGGCGTGCTGACCTATGGGGGCGACGGCAATCCCCTGCTGGTCGATATCGCTTCGGACCGCGCCATCACGATGAATTTTACAGGCGCCGCACGCATCGCCGACCTTTACAACAAACTGACCGATGTCGAGAACCACCTGCTAACAGGCGATACCGCCGCGCTTTCGAGCATCGACCTGCGCGATATCGAGGCGTTCCAGTCCGAGTTCCACCGCTATCGGGGCGAAATAGGGGTGCGCCTGCGCGAACTGGAAAATTACGAGACCCTCTACGCCGCACGCAAAGAGCAGTTGCAAGGCAATCTGGCGGATATCGAAGAGATCGACCTAACCGAAGCCATCAGTCAACTAAGACAGCAGGAGCTCAGCTATCAAGCTGCCTTGCAGGTTTTTACCCGCGTGCAAGCAATTAACCTTTTCGACTTCCTGCGCGGAGGTTGAGAACCGATGGAACTTCACACAACGCGATTCGGTACAATAACTATAGAGCCGGAGGACATCATCACCTTCCCGGATGGGCTGGTGGGGTTGAGCCATCTGAAGCAGTTCGTGCTGATTCGGCACAGCGACGAAAGCCCATTCCGCTGGTTGCAATCGGTGGAGGAACCGGGCTTCGCCATGCTGGTTATCGACCCCTGGTTCTTCCGCCCCGATTACGAGGTGGTGCTGTCGGATATCGATGTGGAGCGCTTGCTGTTGAACGACGAGTCGATCCGATGGGTCTATGTGACGGTCTCGATTCCGCCGGGCAAGCCGCATGCGATGACCGCTAATCTGCTGGCGCCCATCGTGATTAACGGCAACGCACGGCGCGGACGGCAGGTTATCCTGGATGACGAACGCTATACCACGCGCCACCCCATCCTGCAGGAGATGTGGCGCTTGGTGCAGACTCAGGAGGCGGCGGGATAATGCCGTCCGCCACGGAGGGCGACGCGCTATGCTGGTGCTAACACGCAAGGTCAATCAGAGCATCATGATCGGAGATGAGATAGAGGTCATCGTGCTGGAGGTGCGCGGTGAGCAGGTGCGCCTCGGCATCAAAGCGCCACGCGAAATCGCGGTCCACCGCCGCGAAATCTACGAAGCCATCCAGCGGGAGAACCTCATGGCGGCACAAGCCAAACCCGAAGATGTGCCCCAAACACCACCCCCAGCGCAAAAGAGATCGGCACGCTCCGCCTAAGTCGCCACCTTCCCCCCATGCGGTTCCGAGACTGTTCGAAAATCGGGGTGCGCGAACCGCCTTCGTACCGCGAGTCTGGTAGAGGCACGGTTCCCGTGCCCTTGTGAATGCGCCCCAAACTCTGAACCTCGCTTGGAAACCAAACTGCTTAGTCAGTCATCTCATCCGTCCCTAAGCACAGGCAGAGGGGGAGATAGAAGCTATCTCCCCCTCTGCCTATCGTATGCAAGTGATATGGGCAGCGGTTCTATGCCTTCCTGCGACGGCGAAGCATCAGCCCAAGCAGCCCAGTCCCTAACACCACACACGAGGCTGGCTCTGGCACAGGCGTAAACGACCAGCTCAGAATGTCGATATCCTCCCAAGCGCCCCCAGTCGCCGCAGTGAAACCAACCCACGCAAAGCCAGACGCATCTAGAATGGAAAGGTAGTTGTTATGATCGAAGGTGACTGTGAGCACGGAGACATTATCCAGCACGATATCGAGCTGCCCACTGCCATTATAAGTAATCGTCGCTGTGTGAACTTGCCCGTCCTCCAGATTAAACCCAGGATCAGCCCACCCCAGTCGTGCAGCCGTATCCACTGTGTTGGGCTGCTGCCATCGTGTGTGCACGGCTACATGGTTACCGTTCGGGTCGCCGTACTCGGTATTCTGCCAAGTATCGAACTCGACCGCGAGACTACGCGGGATGCCTGTGTAACCGATAGCGCCACCAGCAGGATCAGGGCCTAATGCATTCGCACCAGCGTCTTGGATGATGAAGGAAAAACCATCAGCTCCGCCATTGATAGGGTTAGTTATTTGAAACCGAAAAGTGGTTGTCCACCCACCAGGCAGACTCAAATGCTGCTTCTGGTAGTAATAGGCAGAGCCTCTTCGACCGGAGGACGCTGGTACCAGGCGCAGCACCGTGCCAACAATCGCCGCATCGCCGTTGAGGTGCAGGCTCCCACCTGCTCCACTAAAGTCGGTAAAGTTGAACTGCGCAAACATAGGGCTTGCCAGTGCAAGCGCGCTCACCACTAACATGCTCAGCCCCTGTCGCATCTTCAGACCTCCTCTCGTTATGAGTTATGGGATTCTGCCGAAACGAACCCTGTCGGCAAAATCCACTTACATAGAATCCCCCACAGTGCCCAAAATGTGACAGGGTAGCGACACAAATCGGGGCGATGGGAGCGCAAATGCTGCCCAAAGGTTCACTCCAGCAACTGACGCAGCCGCTTGCGAGCGCGGTGCAGCCGCTGACGCAAACACGCCGCACTGCAGCCAAACCGCTCCGTCAGCTCCTCCACCGTGTAGCCCTCCCCATCGTGCAGCCACACAAGGACACGGTCATTAGGCGGAAGCTGCTCCAACGCCCACCACACCTCGACCCACTGCTCCCAGTCTGGCTCCCCCCTGCACGAATCGGCGGCTTCCAGTGGGAGGGCAGGCGGTTGCCGTTGCTGCGCCTGCACAAAATCTGCCAGCACCCCCCGCATCACCCGTTCGAGATAGGCAAACGAGAGCGTTCGCCCATGCTGCAATCGCTGCAGCAGTTGCAGACGCACTTCGGCAGCGCAATCTTCCGCGTCCTGCTCGGTCAGCCCTCTTCGCTGGAAGAATCGCTTCGCCCTTTCAAAAGCCAACTCCAGCGTTTTCAACGCCTCTGCTGGGATGTCCATCATAGCCCCCTGTCTATTATATCACATTGGCAGTTGAGAACCCTCTCCTGCATGTCTGAATGGTTTGTGGGTGTATTCGCTTTGTGCCCCTTGAGCGTCTAAAATATTATCGAGCGAGATGGAGCGGGCTTTTGGGCGAAGCGGATGGCTTGGCAAGTTGGGGCGACTGGGCGCCTTGATGGGGCTAATGGGCTGCTCGGCATCCTTATGGGCACAGCCGCCTCTGCCGCTGCTGACCCTGCCGAAGGAGGTGGCAGACCAGATCGGGCGGCAACCTTCTCCCACTCCACCACGCCCATCGGGTCAGACACGCTCCCCTTCGGGCGAACGGCGCCACACGCTCGACGCACTCCGCAACGCCTTGCGTTCTTGGGATGCCTTCGAACAGGAACTGCGCTCGCGCGTGACCATCAGCGGGCGCAAAACGATGGGGTTCCATCTGCATCAGGTGGAGGGTGACAGCGCATCGTTTCGGGACCAGAACTACTATGGTCAGGGCGGTCAGCGCACCACCGACTATACCGACCTTAGCATCCGCGTCGATCGGCTCTTTGGCTTGCTGAGCTTCGACTGGCGCTGGAGCAACAGCCGCTACCGCAACCCCTTTGATACGCGCATCACATGGTCATACGATTCGCCCAATTTGATGCTGGAGTGGGGCGACATCAATGCGATGCTGGGCGGGCAGAACCAGTTGGTCTCGTTCAATCGCACGCTGAAAGGCGTGATGGGCACAGCGAAGTTCGGGCGCAGCTCGCTCCGCTATATCACCTCTGAGACCAAAGCCGCCGCGCGCACCATCACCATTCAGGGCAACGACAGCCCTGGTCCCTACTATCTGCAGGGCAGCCAGATTGTGGACGGCAGCGAGCGGGTGCAGGTGGACGGCGTGGAGAAGCGTCGGGGCGAGGATTACACCATCGACTACTACGCGGGCATCCTGCAGTTTCGGGAGGGGATGATTATCCCCCGCACCTCCACGATTGTGGTGACCTACGAGACCTATGCCTTCAACTCGCGTCCCAGTCGGTTGGATGGCTGGCGGTTTGAAACCAATCTGGGCAAGGGCATCAATCTGGGAATGAGCATGTTGAGCCAGAAGGTGCAAGGCGGGCTGGGGTTGCGCACGCGCACCCAGCAGTTCTATGGGCGTGGCGCACCCAGCGTGCCCTATGACCTCGACTTCCCCCCGCTGCGTGATAGCGCGCATCCCGTCACGGTGCTGGTGGCAGGCGTGCCGCAGCGTGAGGGGGAGGACTATTACTTTGACCCGGTGCTGCCCTATCGCTTCTACTTCACGCGCTTTATCCCGCAGAACCTGATTGTGCAGGTGACCTACACACCTTTACCTGACCCCGGCTCCACGATTGGCGGCGACCGTGAGGTGATCGGCATCGACCTGACCTTGCCCCTTGGTAGAGTGGGCAGCCTGCTCTGGAATGCGGCGCGCAGTCGGGCGCAAACTTTGGGCAGCGTGCTGGAGGGAACGGCGCATACTCTCGAAGCGAAGCTCAACTTCGGGCGATTGAACCTGAACAGCGTCTATCACCGTATCCCGGCAGAGTTTATCGGCATCGAATCGGTGGGCTTTCGGCGCAACGAGACGGGGCATCGCAGCAGCCTGTCCTATCAGCTCAGCCGTGCCACGCTGTTCCAGCTCAACTGGAGCCAGTCACGCGTCGCATCGCTCAACACCCAGCAAAGCGGCTTTCGGGCGAGCTTCACCGACACCGACATCCGCACCTACACCTTGTCGCACACGCCAGCGAACGGCTTCTCGGTGAATTTGACTCGCACGCAGAACCGCGCCACCTCCGCCGTAAGTCATAATCAGCAGACGGTGGACACCCTTAGCATTGGACGCAACTGGCGGAATGTGAACCTGACGCTGGGGTATGACCGCACCGACGCGGTTTCGCGCCTGCAGGGCACGAGTGGCTCGCCTACGGTGCAAACCTATCAGGTTCAGAGCCTGCGTGCGCGGGTAGATTGGACGGTGAGTGCGCAGCTGAGCCTTCAGGGCACGGCAGCGGTGAGCCAAGTGCGCCATTCGGGTTCGCCATCGGGTGCGGCACCGAGCGATTCACGCGCCCGCGATTTCAGTCTAAACGCCTCTTGGCGCCCCAGCGACCGCCTGGAGGTGAACTATCGCTGGAGCGACCGCGATTCGGGGACACTGGGAGGCGACTTTTTCGGGCGGTCGCGCCAATCGGGCGCGTTGCAACTGCCACCAAGCGGCTTCCAGAACCCGTGGGGCGTGGGCTATAACGGCAACGGCTTCTCCTCGGGCGCACCCCTCTACAGCGGCTATACCTATTTCGGCGTGCGCGGCAAGGGACACGATCTGAGCATCCGCTGGACACCCTTCGATACGGTCTCGGTCGATCTGCAGGCGAGCATCCAGCGGGCAGCAGGCGACTTCCAGACCAACAGCGAGCAGCGTGCCCTCTCCCTCGGTGTCAGCTATCTGCCCTTCGAATGGCTGGCTTTGAACGCCACTTGGTCTAAGCAGGATGTACGGTTTCTGACCGCTTCGGGCAATTCGCAAAATGAGTATTGGGCGATTTCGGCGGAGATTGGTCCGCTACGACGCTGGAACTTCACCCTGAGCTTCTATCAGATGACGACCCAGAGCATGCTAAGTGAAGGGTTTGGCGGCACGCCGGGCGCCTTCACCCAGCAGCCGGTCGGACTGGCATTCCGCGCCACTTATACCCTCGCGGAGAACCAGAACCTGTTCGCCGAATGGCAGCGCACCGAGTTGCGCGGCTATCTCGCATCGCGCGACACCCTGTTCAACTTCGGCTATGAGTACCGCATCACGCGCAACCTCTCCTTCATCCTCAGCTACCGCTTCCGCGAGCAACTCAATCTGGATCCCCAGTATCGCCAATACAGCTATCGTGCCCGCTCACTGGACGCCAACCTCAATCTGCAGTTTTAGCCCTTTTTCAAAAACGAAGTCGGTCATAATTGATGCATGAGCCATCCAACGATTACGGAGTTCATCGCGTTTCTGCCTGCGCCGAATTGGGAGGCGACGCGCCAGTTCTACGAGCAGACGCTGGGCTTGCACTGTGTGCTGGAGCAGGTGGACTGCTGCATCTACCGAGTCGCAGGGGCGGGCTATCTGGGCTTCTGTCGTCGTGCGGAGACACCCCAACCTGCCGAGCGCGTCATCCTCACACTGGTCACGCCCGCTGTCGACGAGTGGCACACCCATCTGCAGGCGCACGGTGTCGAAATCATGAAGCCGCCCACCTACAACGAGCGGTATCAGATTTACCACCTGTTCGCTCGCGACCCGAACGGCTATCTCATCGAGATTCAGCGGTTCGAAGACCCGCGTTGGGGCAAGCGTTCATGAGGGCTTGCTGGTTCGCAAGCTGTATCTGAGTGTGTTCACAGACTCGCTGTTGATGCGCACGCCAGCGTTAGGGTGGGTATACTCTCATTCGCTGATGCGAGCCTATTTGGTGCTGGAGGACGGGAGCTGGTTCGAAGGCGAATCGATCGGCGCGGAAGGCTATACCACTGGGGAGCTGGTGTTCAACACGGGCATGACAGGCTATCAGGAGGTGCTGACCGACCCCTCCTACGCGGGGCAAATCGTGTTGATGACCTACCCATTGGTGGGCAACTACGGGCTGAACTCCGAGGATGAGGAGTCGTTCCGCGTGCAAGTGGCAGGTTTCGTGGTGCGGGAAGCATGTGACGCGCCCTCCAACTGGCGGGCAAGGCTCACCCTCCACGACTATCTGGCAATGAACGGTATCGTGGGCATCGAAGGGGTCGATACCCGTGCCGTTACGCGCCGTATTCGCGAGCATGGCGTGATGATGGGCACCATCACCACTTGCGAGTCGCCCGACGAAGCCCTCGAACGGCTGCACAGCACGCCCCGCTATGAGGAGCATGACTTCGTGTTCCGCGTCACCGCACCCGCGCCCTATAAGTGGGGCTATGATGGGCTGGAGCCGATGGATGCCCCCGATGACCGCTATCGGTATCGCGTGGCGATCCTGGATTGTGGCGTGAAGTGGAACATTCCGCGCCGACTGGCAAGCTTGGGTGTACGCTCCCTCATCCTCCCCGCGACCACACCTGCCCACGAGATACTGGCGTTGAACCCCGACGGTGTGCTGCTCTCCCCCGGACCAGGAGACCCCGCACGACTGGGCAGCATTGTAGCCACGATTCGGGAGCTGATAGGCAAAAAGCCGATGGCAGGCATCTGCTTGGGGCATCAGCTGCTCTGTCTGGCGATGGGAGCAAGCACCTATAAACTCAAGTTCGGACACCGGGGCTGCAACCATCCCGTTAAAAATCTGCTCACGGGTCAGGTTGCTATCACCTCTCATAATCACGGCTATGCAGTGGTGCCCGAAAGCTTGGAGGGTACAGGGCTGGAGGTGACCCATGTGCAGCTCAACGATGGCACGATTGAAGGCGTGCGCCATCGCGACCTTCGGCTCATCACACTGCAGTTTCACCCTGAAGCAGCCCCTGGCCCTTGGGACAGCCGCCCCTTCTTCAACGAATTTCTACAGCTATTAGGTTAGCGACATCACACGCCAAAACCTTCCCCGAAGAGGGAGGTCATCCCCTTGGGGAAGGTCAAGAATGCCGTTCTGCATGGTCTGTTATTGGGACGCTGTTCCAGCGGCCTTGCCGAACTGCGGCTTCTCGTCCTTCAGCGACTTGATGTAGGCTACCAGCGCGTTCACCTGATCCTCCTTCAGGTAGGAGTAGGACGGCATCGAGGGTTGATACCCGGCTACAATCTTTTTGTTCGGATCGAGGATCGATTCGCGCAGGTAAGCCTCGTCTGCCGTGACGGAGGAACCATCGCGCAGTTTCACGGTGGAGCCGTACAGACCGCGCAGGTCAGGATAATCTTTGCCCGTGGTGGGGTTCATGTGGCAGGCGTTGCAACCGATTTGGACGAACAGGAGCTTCCCTTTGAGCGCCTCTGGATCGGTGGTCGTGGCTGCTCCACCCGCTGCAGAAGGCGAGGTTGCCTGATTGGAAGTCGGCTGATTGCTGGATGGGCTACCAGTCGAGGTGCTGACCGTCTCCTGACGCCCGCAAGCCGTGAGGGCAACCGAAAGTGCCAGCAATGCCATCCCAGTGCCAAGTAATGCCATCCCCTGTCTCATAGTCATCCACCTCCGTCCTCTATTTCCAGTGAACCTAACTGGCTCATCTGGTCAACTGACCGTATTATACCACATCCATCCCCCGTTTGTCAAGGGGTCTGGGGTGGGGGCGGGTCATGAGTGGGGGCGTTGGCTGGCGGGACGGGCGCGCAGTTGTGCCCAGGTACGCAGCTCGTCGATTTCTTCGCGCATCATCACCGAGAGCGGCACCGTGGCTTTAATCTCCGCAAGCAGGTCGTCGGTTGTGAGGTCGCGCCCCGCATCGAAAGCGGTGAACAGCGCGCCGATAATGACCTGCTCGATCTCGGCGCCCGAGAAGCCCTTGGTTGCTTTCGCCAGCTGCTTCAGGTTGAACTGAGCCGGGTCGCGCTTGCGTTTCCGCAGGTGAATGGCGAAAATCTGCTCACGCTCCGCCTCAGTGGGCAGGTCGAGGAAGAAAATCTCGTCGAATCGCCCCTTGCGCAGCAACTCAGGTGGCAGTAGGGACACATCGTTCGCGGTCGCCACCACGAACACAGGGGCTTTTTTCTCCTGCAGCCAAGTGAGAAAGGTAGCAAACACACGCGCTGTGGTGCCCGCGTCCGACATGCCAGAGCTTTGCACCCCGGAGAAAGCCTTCTCCAGCTCGTCGATCCAGAGAATGCATGGTGCGACCGCCTCGGCGGTGCGGATGGCAAGGCGCATGTTAGCTTCCGATGCGCCCACCAGCGAGCCGAACACGCGCCCCACATCGAAGCGCAACATCGGCAGCCCCCAGAGGTTCGCGACGGCTTTGGCAGTCAGACTCTTGCCGCAGCCCTGCACACCAAGCAGCAGCACCCCCTTAGGTGGAGGCAGCCCGAACTCCCGTGCCTGCTCCGAGAAGGCAGCCCGCCGCTTGCGCAGCCACTCTTTCAACACATCCAGCCCGCCGATGTCCTCCAAGCGTTCCTGCGCAGCGTAATACTCCAGCACGCCCGATTTGCGCACAATCTGCTGCTTCTCCGTTAGAATCACCTCCGCTTTGAGCTGCCGATGCTCCACGATGGAGCGAGCGCACACATTTTCAATCTCTTCCATCGTCAGTCCCTGCGCCGCTTGCACCAACTCTTCGAACTCATCGGGTGGCACCTCGGTCTGCACGCCGGGCTTATCGCGCAGCATCAGCAGAATCTCACGCAGCTTGTGGGCAATCTCCTCGCGAGAGGGTAGTGGCATCTCCAGCACTGTCAACTCTTTTTCCAGTTCTGAAGGCAATTTCAGCAGGGGGCTAAGGAGAATGAGGGTGCGTCCCGATGCATGCAAACGGGGTGAAAGGTCGCGCAGCAGTCGAATGACGCGTGCATCATGCAGGTAGGGATGAAAATCTTTGAGCAGCAAGATGGCGTTTTCGTAAGGGCGGAAGAGCATGGTTAACGCTTCGATATCGGGACTGAGCCGTTCGCGCCGTTCGCTTTCAGGTGGTTCAGGAGAGATGGGCAACGGTGGGTCATAACCGCGTGTGAGGGTCCAGATATGCAGCCGTTTCTGCAATCGGTTAGCGGTCAGGCGTACCAGCTCCTCTGCGCGGCGCTCCTCCGGCGTCACCACATAGAGCAGTGGATAACGCGCCCGTACCAGCACTTCCAGTTCCCGTTCGAAGGGGGTTTCCATCGTCTCCGACGGGAGTATACCTCAGTGTCCGCCGCAGCGAATCGTGCCGTGCAAAAGCGGTTCGTTGGGCGGCGCTGCTGGCGCACGACCGCGCTGCAGAAAGAGGTCGCAGTAGGCGGTCTTCAGGGTGTTGAGGTCGCGCTCCGTGATACGCAACGGAACCCCCGATGTGTAGGTCGGGTACATCATGTCCTCAGGGTTGATGCTGTGCCCTCCAATGCCCAGCGCATGCCCGAACTCATGCGCCGCAACGCTGCGAATGTCAACGCTGTTATTGCCCCTAATGCCGATATACATATCGGCATGCGCTAATTCACCATTTGTATAGTAGCGATAGTTGGTTTTGCCATCGCGCGTGTCGGGGCGAAACTTGACCACAATCTGCGCATCTTCCTTCGAATCGACCACTTGATAACGGACTTTCATTTCGGTTGCCTCCACCCACTGGTTGAATCCCTGCAAGGCGATGCTCTGAAGCATCTCGGAGTAGTTCTCATCCTTCTCGAAATAGACGCGCACGGGGAAGCGGCTCCAGCGTAGCAACCGTTGCATCTCTGGTGAACGCACATAGTTGGGCTGGAAGGTTTCAGCGTTGCAAATCCATAGCTGCCCCGATTGCGATCCACCGCATCCGTTTGTGAGCAGCGCAATCGCACCTATCAGCCATCCATACAGCCATCGTCGTTGCATCGCGTGCCTCCCATTTCGATTCTCGGCAATAGGCTGGTATAATATACTAGGCTGGTATAATATACCATGACGGAGGTGAAAAAACGGTGAAATCGGGTATCCATCCGAAGTATGTGATTGCGACGGTACACTGCGCGTGTGGCAACACCTTCCAGACGCTGTCGACCAAAGAGGAGATTCGCTTGGAGGTGTGTGCGGCGTGTCATCCCGTATTTACGGGTGAGGGCACGCGGCGCGTGGTGGACACCGAAGGGCGTGTGGAACGCTTTCTGCGCAAGTATCAGCAATACGGGAATTCGCGATGAGCAACGCGCAGAAACCTTATTGGCGTTATGGAGGGCAGGCGGTCATCGAGGGCGTGATGATGCGCAGCCCTCGCTATTTTGCGATTGCCTGTCGCGCCCCCGACGGCTCGCTCGTGGTGCATGCCGAACCGCTGACACGCACGCTTATCGGCAGGCTGCAGTTTCTGAACCGCCCGCTACTGCGCGGTATCCTGATGCTCATCGACGCGCTGGTGCTGGGCATCAAGTCGCTCCATTTTTCCAGCCGCGTGCAGATGCAGCACAACCCTGACCAGAAAGAGATACCGCGCTCCGTGCAGGATATTGCCATTGGCGCATCGGCGGCGATTGGGCTGGGGCTTGGTGTGCTGCTCTTCTTTGTGTTGCCCACGCTGCTGACCGACTGGCTCAAGCGGGAGGGCTGGGGCAGCTTCGAACAGAACCTATTGGACGGCTTGCTGCGTATCACCCTCTTTCTGGCTTATATCGGGCTAATCGGCTTTATGCCCGACATCTATCGCGTGTTCCAGTATCATGGTGCCGAACACAAGGCGATTAACGCGCTGGAAGAGGGCTTGCCCGTCACGGTGGAGCATGCGCGCATGCAGACGCGGCTGCACCCGCGCTGCGGCACTAGCTTCGTGCTGTTGGTGCTGGTGGTGAGCATCTTTGCCTTTGCGCTGCTGGGTCGTCCGCCTGCCTATATTCGCATCCCGTTGCACCTTGCGCTGCTGCCCGTGATTGCCAGTGTGGTGTACGAGGTGATTCGGTTGGCGGGCATGTTCAAGAGTGGTTGGCTGACACGGGTGCTGCTGGCACCGGGCTTGTGGAGCCAATATCTGACCACACGCGAGCCGACCGAAGACCAGATTGAGGTAGCAGTCGCTGCGCTGCGGGAAGTGATGGCATTAGAGCAGGAAGCAGCGGTGGCGGAGCCTGCATAAGGAAGCTCATCTCACATAGACGGTTTTGATGTTGGTGAACTCGCGGATGCCGAAGATGCCCAGTTCGCGCCCATAGCCGCTCTGTTTGATGCCGCCAAAGGGCAGGCGCGGGTCCGAAAAGACAAAGCTGTTCACAAAGCAGTTGCCCGCTTCCAGTTGGTTCGCCGCTATCTGTTCACCCAGCACCGTATTGCGGGTGTAGACGCTGGCACCTAACCCGTAGGGCGTATCATTCGCCATCTCGATGGCTTGCTCGCGATTGGCAGCCGCCACGATGGGCGCAACGGGTCCGAAAGTTTCCTCGTCCCACACGGGCATGCCGCGCCGCACCTTGACCAGCACGGTGGGTGGGTAGAAAAAGCCGCGCCCTTCGGGAATCGTGCCACCCAGCAGGCATTCGGCGCCTTGCTGGATGCTTTGTTGCACCTGACGGTGGAGGATGGCGCGCAGGTCTTCGCGGGCGATGGGACCGATGGTGGTGCGCTCATCCAGCGGGTCGCCCATCACTTGGGCACGCATCCGCTCCAGAAAGCCCTCCAGGAAGGCTGGATAGAGGGGCTGCTCCACGATGAAGCGTTTCGCCGCGATGCAGCTCTGCCCCGAGTTGATGAGCCGTCCCGTGGCGCACTGGTTCAGTGCCTGTTCGAGGTCGGCGTCCGCCAAGATGACTGCCGGGTCGCTGCCTCCCAGCTCCAACACGCACTTTTTGAGTTCCTCCCCTGCGATGCGGGCGACGGCGCGCCCCGCGCGCGTGCTACCCGTGAGCGTGACACCCGCAATCAGCGGATGCCGAATGAGCGGCTCCACCTGCTCGTTCTCGACCAGCACGGCACGCAGCAGGTCAGGTGGGAAGCCCGCCTCCTGCATCAGTGATTCGATAGCGAGCGCACAGCCGGGCGTACTGGGCGCATGTTTGAGCACCACAGCGTTCCCCGCCATCAGCGCAGGTGCTGCGAAGCGGAACACCTGCCAGAAGGGAAAGTTCCACGGCATAATCGCCAGAATCGCACCCAAGGGCTGGAAGGTCACATAGCTTTTCGCGCCCTCGGTGTCCACTGGCATGGGGGCAAGCATCGATTCGGCATGCGCGGCAAAATAGTCGCAGCCCCACGCGCATTTTTCGATCTCGGCGCGCGCTTGGGTAATCGGCTTGCCCATTTCCAGGGTAATCTGGCGGGCATACTCCTCCTTGCGTTCGCGCAGCAGTTGGGCGGCACGGCGCATGGGCGCGGCGCGCTGAGCAAAGGTGGCGGTACGCCATTCCAGATAGGCACGATGCACCTGCTGCACGATGGCGTCCACCCTATTGGCATCCATCGGGGTGTAGACGCGCAGCGTCTCGCCTGTTGCGGGGTTCACACTGGCAATCATGGCGGCACCATGATACCCGTTCTCCCGCTCACCCGCCCAGTGGGGGGGATCAACACCCACTCCCGAAGTGGAACAGCACCATCAACAGGTCGGCGTCGTCGATGACTCCGTCCCAGTTGAGGTCTTCGTTGCGATAGCCACGATTGCCAAACGCCAACAGCACCGCCAGCAAGTCGGCGTCATCCACGCAGCCGTCGCGATTCACATCCCCTCGCAGTGGAAAGCCCGTATCGAGCAGGAAGGCCTCGGGGAACAGTGTAGTGCCATTGAAGCCTTTCCCTACTATATAGCGTCCATCAGGCGAGATGGCAGTCGCTTCCCAGAGTTCGGAGCCATCGGTCAGCAGATGCGCATAGAGAACATTCAGGTCTTGCATCCCCTCCTCTGCCGTCCAGCGAAAGGCGTATCCACACCCGTCAGCCCTGTCAGCCCAGCCAACCACGACCGTGCCATCCGCCGAAACACCTAAAGCCGTGCTGTGGAACCCGCCAAGCGTACCGAGGTCTTGCATCCCGCTCTCTGCCGTCCAGCGAAAGGCGCGAATATGCCCAGCGGAATTCCGAGCCATGCCGACCACGACTGAGCCATCTGCTGAGACGCTATAAGCCCGGCTCCATCCGCCTCCCAGAGTGCCGAGGTCCTCCATCCCGCTCTCTGCCGTCCAGCGGAAGGCGCGATGAACCTCGTCGGCGTCATAAGCATAACCAACCACGACGGAGCCGTCTGCCGAAACGCCTAAAGCCGCGCTCCCCCAGCCTCCCAGAGTGCCAAGGTCCTGCATCCCCTCCGACTCTGTCCAGCGAAAGGCATGATACTTCACCAAGTTCGTGTAAGCCACACCAACTACGACCGAGCCATCGGCTGAGACACCATAAGCATAGCTCGTATACCCTCCAAGTGTACCGAGGGCTTGCATTCCGCCAGCAGATGTCCAATGAAAGGCACGCGCTCTGCCATCCACTCTCTCAGCCCAGCCGACGATGACCGAACCATCTGCCGAAATGCCATAAGCCGCGCTAAAACGACCTCCCAGCGTACCGAGGTCCTGCATTCCACCATCCGGTGTCCAGCGAAAGGCACGCAAATCCCAAGCGGCGTTGGAAGCCCAACCTACTACAACCGAGCCATCCGCTGAAACATTGTACGCCCCGCTGTGAGGCCCCCCGGGCAGCGTGCCGAGCCAAGTGAGGGAAGCTTGCTGCGACCAGCCCGCGGCTGCCATCAGCGATAGGGCGCACCCAATCGTCAGTGCGCGAACCCGATTGAACGCCATTCGTCGCTTTGCCATCATGCCTCACCATCCCGTTGCAATGTTCTGTGCCTTGCTCTCGATTCTCGCGCTTATTATACCCTACTGCCGTGCCACGCGCTCGCAAAGTATCCCTATCGCCTGCTGTAGGTTGCAAGCAAGCGAAGTTGCTCGAACATCTCTTCGGGCGTAGTGAGTGCCAGCGCCTCGTTATGCACGACCTTGCCTTCGGGATCGATCAGCACATAGCTGGGGATACCATGCACACCGAACGCCCGTGCAATCGGGGAGTTGAAGGCATCTGCGCCCGCCCACAGGTGGAGGGCGAGCCTGTCCCAGCCGCGCGCCTGCACCATCCGTTGCGCGGGGGCACGCTCCTCGTCCAGACTCACAGCGATAATCTGCACACGGTCGCCCAGTGTAGTGCCGTGCTTTTCCAGGAACGCGCGCAGCTTTTCCATCGATTTCTGGCACGGAACGCACCAAGTTGCCCAGAAGTCGATGAGGAGCCACTTGCCCCGAAACTCCGACAGGCGGCGCGGCTTGCCCGTGGCGGTCTCCTGCAGTTCGAAGTTGGGCACACGGTCGCCTGCGTTTAGGGGTGGACGCAGCACCATCTCGCGGACACCATCCCCCCGACGCAGGATGAAGCGGAACGGCTCGGAATAGCCACTGGGGTCGCGCTGGAGATAGTATTGCACGCATTCGCGTGCAGGCTTATCAGGCGGGTTCTCCACCAGGTTGCGTAGGGTTATGGCGCCGTTCGCGTCCAGCGTACCCTGTGCCACAGGCTCATAGACGGCGTTCTGCTCATCGTATACAAAGACTCGCACGCGCGTATTCCGCAGCGGTGTTCCATCGGCTTGCAGCACCCGCACGGTCACGGTACGGTTGCCTTTAGGCGCAGTCGCGTCGGGTGCGGTTTGGCGGATAGCGACTGCCTGCATCTCGCCCGATGTCAGTGTTGGCACGGATGCGCTCCGTCGGAAGCCCCCACGCTCGCTGTATTCGCGTGGGGCGTACAGCACCAATGCCTGCCAGCCTTCGCCCGGCGCCAGGTCGCGGAAGACCATCTGCTGCTTCGGTGATGCCAGAGGCATCCGCGCACACACGGCATAGGCATCTGCCGCCTGTCGATACAATAGCAGGTTGCCTTCCTGCCCTTGCAGGTTCACATGCTGCAGGTCTATCCGCACCTCCAGCGTCGCCGGGGCGGGCAGCGCGCGCTCAATCACACCTGCTGCCGCCTCGTCGGGGCGAATCTCGGTGCAGTAGCCCACCAGCCAACCAGAGCGATTGACCCACAGCCATGCGGAGCCTTCCATTTGCTGCGGGAGAGTGAGCCGATACTCCGTTGCCGATACGCGCTCTATGCCGAAGTTAGGAAACAGGTAGAGGCGTGTAAGGGCGTCCAGCACGCGCATCGATGGGTCGTCAAATCCCTCCCTATCCGCCAGAGTCTGGAGAGGCTCCACGAACAGGTCGCTGCCAAAGGGTGCCGAGAAGCTTTCCTGCCAGTCGATGGGCTTCTGCACGGGCAGCCGCTGCCCCAGGTCGTCGGGCGGTTGCAGCACAGGCTTGAGCCGCACCAACACGGTTTGCCCTGGGCGCAGCACAACCCGCTGTTCCGCCGCAATCGGATAGGGAAGCACGCGGCAGAGGGGTACATGGTCAGGTGCGCTGGCTAAAAGCACCAGCGCACCGCCTCGCTCACCCATCAGAATCTGCTGAACAATTTGCTGGTGATCGGGATGCCATTTGAGGTGTACCTCGCCTTGCTCATCGACCTGCTGGAACAGCGGCTCGGTGGCGGGTAGCGCCCGTAGGAGGCGGAGGTCTACCGCCAGCACACCTACTTTGGCGTTCGTCAGTGGCTGCTGCGCCGCGCTTTGGACGCGCACGCGCAGCTCCGTCGGCTCGCTCGGCTGCGCCAGAAGCAGCCCTGTTATCCAAACGCTCCAAAACAGAACCGTTGCCCTCATCGCGCACCTCCTTTGCCGCCGATTTGGCGCAGCAGGCTCTCTTGCTCGCGGCTCAGCGGGTTGCCCGTCCAGACCACCTTCCCGCGCGGGTCGATCAGAAATGCGGTCGGGACAGCATCGACGCCGTACAGCTGCGCGGCGCGTTGCCCTTCATCCCAAGTGTGCAGGGCGAACTTATCCCAGCCGCGCCGTTGCAGGTGTGGTAGCACCACCTTCCTGCTCTCGTCGATGCTCACGCTCAGCACAACCACCTGCTTGCGCCACGAATCGGGTTGCTTTTCCACGAACGCCTTGAGTTCCTCCATCGCTCTCTGGCACGGACCGCACCAAGTTGCCCAGAACTCCAGATAGACCCACTTGCCCCGCAGCGTGCGCAACTCCACTGGCTTGCCCGTGCGCACATCCACCGCCTTGAAGTTGATGGCGGGATCGCCCGGCTGAGGCGCGAGCGTGATGCTGATTTCGCGCACACCGTCGCCACGCACGAGCGTGAAGTAGCGCACGAACCTGTCATTTACGAAGATTTGGTAGCCGATGCGGTTGTAGGCGTTCGAGTCAGAGGGGTTCTCGTACAGGTTGCGCAGCACGAACGCACCCTTTTTGTCCGTTCGCCCTTCCTGCACCGTGCGTGCTTGACTATAGCTGCGCCTAAGTGCCACGCGGTAGTGTGCGCCCGCCAGTGCCCCGCCGCCCGCACGCCGAATCTGCACGCGCACCTGCCGCTTGCCACGATACTCCGCGATATCGAACGGCTTGGGTGCAACCCGATGATACACAAACCCGCCTGTAGGGGCATGCACAATCGTCTCATGCATATCCTTGTTCGATAGCTGGAGCAACACTTGGTACGGACCCGGCGCGACATTCCGCTCCGCGACGACGCCGCCTGCAAATCGGTGTCCCGATAGCGCCTCAGAGTAAAACATTAGCGGCAACTCCCGGCTGTTCAGCGGCGCAAGGTGCAGAAACAGCCCCGAGAGGTCTTTGTACGCCTTGCGCCACGCCTCCAGATCGAACTCCAGTAGCATCATGCTGGGCTTGGGCAGACGCACTTCCACAGCCCCTGATTGCCACTCGTCAGGCTTGAGCGTGTGCAGATAGTAGCGAATGACATCGGGATGATGCACAAACAGCGCGAGTGTGCCACTGAACTCCTGCGGCACATCCACGCGGTAGCGTCCGTCACCCAGCGTGTGGATACCGAAGTTGAGGCACAGCGGCGGCGTGCCGAAAAGGCGATCCTCTTCTGGCGCCTGCTTTCCCGACGCGCACAAGGGCTTGCCATCCGTACTGGCAATCAATAACGGCGAGGCATGATGCGCCTGATAAAAGTCCTCGCGTAGGCGCAAGTCGACAGGATTGCCGTCCGCTGTGAGCAGGCGCAGCTCGAAGGAGCGGGCAGGCTTGAGCGTGGCGGTAATCGTCTCGCGCGGGTTGGCGGTGTGTCCAAAGCGGAGTGGCACATAGCCGGGTGCCGCAACCATGCACTCTAACTTCACGGGCAGTTTGCCTGCCAAGATTTCGCGCATGCGCGAGCGGTGGGATATGTCGCCTTCCACGACGCAGATGCCGCGCGCGTTCACGGGCTGCCACATGGGCACAGTTGCCATCTCGCGTATCTCGTTCACCATCGCCGAAACATGCACCTTTGCCGTGCGTATCGGCTGTCCCTGCTCGTCAACAACTTGGATACGCGCCAGTGGCTCATCAGGAATCACCGAAAGGGACTGCGCGTACAACAGCCCCACAACCATCGCTGCTCCCCATAGCGTCAACGCTGTTCGCATGGGCATACCTCCTTAGGGAACTCCACTGCATGTCGGTATTCGTCCTCTACGAGCCGACTCCTGCTGGGGTTCGGATTTGCCCGATTACACCCCCCTTCGGGCGTGCAAGCGAGATGGATTGGCGTGGCGTGAATCCCCCTCACCCAGCCCTCTCCCCCCTTCCTAAGGGGGAGAGGGTGCAGGGAGTGGGGGATTCCACTAATGAGACTATGCCTGCGGTGTTGGCGGTGCAGTGCCATAGCGGCTGTAGAGCCACGAGACGATGAGGAGCGTAAGCCCCAGCCCCGCAAAGCTGAAGGTGCGGTAGGGCATCTCCAGAAAGCCCAGATCGAACAGGAACAGCTTGAAGGCGGTGAGCGTGAGGGTCGCCAATCCCAGCAGACGAATGGCACGCGAACGGTTCAGCACACCGGCGATGAGCAGCAGCACACCCAGCAGCGTCCACTCCAGCGAGACCAGCATGGGCGCCAGCGGGCTATTCGGCTCGCCGATGAGCTGGAAGTAGTAGTAGGTCTCCATCGTCACCAGCCAGACCGCGCCGCCGAGCGCTGCCAGCCCCGCCATAATCGCCAGCCCCACACGCGGCAGAAGCCGATCCAGCTCCGATTCGGGCTGTTGCAGGGCGTGGGCGCGCGCCACCAAGGCGTCCACCTTCAGCCCCAGCGTCCAGCTCAACAGCGCCAGCCCCCGCTCGTTGAGCAGCACCCTTTCCAGGGTCGGCTCCTCGCTCAAGGCGACCAGCGTGCGCAGCGACGCCAGCACCCACAGAGCAAGCCCCAAGCCATACAGCAGGCGACTGCTGTACCCGATGCCCAGCGCCACCAGCAGCATCGCCTCCAGATTCCATATCGGCGCAACCACCGATGCCTTGAACTGAACCGGGATGGCGATGGTTAGCAGGGTTATGCCAAGCGTGGCGAACCCACCGCTGAGCAGCGTGTCTTCTGGCACGGTTCGGTAGCCCAGCCAAGCCAGCAGCAGATAGAGCGCGCCCAGCCCCGCCAGAAAGGCAGCGGGGTAATCACCCAGCAAGGGCACCACCACCGCTTGACCCGCCGGCACATAGAGCAGCGTTGCCACCGATAGCAGCGCCATATCGCTGTCAGAAGTGGGCGCACGGCGCGTGAACATTGGCACCAACACCGTGAGCATAAAGAGCGCGTAATAGAGCGTGATGAAACCGAAGACCAGCCCCGCCAACGCCTCGCGATAATGCTCCATCGACCAACCCATCAGCAGAATCCAGGTCGCAATTAGGCAGAGCCATCGCTGTAGCTCCCAGCGGTTGCGTGTGGCGACGGTCAGCAGCCCGGCGTTTAGCACCGCCAGGTAGGTGAAAAAGCCGAGTGGCTTGCCCGCGTTCCCCTCCGACTGCAGCACCACCGGTGTCAGGAAGCCACCCAGCACGGAGAGGGTTGCCAGCAGTTGCGAATCGCGCCCAACCGCCAGCCCCATCCCAAAGGCTGTGGTGGCGACCATCAGCGCGAACGCCAGCTCGAAGCGCATCACGCCATAGCGTTGCAAGCCCGCCCAGGTGGTCAGATAGAGGATGGCAAGCCCTGCTGCGATGGAGCCGTCCACGAACCAGCCAGCAGACCGGCGACGCGAGAGCCAGCCCAGCTCGACAAGTGCCAGCCCACCCAGATAGCCTATCGCTAGCCGTGCCCACGGTCCCAGCCGCGTCCACGCCCAGCTCAAGAAGAAGACCGCTGCCAGAAAGAGCAAAGCAATCCCGAACCAGAGCGCAATCTGCCCGCCAAGCGTCTGCTCCAGCTCGCGTGCGGTGGTCTCCTCCTCAAAAGCGAACGGCTTACGCGGCTCTGGTGCGGGGGTAGGGGTGCGTGCAGCTTGGGTTGGGGACGCACGGGGTGAAGGCGGCGCACTCGGCAGGTCGGCAGAGGCTTGAGCGGACGGCACCTCCGGGGCAGGCGGCACGGAAGGTGGGGGCGGCACTTCAGGAGCAGGCGGCGGCGCAGACGCCTCCCCCAAACGGGTCAGATGCTGCTCCAACCGCTCCACCGCCTGGCCAAGCGCGGTGAGCAATCGCCTCATCAGCTCCAACTCCTTCTGCACATCATCCGAAAAGGGTGAGCGTGCCATTTTGCACCTCCATTTCCCTTATACGCAAAAACATCTGGTCTGCATCCGGGACTTTAGTCCCATAGCCGAAACAACGCCACCGCTGCGCCGTCAGGTAAACTACAAGGGGCGATTGAGGCATGTCGACACGGCGACCATCGGTGCAGCGGGAGTACCAGCAGCAGGTGCTACTGCGCTGGATGACCACCATCACCTACCGCATGATAACGGTGGGGGCGATTCTGTTCGTGGTGGGGTTGGCGTATCTGCTCTACGCGCTTTTTATGCTCGGTGATCAAGGCAGCTACACGGCTGCCGATGTGGGGCGCATTCAGAGCAACCTGACCCTGTTCGGACGGCTGGCACTGTTAGGCGCGGGCATGGTGGTGATTGGCTTGGCGTGGAACTTCCTGGAGGAGGAAACGGTCGGCTATGTGCTGGTGCTGCTGGCGCTCTTTTTCTACTGGGGTTTGCCCTTTCTGCTGGGGCAAATCGGCACGCTGCCTGAGCCTAACTCCCTGCGCGGTTTCGCCTTGGAACGGATTCGCAACCTCATGTGGGTGCTGTTTCCACCCGGCATCATCCTCACGGTGTTTGTGGGGATTGCCCAGGGCATTCGGCGTTTACGCTACGGCGCCGCGCTGGACCAGACCCTGAAGCTCGGTTCAGGCGTCAGCAAGCAGGAGGTGCCGCAGCGATTTCTGGGCAAATGTTGGCAGCTGCCATTTTGCCGCGATTACATCCGCCAGCGATGCCCGATTTTCCATGCACGACGCACCTGCTGGCGCGAGGGAGTTGGCTGCATGTGCGAGGAAAAGAACATCGTGATGGCGTTGCAGAATGCGCGCCTCAGCGACGATCCCGAAAAGAACGCGAAGTATATCCCCCACAACAAGACGCTTACCCGCGCCGAGCTGCGTGCCCGCTGCGCTGAGTGTGTCATCTATAATGAGCATCAGCGACAGAAATATCAGCTGATTGCCCCGCTGACTGTTGGCAGCATCATCGCCACAGCCTATTTCTTCCATGTGCCACTGCGCGAGAAGGTATTCGCCTTGCTCTCGCTTCTGGATCAATTACTGGCGCGATTCACGCTGATGCCGTCCGAGGCGCAGAAGGGTGTGTTGGAGGCAGCAGCCCGCGCGAACGAGACCGCGGCGCTGGTGCTTTACATCTCGCTGGTGATTGTGGCGCTGAGCTATGCGTTGCGCATCGTGGAGACGGTCATTTTCAAATGGAAGCTGTGAAGAGGTGGCTGGAGAACCTGGAGCGACTGGCACAGTTGATGAGCCAGCGGAATGTGGTGCGACTGGAGCTGAGCCTCGACGGGCTGCGGGTGCGCATGGTGCGAGCGGCTCAAGAGCCGCCCGTTAGCCACGAAGAGACGATGCCCCCGCTGTTTATCGCGGGCTACAGCGAATCGACGGGCAAGCAGGACGAGGATAACGCCAGCAGCTGGCAACCGCCCGGTCCAATAGAGGTGCGCTCGCCAACGGTCGGCTACTGCACGCTGTCGCCCATCGAGATAGGGAGCCGGGTGGAGCGCGGGCAACCCATCGCCACGATTACCGTGTTGGGCATTCCAAACGAAGTGCCCGCGCCCGTCACGGGCACGCTTATCGGCTGGCAGGTAGGAAACGGCGAAGCCGTCGAGTATGGTCAGCCGATTGCCCTGCTGCAACCCCTTACCGAGTAGAGGCACAGCTGCCGTGTGCCCCTCCTACCTTGCGTGGACGGGAAACCAGACTTCACAAAAAACGGCATTTGACGACCCCTCTCCTGCAGGTTCCCCCTGCTGGCAGGAGGAACCGCACGCGTGCGCCATGCACGGTTCCCCTCGCGAAGCGGGGGGAACCTAAAGGAGGGGGGCGATGCATGAACTTTGCTCGCGCAATTGGTATTAGCCCTGCTTTGGGCTACGCTCAGGTTTGAAAGAGCGGGAGCGGGCGGCGAGACGCACAGCGTCCCACTGCAAGCGCAGCAACTGGCGTATCAGCTGAATGCCGCGCTCACACTCCTGCTGGGAGAGGGCGCGCACCGCTGCCCCGCAGAAATACGCCAGACACTGCATCGGACGCAACTCGTTCGGCAGGCGGCAACCCGCGCAGGTCAGCTCGTTGCAGCAGCCCGGTGGGCGCGCCGCACCCCGATGCAAAAGCCGATCCTGCGCCTGTGCCAGCTGGAAGCCGACCATTTCACCAGCGCGTCGTCGCGCACCCAGATGCTCCGTTTGCGGGTTCTGCAGCACCCTGTCCAAAAAGGCATCGCGCTCGCGCGTACCCTTGCAGCAATAGCCGCATTGCGCGCACACATGCGCGTGGCTACGGCTAATCGCAGCCAGCGCGCGCTGAATCGCCATTCGCCGCAGGTTCAGCTGGGCTAACTGACGCTGATAGCGCACATCCTGCAGCGCGCCCCGATGGGTGAGCCAGCGAGCAAGATGATTGCAAACAATCTCCCACGCACGAAACACTGGACGCGCATAGAACAGAAACCGCATGCGCGTGCCCCATCGGGCTGGGAGTTGCGCGATGGGCCCTCCGTGATGTTGTACCATGCCCTACTTCTCCAATCCCACCATCGCGGCACCGATGGCTTCGCGAGAGAACTCATCCCGACGGAACTGCCGGGTGATGCGCCCGCGATAGAGGACTCCAATGCGGTCGCAGTAGGTCATCAGCTCGTCCAGGTCGAGCGACAGCACCAGCGCCGCCATCCCTTGTTGGCACGCCTCCCGAATGGTGCGGTAGGTCGCCTCGGTGCCGCGAATGTCCAGCCCGCGTGTGGGCGCATAGGCGACGAGCAATCGGGGTTGTCCATACAGGGCGCGTGCCACAATCAACCGCTGCTGATTGCCACCCGATAGCGCGGTCATCGGCGCGCGCAGCGAGGGCACCTTTACCTGAAACCGCTCGATAAGCTGCTGGGCACGCTGACGAACCGCACGGGCACGAAGCCAACCAAACCGCTGCAGCGGGCGGTCACGCTGCGCGCCTAAAATCGCATTCTCCTGCACGCTCCAAACCGCAATCATGCCCCGGCGGAATCGATCATCGAACAGGAAGCGGATACCTGCCTGCAGACGCCGTGCCGTAGACCAGCGTTCGAACGGAATGCCGTTCAGCAGGAGATGTCCCCGCTCTATGGGGCGCAATCCCGCCAGCGCCTCGACCAGCTCGAGCTGCCCGTTGCCATCCACGCCCGCCAACCCCAGAATCTCCCCCGGATAGAGGCTGAGGCTCAGTTCCTGCACCCCCCATCCACCTCGGTCGGAACGCACAGAGAGCGACTCGATGCGTAGGCATGGCGATTCGGCAGCGGAAGGGTCTTTGAATCCCCCCTCACCCCAGAAGGGAGTGGGGGGACTCGCCAAGGCGCGCTCCTCAACCGGGGTTTCCTCCCCTATAATCCAGCGTGTGAGAGTCGCTGCGTCGGTCTCGCTGACGGGTGCCTCCGCCACCTTGCGCCCACCACGCAGCACCGTCACCATGTCGGCATAGTCCAGTACCTCCTGCAGCTTGTGCGTCACCAGCAGGATGGTGCGCCCCTCCGCTTTGAGGCGAAGCAACACCGCAAAGAGCATCTGCACATCGGTGGGCGAGAGCATGGCGGTCGGCTCATCCAGAATCAGAAATTGGGCATCACGCCACAGCAACTTCAGAATCTCCAGCTTCTGGCGTGCCGCTATGCTCAGCTCCTCCGCCGGACGCTCCCACTCCACCTCGAATTCGAGGCTTTTTGCCAGGCTTTGCGCACGCTGGCGCGCCGCTTGACGGTTCAGGATACCGATTCGGTTTGCCACCTCCTGTCCCAGCATCAGATTGTCCAGCACGCTCAGCTCGGGAATGATGCTGTAATGCTGGCTGACCATGCCGATGCCGTGCGCAATGGCGTCGGCGGGACTGGCGAAGCGCACCGGCTTGCCCTGCAGATAGATTTCGCCCTCGTCGGGTGCATAGTAGCCGTAGAGGATGCGCATCAGGGTCGTCTTGCCTGCACCGTTCTCGCCCACAATCGCATGGAGCGTGCCTGCCCGCACATGCAGATCGACCCGCTCGTTGGCTATGAGCGTGCCAAACCGCTTCGTAATCCCGCGCATCTCGATGGCGTACTCCATAGGCTACTCCTGAAGTGGCTCCGATGGCTGTGCGCTGTTATGTGCTGGATAGAAGGCGTAGAAGTGATGCGGCGGGCTATGTCCTGCCCCTATGGCAACCGCGGCTTGCAGTGCCCCGCTGAGATACTCTTTGGCTTGGCGCACCGCTTCCGGCACCGTGGCGCCTCTCGCCAGAAAGGCGGCGATAGCCGCAGAGAAGGCGCAGCCCGTGCCGTGGGTATGGGGCGTCTCGATCCGCGCCGCAGGCAACCAGATAAACTGCTCGCCGTCATAGAGCAGGTCGTCCGCGCAGTCGGGTAGATGCCCACCTTTGACCACCACCCATCGCACGCCCAGTGCATAAATGGCTCGTGCCGCCTCCTGCATCGCAGGCTTGTCCTGCACGGGAAACCCTGCAAGCACGCTCGCCTCGCCCAGATTGGGGGTGGCAACCAGCGCAAGGGGCAGCAGCTCATTCCGCAGCGCGTCGATGGCATCTTCGCGCAGGAGGCGGTCGCCACTTTTGGCGACCATCACGGGATCGACCACCAAGTTGCGGATATTCCAGCGTCGCACTCGCTCCGCCACCACGCGGATAATCGCCTTGCTGAACAGCATACCCGTTTTGGCGGCGTCCGCGCCGATGTCCCCCATAATCGAATCGATCTGCTGCCCCACAAAGGCTGGCTCCACAGGGAACACACCCTGCACGCCAAGCGTGTTCTGCGCGGTCAGCGCGGTGATGGCGCTGGTGCCGTACACACCCAGCGCGGCGAAGGTCTTCAAATCCGCCTGAATGCCCGCACCGCCCCCTGAATCGGAACCTGCGATGGTCATCGCTTTGCGCATGACACCTTTACTATACCCTTTGTCGCGAGGAAGCTGTGGGCATCCGATTATGCCCTTCTGTTCCCGTACCAAAGGTCGCATTACCCTTCCAACAAGCGCCCGATTGATGCTAATGCCCGCCTTTGCTCTGGGGTATACTTACCTGCCGACTGGAGTATCACCAATGGCGAAGCCGGAGCGACGCAAGTTCGGGTTTGAGACGCGTATGGTGCATGCAGGGCACATCCCCGACCCTTACACGGGGTCGCGCGCCGTGCCCATCTATCAGACCACTTCCTATGTGTTTGACGACCCCGATTATGCGGCGCAGCTGTTCGAACTGAAGCAATACGGCAATATTTACACGCGCATCAATAATCCGACCACTGCCGTGCTGGAGGAGCGGGTCGCTTCGCTGGAGGGCGGCACGGGCGCGGTCGCCACATCCAGCGGGATGGCAGCGCAGTTCCTGACCTTCATGACTCTCTTGGAGCCGGGCGACGAGGTGGTCTCCTCCTCCCATCTGTATGGCGGCACGATGACCCAGTTCGTGCATACCTTCAAGAAACTAAGCGTGACGGTGCGTTTTGTGGAGCCGCACGATTGGGAGGGCTGGGAACGCGCCATCACGCCCCGCACGCGTGCCCTGTACGGCGAGACGATAGGCAACCCGCGCGGCAGCGTTCTGGACATCGAACGGCTCGCCCAATTGGCGAATGCCTACCGCATCCCGCTGATTGTGGATAACACCTTCGCCACGCCATACCTCTGCCGCCCCATCGAGTGGGGTGCGACCATCGTGGTGCATTCCGCCACCAAGTTTCTGGGTGGGCACGGCAACTCCATCGGCGGGATCGTGGTCGAATCGGGCACCTTCGACTATAGCCACTTTCCCACGATTGCCGACCCGTCTCCTGCCTATCATAACCTGAAGTTCTACGAGACCTTCGGGCACTACGCCTTTCTGATGAAGTTGCGGGCGGAGGCGTTGCGCGATGTGGGCGCATGTATGTCGCCGTTTAATGCCTTTTTGATTCTGCAGGGTGTGGAAACGCTCTCGGTGCGGATGGAGCGTCATGTGCAGAACGCGCTGGGCGTCGCCAAGTTTCTGAAGGAGCATCCGCAGGTGGCGTGGGTCGCCTATGCGGGTCTGCCCGACCATCCTGACCACGCGCTGATGCAGAAATACCTGCCGCGGGGTGCGGGCGCGGTGCTGTCGTTTGGCATCAAGGGCGGCTCGCTGGGCGCACGCGAGGCAGGCAAACGCTTCATCCAGCACCTGCAGCTCTTCTCCCACTTGGCGAATGTGGGCGATGTGCGCAGCCTCGTCATTCACCCCGCCTCCACCACGCACCAGCAACTCTCGGATGAGGAGCTGCTCCAGGCAGGCATCACGCCTGACATGATTCGCCTCTCCATCGGGCTGGAAACGCTGGACGACCTGCTGTGGGATTTAGACCGAGCGCTCTGGGCAGTGGCGAAGGAGGTCTAAGCGATGGAACTGGCATGCGACATCAGCCTGAACTCGATCCTGCCACCTGAGTTGCGAGCGCGGTATCAAGACCCCGATGTGATTCGGCGCGTGCTGCGCGAGGCACGCACAATTGCCATCGTGGGCATCTCCACCGATAAATACAAAGCGAGCCATATGGTGGGCGCCTACCTGCAGTACGAGGGCTATCGCATCATCCCGGTGAACCCGAACGCCACCGAGATTCTGGGCGAACGCTGCTATCCCGACCTGTTGAGCGTACCGGAGCCAGTGGATGTGGTGGACATCTTCCGCCCCGCACGCGAATGCCCCGCCATCGTGCAACAGGCAATCCAGAAAGGCGCATGGTGCGTCTGGATGCAGCTGCGCATTGTGAATCGGGAGGCTGCCGAGATGGCGGAACGCGCCGGGCTAACCGTGATTATGGACCGCTGTATCAAAATGGAGCATGGTCGCTACAACGGCAGCTTGCACTGGGTCGGGATGAATACCGAAATCATCACTGCGCGCAAGCTGCGAAGCTTTATTCGTTAAAATCCGAGGAGGTGAATCGCTATGACCAAAACCTTTTATCTGCGTGCTGAGCCGCGTGTGTTGACAGGCAAGAAAGCGAAGCGATTGCTGCGACAGGGCATCATTCCTGGTGCCCTCTATGACAGTAAGGGGCAGTCGCAACCGGTGCAGTTCAGCGAGCGGGAGCTGCTGCGTGTGCTGCATGAGGCGGGCACGACCCATCTAATCGAGCTGGAGTTGGATGGGAAGCGTGTCCCGACGCTCCTGCGTGAGGTCGATCGGGAGCCGATTACGACCCGCATCCGCCATGTGAGCCTGTGGGCGATGCCGATGGATGAACCCATCGAGACCGAAGTACCCATCACCTTTACAGGCGAATCGGACGCGGTGCGGGCAGGCGGCATCCTGATTCACCCTGTGGAGAAGCTGACAGTGCGCTGTCTGCCACGCGACATCCCCGAAGCGATTGTGGTGGATTTAAGCGCGCTCCGCGAGTTCGGCGACGCAATTCATGTGCGCGACTTGACGCTACCGCCGGGCGTGCAGGTGCTGGATGACCCCGATGAGACGGTCGTCACGGTGGCTGCGCCGAAGGTAGCGGCTGAAGAGGAAGAGGTCGCTGAAGAGATTACAGCAGAAGCTGCACCGAGCGAATAAAGAGGCAAGGCGCGGTAGGGGTGCATTCCCCGCGCCCCTACCGCGCGCATAGGCTTATGGGCGTGCCTTGCGGAACTTCTCCAACCGCTCCTCTATCTCGCGTCGAGTCTCATCGGGTACATCCTTGCGCTCCTTCAGTAGGGCAACCGCCTTCTCCTGATAACGGATGGCTTCCTCCACTTTGCCCTGCTTGAACAGCGCGTAGGCAAGCGTGTCCAGAATGAACGGGTCTTTCTCGTTCGTCAGCTGCACGGCACGCTGAGCGATTTCGACCGCCAGCGCGTAATCGGGTGATTTGAGCGTGCGCTCCGGGTTATCTTCCACGATGCTCCACGCCAGCATATTGAGCATATCGGGGTTGCGCTTATACTCGTTGTTTGCCAGTTGGCGGGCGAGCGCATAGGCTTTCTGCTCGTCCACAAAGAGTAGAAGCTCATAGCGCAGGATGGCGAAGGTCTCTTTGTAAGCAGGATAGCGCTTCTCCGCTTGCTCCAGCTCCTTGAGGGCGTCTTCGTATTTCTGCTGTTGGCGCAGCGTGTTGAGCCGTTGGAACAGTTGCATGAGGGCGGCTTGGTCCCGCTCGCGTGCCTGTCGCTCTTGGGCATGCTTTCGCCAGTCGAACTTGCCCGCCACGACCTGTTCCAGCACCTCTTCCAGCTCCGCCATCGGGTGTCCAATCCAGACGATGCGCCCCTGCTGGTCGATCACGAAGGCGGTGGGGATGCCATCCTGCCCGGCAGCGGTCATCCAAGTGCGCGCCATCGTGCCTTTCGGATCGTCCACGGCGACAATGTAGTCCATCTTGGCGCCCATCTCGCGCACGAACTGCTCCACGCGCGGGATGTAGTCGGCGCTGGTGCCATTGGGCGGGTTCTCCCAGATACTAACGCCGATAAAGGTAACCTTGCCCTTGAACTTTTTGGCAAGCTCGGTCAGATGCGGGATAGAGCGTCGGCAGGGACCGCACCAAGTTGCCCAGAACTCGACCACATAGACCTTGCCCGGTTCGAAACGCTGCACGGGTTTGCCCTTAATCCACTTGGCGACCTTGAGAGGGGGTGCCTTGCTACCTTCCTTGAGCGTGGTCTGCGCCCAGAGGGTGAGCGGCACACACAGCAAAAACCCCAAACTCCAACTGATCCACTTCATCGTTTGCCTCCTTCAGCAGCAAAGCTGCTGTGCCTTTTATTGTACCATGTGGAAACCACCGTAGCCGACTCTATCGGGTATACTCCATACGAGGCAAGGGGTTGAAAGCCGATGGTGAAAACGAAAATCAGCCTGCAGGAGATTGCACAGGAGCTGGGGGTGCCGGCGAGCCGCCTCCATCAAATCGTGGCGGAGCTGGGCATCTCCGATGAGGAGGTGCGGCGGGGGTTAGACCCTGAGACCGCCCAGACCCTAAAAGAGATGGCGTCCGAAATGCTGGAGACGCTGCGCACGCTGTCGCTGCCTGCCGAAGTCACCGTGCGCGAGCTGGCACAAGCGATGGAGCGCAACCCGACCGAAATTCAAAAGCACCTCATGACCCGCTACAGCCAACTGGTCACGCCGCACCAGAAACTGGATCGCGAGACCGCAGAAAAGGTGGCTGCCGATTTTGGGTTCAGGGTGCAATGGCCCATGCCTGTGGAGGCGCCGCCACCCACTCCCGTCGTCGGCACTCAACTCCGCCCGCCCGTGGTGACCATCATGGGGCATGTCGACCACGGCAAGACCACCCTGCTCGACTATATCCGCAAGACGCGCGTCGCCGAGCGCGAATATGGTGGCATCACCCAACACATCGGCGCCTACCAAGCCGAGTACAACGGCAAGCTGATTACTTTCCTCGACACCCCTGGACACGAAGCCTTCACCGCGATGCGGGCACGCGGCGCCCAAGTCACCGACATCGTGGTGCTGGTGGTCGCCGCCGATGACGGCATCATGCCCCAGACCATCGAAGCGATTCACCATGCGCGCAACGCGGGCGTGCCGATTATCGTCGCCATCAATAAGATAGACAAGCCCGAAGCGAACCCCGATCGGGTGATGCAGCAGCTGACGGAGCATGGCTTGGTGCCCGAAAAATGGGGCGGCGACACGATAGTCGTGCCCGTTTCCGCCCTGACGGGACAAGGGGTGGACGAATTGCTCGAAATGATTCTGCTCACCGCTGAACTCATGGAGCTGAAAGCCGACCCCAACGCTCCTTTTCAGGGCACCGTGATTGAAGCCAAGCTGGAGAAGGGGCGCGGTCCCGTCGCCACCATCTTGGTGCGGCAAGGCACCCTCCGACGAGGCGATGTGCTGGTGGTCGGCAAAACCTGGGGCAAAGTACGCGCCATGTTCGACCATACAGGCAAAAGCGTGGAGCGCGCCACACCCGCTATGCCCGTGGAGGTGATGGGGCTCAACGATGTGCCCGTTGCAGGCGACCCCGCCGAACGGGTGGAGAGTGAGACCCAAGCCCGCCAAATCGCCACAGAACGCCAAGAAGCCGAACGCGAGCAGAAACTCGGACAGATAGGCAGACGCCCCAGCCTGCAGGAACTGTTCAAACAGCTCCAGACAGGCGAGATTAAATCGCTCAATATCATCCTCAAAGCCGATACCTACGGCTCGGTCGAAGCCATTCGGGACGCCCTGCTCAAACTGGAGAAGCCACCGGGTGTCGATATCAAAATCATCAGTGCCAATGTGGGCAACATCACCGAAACCGACATCGACTTCGCCATCGCAGCGGAAGCGATTGTGCTGGGCTTCAATGTGAAGGTGGAGAGCAGCGCACAACAGCAGGCGAAAACCCACCATGTGGATGTGCGCACCTATCGCATCATCTACGAATTGCTGGATGAGGTGCAGAAAGCGCTCAAAGGGCTGCTGGAGCCAGAACGGCGCGAGGTGCACCTCGGCACGGCGGAGGTGCGCGCCGTGTTCCGACTCTCGCGCGGCATCACGGTCGCAGGGTGCTATGTGCTGGACGGCAAAATCTATCGTGGTCGCCCTGCCCGCCTATGGCGCAATAAGCAGGTGCTGCACGATAGCCGCATCGCCAGCCTGCGCCACCTGAAAGAGGATGTGCGCGAAATCGCCGCCGGCTACGAATGCGGCATCGTGCTGGAAGGCTTTAGCGACTATCAAGAGGGCGACCGCATCGAGTGCTACGAAATCCAAGAGGTGTCGCAAGGGTAGCGCGGATGCGATTCGGGGTATTTCGGGACTGGCTGAAGCGCGTGGGCGCGGCGTTGAGTCGGCGTGGCATCGACGAGGAGCTGCTCGCCGAGCTGGAAGAGGCACTCATCGCCGCCGATGTGAATGTGCGTGCCGTCGACGAGCTGATGGAGCGGTTGCGCGCCGAAGCGCGTGCGCAGCGGCTCCACACGCTGGAGGAGGTGCGCACCTTGTTGCACCAGATTCTGCGTGCATGGCTGGGCGAGGCGGAGCCACTGCGCGAGCATTCCCCACCACCCACCCTCTACCTGTTCGTAGGAGTCAACGGCGTGGGCAAGACGACCACCATCGCCAAAGTGGCACATCGGCTCCAGCAGCAGGGCAAGCGTGTGCTGCTTGCCGCCGCGGATACCTTCCGCGCCGCTGCCATCGATCAGTTGCAAATCTGGGCGGAACGGCTCGGCACAGACCTCGTGAAACACCGCGAAGGCGCCGATCCCTCCGCCGTCGTGTTCGATGCGATTCAAGCCGCACGCGCCCGCCAGATCGACTTCGTGCTGGCTGATACGGCAGGGCGTCAACACACCCATGCACGCCTGATGGAGGAGCTGAAAAAGATTTACCGCGTCTCCGAGAAGGCACTGGGACGACCCGCCGATGAGGTGCTGCTCGTGCTGGATGCCGTGGCAGGACAGAACGCTGTCCGTCAAGCCGAGGAGTTCGCGCGTGCTTTGCCCCTCACCGGCATCGTGCTGGCGAAGTTAGACAGCACCAGCCGCGGCGGCGCCATCCTCACCATCCGTCAGCAGTTGGGCATCCCCATCAAACTTATCGGCACGGGCGAAAAGGCAGAGCATCTCCAGCCCTTCGAACCAGATGCCTTTCTCCGCCAGCTGCTCGAAATGGAGGCGAACTGAGTGCCAAAAGCCACGAATGTTCTGGTCATCGCGACACGGCGTAGCCCCGACTCGGTCAGTATCGCGCAATATTACGCCGAGAAGCGGGGGCTGCCACCAACCCATCTGTGCCTCATCGAGTGCCTGCCCAACGAGGAGGTGAGCCTCACCGACTATCGCGACACCATCGAGAAGCCGGTGTATGACCACCTGAACAAGTATGACCTGACCCTGCGCATCGACTACCTGGTGCTGACCAAAGGGGTGCCGATTCGTATTCGCGAAGGGGGTTTCTCGGTCGACGCGGCACTGATGGCGCACCCGCTGAAGCTGCCCTTCTTGCGCGAGCAGGGGCGCGTGCATGAGAACCCCTACTTCGGCAGCGCGGAGCCTTTCTCCCGCCGACGCTACGGATTCTATCTGGCAACCCGATTGGATGGCTATCTGATGGCGCACATCAAGGGCTTGGTGGACAACAGCCTCAAAGCGAAACCCGCCAAGGGGCTTTTCGTGCTGGACATCGACCCGCGCCGCGACAAGGGCGGCTACAAACTCATCAACGACAGCATGCGCCAAGCGGCGACTCTACTAAAACAGCGCGGCTTCGAGGTGCTGCTGGATGAGCGCGACGAATTTCTGGGCGTGGTGCGCGAAATTATGGGCTACTACTCATGGGGCAGCAACGATGGCAACTTCAGCACCGCCAACTACCACAGCCTGAGCTTCCGACCGGGCGCGATAGCCGAGACCGCCGTCTCCACCAGCGCCCGCACTTTCAACTACACGCGCGGGGGGCAATCACTGATTGCTGACCTCATCGCACAAGGCGTCACCGGCGTCAAAGGCTATGTGTCGGAACCCTATGCGGTGGCGCTCTGTCGCGCCCACCTGCTGTTCGACCACTACACACGCGGGCGCAACCTCGCTGAAAGCTTCTGGTCCGCCACGCCCTTCCTGCAATGGAAAGACCTTGTGGTGGGCGACCCGCTCTGCGCACCGTATCAAAAGTAAAAAGCAGGAATCACACAGCTCCTTGACGAACCTCCCCAACAGGGAGGCGATAAGCGTGGAAGAGCCGATTAAGCGTTCCGACGCTGTGGAGAAAGAGTACACGCAAGCCGTTATCTATGGCATCGTCGGGCTGGTGTCGCTCCTGCTCGCATGGTTGTTCTGGAGGTATGGGGGCATGTTCTACTCTTTCTCGTGGGGTTTTGGGCTGATTTGGCTGGGTTCGTGGGGTTATGCGGGCTGGTCACTCTATCAAGTGCGCCACATCCCCGCCTATCCCGTCAGCTGCCCCTACTGCCAGAAAGAGAATGTGTTCATCGCACCCCCCAAGAGCGACTTCACCTGCGAACACTGCTTGCGGCTTGTACCCGTAGAGAACGGGCGTGTGCTGGAGGTTGTCACCGTGCGCTGCCCGCACTGCCGCGCCACCCAACAGGTCTCCCCGAGAGCGACCGTCGCCATCTGCGAGCAGTGCCAACGCCAATTCAGCGTGGTTGGCACAGGAGCCGCTCAACCTGTTATGCCCCTGCCCCAAGATGACCCAACCCCCTACGAGCTGGTGCTGCTCGGCATCGACCGCCTGAAGGAGGAGCAGGCAATCGCGCATCTGGAATCGTTCCTCACGCTCACCCGTCCCGATGTGAAAAGACTCCTGCAGAGCGTGCCGGTGGTGATTTTGACCAACCTGCCCCGCCGCAAGGCGGAGATGCTGGTGCAAGACTTGCAACAATGGGGCATCAAAACGGAGATTCGCGCCATCGAAGACCCGAACCGTGTGCCAACCCCTTGGTAAAGGGTTCTGACACAGATAGAGGAGTAAGGTTGCCTGTGCCGAATTAGAAAGTTATGAACACGGTTCGGGTTGGATTTGTGGGCACGGGCGGCATCGCCCAAACCCATTTGGAAGCCCTCTCGCGCATTGAGGGGGCGCAGCTGGTGGCGTTTTGCGATGTGGATGCGGCACGCGCCGAATCGGCGGCTGCTCGCTTTGGCGGACGCGCCTATACGGACTACGCCCAGATGCTGCGCGAGGAGCCTCTCGACGCGCTCTATGTGTGCGTACCCCCGCATGCCCATGGGGAGGTCGAACAACTCGCTGCCGAGCGCGGCATCCATCTCTTCGTGGAGAAACCGGTGGCGCGCACGCTGGAATGCGCCCGCGCCGTTGACGCCGCCATTCAGAAAGCGGGGATATTGAGCGCGGTCGGGTATCACTTTCGCTACTATGGGGCAACGGAGCGCGCCCGTGAGCGGCTACAAGGACTACCGATTGGCATGGCAATCGGCTATTGGCACGGCGGCATGCCCGGTGTCCCCTGGTGGCGCCAGCATGCCCTGTCGGGCGGGCAACTGGTGGAGCAGACCACCCATATCGTGGACCTCGCTCGCTACCTGGTGGGCGAGATTGTGGAGGTGTTTGCCTATCTGGCACACGGTGTCGCACCGTTGCCCTACCCCGATAGCGATGTCAGCGAGGCAGGCGTCATCGCCATGCGTTTCGCAAACGGCGCGGTCGGCACCATCACCAACACCTGCATGCTGAACCCGCCCGGTGAGGTCGCACTCAAAATCTATACGCCAGACCGCATTCTGGAGGTGAGCTGGGGCAAACTCGTCGAGACGGAGGCGGATCGGCGCGAGGAATACAGCTCACGCGACAATCCCTACCTCAACGAGGATCGCGCCTTCATCGAGGCAATCCGCACGGGGGATGCCAGTCTTATCCGTTCGACCTATTCAGACGGGGTGCGCACACTTGCCGTGACGCTCGCCGCCGACGAATCGGCACGGACAGGCAAGCCCGTTTCGGTATAATTCTCTTCAATGCAGGACAGTCGCAGGGAACCATCCCCTTCTATGCTGCTGGCCATCGATGTGGGCAATACACACACGGTGCTGGGCGTGCATGATGGACATCGCTGGCACGCCTGGCGTGTGCATACCAATGCCGCCCGCACGGAAGATGAGCATTATGTGCTGCTGCGCTCGCTGATGCAGGCGCGCGGGCTGGAACAGCCCATCCGAGCGGTGGTGATTGCTTCGGTGGTGCCCGCGCTGGAGGACACCCTGCGCCTGCTCACCCAGCGCTGGTTGGGTTGTGAGCCGCTCTTTGTGTCGGTGCAGCTGGATTTGGGGATTCAGGTGGCGTATGAGCCGCCCGAAGCGGTCGGCGCGGACCGGTTGGCGAACGCGGTGGGCGCTCAGGCACGCTACGGGTTGCCCGCAATCGTGGTCGATTTCGGCACTGCCACCACGCTGGACGCCATCTCACGCGAGGGCATCTATCTGGGTGGTGCCATTTTGCCCGGTGTGGAATTGATGCTCGAATCGCTGGCGGGTCGCACGGCGCGGCTGCCCCGGATTGCGCTGAGTGGCACGGTTCGCCCGATTGGGCACACCACACCCGAGAGCCTACGCAGTGGCGTGCTGCTCGGCTCGGCAGGCGCTATCGAACACCTGATCCGCCTCTTTCAGCAGGAGCTGGGCAGCGATACCCATATCATCGCCACAGGCGGATTAGCCGAGCAAATGACGCCGCTTTGCCCACTCATTCAGCATATCGACCCCCTGCTGACCCTGGAAGGACTGCGCATCATTTATGAGCGGAACCGGTCGGACAGGTCTGACATGTCGAACCGGTCCGACGCGTGGCGATGAGGAGGAGGCTTGGCTATGAATCAGGAGTTGGAAGCAGTTTGGAGCAATGTGCGTGAGCGGGTCAAGGAGCGCGTGACGGGGCGCAGCCTCTATCAGGCGCTCGATCTGTTGACCCCTATCGTGATGGAAGGCGAAACGCTGGTGCTGGGCATGCCCAGTGAGCACGCCCTGCTTGCCAGCCATCTGAACGCGCCCACCGTGCGCCGCTGGATGGAACTCTTTCTGGAGGAGGCGTATGGCTTCCGCCCCCAGATTGTGATTATCGAGGGCACCACCCTGCAAGATTGGCATCTCTATCAGCGCAAGCAAGCGGAGCGGCAACGGCTGACCGAGACCACGATGCGCAAGCAGGCACAAGAGACCCGCGCCTATACCTCGTGGGAAGGAGTTTACGAGCAGGTGGGACGCGCCTTCGCCGCCACCCCCTCGCGCAGCCTCGCCACCAGCCGCGCCCGCTACCTGCAGGAAGCTCTCCAGATTGTGCGCGAAGCGATGCAACATCTCCCCCTGGAGGATGAAATGGACGAGCGGCAACTGAACCGCATCATCGAGCGCATCGCGACCAATGTAGACGCCCCTGCCGCACTCATCGCATGGCTGCTGCTGTACCCTGACGCGAAACCTGCCCCAGAAACGGAGTAGACCCCCATGACCCGTCGGGAGCGCACGCTGATTGGGTTGCTCGTGGCAGTGGTGCTGATTGCCATCCTCGCCCTCATCCGCTCGCAGCCATGGGGACGGCTCGACATCCGCCTCCTCAAACCCAACACGAAAGACTGGATTGCCTGCATCCGCCTCAACCAAGAAGGCAAAGGCGACCTCATCGTGATAAAGCCAGATGGCAGCCAGCTGCAGCTCACCGACGATACCCACGACGACCAATCGCCCGACTGGTCGCCCGATGGCACCAAGCTCGTGTTCTCCTCGAATCGGCGCGAGGAGGTCTATCAGCTCTGGACCATAGACCCCGACGGCAAGAATCGGAGCCAATTGACCATCGGTGGCGGCGCCAAGCTGGCGCCACGCTATGACCCCAACGGGCGCTATATCCTGCATATCGCGCAAGGGCTGGTGGTCGATATCGATTCAAAAGGCGTCCATGCCCGACAGCTCATTCCGCTTCCGCACCAGATGCAACATGTGCGGGAAAAATACGACCAGGTCACCTTTCGCTATGCTCGGCGCGTCGTGGAGGACCTCATCGCGGCGGTGCAGATAACCGATGAGGGCGAGCAGGTGGTGCTGCAGGATGTGGAGATTGGCGAGCGGCTGTTCGCTCCACCTGTGTTGCTGAAGGGCGAGCGCGTCGATATCGACTGGGCGCGCCAAGGGTTGCAACTTGTGATAGCGGGCGTCGCCGCCGAGCAGCCCGTTTCCGAAAACGAGGTGCGCCATATCGGTGCACTGCTTCTTTTCGATTTCACCGAGAATCGCAAGGAGCCGCGTGTGATGCCGTTGTGGGTCTCGCTGGACAACTCGGAAGCAGCAATTGAGCCCGCCTGGTCGCCTGACGGCTCGCGCATCGCTTTCGTGATGTGCGAGCGTCGGTCGAACGGGCAATGGGTGCGCAAGGGGCTCATGGTCATCCCCTCCGATGGGGGTAGCCCCACCGAGCTTATCGCAGGCGAGGTCTATACACCGGATTGGTCACCCGATGGGCAGCGGCTGGTCTTCGCGATGGGCAAGCCGGGCGCGCGCCAGATTTACACCCTCAAACTGGACGGCACCGACCTGAAGCCGCTCACCACTTCAGGCGACCATATCAGCCCCCGCTGGAGCCCGAAATAGACGCGGAGCGAGCTACTCGCTCTGGGGTGCATGGATAGTCAGCACGGGGCAGCTTGCCAAGCGCACCACCTTCTCTGCCACCGAGCCGAAAACGAAATGTTGCCAACCGCGCCGCCCATGCGTCGCAATCACAATCAGATCGATGCCCTTATCGCGCTGATAGGCGACAATCTCTTCGGCTGGCTCGCCCCACACCACGCTTGCGAAGGTGCGCAACGGGGCAGGCACGCGTTGCTGCAGCACCTCCTGCATGGAGCGCTCCGCCGCCTCACGCAGCTCCATCTCATAGAGCGGAATCTCCACATTCACGGGCACAGGCACCACATGCAGGGGTGGCACCGCATGCAGGATATGCAGCTCCGTATCAAAATGCTCTGCCAGCTCAATCGCCGCCTGCAGAGCAACATAGGACGGCTCGCTAAAATCGGTCGGCGCCAATATCTTTTTGAACGGTAGAAGCATCCTCATCCTCCCAACGCCCAGATTCTACCCTTTCGGGACGCAATTTCCGCCTGACCGATCTTGCCGGGCGCATGATAGAGGATATAATTATCTGAATGCTACCGTTTGCTGGTGTGGCGACTTTCCTGCGCGCTCCGCATCGCCCGCTGCGTGAGGCGTGGCAAGCGGAGGTGGGCTTTTTGGGCGTGCCGTTCGATCTCACCGTCGGCTACCGACCGGGCGCGCGGTTCGCTCCCCAAGCCATTCGCCAAGCGAGCCTGCGCTATGCTTTACCCCCCGACGGCTACTACCATCCCCAACACGGCTGGCGGCTGCAAGGGTTATCGCTGGTGGACGCAGGCGATGTGGACCTCCCTGCCCTCCATTACGAGGTTGCCTTCGAGCGCATCACGCATGCCGCTAAGTCGTTGCGCCAGCGGGTGAAGTTGCCACTTTTCGTCGGGGGCGACCATAGCATCACCTATCCCCTGCTGCTCGCCTTTGAGGATGTGCCTGAGTTGTATGTAGTGCAGCTCGACGCCCATCTCGATTTCAGCAATGAGCGCAACGACTGCCGCTACACCAACTCCAGTCCGTTCCGACGCGCGGTCGAAGCACTGCCCAACCTGCGCCATATTACCACGATTGGGCTGCGCGGCGTGCGCTTCGACCCAGAGGCGGTGCAAGCTGCCCAATCACGCGGGCATACCTTGCTCTTCTGCGATGAATGGCGCACTACCCATCCCTTCGACGCACTCCCACAGGGCAAATCGATCTACCTCTCCATCGATGTGGATGTGCTGGACCCTGCCATCCTGCCTGCCACCAGCAGCCCGGAACCAGAGGGGCTAAGCTTCGGCGAGGTTGCCCAGATTATCCAGCACCTCACCCAGCACAACACCCTCGTCGGTGCTGACCTCGTGGAACTCAACCCCATGCTTGATCCAAGCGGCAACAGCGGGCTTGTCGCCGTTCGAGTGCTGCTGGAGGTCTTGCTCGCGCTCCGAAAAACTTGAAAACGCCTCAAACCAGTAAAAGTCGGGGTGGCGGTCGAGCGCGAAATGTGTTATAATAGAGCCGAACCTTTGGCGATATCAGCCAGTCTAAGAGAGAAGACCAATCGGAGGCGGAACCGATGTGTGGAAAGGTATTCTGGAGCGTGACAGTGGCGATGAGCCTTGCCTGCTTGCAGGCGCAGCTGCTCTACGAAACCAGCTTTGAGAACCCGCCGTTCACGCCAGGCAACATTGCAGGGCAGGATGGCTGGCAGGAATACCATCTCGGTGTTGCAAATCGGGGACAAATCAGCACCGAACGCGCCCTCTCGGGCACCCAATCGCTCAAAATTACGCCTGTGAACGGCGGCGCGAACAGCTGGTGGTGGAAGACTGTCACCCACGATACCCGTGTCAGCCCCAACAAAATCATTGACATCCGTTGGGATATGTACCTGCTGCCCGGCACAGCGCAGGGGCGATATGGCATCGATGTCTACTCCGATATCGTCGAGCGTGTGTGCGCGTTAGCGGTGGGAAGCAGCAACACCATCATTCTGATTCGCTATCCTGACGGCTTTACCGAGCAGCTCGTTGATACCGGGATTGCTGTGCAACGGGAACGCTGGAACCGCTTCCGCCTCGTGATTGACTACAACACCGGTACCTTCGCGGGCTTTGTAAACGGTCAGATGGTCGGGAGCGGACGCATTAACAGCCGCGCCGGCGCGGTGTTCGGCGATGCCGATGTGTGGCATTTCAACTTTGGGGGCAACTCGAACGACGCCGCTTTTTTTGACAACCTGCGCATCCGAGCGATTGCCACGCTGGAGCAGGAGGGGGATGTAGACGGCAGCGGCTGCGTGGACGATGCCGACCTACTTATTGTGCTGTTCGCATTCGGTAGCAGCGACCCAAGCGCCGACATCAATCAAGATGGCATCGTGGACGATGCCGATTTGCTAATCGTGCTGTTTAACTTTGGAAGGGGGTGCTGATATTACCTATTCCGATCGCCAAAGCAGGTAGGTGCCGCCCAGACCGAACAGGAGGTTGGGCATCCAAGCCGCCAGCATCGGGGGAAGAAACCCTTGGTTGCCCAATATCTGAAACAGCAGCAGCGTGTTCCAGAACACGAACACCAGCACGATGGCAAGTAGCACGCCCACGAAGCTGCCCGCACGCGCCAGCCACAGGCTCAACATCGGACTGCAGAGCGCCAGCACCAAGCACGCCACCGGCACCGCCACCTTCATGTGATAGCTCACCTCTAAGCGCAGGTTGCGATAGCCCATCTGGCGATTGCGCTCGATCTGCTCGCCCAGTTGCGCCCGGGTCTGCTCCTCCGGCTCGGGTGTGGTGAAGAAATCCTGCAAGGCGACCTGCAGGTTCAGGGTCAACAGGCGTGGGGACTGCACATCCATTACCGTGCCATCGGCGCGATAGTAATGCACCTGCGGCTGCTCCAGCCTCCAGATGCCGTTCTGATAGGTGCCGCGCGGGGCATGAATGATGAGCCACTCGCCCCGTGCCCGCTGCTCGAACAAAATCACATCCTCCATCAGCACGCGCCCGCCCATCTCCTGCGCCGTGCCGATCACCACCGCATAGTTCTGCACCTTCAGCACCGCATTGCTGGTGATGTTCGGCACAGGCGCCAGCAGGAACATGCGGTTGCGCAGCCGATAGAACTCGCGCATGGCAGGTGGCACGACCCGCTCGTTCAGCCAATAGTTGACGCCCGAAAGCAGCGCGCCCATCAGCAGCAACGGCAGGAAGATGCGACGCAGGCTGATTCCCGCCATCCGCATCACGGTGATTTCGCTGTCGCGCGTGAGGCGATTGACCGTAAGCGACACAGCGACCGCCGTGCCCACGGGCAGACTCAGCACCAGCAGGTAGGGCGTATAGTAAATCACCATCTGCGCCACCGCGGTCAGCGGAATGCCATAACTGAAAAAGAGCTGGGCATAGTTGAAAAGCAGGTTGCCGATGAGCATGAGGGTGACGGCACCTGTGCCGATACCCAACGGCACCAACATCTCACGCAACAGGTAGCGATCCATGCGCGTGAGTGGTGGCATCGTCATCAGCCATCGGCTCATTGCTTTCGCAACACCCATAGAATCGCCCCGCCTGTCAGCAGGATGAGGAGCGGTACCAGCATCAGCGCGACGCTGCCCGGCAAAGCCCCTGCCACGAGGAGCATCATCCCAACCCCCAGCGTGCTGATGCCCCACACGCGCACCACCTTCTGGAGCAGACGCTTCGGGATCCAGCGTCCGCGTACCAGCATCGGCAGCAGCAGCACGCCACACCGGGCACAACGCAAGGGACCAACGGGATTGCGGGCGCCGCAGTTCAGGCAAGGCGTGAAACCGGTGCGTCGCCCAAAGTGTTGCAGCTCGTGCTGCCAGTCGCGCAGCATCCGCTTCTCGTTGTAGGTATACAGCGGCGCCATCTGCACCGCTCGCTCCAGATAATGGACGGCATGCTCCATCAGGTCGTATCGGTAGCAGAGAGTCGCCAGCTGCACGAGCGCGCCCCAATTTTTCGGGTCGAACTCGACGGCGTAGCACGCCTGCTCCATCAGCTCGGCATCCATCTGCGCGTGCGCTTGGCGATTCAGATAATGGCGCATCATCGGCAAGGCGACAGCGCCGACGCCGAGCGTGAGCAGCCCGAACAGGGTCGCATAGGGGAAGGCATGGCGCGCCGCGGCAAAGGCTAACAAAACCGCCACCACAGACCCCACAATCGATTCAGCAGGGGTCACATCCCCTGTAATCCCCATCATCACCAAGGCGAACACCCATAGCGCCGCCAGCAGCCACACCAGCATAACCAGAACGATACTATCCATCCAGCAGAAGTTTACCTCTTTGTGCGCCCTTGCCAGAAGTGAATCTCCCCTTCCCTACGCCCTCTCGCCTCTTGATAAGGGGGAAGAGGGATGGGATGAGGGGGATTCGATATTGCCTTCTTATCGTCCACTCTCCTCGCGCAGATGATAGTCTATCAGTAGCAGGGGGCGGCTTTCGTCGGCGCGCAATGGTTGCTTGAGGTGTGCCTCCTTGATAAAGCAGAGCGCCTCGCGCTCACTCTGGCAGTAATAGAGCAACAGCTGCACCTCTATCGTGGCAGTCGGACTGGTGAGGGCAAGTGGCAGCTCCAAATTGGGCGCGGTCAGGTTGCGAGTCAGTTCGGTCTGCCCGTCGATATGCGCGCCCTGTGCTTTGATGGACACCCGCGACGGCGCGTTTGGATTGAGCTTGTAGCCTGCGGGCAGGTGGATGGTGAGGCGTAGCCGGCTGTTGCTGGGAGCCACGGCGGCTTCGGTTAGCTCGACCTGTTCGGTCGGCATGGCATGGCGGGGTGGGTTCAGCTTCTCCAACCCGCGCATGAGGAGGGTTTCCACGCGCCGCGTTTTGAGGTCTGCCACTCGGATGAGATGATTGTTCGTATCGGCGATGTAGAGCTTGCCGTTGGCGATGGTTAGCCCGCCCGGTTCGTCGAAGGTGGGGTTTTCGCCATCGCGTGCGCCCTCTTCGCCCGTGCCGAGGAAGGTCTCGATGCGGCGCGTGCGCAGCTCCAGCCGCTTGATTTTGTTATTGTAGGTGTCGGCGACATAGAGCATGCCCTCGTGATAGACCACGCCGAGCGGATGCTGTAAGCGTGCCATGCGTCCCACGCCGTCCCGATCGCCGAAATCGAACAGGTCACCCCCCACCAGGGTTTCCACGCGCCCGTTCGGGTCGATGTCAGCGGCACGAATACTGCTCACCTCGCTATCGGCGAAGTAGAGCCGTTTGCCATCGGTGGTGATACCCGATGGCTGGGCGAGCGCCGCCGTTGCGTTCGGTGCGTCGATAAGTGCTTCGCGTCCCGTGCCCGCATGGGGTTCCACCCTGCCCGTTTTGAGGTTCAAGCGCCAGAGTTGATGGGAACCCGCCATGGCGATAAAGAGCGTGTCGCCCACCAGCACCACATCCCAAGGGGAGTTCAGCGCAGTCTGCTTGCCTGCCCCGGCGGGTGGTGGGTAGAGACGGTTTTGCTCCCCGGTGCCCGCGATGGTCTCCACACGGCGGCTGCGGAAATCGGCTTTGCGAATGGCGTGGTTGTCCGTATCGGCGATATAAAGCGTTTGTGTAGCAGCGTCAAATGCCATCCCCTGCGGATTGCGGAAGGTGGCGTGTGCAAAATCGCCATCCTGCATGCCGGGCTGACCGCTGCCGATGACCTCCTGCACGGTGTAGTCCTTTAGCGCAAGCACCACGATGCGGTGATGGTTCGAATCGGCAATAAAGAGGCGTTGGGTGGCTTCATCCGCCAGCACCTTGCCGGGGAAATTGAGCGGCGTGGCGGGTTTGCGCTCACGCTCCAATTTGAGCTTGAGGGGCGTGCGATCGATCAAGCCCCGTCGGTCAAATTCGCTAATCACCTGCGCTATCAGCCGGTCAAATGGCTCATAGATGCCCTCGCCAGAGCGATAATACACAATTTTGCCCTGTGGATCAATAAGCACGAGCGTTGGCCACGCGCGGACGCCATACTGCTCCCAGATGAGCATGCGCGAATCGTTCACCACGGGATGCTCGATCTCGTAGCGCAAGATGGCCTGGCGGATGTTGCGCGCTTCCTGCTCGGTGAAAAACTTGGCGGAGTGGACGCCAATCACGACCAGTTCCCGCGCATACTTCTTCTCCAGCCGTTTGAGGTCGGGCAAGATATGCATACAGTTGATGCAGCAGTAGGTCCAGAAGTCGAGCAGCACCACTTTGCCCCGCAGGTCGCGCAGGGTCAGCGGTCGGTCGGTATTGAGCCATTCCAGCCCTTCGGGGAAATCGGGTGCGGTGAGTCGATCTTGCATCGTTGATGCCTCCTCTAACAGTGGCATGGTGAGCGGGTGTCTGGCGCGTGCAGCAAGCCACCCGATGCCTATCAGCATCAATCCCAACCCCATCACCATTACCGCTGCGTTTCTCATCCTCGTCCTCTCCTGCCTATCAGTCTACCCGATAGGTGGGCTAATGGGTATACTTTCAGGGCGCAGAGTACGGACAGAGGTGTGTTAGCGATGATGGTGCTGCTGAAAAAAGATGTGACGGAGGCGCAGCTGCAGGCGGTGGTGGAGGTCATCGAGTCGCACGGCTTGAAGGCACTGCCCCTGCCTGGGGGTGAGCGCACGGCGGTGGGCATTCCAAGCGCTATCCCACCAGATTTGCGCCCAGTATTGGACGAGATTCTCTCGGCGATGCCCGGCGTAGACAAGGTGGTGCATATCTCGCGCCCTTACAAACTTGCCTCACGCGATTTTCATCCGCACGATTCGGAGGTGCGTGTGGGGGAGGTTCGAATCGGAGCTGGGCACTTCGCCGTGATGGCAGGTCCTTGTGCGGTGGAGAGCTACGAGCAGACGCTGAGTGCGGCGCGCGCGGTCAAAGCGGCGGGCGCCAGCATCTTGCGCGGCGGCGCGTATAAGCCTCGCACCTCGCCCTACGCCTTCCAAGGTTTGCAGCGCGAGGGGCTGGAAATTCTCAAAGCGGTCAGCCAAGAGGTGGGTATTCCCACCGTGAGCGAGGTGTTAGACCCGCACGATGTGGAGCTGGTCGCCGATTATGTGGACATCCTGCAGATTGGGGCGCGCAGCATGCAGAACTTCCCGTTGCTGGTAGCAGCAGGACGATCGGGCAAGCCCGTGCTGCTCAAACGCTCGCCGCACGCCACCATCGACGAGTGGCTCGCCGCCGCCGAGTATCTGCTCACGCAGGGCAACGAACAGGTGATGCTGTGCGAGCGCGGGATTGTACCTATCGACCGCACCTATGCTCGCAATACGCTCGATATTAACGCTGTGCCCATCATTCGCTATCACTCGCACCTGCCGATTATTGTGGACCCGAGCCATGGGGTGGGGCATGCGCGTTATGTGCCTGCTGTGGCGTTGGCAGCGGTGGCGGCGGGGGCAGACGGCTTGCTCATCGAGGTGCATCCCCAGCCGGAGCGTGCCCTCTCCGATGGGGCGCAATCGCTTCGACCCGACGAATTCGCGCAGCTAATGGCGCAGATTCAGGCGATGCGTGCCGCCCTTGCGCCTTTTCATGTAAAATAAATTTTAGAGATTATTAAGAAATGCACACAGGTGGCTCTTGCAGCGGTTCCAGATAGAGTTCGATCGCTTCTCGAATGTTCTGCAGGGCTTGCTCAAGGGTATCGCCTTCGCTGATACAGCCGGGCAAAGCGGGCACATAGACTGTGTAGCCGCCTTCGTCACTCGGCTCCAGCACCACTTTGAAGATCACCATTTCACCTCCGTTGGTATTATACCTCTTTTAATGGGCTGTTGGGTAGCGATGAGTTGATGCCCCCGTTTAATCAGGTGTTTGCCCAAAAAAGGTTTTGAGCCATTCGGTTGCGATGGGCACCGCCACTTCACCGCCATGTCCTGCCTCTTCTGCCATCACGCAGAGTGCCACGCGCGGGTTCTCGGCGGGGGCGAAGGCGATGAACCAGGCATGGGTTTTGCCACCCTTGCGGAACTCAGCAGAGCCAGTTTTGCCTGCGACGGTGATGCCGTTGAGCTTCGCGCGCCGTGCCGTGCCCCGCTCCACCACTTGCACCATGCCCGCGATGACGGCATCCCAGTGCGCTTGCGATGCCCGAACGCGGTGAATCACCTCTGGCTGGGCGGTGTAAAGCACCTCGCCGTTGGGCGCGATAATCTGGCGCACCAGATGCGGACGATAGAGGATGCCCCGATTGGCGATGCCCATCGTGGCGACCGCCATCTGGAGCGGGGTCACAAGCAGATAGCCCTGCCCGATGCCGTAGTTGAGCGTCTCCCCTCCAAACCACGGCTGCCTATATACGGCGCGTTTCCAGTCGGGGTCGGGCACAAGCCCTTTGCGTTCGTGGGGCAGGTCGATGCCTGTGGCAGCGCCCAGCCCAAATGCGCGCGCCCAGTATGCCAGCCGTTCCGGTCCTAACTTCTGCCCCGTGATGTAATAGAAGGTGTCGCAGGAGTGGGCAATCGAGTCATAAAAATCGACGAAGCCGTGCCGCCGCCAGCAGCGGAAGAATCGCCTGCCCAGCTGATAGCCGCCGGGGCATGTGAGAGCGGTGCGGGTCGTGAGAACGCCTGTCTCCAGCCCGGCTAAGGCGAAGAAGGGCTTGATGATGGAGCCGGGCGCATAGGCAGACTGAATGGCTCGGTTGTTGAGGGGAGCGCGTGGGTCATTCAGTAAGGCGCGCCAGACTGTTGCGGGAATGCGCGGCACAAAGAGGTTGGGATCGAACGACGGCTGACTGACACAGGCAAGCACCTCGCCTGTGCGGGGGTCGAGCGCGACCAGCGCGCCCACATGCCCTTGGAGTAGCTCGTAGGCACGCCGCTGCAGTCGCGCATCGAGGGTCAGCACGAGTTTTGCGCCCGGTGTCGGCTCAATCTGTTGTAGGGTGCGCACCCGTCTGCCCACGGGGGTCACTTCCACTTGCTCCCCACCCGGTATGCCATGCAGGTAGCGTTCATACTGGCGTTCCAGCCCGTTTTTGCCCACGAAGTCCGTGCCGTCATAGCGGGCATGCAGGGTGATGAGGGATGTGTCCGCCGCGGATGCCGTTTCCGTCTCGCCCCGATAGGCTTTCAGCTCCTCGTCGGAGATTTGTCCCACATAGCCCACCACATGGGCGAAGACTTTGCCCTCGGGATACCAGCGCATCGTCTGAAGCGAGACCTCCACCTCGGGGAGGTTATACTGGCTTTCCAGCAGCTCCACAGCCTGCTGATAGGAGACACCTTTTTGCACGACAAGCGGCACATAGGGATTGATGCGCGGGTTCATCACCAGCTGATGCAGTTCTTCGGGTGCGAGGTTGAGGCGGCTGGCGACCAGCGGGATACGCTGCGGCTGGCGGCGCAGCAAGTCGGGTCGTACGCTGATCACAATCTGGGTACGATTAGTGGCGAGGGTGCGCCCCGCGCGGTCTACAATCATCCCGCGCGGCGGGGCGATTCGCATCAAGCGGGTGCGCACCAGCTCGGCACGAGCCGCCAACTCCTCCCCATGGAGCACCTGCAGATACCAGAGCCGCGCAACCAGAATCGCCAACGCAAGCCCCATCGCCACCAAGAGTCCATACTCACGCGGCTGGATGGGGCGACGGTCTTCCGAGCGAATCCCCAGATAGCGTTTCGGGCGCTGCTGCATCGTTATCTCAATCGATGCTTTTTGCAGAACTGCTTCGGTTCAGAGCCTTTCGGAAAGGTGCGACGGATCACCTCAGGGCAGTAATCGGTGGCGCGCTGCCCTGTGTCCACGCAGATAGCCACCGTCACGGTGTCAGGCGGTTTTGGTGGTGGCGGTGAAGGTGGTGGTGGAGGTGGCGTGCTGGCGCGTGGTGTATCGATGGCGCCAGGCAGTGCATTCGAGCCCGGTTGGTCAGGGGGAGGGGGTGCAGGCACATTCGGAGAAGGGTTCGCCAACGAGGGGGGCACTGCCTGGGTGGACTCGTTGGGGTTGACGCCCGTGGGGGGCGTTTCAGCCGCTGGCTGGGATGGCTCGCCACCTGCCTGCCCTGTGGATGTGGGCGCAGGGCGCGGGATGCTGATGGCGGATGCCGATTTTGCCGCTTGCGCCGTTTCGAGTTGCGCATCGATCTGCAGCACTTTTTCCATCAGGTCTGCCCAGATGCGGGTGCAGACAGTGCCGCCGAACACGCGCTTCATCGGGCGGTACTCCCAGCGATGCGTCTGCTCGTCATAATGGGCACTGGCGACCCACACCACTGCCAGATAGCGGTCGGTGTAGCCGATGAACCATGCATCACGATAATCGCTGGTGGTGCCGGTCTTGCCGCGGGCGTTCGGGATATGGCTGGCGGCGCGCCCTGTGCCCTTTAGCACTGCCACGCGTAAAATCTCATCGATCCAGCGAGCGCTCTGCTCCGACAGCACGCCTTCAAACAGATCGGCTTTCTGATCGAGCAGCACCACGCCATCTCGGTCCACCACGCGCCGAATCAGGATGGGGCGGATCCGGTTGCCATGGGTGGCGAACACGGTGAAGGCTTCCGCCATCTCGATGGGCTTGACCGCGGAGGCGCCCAGCGCAATCGGCAGTGTGGGGTTAAGCGGCGATTCGAAGCCGAACCGTTCGCGTGCGAACTGGACGATGGTGTCGGCACCGAGGAGCATCGCGGCGCGCACGGCAGGCACATTGATGGAGGCGGACAGGGCATGAGTCACGGTGACCCTGCCCCGAAATCGCCCATCGGCGTTCTGGGGTCGCCATGGTCTGCCGCGTATGCCGGAGGGCAGGCTCAAAGGGGCATCCAGCAGGGTGCTGTTAGGGGTGAGCTTGCCCAGTTCGAAGGCGGTGGCGTAGACGATGGGCTTGAAGGCGGAACCGGGCTGCCGTCGCCCCTGGGTGATGGCGTTGAACTGCGATTCACTGAAGCGTCGCCCGCCGACCATCGCGCGGATGCCGCCCGTGCGCAAATCGATCAGCACAATCGCCCCCTGATTGACCCCCTGCGCCTCAAACGCCCGGATTCCGCGCTCCAACGCCTGCTCGGCAGCCTGCTGCATGCCGGTGTGCACCGTGGTGTAGACGCGCAGGTTGCCTTGGAGCAGCAGCTCACGCCCGTACAGCTCCTCCAGCTGGCGCAGCGTATCCATCACCACATAGGGTGCGAGGAAGCGCGTGCGGGGACGATGTTTCGTCAATCGCAGCGGCTCCGCTTTGGCAGCATCACGCTGAGCAGGCGTGATATAGCCCTCGCGCGCCATCAAATCCAGCACCAGATTGCGCTGCCGAATCGCTTCGTCAGGATTGCCGAACGGCTCGTAACCCGAAGGTCGCTGCGGTAGCGCCGCCAGTAGCGCACATTCTGCCAGTGTCAGCTTCTCCAGCGGCTTGTTGAAGTAGACCCGTGCCGCTGCCTTCACTCCGTATGCGCCATTGCCATAATAGACCTGATTGAGATAGAGTTCCAGAATGCGCTCCTTGCTAAGGCGGCGCTCCAACTCCTGTGCCAAGATAATCTCCTGCAGTTTGCGGCTGAAAGTGCGTCGTTGGGTGAGGAACGCGTTGCGCGCCAGCTGCTGGGTGAGTGTGCTGCCCCCCTGCTGAATTTCGCCTTGCACGAGGTTCACCCACGCGGCTCGCGCGATGCCGCGCCAATCCACGCCGTGATGGCTCCAGAAACGGCGATCCTCTTTGGCGATGGTGGCATTAATCAGGTGTTGCGGTATCTGGCTTAGCGGCACTGGCTCCCGATACTCTTCCGCTATCCGTGCCAGCAGCACGCCGTCCGCCGAGTAAATCTCGCTCGCCTCGCGTGGCTTGTAGCCTTCCAGCACATTGATGGAAGGCATCATCTGCGCCACTTGATAATAAAGCACGCCGACGAAGGTCATGCCGCCCAGCATCAGGCACAGCAGGACCAGCGCCAGATACGCCAGCACACGCTTCCACCGCCGTCGCTTCCTGCGAACTGGGTTCATGGTGCGCCCTCGATTGCGTCGGGTTCGTCCGACTTGTCAGATTGTTGTGCCCGGTTCAGTAGCCCCACCACTGCATCGATAAGGCGTCGGGCTGCCGCCTGCTTCGGTAGCAGGGGCAACGGCTCGACTCGTCCATCAGCATAAAGCAGGGTCAACCGATTGGTGTCCACCTCGAAGCCGCTCCCCGGCTCCAGCACATCGTTCACCGCTATCAGGTCGAGACCTTTGCGGATGAGTTTTTCGCGGGCGTGAAGGAGTGCTTTGTCGGTTTCGGCTGCGAAGCCTATGAGCAGTCGGTGCCCTTTCGCGCGGGCGACCGTGCCCAAGATGTCGGGATTGGGCACAAGGCGCAGGTTCCATGCGCGTGCCGTTCGTTTGCGCTTGAGGGGATAGACCCGCTCCGGGCGATAGTCGGCAACGGCTGCCGCCGCAATGAACACCTCGCAGTCGTGGAACTGTCGTTGTACCGCTTCGAGCATCTGCTGCGCGGTTTGCACCCGGATTAGTTTCGCCCCTGCAGGCGGTTGCAAGGCGGTGGGACCGGAAATCAGCGTGACGGTTGCCCCGCGCTCCAACGCTGCCTGGGCAATCGCATAGCCCATCTTCCCACTGGAGCGGTTGCCGAGGAAGCGCACAGGGTCAATCGGCTCGTAGGTGGGACCTGCTGTGATAAGCACATGGATGCCTTTCAGTTGGGCGGAGCGGTTCAGGCGTTGCTCGACCGCCTCCACGATGGTGGCTGTATCGGCGATTTTGCCCCAGCCCTCATCCCCACACGCCATCACGCCATAGGTGGGATCGATGAACTCCACGCCGCGTGCTCTGAGCGTCTCCACATGGGCTTGCGTGGTGGGATGGCTCCACATCGCGGGGTTCATCGCAGGCGCAATAAGAATCGGCGCCCGAGTCGCCAGGGCAACGGTGGTCAGCATATCATCGGCGAGTCCCAGCGCGAGGCGCGCCATCGTGTGGGCGGTCGCAGGCGCAATCAGGAGCAGGTCCGCCTCTTGCGCCAGACGGATGTGGGCAATCTGACCGGGGTGCGGCTCGTCGAAGGGGTCAACCGTCACGGGGTTGCCGGTAAGCGCAGCGAAGGTGGCGGGGGCAACGAGCCGCGTGGCGTGAACGGTCATCACCACATGCACCTGATGTCCCCGATGCATCAGCTCGCGCGCCACATCGCACGCCCGATAGGCAGCCACACTTCCACAAACACCCAGCAGGATTTGCGCCACACTCAAATTGTACCCTTGCGAGGGACATGCGGTTCCCTGCTATCTGTTTAGCGCACCCGAATCACGCGCCTGTCGCGGTACTCGTCGCCGAACAGGTTGCGCACGCGCACCTCCACGATGTGGAAGCCGCGCGGCAGGTCAGAGGGCAGGTTCGCCTGCCACAGGTGGATGGCAGGGTTCACCCCCGACAACGGTCTGCCCGGTAGCTTGAACTCCTGTTCCTGCTGTTTGAGTGCAGCATAGGCAGGATCGGGCAGGTCGGGAACCTGCTGCATGCGCACCCATGCACCGTCACCCACGCGCATCTCCACCGTGCAGAACTCCGAGCCGAAGAAGTAGTTCACCAGCACGGGTGTCTCGGAAAGTTTGGTGCGGTCTATCTCGTCTGGGGTGTAGATATGCATCTGGTAGTCAGCGGGTCGGCGCGCTGCCTGATAGCGTACCCGATAGCGGTTGCGGTTCACCTCCAGCCACAGGTAGCCGTTCGGCGTGCCGTCGCGCATGGTCGTGTGCGGGATGCCAAGTGGGTCGGGCGCACCTGTCCACCAGCTGCCGCACACCGTCACGGCGTTGATATGGTGGTGGGGCGTGCGCCCTTTCCAGCCCGTCTCCGCCCCGAAGAAGCGGTGCATCTGAACATGCGTGTGCGCCGAGAACGAGAGCGTGTGCGCAAAGGGCGCAAGCGCGTCGAACACCTGCCTGCGCTCCACATCGGGCCATTCCCACATCGGGATGTGCATCAGCAGCACAATCAGGTCGCTGCGGTTCACATGGCGCAGATAGTTGCGGATGAACTCAATTTGCCGCTCGCCTAACCCCGCCACATAGCGTCCGCGCTGCCCCTCCTGCGCCCCAAACCACACCACATCATCCAGCACCAGAAAGTGCGCCCGCCCGTACTGGAACGCATAGTAGTTCGGACCGAAGTGGCGGTGCCAGGTCTCGTCGCTGTTCTGGTCGTCGGGTGAGTCGAAGTTCAGGTCGTGGTTGCCCAGCACATAGTAGATGGGGATACCGATTTGCCCCATCATGCGGGTGAGCGCGGGGAACAGGCTCAGGTCATCAAACAGCACATCGCCCAACACCACGCCGAACGCCGCCTCGCGTGTGCCGATAAGTTCGCGTACCACATCGCGCCCAATATAGAAGATTTCGGTCATATCGCGTGGCTGCGTGTCGCCGAACATTAGCACACGGAACCGATTTGGCTCGCGTTGCGGATAAAGGGGGAAGTCGACCGAGGCTGGCAGCGGTCCCGTGGGGGGCACGCCCCCGTAGCCCACCGGGATGGAGCCATTCGGCTTGTGAATATAGTAGAAGCGGGGCACATTGTCGTCCGAAAGGGGCAGCGCCCAGCCACGCGGCTTAATCACGAACAGAATCGTGTCCTCGTCGACGGGGAGCTGGTACCGTCCCTGTCTGTCGGTTTTGACCACCTCGCGCTGATTGGAGACCAACACATTCGGGATGCCCGGCTCGCCCGCGTCGCGAATACCGTTGCGGTTGCGGTCGTGGAACACTACGCCTGTGGCGACCTGCTGCGCCCACGCGCTTACCGCCAGCGTCAGCAGCAACCCCATCCACCCAAAACGCCGCTGGAGAGTTCGCATGTCTATAGGATACATCATGGGAATGTGAAGAGAGGGTTAATTTGCAATCCACCTCTTCCACCAGTAGGCGAGGTTTGCTAAGCCCATCTGCCTTGTGATTAGATGGTGGTTAGCGAGGTATAATACAAAAGAGGGATACGCGGATGAAAACCTTGCAGGAATTAGTTGCGGAGTTGCCACCTGAGCTTCAGCAGGAGGTGCGCGATTTCGTGGAGTTTTTGCTCGCAAAGCGCGCCGCTCGTCCTGCAAGGCGCCCTAAACTCGACTGGTGGGGTGGCGCCAAAGAGTTGGGACGACAATTCTCCTCTGTCGAACTTCAACACCAGGCAAATGTATGGCGTGTCGAAAGTGCATTAAAGCGAAGCAATCATGAGGATATCCAATCGAATCAATAAACACCCAATTTCTATGTCTTATCCCACAAACAGGCGTGATTTGCTTAGCTCCATCTGCATCGTGACGAGGCGGTGATAGGTGCCGCCCTTCTCCATTAGCTCGTCGTGGGTGCCCATCTCCACGATGCGCCCGCGCTCCAGCACCACGATGCGGTCGGCGTTGCGCAGGGTGCTGAGCCGGTGGGCAATGGCAATCGTGGTGCGGTTCTGCACCAGCCGCTCTAATGCCTCTTGGATGAGGCGCTCGGTCTCGGTGTCCACCGAGGCGGTCGCCTCGTCCAGAATGAGGATTTTGGGGTTGCGCAGGATGGCGCGGGCGATGGCGATACGCTGACGCTCACCACCCGACAGGCGATACCCGCGCTCCCCTACCCATGTGTCATAGCCGTCGGGGAAACGCATGATGAAATCGTGGGCGTTCGCCGCTTTGGCTGCCGCCATTATCTCCTCTTGGGTGGCATCGGGGCGAGCATAGGCGATGTTCTCCCGAATGGTGCCAGGGAACAGGAAAGTGTCCTGCATCACAATCCCGATATGCCGACGCAAGTCCTGCATGCGCACCGCGCGCAAATCGTGCCCATCGAGCAGAATCCGCCCCCGCGTGGGGTCATAGAAGCGGCACACCAAGTTAATCAGCGTGCTTTTGCCCGCGCCCGATGGACCCACCAGCCCAATCATCTCGCCGGGACGGATATGCAGGTTAATATCGTGTAGCACCGGATGGTGCTTCTCGTAGCCGAAGGTGACCTCCTCGAAAATAATTTCGCCCTTCACTTCGGGCAGTGGCTTCGCATCGGGTAGGTCGCGTACCTCGGGCTCGGTGTCCAGCAGCTCGAACACGCGCTCGGCTGCCGTCACGGTGCGCGACGCCCAGTCCATAATGTTGGTGATGATGCTCAGCGGTCCAAACAGCATGCCAATATAGGAGAGGAAGGCGACCAGCGTGCCCAGTTCGAAGGAGCCGTTCAGCACGCCCCGCCCCCCCACATACCAGATAACGAAGGAGCTGGACATCACCAGAAAGGAGATGAGCGGAAACACACTGGCGTTGATTTTGCCTGCCATCTCGCCCGATTCGGCGATTTCGAAGTTGCGCTGGTTGAAGGTGGCGATTTCGCGCTGCTCCTGGGTGAAGGCTTTCACCTCACGGATGCCCGAGAGCGTGCCGCCCAGATGCGCGGTCAGGCGCGACCAGCGATGCCAGTGCCGCCGCCAGATGCGAATCACCCGATGCCACGCATAGCGCGACAGCATCACAATCAACGGCGCCGGCACCAGCACCAGCAGGCTCAACTTCCAATCCATCAGCACCATCACCGCGCCGATGCCCAGCACCATCAGCAGGTTCAGCGTGATGGTCGGCGCGCTGTTCACCAGAAAGTCGTACAGCGCATCGGTGTCGCGCGTCACACGGCTCATAATCGAGCCGGTCTGGCGACGGTCAAAGTAGCTCAGCGAGAGCCACTGCAGATGCTGATACAGTTTGGAGCGCAGCTCAAAGGCGATTCGGCTGCCCAACCATGCGTTGAGCCACCCGCGCGCAATATTGATGCCTGTGCCGAACAGGCGCAGCCCTACCAGCCCCAGCAGCAACCAGACAAAGAGGTGCGCATTCGTCCGCGGCACCAGCACCTTGTCGATCAGCACTTTGGTCAGGTAGGGTGGGGTCAGCTCCACTGCTGCGCTGAGCATCGCCAGGATGCTGGCAAGCGCCATATAGCGCCAGTAGGGGCGCACCAGGTGCATCAAGCGCAGCAGCACCTGCTTCTGCGAGCGACATGCGGGGCAGGAGATCGAATCTTCGGGTATGGGGCGTCCGCACCGCTCGCACACCAGTTGCTTCTTTTCAAAGGGCGGTGGTTCCTCGTGGCGCAGCAGTGCCTCCAAGCGCAGTTGTACCTGCCCGAAGATGTTCGCCAAACCGCTGCTGAAGCGGATGAGTTCGATCACGCGCCCGTCGTGCAGCACCGCCTCCAACGCGGATGCCCCCACCAGTTGCGTGGTGCGTACCGATTCGATGCCTTTCAGGGGCAGCGCAAGCCTGAGGGTGGCATGGGATGTCTCCTCTTCTTCCGCGGAGTCGCGCCGTAGCCACGGCAGGCGGGCGCTGGTGCTGTGGCTTATCGGGGAGCGATGGAGGCTGAACACGAGCAGCTGCGCCTCCTGCGCCGAGCCGAGCAACTCCTTGGCGGGGTATGCCAGCACCAGCCAAGTCTCCCCGAATCGCCCCTCAGGGGTCAAGTCTGACGCGAAACCGAACTCGACCGCCGCCGCGGAACCGAGCTGCTGGCGGACGGCTGCGGCTATGGGTTCGGGCAGCTGTCTATCCCCGTCCTCCATCATCTTATTCTGCCAGCGTGTCGGCAATCACCTTGAGGATGGTTTCCTCTTCCTCTTCGGAGTAGCCCAAGCCGGCGTAGCGAATGACGCCCTTCTTGTCCACGATATACATCGTGGGGTAGCCATTGATGCGGTATTTGCGCTTGACCTCCGCCTCGTTTTTGGGCACGCAGATGGTGTAGGTCATCTCGTTATGTTCCACGAAGGCGCGCACCTCCGCTTCCGAACCCGAATCGAGCGCCACGCCCACCACCATCAAGCCGCGCTTGGCGTACTTATCGTGCAGCTCCTGTAGGAAGGGGATGGCACGACGGCACGGACCGCACCATGTCGCCCAGAAGTCGATCACATAGACCTTCTCCTGCTTGCCACCCAGCTTGACCTCGTTGCCCTTGAGGTCGGTCAAGGTCATCTCAGGCAGCTTCTGGCGCGGTCGCAACTGGGCGCCTGCAGGCGTGGTGAAGAGCAACAGGAACGCAATCCCGAACAACAGACCTGGCAAAACCCACTTTTTCATTGTGCTGACCCTCCATCGCTTCGCCAAGAGGCGCGTTCCCAACACGCCCCTTGCATTCAGGGCACGGTTCCCGCACCCCACAAGCCGATATACCTATTATACCATGCCTTGTATGCAAATGCAAGTGGGAGGTGGCTCGATGCAGGAATCCGCCGACATTCCTCCTTCTCACACCAAAAACCCGCAAAAATCCCCGTCCGATTCGCTCCTGACCTGCATTATAATAGCCCTGAAACGGGGTTTTTCCTGACCTGTCGTTCGAAACGGTTGTCCGGTTTTGGGCGGTTTTTGAGTCATTAAGAAGCGGATGGGCAGAGTGGAACTCTCGCCCACGCTCAACCGAACCCGTTTTAGGGAAGGGTCGTCCCTTCCGACACAAACCATTCTCAGTGAGGAGGTACGATACAGATGAAACGGTCGATACGCACTTGGGTGATAGTGCCGCTTCTGGCGGCATCGCTGGCTGTTGCACGCGCCGAGAGCTTCTACGGCAGCGACTGGCTGTTCAGCTTCAACGGTACTCTTATCGTCACGGGGCTTCTCAGCACAACAGCCTCTATTAATGTAAGCAACCAGCCCATCACCATCACCCAGACAAGTCCTACCAATATTCAGGTTCCACTCAGCTTCCCACCCTACATCAGCGTCACGGTTCCCCTCACTTATACGGCTGGTAGCCCGGGTATTGTGCAAGGTTCGGTGTCAACCAGCGGTATCATCATCCCCGCAGGAACCATTCCAGGCGTTAACTTCGACCTGAGACTGGATAATGTGCTGGTTAACATCGCGGGTAATGTCACGGGCATCAACAATGCCGTGAATGAAATCTATGGGCCACGCGTGTACCAGATCGACGGGATTCCGTCGCCGCCTTGGTGGGACAATCCCAGTGATCCGAACCCGCCGAACAACACCAGCTGGGGTCGCGTCGGGGATATCTACGCGAACTTAGGGACATGGGTTCGCGTAGGACAGGCGATTCTGGATGCTGATTACTGGCAGGCGATTCGTCCTGTGCCAGAGCCAGCGAGCTTGCTGGCGCTTGGCACGGGCTTGGTCGGCTTGCTGGGTCTGCGGCGGCGCAGGAAGTGAACAACGCGCTTCGGGGGTAGGGGCAACTCCCTACCCTCACGCTACACCTCCTTCAGCGATAGGTATTCGTTTTAATGCCTCACCCTGTTGGCAAGCCCCTGGAAAGGTGTCATCCGCCATTTCAACACTCTATGGTGAGGTGATGAGACGATGCGGCATTGGCAACGATGGGCTTGGCTGACAGTTGGCTATAGCGTGCTGATAAGCACGGCACTCTACGGGCAGTCCGCCCGCGTGATTTACGAGCAGGATGATAACTTCCCATTAGCGACCACAGAGTTTCGATCGCCTTGGAACGGTGGGGATGTCGGGAACAACAACTTTATGCCCGATCCGACAGGACGAGTATTCTCGCGGAACGAGGTGTTTGGTACGACGGCTGTGATTCGCGTGCGCCTGCAGGACTTCACGGGCGGCGACAAATTCGGGCGGCTCGCACTGGTCGCAGGCAACGGCTTCTGGACACAGGGATCTTCCGAGTACAACCTTCCAAGCAACCGCTCCAACGGCTTGGGACCTGGCAGGCAGACGGGCACGGTGCTGTTTGGCACTTGGGTCGGTTCGGGGCATCAGTTCGGCATGCGTGCGGCGGCAAACCGTCCGCTTTTCGCAGGCGTTGCCGAGGCGCGCGCCGATGTGGAGCTGCGGAACGCGACCACACCCACCCTGACTGCAGGACCCAGCCCTGTGGGACCTGACCTGTCGCCGTATTTGTGGGGTGCAGGCTATATTGACCCGACCGCGTTCCCGACCATCTCCCTAAGCTGGGCCACAGGTGGCATCACGGGTGCGCGCGCCCTAATTAATTTCGAACTGTTCGGCACCCGTGCCTCGCCCCACTCTGATCGATTGCGCCTACGCTCCGTTTTCACCATCTATCGCAACGGCAGCCCCATCTTCACGGACATCGATGAGGGTTGGGCAGATTGGGCTGCGGGCGACGGCACGATTAGCAAAAGTGTCGGGAGCGTCGGCGATTCCACCACCTTGAACATCGCGGGCGACTCAAATGGTACCACCTATTCGCTGGTCTTTCAAACGCAGGTAATCCGTGAGGGGTACTATGATAACTTTGCGGGTCTTGCTGGCACGAACATCGTGTATGACCAGACCATCACCCACAACTTCACGGTGCTGGTGCCGGAGCCTGCGAGCCTAATTGCGCTCGGCACGGGCTTGGTCGGCTTGCTGGGGCTGCGGCGTCGACGCAGGGGCTAAGGCGCAAGAGCTAATGGGATAAAGGGGGGCGCACCTACAGGGTGTGCCCCTTTTATTTCGGTGCGTGTTTTGCCTCCTACCCTATCCCAAAAGGGTATTATTTGATGGGTGGTGAACGGCATATGGAACCAGCGGTCACGGTGGAAGAGGTTTACGAGCGATACATTCGTCGGCTCACGCCTCAGCAGAAACAGCAATTGATGGAGAAGATTGCTCAGGATCTGGCGACTCCGAAGCTTGGTCAGGCAGATTCAAATCCCAGCTTGCTCGATTTAGCGGGGCTGGGTGCAGAAGTATGGCAGGGAATGGACGCTCAGCAATATGTGGATCAATTACGCGCGGAGTGGGACAAATGAGCCAAATAGACAATACTCTTCATGGTATAACCCGACTATTCGTCGACACTGCTCCACTCATTTATCTCATTTATCTCATTGAGCAGCATCCTGTTTACCTGCCGATTGTGCGGGAGGTGGTTCGTCGGATCGATGAAGGTGTTGTCGAAGCGTACAGCTCGGTCATTACTTTGACAAAAGATAATTTTGCTCGACGACTTGGTAGCTCTGTGACTGTCACGGCGCCACTGGGCGTTTTCAGCCGATGATATCCTCTATCACGCGCCCGGCGACATCGGTCAGGCGGAAGTTGCGTCCCTGATACCAGTAGGTGAGGCGGGTGTGGTCGATGCCCATCAGGTGGAGGATCGTGGCGTGCAGGTCATGCACATGCACGGGATTCTCCACCACATGGTAGCCCAGCTCATCGGTGGCGCCGTAGGTGATGCCCGGCTTGACCCCGCCACCAGCCATCCAGATGGTGAAGGCGCGCGGGTGATGATCGCGTCCCATATAGGTGGAGCCGCCGCGTCCCTCTTTCATCGGCGTTCGCCCGAACTCACCCCCCCAGATGACCAGCGTCTCATCCAGCAGTCCGCGCTGCTTGAGGTCGATGATCAGGGCTGCCGAGGCGCGGTCCACCTCGCTGCAGAGGCGAGGGAGCGCCTTGGAGATGCTGTCACCCTCCGATGTGCCATGATGATCCCAGCCACGATGATAGAGCTGCACGAAGCGCACGCCCCGCTCCACCAGTCGGCGTGCCAACAGGCAGTTATTCGCAAACGAAGGCTTACCTGGCGTCGTGCCGTACAGCTGGTGGATATGCTCTGGCTCCTTGCTGATGTCCATCAATTCCGGCACGCTGGTCTGCATACGATACGCCAGCTCGTAGGCGTTGATGCGGGTCTCGATTTCGGGATCACCTACCGATTCGAGCTTCATCTGGTTGAGGTCGCGGATGGCTTCGACGGTTGCGCGGCGCGTGTCGGTATCGATGCCCTCGGGGTTCGACACATACAGCACGGGGTCGCCTTTGCTGCGGAACTCCACGCCTTGATAGACAGTGGGCAGGAAGCCGCTGCTCCAGCAGGCGTGTCCCCCATCGGGGCGGTTCGCGCCTGAAATCAGCACCACGAAGCCGGGCAGGTCGCGGTTCTCCGTGCCCAACCCGTAGGTTAGCCACGCCCCCATGCTGGGACGACCGGGCAGTTGGTGCCCCGTGTTCATATAAATCTGTGCTGGCGCGTGGTTGAACTGGTCGGTTTGGAGCGAGCGGATGATGCAGATGTCGTCGGCGATGCTGGCGATGTGCGGTAGCAGCTCCGAAATCTCCTGCCCCGATTGACCGTGTCGGCTGAACTTGAACGGTGAGCCGAGCAGGATGGGACGCCCCTTGATGAAGGCGAACCGCTCGCCTTGGATGAGGCTCTCTGGGCAAGGCTGCCCGTCATAACGCTGCAGCGTCGGCTTGTAATCGAACAGGTCAATCTGGGACGGTGCCCCCGCCATGAAAAGAAAGATGATATGCTTGGCGCGTGGCTTAAAGTGAGGTGGTTTGGGGGCAAGGGGGTCTATCGCTGCCAGCAGCTTCTCGTTCAGGAGGGCGTTCAGCGCGAGCGCACCAATCCCATAGCCGCACACACGGAAAAAGTAGCGGCGTGTAATCGCCTTCAAAGCCTCTTGATCCACCTTCTGCTGTGGACGCATGGTTGCCTCCATCTTTATTATACACCAATCCCATTTTGATTCCTGCTGCGTCTCTTAGAGGTTGGGCATGGTTTGCCAAAGTTGGAGCAGGCGCGAGTAGGGGTTCTCTTGATGTTGGGCGATGCGTTGGAGTGTAGCGTCATCAAACAGTTGCTGGGTGAGCGACTGGGCGCGGATGGCGAGCGTGTCATGCACCAACGACTGGAGCTCCCACGCTAATTGCTGTTGGCGTCGTTGCTCCCATTCGCCTGTGCGCCGTTGATAATCCCAGTGTTCCTGAATGAACTTCACCAGCTCCTCAACGCCTTTGCCGTGCAGGGCTTCCGTGAGCAGGATAGGCGGATTCCAGCCTTTCGGTTTACCACCCAACTCCAAGGCGGCGCGCAATTCCAGTCGCATGCGGGTGGCGCCCTCGCGGTCCGCCTTATTGATGGCATAGAGGTCGGCAATCTCGATAATGCCCGCCTTCATCGCCTGAATCACATCGCCTGCTTCGGGTACCAGCACCAGCACTACCGTGTCCGCCACGAAGCGCACATCGACCTGCAGCTGTCCTGCGCCCACCGTTTCGATGAGAATGAGGTTGAACCCCGCGGCTTCCAACACGCGGATGGCAGGCGGCACGCCGCGCGATAGCCCGCCGAGGCTGCCTCGGCTGGCAAGGCTGCGGATGTAGGTGCCAGCAAGGCTCTCCTCCATGCGGATGCGGTCGCCCAGAATCGCACCGCCGCTAAAAGGGCTGGTGGGATCGACGGCTAACACGGCGATGCGATAGCCCCGCTCGCGCAGGTGCGGGATGAGCTGGAAGGTGAGGGTGCTTTTGCCTGCACCGGGTGCGCCTGTGATACCGATTTTGATGGCGTGTCCTGTGGCGGGGAAGAGAGTTTCCAGCAGGGCAAGCCGTTCCGCGCTTGGCTCCTCCACCAGGCTGATGGCGCGGGCGATGGCGCGTGTCTCGCCGCGCCGCACGCCCTGCGCCAGTACACCAATCTCGTCGGACGACTTCACCATAACTGGAAGTATACTCTTTTTCGGGGTGGAGTGCTTGCGCGACTTATGGGCGCATCGACACAACGCGCTTCAGAATCGCCTCTATCTCGGGGATTTTCGTAGAGGCGGTGAACGCCTCCTCGATGCGCTGGTGGGCGTTGTGGGCGCGGCGGGCACGCTCCTGCGGGTTGTGAATCGCCTCCCGGAGGGCTGCGGTCAGGGCAGCGGAGTCGCGTGGGGGCACAAGCCAGCCCTCGATGCCATCGCGCACCGCCTCCGGGATGCCACCCACCTGCGTGGACAGAATCGGCAACCCCATCCACATCGCCTCCAATAATGCCATCGGCAGCATGTCGTTGAGTGTGGGCAGTGCATAAAGGTCCATCGCCATCAGCAAGCGCGGTACATCCGTGCGCACACCCAGCCAGCGCACATAAGGCTCCAGCCCCAACCGAGCAATTTCGCGTTGTACCTGCTCGCCATAACGCGGTGGATGCACCTGTCCTACCAGCCACACTTGCAGCTGCGGCACTTCGCGCACCACAGGTGGAAGCGCACGAATCAGGTAGAGTTGCCCCTTGCGCGGGATGATATTGCCCACCACGCCTACCACAAACACATCAGGGGATAGCCCCAACTCCTGACGCACCTGCTGCCGTATATTCTTATCGGATAGGCTCAACCGCTCCGGCTCAATAAAGCCGTGAACCGTGCTGATTTTGTGGGACGGTACACGATTGTAGCGCATGTGATAGCGACGAGTCTGCTCCGACACCGCCAGAATGTGGTCCGCCATGCGCCAGTGGAAGTGGAGCGTGTGGGCGTGGGCGCGCAGCACCGCAGGGATACCTGTGAGGCGACTCAACCATACGGCGAAGTTGTTTGCCCGCGACATGTGCGCCAGAATCACCTCTATCTGGCGTTCGCGGCAGAAGCGAGCGATGGTGCGCAGGTCATGCAGGGGCAGGCGACGCAATTCCGATTCTAATACGGGGATGCCCGCTTCACGCGCCTGTTGAAGCACCCATGCCCCGGGGCGACCCAGTAGATAGAGTTCATTGCCGCGCTGGTGAAGCCCGCGAGCTATCTGGAGCGTATGCACCGTTGCGCCGCAGGCATCCCTGCCCGACACAATCTCCAAAATGCGCATGGCTGGCTTCAACTATACCATGCGCAGGAGAGCCTCCTCTCCCCGTGTGGGGGGAGGAGACGGATGTTTATGGGCACACGATGCGGCGTATCACGATATGGTCTACGCCCGCCTCGCAGATCGAGTCGTTCGGATTATCTGCCGTGCCGAAGCGGATGCGAACCTGCGCCGTCGGCGTCACATAGTCACCCACACGGAAGCTGCGACGCAGCCACTGGTTTTCCGTACCTGTGAAGTTCACCGTCTCCACACGCACCCACGAGGCGCCGTTGTTGTTGGAAACCTCCACGAAGAAGGTGTCGTTGATGGTGGTGCCGTTGTAGAACCAGCGATAATACTCGACGATGGCGTCGCTGCCTTGCAGGTTAATCACGGGCGAGATGAGGTAGGTCGGACCGCCATCCACATCGGCTTCACCAACCGAGCCGCCGACGCTGCCCTGCCCTGTGAAGAAGCAGCGCGAGCCAGCATCGGGCGAATCGGCACCCGGATTAGCGGGCAAGCCGTTCTGCGTCGTGCCGCGCGGAATATCGCGTGTCCAAGCCCCTGCGGTCAGGTTCTGGTTTTGCACGCTCCAGCCCAGATCGGTCTCAGCGGTATCTTCGAAAATGGTGACCAATCCGGAGGCGACCAGCACGGTGCGAGGCTCATTCTGCCCGCCACGCGGGTAATAGGTCACACGCCCTTGCGTGTCGTACGCCTCGATATAGTAGCGTACGGTGCTGCCACATGCGGGCACAGGCACAACCGCGATGAACCGATCACCGCTCATCCAGCGCATCGGCAGCTGCTGATAGGCGCCTCCATTGACCGAGTAACGCAAGAAGACACCACTGCGATTCAGCTCCCCTGCCAAATTGGAGACGCGCACCACGAAGCGCATCAGCGGGAACAGAGGGGGCTGCGGCGGTGCCACAACCGGGTCGGGCAACTGAACGGGGTCGATACGCAGCCAGTCGATTTGAGGCGCGGGCAGATTATGGCGGGAGAAGCCCTCGTTAATCTGAGGATAGTGCGGCGTGCCATTGTAGATGTTGCCGTCATCATCGTCCAGCGTCAGCACATCGATAGTAATCTGGGGCGAGATGCCACTCGGACGCAGTAAGATGCTATTCAGATACCATTCACGCACCTTCTGCAGAGCGAACGCCGGGTTCCCGCTATAGCGCTGACGCATCGACAGATAGGTCTGCCAGAACGCGCCGCTGATGACCTGCCCGCAGTAGTGAACCTCGCCTGAGCATGGGTAGCGCACGCTGTTGACGGCATTACGAATGCAACCTGTGCCGATGCCCCGAAACTCCAACCCCAGACAGGGGTCTGCTGTCAAGAACGCTGCCGTCACATCCGCCATGCCCTCATGGTAGTCGCCCGATGCGTTCGGATGCCCCATGCTGATGATAAAGTGCCCGTACTCGTGATAGATGACGGTGGAGTAGGCGGTGTTCACGCACCCTCCGCCTGATCGGTAGAAGTTGATGGTGCGGTTCGAGTAATACGCGTTGCAGGTGTTGTTGATATTCACATTGCAGGGTATCTGATAATCGATGCCCGGATAGCTGGGATTGATGGCTTTGGCGAAGTCATGCACAATCTGGGTGTGCAGGAATCCATTCACCTGCGCCGTGTTCAATTCGACGCGCTCCGTGTTGAAAATGAAGTCGGCAGGTCCAGGGGGTGTAACGGTCTGCTGGAGGGAGAGTGTCGTACCCGCCCGATTGACCACGCGCACCCAAGGACCGATGAGGTCTGCCTGCACGGTTACGCTGCTACTCCCGCTGAAGGGGAGGGTGAAAAAGCCCTCGGGATTCGTAAACACGCTGGAGCCGCCGCTGAGGGACACGCGCAGTTGCGGCATCGGCTGCAGCACGGGCGGATTCTGACTATGGTCAGGTCGCAGTCCGGGCGTCGCATAGCCTTGCACACGCCCTGTGATGTCCACATAATATATCTCGGAACGCCACTCCAGCGGAACCCCCGTGTGCGCATCGATGAAAACGCGATAGCGCTCCGGTTTATCGGGGCGATGGGCATCGAGGGTCAACACCCATGCCAGATGGGTGCGCTCTTCGCCGGGATAGACCATCAGCTCGGGTTGGCTCTCTTGATGCAGATCGGGGCGCAGCTTGCGCACCAGCTCCTCAACCTGTTCAGCCGTTACGCTCGGCTTGAGTGCGACAGGTTCCACAAAGCGCACCGAGTTGCTTGCCAGCACCAGGGGGTAATCGGGCGCGTTGCGTACCAGCAGGGTCAGCTCGCCCCTATCGACAGGGATGCCCTGTACCTGCTGCTGAAAGTAGACCGCGGTGAATTTGGGTGGCATGACCTCCTGCGTGCCACTTAGTACCAGGTCGCTGGCACCGGGTGTGAACAACCCGCTGTAGCGGGCGACAAAAGCGAGAGCGGAATCGATGGGCGACGAGCCGTAGCCAAACGGCACACCCCAAATCCGTCGAATGACCGTGCCCTCTTCGTACAACAGCACACCCGGCGCCTCTTTGCGCAGTTGATCTACCAACTGCGTTCGCATCTGAAGTGGGTCGGGCGTTTGCGCCCATACTGCCATGCCAAGCCATGAGAGACTCAGCCATCCTATCAACCATCGCTTGCTCATAATGCCCTCCATATTAGGGATTATACACCGTTTTGACGGCAGGGCGGATAAATCCTCTCGGAGATTCGCCTCTTGATGCCTCCTATGGGGTAAAATCAGAGCCGATGGAGGAGAACGGTGTATGAAGCGAACTTACCAACCGAATAATCGGCATCGCCATCGAGTGCATGGCTTTCGGCGTCGTATGCGCAGCAAGGATGGGCAGAATGTGCTCAAGCGGCGGCGGCTCAAGGGTCGCTGGCGACTGACGGTGGACTGATGCTGCCGCGTGTCGCACGCTTGCGCCGACGCGCCGATTTCGAACGCGCCTATCAACAGGGGAGACGAGTACGCATGATGACCTTTACACTCTATGCTTATCCGCGCTGGGATGACGCGCCGACTCGAATCGGCATCGTGGTGGGGCGGAGATTTCGGACGCTGGTGCAGCGCAATCGGGTGAAGCGTCGACTGCGAGCTGCCTGCCGCACCCTCTGGACGCAGATGGTGCCCGGCTACGATCTGGTGCTGGTCGCCCAAGAACCTGCCCTGAGTGCCCCGTTCGGGCAGATTCAGCAGGAGCTGGACACAGCGCTGCAGCAACTGCAACTCCTGAAAGCAGAAGGGGGTAGCGCCTCATGAGCAGGCAAACCCAGCCCGGTCTCGTCGCACGGCTGTTGATGAGCTTGATTCGGCTCTATCAGCGGCTCTCACGCTTCACACCGCCCGTTTGCCGCTTCTATCCCAGCTGTTCGCACTATACCTACGAAGCGATTCAGCGCTATGGGGCGTTGCGCGGGGTCTGGTTGGGGCTGAAGCGTATCCTGCGCTGCCATCCCTTCCATCCCGGCGGCTACGATCCCGTGCCGGAACGGCTCCCCCAACACCCCAGCATAAAGTAATGGAGTAAGAAACATGGCACAGGAACCTATCGATCAGAAGAAACTCTTTGTCCAGACCATGCTCATCGCGATGGTCATCTGGCTATTGCTGCTGATGGGCTGGAGCTACTTTGCTCGCCCGCCCGTCAGCGATAAACCACCGGAGCAAATCGTAGCGGAGATCGAGAAGCTGCGTGCCGACAAGGATTATGCCGAAGCGGTGCGTCGCTGCCAAGAGCTAAGCAGCCGTTTTCAGGGCACCGAGTATGCTGCGCTGGGCTTGCTGCTCGAAGCCCGCATCTACTATGAAGACAAAAAGGATGCCCATCAGGCATTTAATGTGCTGCGTCGCCTGGAGGAGTTCTATCCCCATACCCAGATTTATCGCACGCAGGGGCGTGCCTTGCAACAAAAGGTCGAGGTGGAGATCGACCAGCACAACCGTCAGTTCCCCTCCTATCAGATTATCCACGCGATGGTGCGGCTCTTCGGGCGATCCGACGCCAGCTATGTGCTGGCAATTGTGGTGATTGCGGTGCTGGTGCGGCTGATTCTGTTCCCCCTTTCGAACAAGCAGTTTGCCAGCATGCGCAAAATGGCGCAGATTGCCCCGCGGCTGCAGGAGCTGCAGGCGAAATATGCAGGCGAGGAGCTGATGCGCCGCCAGATGGAGCTGTACAAGCGATATGGCATCAATCCGATGTCGGGCTGCCTCTACGCGCTGTTGCCTATCCCCTTCCTCATCTGGGTCTATAATATGATTCTCCTCTATCAGGTTCAGTTCAAGCATGGGCACTTCCTCTGGATTAACCCGGAGATGGGGACACGCTTTCCGGGACTGATTGGCTCACATCTTGCCCAGTTCGACGCGCCCCTGATGATTCTCTATGCCATCAGCATGTATATCAGCAGCCGATTGACCATCACCGACCCGTCTCAGGCGCAAATGCAAAAGACGATGGCGATTATGACCACCGCCATGCTGGTCATCTTCTCGTGGCAATTCCGTTTCCCCGCGGCGTTCATCCTCTACTGGATGCTGACCAATATTCTCTATACGCTCCACTATAAGCTTTATCTGAGTCGTCCCGCACCGTCGCTGGAACCACTCAATGTGCCGAGCGAACCGACGGACCATCTGGTTCGGGATGGACGCAAGCCACGCTACCAACCCCCGAAAAAGCGTTCCAAACGAAGATAAGGAGGGAGCCATTTATGACATTCGTGGAAACGACAGGCAATACGGTCGAAGAGGCGAAGCGCAAGGCGATGGAGCAGCTGGGTGTGCAGGATGAGCGACAGGTGCAGTTCGAGGTGCTGGATGAGGGCAAACGGAGCCTGCTGGGCATTTTGATTGCCCCGGCGCGTGTGCGTGCGAGCCTTGTTGCCCCTGCCCCAAGCCAGCCTCCTGCCGAAGCGGAGACCATCTCGCCCGATGTGGCGCGTCAGGTGGCGGACTATGTGGATTCTCTCTTGCGCCGACTGCGCTTGAATGTGCAGGCGGTGCTGCGTGGCACACACGGACGCTATGTCGAAGTGGAGATGGTCGGGCGCGATGTGCCCATCCTGGTTGGCAAAAACGGCGAGGTCATCAATCAGCTCCAGTTTCTGCTGAATCTAATCGTGCCGCGTGCCACAGGGCTGGACGCCCGAATCGTGCTGGATGGAGCCGGCTGGCGCCGCCGACGCACGGAACGACTGCGCAATCAGGTGATTGCGATTGCGAACGAGGTCAAAAAGCGGCGCGAGGAAGCCGTGCTACCCCCTATGCCCCCCCATGAGCGGCGCATCGTGCATCAGACTCTCAAGGATGACCCGGAGGTGATGACCTACAGCGAGGGTGAGGAGCCGAACCGCTATGTGGTCATCTCTCCGCGCGAGCCATCCGGAACATAGGCTTGCCTTGCGCCTCGCCTCAAACCCCCGATAGGAAATCAGGAGAGCGGTTGCCTATGGACGGCGATTGGTTTACGGGCGCACCGATGGCGTGTTGATTTTGGCGCAAGTGCCCGCGTAAGGTATACTCTCTCCACATCCCTTTAAGTCCGTCCAGCGAGGCGACAAGGGAGGAGAGATGCCGATAGATAGGTCGCTACGGAAGGTAATGGTGATAGGCTCGGGCCCGATTGTAATCGGGCAGGCAGCCGAATTCGATTATTCAGGCTCCCAAGCATGCCGCTCGCTGCGCGAGGAAGGGCTCCAAGTGGTGCTGATTAACTCCAATCCCGCCACGATTATGACCGACCCCGAAACCGCTGACCGCGTCTATATTGAACCTCTCACAGTGGAGTTTGCGGAACGGATTATCGCGCAGGAGCGTCCCGATGGGTTGCTACCCACACTGGGCGGTCAGACCGGGCTGAACTTGGCAACGGAGCTGGCGGTGCGCGGCATTTTGGAGAAATATGGCGTGCGCCTGCTGGGCACACCCCTCAGTGCCATCCAAGCCGCCGAAGATAGGGAACGGTTCCGCGAGCTGATGCGCCAGATTGGCGAGCCGGTGCCCGAATCGTGGGTGGTGGAGAGCATCGGGGAGCTGCGGCGTGTGGCGCAAATCGCTCCCTATCCCTGCATCGTGCGCCCCGCCTACACCTTAGGGGGCACTGGCGGCGGCATCGCCCACAACCCCGACGAGCTGCTCGAAATCGGCGCGCGCGGACTGCAGCTCTCCATGCGCCACCAGATTCTGGTGGAACGCTCGCTCATCGGCTGGAAAGAGATCGAGTACGAGGTGATGCGCGACAGCGCCAATAACGCCATCGTGGTCTGCAACATAGAGAACATCGACCCGATGGGTGTCCATACAGGCGATTCGATGGTGGTGGCACCGTCCCAAACCCTTAGCGACTTCGAGTATCAGCTGCTGCGCACCGCCTCGCTCAAAATTATTCGCGCCCTGGGCGTTCAAGGTGGCTGCAATGTGCAGTTCGCACTGAACCCGAACGGCAGCGACTACTATGTGATTGAGGTCAACCCGCGCGTGAGCCGTTCCAGCGCGCTGGCATCCAAAGCGACGGGCTACCCGATTGCTCGCATCGCCGCCAAAATCGCCGTTGGATTGCACCTCGACGAGATTCGCAACCCTATCACGGGCACTTCGGCTGCCTTTGAGCCTGCGTTGGACTACTGCGTGGTCAAACTGCCACGCTTCCCCTTCGATAAGTTCCCCACAGGCGACCGCACGCTGGGCACGCAGATGAAGGCGACGGGCGAGGTGATGGCGATTGACCGCACCTTCGAAGGCGCCTTAATGAAAGCGGTGCGCGGGCTGGAGGTGGGCGTGAGCGATTTGCGCTATCCGCCTGCAGCACATCTCAGCCCAATGGAACTGGAGACACTCATCGCCACCCCGAACGACATGCGCCTGTTCTACATCGCCGAAGCCTTCCGACGCGGCTGGCTGGTGGAGGAGGTTCACGGGCTAAGTCGCATAGACCCGTGGTTCCTGCACAAAATCAGGGGGCTGGTGGAGCTGGAGCAAACCCTGATGGCGCACAGCGCCGCGCTACGCGAGCTGCTGACTCTTGCCGACAGCCGCTCCATAGATGTCTCACCACGCGACAGTTTGCCCCCCCTCCTGCAGGTTCCCCCCGCAAGCAGGGGGAACCAAACCGCAGCATCAGTTGCCCTCGCAAAGCATGGGGAACCATCCACTCCCCACACGGTTCCCCTTGCGAAGCAGGCGGAGCCATCCACTCCCCACACGGTTCCCCTTGCGAAGCAGGGGGAACCTAAAGGAGGGGGTTCTCAAAACCCATTGAGCAACGAGAGGGATTCAGGGAGTTCAGGACTGTGGGCGCAGGTTTTCCCGCTGCTGCGCCGTGCGAAGGAATGTCAATTCCCGGACCGTTTCCTCGCGCAAATCACGGGGCTGACCGAGTCGCAGGTGCGGCAGGCACGCAAAGCGATGGGCATCCTGCCCGCCTACAAAATGGTGGACACCTGCGCCGGTGAGTTCGAAGCGCAAACACCCTACTTCTACAGCACCTATCACGGCACACACGACCGCCCCGCGCCCACTCATCCGCGCAAGGTGCTGGTGCTGGGATCCGGTCCCATCCGCATCGGACAGGGCATCGAGTTCGACTACTCCGCTGTCCACGCAGTCAAAACGCTGCGCGAACTGGGCTGCTACGCTCTCATCCTCAATAACAACCCCGAAACTGTCTCCACCGACTTCGATATGTCCGACGCACTCTACTTCGACCCCATCACCCCGGAGGATGTGCTGAATCTGCTGGAATATGAGGCGTCCGACCTGTCCGAGATGTCCAACCCATCCATCCCCGTGCTGGTGCAGTTCGGTGGGCAGACGGCGATTAACATGGTCAAAAAACTGAGGGAGTTCGGCGTGCCGATGTTGGGCACACCCGCCGAGTCGATCGATATCGCGGAGGATAGGCGCCGCTTCGACGCGCTTTTGGAGGGGCTGGGCATTCCACGCCCACCGGGACGCGCCGTGCTTACGCTGGAGGAGGCACTGGCAACCGCGCAACAGGTCGGCTATCCCGTGCTGGTGCGACCCTCCTATGTGTTGGGCGGGCGCGCCATGGAGATCGTGCGTTCCAACCAAGAGCTGGCAACCTATTGGCACGCAGCGGTGCGCGCCTTCCCCGATGCCCCCGTGCTGGTGGACCGCTACATCGAAGGCAAAGAGGCAGAGGTGGACCTCATAAGCGATGGCGACGAGGTTCTCATCCCCGCCATCATGGAGCATATCGAGCGGGCAGGTGTCCATTCAGGCGACAGCATGACGGTCGTGCCACCCCAAACGCTCACCGAATCGGAGCAGGCACAGATTATCGACTATTCGCGCCGGCTGGCGCGTGCGTTGCGCGTGCGCGGCTTGATGAATGTGCAGTTCGTGATTGATTCGGCTGGGAAGGTCTATGTGATCGAAGTGAACCCCCGTGCCAGTCGCACCATCCCCTACCTATCCAAAATCACGGGCATCCCGATGGTGAAGTGGGCGGTGGCAGTGCAGCTCGGCTTGCCGCTTAAGCAGGTGGTGGCGCAACCATTTTGGGGGCGGTCAGAAAGTGAGTCTACCCCCCCTCCTGCAGGTTCCCCCCACCATTGGGGGGAACCGATTGCAAGGAGTGGTTCCACTCGTTTGCAAGGGGAACCGATGACAGAGAGTGGTTCCCTCTGCTTACACGGGGAACCGATGGCAGAGAGCGGTTCCCCCTGCAAGCAGGGGGAACCTAAAGGAGGGGGTCTTCGCATCGCCGTGAAAGCCCCCGTCTTCTCCAGCTTGAAGCTGAAACAGGTAGAGGTCGCCCTCGGTCCCGAAATGCGCTCCACAGGCGAGGTGATGGGAATCGACCGCACCTATGCGGCTGCGCTTTACAAGGCGATGGTGGCAGCTGGGATTCAGATTCCGCGTCGGGGCAATGTGCTGCTCACCCTGGCGGATAAAGACAAGGCGGAGGGTGTTGCGTTGGCGCGTGCGTTCCACGAGCGCGGCTTCAAGCTTTATGCGACGCGCGGCACCGCCCGTGCCCTGCGGAAAGCGGGGTTGCCCGTGCAGGTCGTGCCCCGAATCGGGCAAGGCAAGCCCGACTTGCTGGACTATATCGTCCATCGGCGGGTTCAGCTGCTGGTCAACACGCCCAGCGCCGAACGGAAGGCGGAGCAGCAGGGCTTGCTCATCCGCCGCGCCGCTGTGGAGCATGGCATCCCCTGCCTTACCTCCCTCGACACCGCCTGGGCACTCCTGCAGGCGATGGAAGCCCGCCATTTCGAAATCACCCCCATCACCTGTTGAACCGTAGACTGTACGCTATCCAACACTGCGTCCCACACCTCACCCTGCCCCAACAACGCACCTTAGCCCTCTGGGGCTACGACATCCAAACTTGCACGCAGCCACTCCCTAATCCTTGCTCGAAAAGTGCCGTGCCGTCTTCAGGTATATTCACCGCGTGAAATCGTCGATGCCGTTTCGGTCGCTGGCGATTGTTGGGTTAGGGGGCATCGGTGCGTCTATCGGGTTGAGTCTCAAGCGGCGTGGGCTGAATCTGCAGGTAGGCGGCTACGATTTGCTTCCGCAAGTGTCGGAGTTGGCGCAGGCGCAAGGCGTTGTGGATTTTGTCTATCCGAGCCTTGCGGCATGTGCCGATGCGGAGCTGATTGTGCTGGCGACCCCACCGCACGCGCTCCCGCAATGTCTTCAAGAGTTCGCGCCGCATCTGAAGCCGGAGACGGTGCTGACCGATGTGGCGAGTGTCAAGTCGCCGGTGCTGGCGTGGGCGCAGGCGATTCTACCGCACCCGCAGCGATTTGTGGGCGGGCATCCGATTGCCGGGACGGAACGCAGCGGGCTGCCAGCAGCGCGCGCCGACCTGTTCGAAGGCGCCTCATGGGTGCTGACTCCCACCGCCCATACCGACCCGACAGCGCAACAGCAGGTGGAGTGGCTGGTGCGCTCGCTGGGCGCCACACCCATTCTGATGGAGGCAGAACAGCACGACAAGGAGTTCGCCCTGTTGAGCTTCCTCCCGCACTGCCTCGCTTTCAGCCTCAAGTCGCTGCAGCGTCAGCATCCGACCTTGCTGCAGGGCGGTAGCAGCTGGCGCGACGCCACGCGCGTAGCGGAAAGCGACCCCGCACTTTGGGCAGAGCTGCTGCTGCTCAACCGCCAATTCACTGCCGAACACCTCACCGCCCTCATTGCCCATCTGAACCGTCTTCTCCAGCTGCTGGAAGCGGGAGATGCGGAATCGCTTCGGGCATTCCTGAAACCGAGAGAAAGACAATAGGGTATACTTTCGCTGGTGATGGCGATGCAGACGACCACCACAACAACCGAAATCATCTATCCTGAAACCGATGGGGAACCGATGGCAAGCAATACCCAACAGGCGGAAGTGATGATGACCATCAAGGAAAACCTTGATGCCCTCTTTGCCGACCGCCCCGATGTGTTCGTGGCGATTGACCACTTCTGGTATCCCGTCGAGGGACGCCCCGACATTCGCCAAGCACCCGATGTGATGGTGGTGATAGGGCGTCCCAAAGGGCATCGGGGGTCGTACAAGCAGTGGGAGGAGGGTGGCATTGCGCCGCAGGTGGTGTTTGAGGTGGTGTCGCCGGGCAACACGGAGGCGGAGTGGGCGCAGAAATTGGAGTTTTATGAGCGGTATGGGGTTCAGGAGTATTACATTTATGACCCGGATCGGAGCGAGTGGCGTGGTTATGTGCGGGTGGGGGATCGGTTGGAGGCGTTGGGGGAGCTGGAGGGTTGGGTGAGTCCGCTGTTGGGGGTTCGTTTTGGTCGTGGTTGTGGGACGGATCCGGGTTTATATGAGCCGTCGGGTCGTCGTTTTGCGGGGTATGTGGAGGTGCGTCGTGCGTTAGAGGCGGCGTTGGCACGGGAGATGGAGGCGCGAAGGCGGGCAGAGCGGCTTGCCCAGAAACTGCGGGAGCTGGGAATCGAGCCTGATGAAGCGTAGCCTCGCAATGGTAGAGGTATAATTATGATTGCCGAGCCGGTAGCTCAGGGGCAGAGCAGCGGCCTTTTAAGCCGCGGGTCGTGGGTTCGAATCCCACCCGGCTCACCACGCTCCTCCTCCAACATCCGCTCCCTTCAGAAACCGCTCGGACAGTGATTCGTCTAAGGATAAGCGATGGCATGGATGGTACACGCTTCGGCATCTTCTTGCAGTAGGAGCCACTTGCCGAGTCGCCAATACGGAGGCAAAACGGTTTTGCTGTGCTGTGCCGTGTGGCTGCTCAGTGTAGCCGTGGCGCAGACACAGTTCTATCGGAATGTGGTTAACCGCCCGTTCGAAACGGTCAGCAACGGTCCTCAGAATGTGATTGTGGTCGATATCGATCGGGCAGGTCGCTCACCCGACGCCATCGAGCGTCTCATTCGGGAGCGTGTGGAGCGTGCGACTCGCGCCCAGATTGCAGGTGCGCGCCCGCTGATACGGCTCTACAAACAACTGGGCTTGTTACCCCCCGACTATCGTGTGCCGATTATGCACACGGTGGTGCTGCGCCAGCGAGGTCAGCTCATCTTGCCCACGCGCACGCGCGATGGCGAGCTGGGCAACGGCACGCTCACCTTCCAGTTTCAGGACGGTGACAACCCCTTTCCAGATAACTACAAACGGTTGCTGCAACAAGTAATCGACACCGTACCGCCTCTGATTGAGGCGGAATATGGCAAGGCTGCCCGCACGCTGACCATCACCATCGTGAACTACGAGGAACAGATTGGCGATAGGGACGCGGTGGTGGGAGGCATCTACGATGTAACCAATAGCCGCTTCCTGTTCCCGATTTATAACTCGCCAGAAGCAGCGGCGGTGAACCTGCTCTATCTGATAGTGCGGGCATTCCATGCCGATGTGGGCTTCGCGTATGACGCTTGGGAGGAGGGGTTCGCTCGCGCCGTGACAACACGCATCGCGCGCGGTCCGGGCTTTCGGAGCATTGCGGGGCTGCGCGCAGAGACGATCGAAACGGTGCTAACCAACACCTATGACGCTCGCCCCTATTATGATGCGTGGAACCAGCCAGTGCTGGGCAGTCCCAGCTTTATCGCGCCCTCGCTGCGCCAATCGCCCGTGGCGCCGGGCACCACGGGCGGCATCTGGCTGGTGCGCTACTTGATGGCAGGTTCGGCATGGCTCAAACTTGCTGTGCAGTATCCCCTCTTTTTCCGCGCGTTCAACGCCCGCTACTATGCTCGCTACACGCCCGGTCTGGGTGGCGATATTCCGCAGCTGCTCACCATCGCCCAGGAGACGCTGCGCGACCTCGCTGGCTCGGCAACACCCACGGTGGAGGGCATCCCATTTGACCAGTGGTACCGCCGCCAGTGGATTTTTGACACCAGCGTGACCTATGGGCGCAAACTACACGCCCAGATGTTTCCCTTTGGCTCCAGCCTGCAACCCGGCGAAGAAGCGGTGTTTACCGTTTTCTTGACCTATTTTCAGACCGTTCGCACTTCGAACGGGGGCTGGGACGAAGCGCTGCTGAACGGCACCTGCTACCCCATCTACTGGGATTTCAACTACAATCGGCTCACGCTCTCGCCCCAGTATGAGCGGGTCGATATTCGGGGCGGGACAGGCACGGTGGTGCCCAGCTTTACAGGCGACGAAGTTAAAAACCAGCGGCTCACGGTCGATTTCAGCGTGGGCACCGAGACGGCGCGCGTGGTCTATCCCAGCAGCAAGGTGCAGGGCACCAATTTCCGCAACAACTTTTTCGGGGTGGTCCATGGGCTGGATAACGGCACAGTGGAAATTACGCTGGGCATAGAGCGGAAGGAGGTTAATGTAACCAATGGCGCGTTCGGCACCAGTTTCAGCGCGGACGCCCTAAAGGAGCAGGAGGCGAGGCTCATCTTTCGAAACGAGCAAGGTATAGAGGTGGGCAGAGTGCAGGTCAACACGGGAACCGACTTCCAGTTCGTGATAGTGCATCTCCAGTCCACCACCGACACTTTCCGCTTAGACCTGCCCGCTGGCTTGAGTATGTTCAGCCTGCCGCTGCGCCCCTATGAGACCGATTTCGCCAAATTGCTGAACATCCCGGCGAACAAGTTGCGAATCGCGCACTGGCGTCAGGAGCGGTTCGACTATGTGTATTACCCGGAGACGCCCGCGCCCGCGCCTGGCGTCGGCTACTTCATCCGCACAAGGAACCCGCTCAGCGTCACGATTCAGGGTGAGGCTGCGCCAACTGACCGCGAATTTGCGCTTGCGCTCCAGCCGGGCTGGAACCTTATTGGGCATCCCTTCAAAGAGGCGGTTGATCTGCGCTCGGTGCGCGTGGTGCATCAGTTCAGCGAGCCAGTGGTGTGGGAGACCGCCAGCGAGCGGATAGGCAGCGAGCCGCCACTGGTGGGCAGAAAGGTCTACACGCTGGGCACCAGTGGCTATAGGGAAGCGACCCTGCTGGAGCCGGGCAAGGCGTATTGGGTGCGGGTGCTGCGCCCGGAGGGCGTGACGCTGCTCATCCCACCGCCCAGTCGATCGCGCAGTCGGGTTGCTGATGGCTCCGTATCGGGCGGGTCGCTGGAACCCGCATGGGCGATGGAGCTGACCCTCCAGTCGCGGGCAGGGGGCGCCGTGGTCACGCTGGGATTGGATAGCCCCGCACGCACCCGACAGGCATGGGCGAAGGAGGAGCTGCCTCCCCTGCTGCCCGGCATGACCGCCTTTGGGGTGTTGGAGAGCAACCAAGATGAACAAGCCGGGCAACCTCTGTTGATTCGCGCCATACGCCCATTAGGTGGGCGGCAGGAGTGGACGCTTCAGGTGGTGCCGAGCGAGCCGAACCTGGAACATACCCTCACCTGGCACATCCCGAACGCGCGACGCCGCTGGCGCATCACGCTCGAAAACCCCGTCACAGGCGAGCGCGTCGATATGCGCCGCCAAGCCGCTTATCGATTCACGCCGGGCGGTGTTCAGACCTTGCGGGTCGTGTTGGAGCCCGAGAGCCTCTTGCCGGTGCGTATTGTGGGGGTGCAGGTGAACGCGACACGGGGCGATGTGATTAGCATCCGCTATCAGCTCACGAGCGAGGCGACCGTGCGGGCTGAAATCCGCTCGGCGCGCGGGGAGACCCTGCGCCTTTTGCAGCCCGCGCGTGCCGCCTCATCGGGCATCCAGAGCCTCACATGGAACGGACGCGACTCGCAGGAGCGTGCCCTGCCGCCCGGCACCTACCTGCTGCAGATTGAGGCGTTCGACAGCGAGGGGCGTGTGGCACGCGCCGTTGCCCCTATCCTTCTCACACGGTGAACAAGCGATGCGACGCAATCCCATTCTATGGCTCAGCTTGCTGACCCTGCTCTTAGACGGCTGCGGCGGAGGCGGTGGACTAGGTCCCGTCGCGATACTGCAGGGTCGCGTGGTGTTGGTGGGCACCGGAGAACCGCCCAATCCCGCCGCAACCGTGGAGGCAGGCGGCGTTCGCACGACCACCGATCCCCAAGAGGGGACCTTTCGCCTCGCCGTGCCACCCAGCGCCACCCAATTGACCATAAGCGCGCAGGGGGCGCAACTCTTCACCTATGCCCTGCCCCCACTTCAGGCGGGACAGACCTACGATTTGGGCGAACTCTACATCGGTCCGCAGACCGTGGTCGTGCGCGGGCGGATTGTGGATGCCATCACGCAGAACCCCGTGGAAAACGCCATCATCCGTTTGCTGGGTCGCACCGCACGCAGCGATTCGAACGGGCGATTCACTCTGGAAGAGGTTGCCTACGACCCCAATAGCGTGCTGGACCCGGAGGGCACCGTCCAGCGCACGGGCTACTTGCAGCGACGCTTCTTCGTTGAGACACCCCCCATCGATGGCGAGATCGAACTGGGCGACATCCCCATCCAGCCAGAGACTGACGAGAATCCACCCAACGAGCCGGGCAATGTGCGGGGCGTTGTGGAGGTGCCTTTCGAGCCGGTGGTGGGCACGCGCATCGATATCTTCTCGTCCCCCAATGCGTCGTTCCCTGACGAATCGGTCATCATCACACGCGAAGACGGCAAGTTCCGCCTCTGGCTCCTGCCCGGCAACTATAAATTGCGGTTCACCAGTGTGGGTGGCAACCGGCACGCCGAGCGCACTATCACCGTCACCAGCCTCACCACCGTGATCGATCTGGGCACGGTGCGATTGGAATAAGTGGGGTATACTCTTCGGCGAGAGTCGATGAGGCGTGGAATTGGTGTGCTGTTATGGGGTCTGTTCTGGCTGACGGCGCCAGGTATGTGCTTACCGGTTGCCCATGCCCAGCCTATCCGAAGCCGCTACCCGATTAAGGATGCCCTGCGCCGCGACATCGAGCGGGCACGCGACCGCGTGTTCCCCGCCCTGGTGAATATTCTGACCGTGACGCGCTACTATGAGGGCGGACGGGCACAATACGGGCTGAGCGGCGGCAGTGGCGTGATTGTCACGCCCGGTGGCATCGTGCTGACCAACTACCATGTGGCGGAGAACGCTGTGCGCCTCTTCTGCACGCTGGGCACAGGGGAGCGGTTCGAAGCGCGGGTGGTTGCCCACGACCCGCTGACCGACCTCAGCATCCTGCAGATTCAGTTCCCCGAGGAGAGGGGTAGTGCGCGCCAAGCGAAACGGATTCTGCCTTTTGCCCCGCTGGGCGACTCCGACACGGTCAAAACAGGCGACTATGTGTTGGCGATGGGCAATCCGCTGCTGCTCTCCTCTTCGGTGACGCTGGGAATTGTGTCGAATCCAAGGCGCGTGTTCACCGATGTGGTTGGCTCGCGCATCGAGGCGGTGGAGTTCGAAAAAGGCGACCGCTCTGGCATGCTCACCCGCTGGATTCAGCACGACGCACTCATCCTGCCAGGCAATTCAGGTGGTCCGCTGGTGAACCTGCGGGGCGAGGTGGTGGGCATCAACCAGTTGGGTGGCATGGGCGTCGGATTCGCCATCCCCTCGAACATCGCCCGCAAGGTGCTACGACAGGTGCTGCAGACAGGCAAAATCGAACGCGGCTGGATTGGCATCGCCGTGCTGCCCGTGGAGAAATTGGGTCGGCAGACAGGCGCTTTGATTGCCTCCGTCACGCCCGAATCGCCTGCGGCACGCGCGGGGCTTCAGCCGGGCGATATCCTGCTGCGCTTGGATGGCAAACCCGTCCGGGCGCGCTTCATGGAGGAAGTGCCCCTCGTCTACCAGCAGATAGCCGATTTACCGATTGGCAAAACGGTGGTCGCCGAGCTGGAGCGCAAGGGGAAGCGGCAATCCGTGCGGTTGACCGTGGCGCGCATGGAGCCATACTACGGCAAGGAGATGGAGTTTCGCGAGCTGGGCTTTACCGCCCGCGACATCACCCGTCCCTTCGCCTACGCCCGCAAGCTGCCCCAGCAAGGCGTCTTCATCACCGGTGTCCGACCGGGCTACCCGATGGACAGCGCGGAGCCAAGCATCAGCGCGGGCGATGTGATTCTGAAGGTAGGCGAACAGCCCATTCGCAATCTGAATGAGCTGCAGCAGGCACTTGACGGCTTCAAGGGCAAGGAGCTGATCCCCATCACTCTCCAACGCAAGGAGGAGGTCATCATCAGCGCGGTGCGCAACAAGCCACCAAGCGAATCGCCCCCCAGCGCCGAGCTGCCCAAACCGTGGCTGGGCATTCGCACGCAGGTCATCACCCGCCAAGTGGCACAGTCGCTGGGCAAACCCGACCTGAAAGGCTTCCGCATCACCGAAGTGCTGCCCTGGTCGGAAGCCAGCAAAGCGGGACTGCAAGTGGGCGACTTCATCATCGCGCTCAACAACGAGCCCCTGGAAGCCACGCGCGTGCAAGACGCACGCGAACTGGAGCGACGCATCGAACAGCTCACCATCGGCGAAATGGCGAAACTGACCGTCTTGCGGGGCGACCAGCAGCTCGAAATTGAGGTGAAGCTGGAACCGACACCCGAATCGGCGCAGACTGTCCGCTCCGTCCGCCAAAAAGAGCTGGAGTTCGCTGTGCGCGATGTCACCCCAATGGATCGCATGCGCAACCGCTGGAGCCAAAACCAGACGGGCGTTATCGTGACGGAGGTGGCAAGCGGCGGCTGGGCACAACTGGGCGGACTGCGCCTGAACGACCTCATCCTCGCCATCAACGACCAGCCTATCCCCGACACCAAAGCGTTCCAGCAGGTCATGCAGCACCTTCTCCAGCAACGACCCCCCATTATTATTCTCTTCGTGCGCCGGGATAATGACACCCACTTTGTCTTCATCGAACCGGATTGGAAACAGCTGCACCCATAGGAGGAAGCGATGAGCAGAACAGCGATACTTTGGCTGATGAGTTTCGGAATTGTATGTGCCCAAGAGCCAGTCAATAGCTACAAGCAGCTCTTGGAGAAGATAGCCCCCAGCATCGTCACGGTGCGCGTGGTGATGAAGTACGAGTTCAAGGCGGGCGATCAAAGCCAGTCCAGCGAGCAGAAGTTCAGCATGCAGGGCGCCGTCATCTCATCAGATGGCTTAATCCTGCTCTCTGCCATGCCGCTGAGCGCCGAAAGTCTGAAGCAGATGATGGGCGTCGAGTCGGATCAGGACGAGCGGTTCGACCTCAAACTCACACCCCAGAGCTTCAAGGTCATCTTCGGGCAGGAGAGCAAGGAGTATGAGGCGGACTTAGTGGCAACCGATTCGCAGCTGGGGCTGGCGTTCGTGAAAATCAAAGACCTGGAGGGGCGCGAGCTGACCCCCATCCAGTTCAAAGAGACCTCGCTCACTATTGGGCAGGAACTCTTCGTGGTGTCGCGTCTGCCCAAAGGCTTCGACTATGCCCCCTACTTCTCCAGCGGGCGCGTGATTGGCGAGGTGAGCAAACCCCGCAAAGCGTTCCTGATGGAGGGCAACATCAGCGAGCTGGGACTGCCCGTCTACACCCTATCAGGCGAGGCTGTGGGAGTCTCCATCCTGATGGGACACGGGCTGAAACAAGACGATGAAAGCGATTTCGGCTTCTCCATGAGCTTCGGTGGAGAGGGTGGCACGACTCTCTTTATTCTGCCTGCGTCCACCATCAAACCACTTATCGAGCAAGCCATCAAACGCGCCGCGAATAAGTGAGGGGAGGATGCTCGATGCCGCGAACCACAACGGAGCCGAGAAAGGGTAGGCGAGCCGCCACCAGAAAGGATGCCTACTGCACCGACATCGAACGCGAGATCGAATATCTCGAAAATCTCGAACTGCCAGAAGGGGACGGTGAACCGTTGGAAAGCGACTGGCATGTGGTACAAATCAGTTTGCTGGACGAACTGGTGCGCCAGCTCTTTCAGGGGCGAACCGATTTCTTCTGCGGCGGCAACATGTTCATCTACTATAGCCTCGAACAGGCGCACAGCGTCATCCAAGGACGTCCTCTTTACAAAGGTCCCGACTTCTTTGTGGTCAAGGATGTGGATGGCACGAAACCGCGCAAGTCATGGGTGGTGTGGCAGGAAGGTGGGCGCTACCCCGATGTGATTGTGGAACTGCTCTCCCCCACAACGGCTCACAAGGACCGCCATGAGAACAAGGCGCTTTACGAGCGGGTGTTCCACACGGCGGAATACTTCTGGTATGATGTAGACACGGGCGAGCTGCAGGGCTTCCGATGGCACGAGGGGCGCTACAAGCCCATAGCGGCAAACGAACATGGCTGGCTGTGGAGCGCGGAACTGGGCGCCTATTTCGGCGTGTGGCATGGCGAGTATCGGGGACGACGCTATTCTTGGCTGCGCCTTTACACCGCCGAGGGCAACTTAGTGCCCACCCAAGCCGAAGCGGCGCATCAACGGGCAGAACGATTGGCTCAACGCCTGCGCGAACTGGGCGTGGATCCCGAATCGCTCTGACGAATCCGCCAACTCCCTTCTGGGGTGAGGGGGATTCGTTTACTTCGTCCCTTGCCACAGCAAGAAGGTCGCCGTCAGGGCAAGAGCGGCGCCCATCAGGAAAGCTGCGGCGGCACCCCACAGCTGCCACACCAGCCCGAACAGCAGGCTGGCAGGTAGCATGCCCATCCCCACCACGAAATGGAACGCGCCGAACGCCTGACCCCGCTGCTCCGACGGCACCAGCTCCGCCACCATCGCGCGCTCCGCACTCTCCGTGAGCGCGAAATAGAGCGCATACAGCCCGAACAGCACCGTAATCTGCCACGCGGCGCTGGCAAATCCGAACCCAACATAGACCAGCGCGTAAACCAGCCAGCCCAACATCAGCGCAGGGCGGCGACCCCAACGGTCTGAGAGCGCGCCGCCCGGCGTCGCCAGCAGGCTTTTGAGCAGGTGCAATCCCGCCCATAACGCCGGTACCCATGCAGGGCTTACGCCCACCTGCTCCGCTCGCAGCAACAGGAACGCATCCGACGAGTTGCCCAGCGTGAAAATCAGCACGCACAACAGCAGCCATCGAAACGAACCCGACGGCAGGCGAAGGCGCATCGGCTCGCTGGTTGGCATCCGACTCGGTTCCGACACGGCGCGCATGCCGTATGCGAGCACAACCAGCGAGAGCAGCGCGGGCACGGCTGCCAGCCAAAACACGAGGCGGTAATCCTTCGGTGCCCACCACAATATCGCGGTTGCGAGCATGGGTCCGATCACCGCGCCCAGATGGTCCATGCCGCGATGGAAGCCGAACGCCAGCCCCCGTGAAGCAGGTTGCGTGGCGTGGGCAATCAGCGCGTCGCGCGGAGCGGTGCGTAGCCCTTTGCCCACACGGTCAGCAAAGCGCAGGCACAGCACCTGCCAAGGCGCCGTGGTCAGCGCGAGCAACGGGCGTGTAAAGGCTGCCAAACCGTAGCCGAGTGCGGTCAGCCCTTTGTGCCAGCCTCGTCGGTCTGCCAGCCAGCCCGAACCGAGCTTCAGCAGGCTGGCAGTCGTCTCTGCGATGCCCTCGATAAGCCCGATGAAAGCGACCGACGCACCCAGTTGTGCCAGAAAGAGCGGCAACAAGGGATAAATCATCTCGCTGCTGGCATCATTCAGCAGGCTGACCATCCCCAGCGCCACCACCGCCCGCGGCAGCCGTATCCTCAAAAATGCTCGTCGCAGCATCACCTGTATCCTTTCTACCCACCTGGTAAGGGTACATCGCTTGAGTTCAATTATTGCATGCAGCGGCTGATTTTCGCGGGTGGAATCCCCGCACTCCCTGTACCCTTGCTGAAAATCCCCCCACTCCCTTCACCCTCTCCCCCCTTACGAAGGGGGAAGAGGGATGGGGTGAGGGGGGATTCGAGCCTCGGTGTGCCGTTTTTACCTGACCAATGTACCCTTACCAGCTTCTACCCAACCCCGCTGCCCTTGCAAACCTCGAGACAACACTGTGCCAAATTCCCAGCTTTGTCTATCCAGTACCGCTGATAGCCTTGCGGATTAAGATTGCGATTCTGCGTATACAGCCTAAGCAACACGCGCACATTTAATTGGTTGTGTGAAAATAGCTTCGGGTTCTGATTGTCCTCGAACAACTGGCGGAAACCGTCTACTTTGTGCTGATAGTCCACATGCTCCGTGCCCTTGGGGTCCACAAACACAATCCAGTAGTCGCTGCCTTTACGCAGCCAGAAGATGAAGTCGGGCTTGAAACGCGCCATGCGGTTCGTCTTCGGGTCATAGTAGGGAATGTACACCTCGTCCAGACTCTCGTCCAACTTGCTGAAAAACCACCAGTCAAACTGCTGGAACTTGTTTTCTTGTTCGGCGAGATACTGCTCCAAGTCCTTGACGAACTTCACCTCGCTTTCGGTCTTGATGATGTGGCGAATGTAGTCCGCCTTGCCATCTTCACTCAACACGATGGGGAGGTAGTAGTGTCGGGCGATGTGCTTGATCGTGATGAGCTTGCCGTCATGTGTAAACTCCTCCACACGACTGATTTCTCGAGACCGCTGCTCGTACTCCTCTGGGGAGACTTTCCCATACAGTTCCCGAACCTCCTTTACTTGGGTGGGGTAGTCCTTTACCCGCTTCACCTTCTTTTCCAGTTCGCTAATATCCTCCAGACTCACGGTGATGTGCCTGAAGTGGCGGATTTCGTCTTCCAGCGGCTTGAGTTTGTCTACCTCTTCGGGGGTGATGCCGAGATAGTCCACCACGCGGCGGAGCAGTCGCTTCAAGTCGCCGTGGCGCCGCCCGTTGACGGTGAATAGGCTGTTTTGCTGCAGTCTGTTTTGCTGCAGTGCGTCGCGCAAGACCTTCACCTGTTTCGGCTCAGCGTCCGTAAGCGCCAGCAGCACACGGTCATCCGCGCCCTGCACAAACGCTCGGAGCGCGTTGAGCTTATCCCGCGCGATTTCGAACTTGGCGATAAGGTTCTGCTGTGCCCGCGGCGCGCTCGCAGTTTTGTAAACGGGAATGAGCAGGCACTCCTTTCTCACTTCTGGGTTAATCTCAAAGATATCCAGCGTCCGCCACTGCGCTGTGGTGCGCTCCTTCTGCAGGTTCTCGATAACGGTCTGCAGCGCTTGGCGGTTCGTGCCAAATATGAACAGCGTTTCCAGCGGCTGCACAGCGTCCTTGAGCCGTTGGAACAGATTCTGCTCTACTTCCCCTGCGTTGTAGAGGGGGAGCAGTCGCTTGCGTTTGTTTTTGATAGGCTCGATGCGCACGCCGCGCCCGACCGACTGCAGGATGAACTTCTGCGCGTCCGTGCCCGTGCCAATGTTGATGTAGCAAATCACATTCGGGCGGTTGGAGTCCCAGCCCTCGTAGAACGAGCGCGATCCCATCAGGATGTTGATGTCCGAGTCGTCGGCGTTCAGGCGGGCGAAGAGGCTCTCGTCGTCGAATCGCTCGGCAATCTCGTAGCCCGAAAGCTTCTCTTTGAGCCATGCGGAGATGTCGCCAATCTTGACGAGGGCGAAGGGGCGGTCTGCCGTCTTCAGCTTGAACGCCATCTCTTGCCGATTAGAGGGGCGTATGAGGACTTCAATTTCCCCCCAGCTGTCGGCGTTGAACACATAGCGACGGATGTCTTCAGGTGCAAGGCTGTCCCAGATAGCGCGGTTTACCCGTATCGGCTCGTCTTCAAACAGGAAAGTCGGCGATTGCCCCAACTCCTGCCACAGCTCATTTTTAGCAGCGTCGCACAGGGCTGTATCAATTCCTTCGCGGGCAATCTGTTCCAGCTCGCGGAAGAATAGCTCTAAGTCGGCGTCTGCGGTGTTGACGGAGTTCACCAGTACCAGCATCAGGGGGCGGTGGTAGAGAATCCCCCCACTCCCTGCGCCCTTGCTGAGAATCCCCCCACTCCCTGCACCCTTGCTGAGAATCCCCCCACTCCCTGCGCCCTTGCTGAGAATCCCCCCACTCCCTGCACCCTCTCCCCCCTTAGTAAGGGGGGAGACTGAAGTCTGCCATTTCGAGCAGGCGTGAACACACCCCGCAGGCT